>Ga0187880_1002899_pt1 | contig 13223 bp, 8 predicted proteins | sample June2016WEW_19_4_FD_132998 | JGI IMG/M metagenome (GOLD analysis project Ga0187880, IMG submission 132998) | Peatland microbial communities from SPRUCE experiment site at the Marcell Experimental Forest, Minnesota, USA - June2016WEW_19_40 | ecosystem: Environmental > Terrestrial > Soil > Wetlands...
GTGGTGGGATACTACAATAACGATGGGTGGCCGGATTTGCTGGTCACCTGCTTCGGAGGCGTAGTCCTGTATCGCAACAATGGCGATGGAACATTCACCGATGTCACGAAGCAAGCAGGCCTGAGTAATGATTCAGGATGGGCCACGGGAGCAGCCTTTGGCGACTATGATGGCGATGGCTGGGCTGACTTGTTTGTGTCGCACTATGTGGATTTCCATTTGGACGATCTTCCGGCTTTCGGTTCCAGGAAGACATGCCAGTATCGCGGAATCGATGTCCAATGCGGCCCTGCAGGGCTCAAGGGTTCACTGGATAATCTTTACCATAACAACGGCGACGGCACGTTCGCAGATGTATCAAAGCAGGCCGGAGTTTCTGACCTTCCAAATTCCTTTGGATTGACGGTTGTTTGGGAAGACTTCGGCGACGATGGACATCTCGACCTTTTTGTGGCCAATGACGGCCAAAGGAATTATCTCCTACGAAACGACGGAAGCGGACACTTTAGCGAGATCGCACTTTCCGCGGGCGTGGCTGTCAACCAAGATGGGATTGAGCAGGCCAACATGGGCGTTGCCCTCGGCGATTATCAGCATACCGGACGTCCTTCCATGGTCGTGAGCCATTTTAGTGATGAATACGCGGCACTATTCCGGAACGATGGGGAGATGAGTTTTTCTGATGTTTCCTTCGCTTCCGGAATTGCACCGAGCACGGTTCCCTATGTTTGTTGGGGCGACGGATTCTTCGACTTCGAGAACAAGGGCTGGCTCGATCTGTTCCTGGTGGCCGGCCATGTCTACCCCCAAGTGGACAGCATCGCAGGGGGACCCAAATACCGCGAGCCCAAGCTGCTGTTCTTGAATCAGCGCAGTGGCACGTTCAAGGACATCAGCAAGCTTGTTGGCCCGGCCATCCAACTCCCGCAAGTCAGCCGGGGAGTGGCCATGGGAGACTTATTCAACGACGGTCGGATTGACATTGTTATCGAAAATCTTGAAGGCAGCCCCATGATTCTTCGGCCACAAGGCGGCCCGTCAAATCACTGGATCAGCTTCACGCTGGAGGGCACCAGGAGCAACCGCCTCGCGCTCAACGCGCGCGTGAAAATCACCGCCGGGGATTTAGTGCAGACGGGTGAGGTCCTAAGTGGTGGAAGTTATCTTTCTCAGAACGATCTCCGTATTCACTTTGGTCTTGGCAGTAAGGACCGAGTCGACAAAGTCGAAATCCTATGGCCGGACGGCAAAACGGAAGTCCGGACCAACCTTGCCGCCGCCCACTTCTACTTTATAAAAGAGGCTCAATGAGATTTTTTTCAAAGGAGGACTCTTGAGGCTCTCGGTGCCACATCACTCCTTTTGTCCTCCAGGCGCTGGTGGACGTCAAGACCCGGTTCGGCTCGCTCGGTTTTGAATTCGAACCTAAGCTCGCAATCAGAGATCAAGAACAATGAAACATTGGGTAGTTTGGCGTGTCTGTGCTTGATGTGATGAAGAGTTTGTCAAAGCTCTCAATTCGAACACCGGCCAGAACTACGTTGTGGGCCGCGGTGCTCACCAAGACGCAATACCGTCTGAAAAGGCGGCGCACTTTTGATGAATTAGCGCGTCTATAGGCCCTCAGCGGATTGGAGGCAAGATGAAACTTCGGTTCTGTGCTCTCTTTCTTGGTTTTTTCACTCTCATAGGTTTCACACAGCCAGTACTTTCCCAGCAGACCGCGGCGCGATCTGCTCCGCGTGAAGACTCGAGCTATATCGATGAGGAAGGCAAGGCATACATCACCCGCATTGTTCCAGTGCCACAAACCATCAGCCCGGAAGCGCAGAAATCTCTAGCCCGACAGGCCACCCGCGCTACATCTGAGGCACCGTCCCCGCCCAAGAAATCCCAACCGGCCCGGTCCCGGCAGATGTCATCCGACGCGACTCGGGCTGTCTATCCCGCGAATATCGAATTCTCCACCATTGCCGGAGTGTCCGTCAGCGTCGTCACGCCGCTCGTTATTCCAGCCAACAAAGCGAATCGCGTGCTGATCAACCTTCATGGCGGAGGGTTCACTTCAGATTCGGGTTCACTCACCGAGTCCCTCCCTATGGCCAACCTGACGCAAACCAAAGTAGTGTCGGTGATTTATCGTCTGGCTCCCGAACATCCGTTTCCTGCCCCGGTCGAGGATGTCGTAGCGGTCTACAAAGAGCTGCTCAAAACCTATGAACCGCGGAATATCGCCATCTATGGTTCATCCGCTGGAGCCGTCCTCACTCCGGAAGTCGCGGTCGAAATCAAGCAGCTCGGCCTGCCGCTGCCCGGCGCACTTGGTATATTTTCCGGCGGAGGCGACTTCACTCAGACCGGCGATTCGCAACAGATATACGGAGTCCAGGGACTCTCCGGACATCCCGATACGCGGCCGAAAGGGGTGCAGTGGCTGTCCGTCTATGTTGGCTCTACCGATCCTAAAGACCCCTTACTCTCACCATTTTTTGCCGATCTGCATGGCATGCCGCCGACGCTGTTCATGACCAGTACGCGCGACATGCTGTTGAGCGACAGCACCATACTGCACCGCGCCTTTCTGCGCGCAGGAGTAGATGCAAGCCTGGTCGTCTTCGAGGGTCTAAATCACTGCTTCTGGTACGACCCCAATCTACCCGAATCCCGCGAAGCCGACGGCATCATGGCCAAATTTTTTGATGCGCACCTTGGTACCAAGTAGTCACGGATTCTTCTGATTACCGTAAGGGTCGCGAACCAAATTAATATCCCGGTCCGCCAGGGAGAAGCGATCGGCAAATCATTCCTAAACTTAAAGGTCAGAACGGAAAAGTCATACAGGGTCTGGTATACAGAGCCAGGATGGATTTCAAATCACGCAGTCAATGCAAATGGAGGATGGGAGATGAGCAACGGGCCGCAGAACCTTCCAACTGACCGACAGCAGCTTGCATTACAGAAACCAATGAGCCGCCGTGGCTTGCTACAGAGCGCCGCAACATTGCTGGGAACGACCGCTGCTTCCGGCCTGGTGACAGCCGTTGCCCAAGTCACTCCTACGAAGAGCGATGCTGGTCAACCCACGCCAGCCAGCAAATTCACGATTGTCGCGTCCGACGAGAACGCTATTGCGGAAACCACCGCAGGAAAGGTCCGCGGCTATACCAGGAAGGGGATCTACACATACAAGGGTATTCCCTACGCCGAGACCACGGAAGGAAGCGGGCGTTTTCAGCCTCCCCAAAGAGCCAAACCCTGGACCGGGGTTCGCAGCTCCATGCAATACGGCCGAGTATGTCCGCAAGGTCCACGCGGGACCTGGAACTACGATGAAGAATCCTGGCTTTTCTGCTACGACGACGGGGTTCAGGGTGAGGACTGCCTACGCGTGAACCTTTGGACGCCGGAAATCAACGACCACAAGAAACGGCCGGTGATGGTTTGGTTACACGGCGGCGGGTTCGTGTCTGGCTCCAGCCAGGAACATCGTTCCTATGACGGAGAAAGGTTGAGCCGCCGCGGCGACGTGGTCGTGGTCTCTCTCAATCACCGCCTAGGCCCTCTGGGATATTTGAATCTGGCTCCCTACGGCGAGAAATACGCAAGTTCCGCCCACCTGGGAATGCTCGACATCATTATGGCCCTGGAGTGGGTGCGCGATAACATCGCCAATTTCGGCGGCGATCCGGGCAATGTCACCATCTTCGGCCAGTCCGGCGGCGGCGGCAAGGTTGGAGCGTTGATGGCGATGCCGGCAGCGAAAGGCTTGTTTCACCGCGCCATTGTGCAAAGCGGATCGTTTCTGCGGGCCGTCGTGCCGAAGAGATCGGCGATATTGACCGAGGCCCTGCTTGAGGAACTCAATCTAAACACCTCACAAGTCGATCAACTGCAAACCGTGCCTCTCCCGAAGCTGATTGAGGCTGGCGATACCGCCCTACTGAAAACCCATCCTCACGCTCCGCTCGTCTGGAGCCGCGTGGCTGATCAGTTGGGCTGGGGGCCGGTGGTGGATGGCAAGCTTCTGCCTCACCATCCCTTTGATCCCACCGCACCCGCCATCTCCGCGCAGGTCCCTATGTTGATCGGCACCACGCTCAACGAATTCACCACCTCCCTCAATCATCCTGAATACGAATCGATGACCGAGGCGGAGGTACAGAAGCGGCTGGGTAATATGTATGGTAACAACCCGGAGCACATCATCGAAGTATTCCGCGCCTCACATCCGGGCGCGAAGCTCTTTGACATTTTCTCTTTGGCCATGACCGCGCAGGTCCGGCAGGGGGCGGTGGTTCAAGCCGGGCTCAAGACCGCGCAAGGAGCGCCGGCTTATCTCTATTGGTTCACCTGGAAAACGCCAGTCCTGGACGGCAGGCCGCGGTCCATTCATTGCTGCGATCTGCCTTTCTGTTTCGACAATACCGACCGCTCCGAAAACCTGACGGGCGGCGGCCCGGGACCACGGGCCCTCGCCGCCAACGTCAGTGAAGCTTGGATTCAGTTCGCGCGCAGCGGAAATCCCAATCACAGTGGCATCCCCAAATGGCCGGCTTTCTCGGCGGAGAGTTGTCCCACCATGATTTTCGACACCCAATGCAAATTGCAGAACAACCCTGACAAGGAAGAAAGGCAGGCTCTTGAAATGACTTCTCCTTTCTTGGGATTCAAAAGTTGAAACTGCGTAACCAGACGCAAGCCGGAGTGTCCGCTGTCCTTGCTTTTTCTGCCTTCGACCAAATTGTGTTCGACCGGATGCTGGAAGTAACTTCATGTCCGTCTTTCGGGCGAGTTCGTTGTTGGGGAGAATGGGTGCGAGGGAAACCTAGCGGGGAAGTTTGTTTGTTTTGCGAATTGGCTGATTCCCTTGTTGGATCGCTTGAGTAGATTCACGTACTACCAGTTCCGGCTCCACGATAATCTGTTTCCGGAATCTCTCTCTTCCATGAATCCGGTTCAAGACGCATTGTGCTGCCATCCTTCCCATGTTGGCCAATGGCTGGCGGATGGTCGTGAGCCTTGGGTTATTAAACGCCGCCGCGTTGATATCGTCGAATCCAATAACAGAGACATCAGCGGGCACCTGCATTCCAGAATCCTGCAGGGCACGTATCGCGCCTATGGCCGCCATGTCATTGAAGGCGACCACGGCTGTGAACTGCTCCCGGTTGGAAAGCAGATGTTGGATGACAGGGTAGCCCAATTCAGGGGAGCTGACGTCGCGGTCCAGCTGTACGGTAAGTCCTGGTCTGATCGGAATGCCTACTTCGCGAGCTACCTGAACGATGCAACGCCAGCGTTCACTAGCATCCTCGCTAAACGACTGGCCGCGCATGAAGGCAATCTGTCGATGTCCCAAGGCGCGCAGATGCGTGAGAACCAATTCTGCCGCAAAACGGTGGTCGAGTATCAAGTTGGTGACGCCATCGATAGAACGGTGTCCACCGACTGCCACAGCGGGAACTGGGAATCGATGCTCCAACGGCGTATCAATGGCAATAAGAGCTTCCGCGCCCCGGCTGAGGAGCATACGGCTGTACTCTTCGACTAGATGTTTCCTGCGCCGATGATGAGCGGTGAAGTAAAAATATCCCGCTTCGGTCAGATGATCGCCGATGCCGCCCACCAGTTGATTGTGGTAACCCTCGCTCAGCTCAGGCACCAAGATCCCTATACTGAACGTGCGCCGACTGCGAAGTGAGCGTGCCAGAAGACTAGGCTGGTAATTCAGTTCTTTGGCTGCGGCTTTAATGCGGTCACGTGTAGACTGAGGAATCGACCGGCCCGGGACTTCATTGAGGACAACAGAGACCGTCGCGGGGTTCAGATCGAGATGTTCGGCCAATTTCTTCAGGCTCATAGGCCCAGATGTGATCCGCCGTTTTTCTCTCATGCACCGGTCTTTCTTTCCGTGCCATCGATTCTTCCCACTCTAGGAACATCTCCTCATAGCCTTCGCGCCTTCGACCGCCAGATGGGTCGGAATCTGGCCGTTCGCAATTATTGACGGAGAGTTTACCTCTGAGGGGTATGCGACGGCACGAACCCTATACACAAGTCGTTCCCCGATTTGGTCTTGAATCAGGTGGTCTAAACGTGAAACTTGCCGTCACGACCTCCGCCAAGGAAGGCTGAGCTCCGCCTCTCGTCCAGGCAGCTAATCCTGATTAGCTAGTCTAAACCAGCGATTGTCTAAAAGCAAAGTCAAGAACTTTTGGCTTGACAGCCTCCCTGGAAACGGCCACACTCTCCTGCGTAATCGTAATGGAACAATCGATTGTCTACGGATGATGTGGGGAACAGTCACAAAGGGCGACGGACATCGTATGGATACGGCCACGGATTTCAAAAAGGTTCAGACAACTTAACATTCATAAATCTCATCGGTTAAGCATTTCATCTCTCGGTATACAGGACGGTCGACATGTTCCCGAAAACCCGCCGCGAATTCCTGCAGCTTTCCGCCTCTGCGGCTGCCGCGGCCACCTTGGCAAAAAGCTCTCCCTTATGGAGCGAAGCTGCAGCAGTTCCCCGTCCGCTGAAAGTGTGGATCACTTCTGACGCGCAGAAATTTGCGCCGGTCGAAGCCCCTAAATGGACCGCCACCGCGAGCAAGGACAGCGAGAGCGTTCATATCGACCCCACAACCTGGTACCAGGAAATCCTTGGTTTCGGGGGGGCTTTTACTGATGCTTCCTGCTCCTTGTTTTACCAGTTGAGTCCTGAGGATCGTAAGTCGCTCTTCGGCGAATTGTTTGGGCCTGAGGGACTGCGCTTCTCGATGGGACGAACATGCATCGGGTCGAGCGACTATACCACCAGCATTTACAGCTTCGACGACAGTCCCGAACCAGACCCGGAACTGAAGCGGTTCAGCATCGAGCACGATCGTGCCTACATTCTACCCTCCTTGCGGATGGCACGTGCGTTGAATCCAGATCTGTTTCTTTTTTCAGCTCCCTGGAGCCCTCCGGCATGGATGAAACCCAACCGCTCAATGTTGGGTGGCTCCATGGAGAGAAAGTACTTTGCTTCTTATGCCGAATACTTCGTTCGATTTCTACAGAGTTACGCTGCCGAGGGAGTCAAGATCAACGCGACGACGGTTCAGAACGAGGTCGATACCAACCAGAACAGCCTGATGCCGGCGTGCCTGTGGTCACAGGAAGATGAATCGAGGTTTGTCGCCAACTACTTGGGTCCTGCGCTGGAGCGCGCCTCCCTCGACACGAAGATCTGGATTCTCGATCACAACTATGACTTGTGGGGCCGCGCGCTTGACCAGCTAAGCGAGCCGGGCGTGAACCGGTATGTGGACAGCGTGGCATGGCATGCCTATAACGGCGACGTCGATGCCATGACACGCGTACACGACGCCTTCCCGAGTAAACATGCGCAATGGACCGAAGGCGGAGCCGTCATAACCAGCCCTGATTTCGAGACCGATTGGAGTAAATGGTCGGCAGTCTTCACTGGAGTACTCAAGAATTGGGGATGCTCGATTGTCGGTTGGAACCTTGCACTGGACGAAGAGGGAAAGCCGAACATGGGGCCAGGCCAGTCCGGAGGTATCGTGACGATTCATTCCAAGACGCAGAAGATCACTCGGTGCGGCCAGTATTGGGCCTTCGCCCACTATTCGAAGGTAATGCAGCGCGGAGCACGTGTGCTCGCGTCCCACGCACAATTAGCCGACGTCGATCATGTCGCCGTAGAGAATCCAGATGGCAGCTACGTGTTGATCCTTACCAATCGTGGCGGGCTGGAACGTCTGGTGCCATGCAGCTTAGGATCTTATGAACTGCAGATGAAGCTACCTCGAAACTCGGTGGCCACGCTTCTTTGGTGATATTACGAAGGGCGACAAGCAAGTCATCGCTTGGTATTTTTTGAGCAGGGTTAGCGGTTTCTTTTTTGAACGAAAATCAGCCTGCGGAAAGGTCCGATAGAAGTCCTCACATGCAGAAAAAGTCGAAAAAACAGTTGACACTTCTCTCTAAGGGAAGGCGTTCGTTCGTTGGTGGCATGGCAACCTTGGGGGCAGGGTTAGCCAGTTCCATCATCCTACCCAAAACCGCGATAGCGCAGTTCTCGGCAAAGGCGCCGCCGAATACAGAACCTGCAGCAGGCGGTTACGGGCGCAGCAGGGTCATTGCTTCTGACGCCGCAACTGGCGCAGAAACAACTGCAGGGAAAATCCGTGGATTCAGGCGGAACGGTGTATACATTTTCAAAGGTGTACCCTACGGCGCCTCAACCGCTGGTGCCAGGCGCTTCATGCCGCCAGTCAAGCCTGAACCGTGGACCGGGATTCGCAACGCGCTGCAGTATGGCCGCGCCTGTCCCAGCCAGGACTCTGCGCACTTTAATACTGACGGAAGAAACCTGGCGAACTCCGACGAAGATGCATTCGTGCTGCATCGCGGTGCATTCGCCACGGTGCCCGGCGAGGACTGTCTGCGTGTCAATCTTTGGACGCCGGAGATCAATTCTTCACATAAACGCCCGGTCATGGTCTACATGCACGGGGGAGGGTTTGCCGGTGGCAGCGGGCACGATCTTCTGTCCTATGATGGTGAAAGTCTCGCCCGCAATCATGATGTGGTCGTAGTGACTCACAATCATCGTCTGAACGTGTATGGCTATCTCAATCTTGGACACTTGGCAGGAGAGGAATATGCCAGTGCCACCAATGTTGGGATGCTCGATATCGTAGCGCTCTTAGAATGGGTTCGCGATAACATCAAAACTTTCGGCGGCGATCCCGGCAGCGTAACAATTTTTGGCCAGTCTGGCGGCGGGGGGAAAGTCATTGCTCTTATGGCAATGCCAACGGCCAAAGGCTTGTTTCATCGCGCCATTGTTCAGAGCGGACCCTTTCTTAAATCGCTCTCTCCTGATTACTCAGGACGATTGGCTGAGCTGGTGGTCGCAGAGCTGGGTTTATCCAAACCGCAGGTGAGCGAACTGCAGCTAATTCCGGTTGATCGGCTTTCGGGCGCTGCGACGGAAGCAATGAAGAAGATGCCCCCGCATAAATCTTCCCTCCGCGAGGTCTATGGCGAGCACGATTGGGGACCGACAGTAGACGGCCGCATTCTTCCTCGCCATCCATTCGATCCGGGAGCTCCGGAACTATCTGCGGAAGTTCCATTGCTAACGGGCACAAATCTCCACGAGTTTGTAAACGGGCTTGACCGTCCCGATGCCAATGCGATGGAAGTAGAGGAGCTTTACCGGTTGGTTCATGAAGAATTTGGCGACCGTAGCAAGACGATCATCGACGCCTACCGGCGTGATTACCCTAAAGCGACTCCGTTTGGCCTGTATGCCACCATTGCTGCCGCTCGTGTTCGCCGTCCTGCCTTCGAGCAGGCTATCAGGAAGGCTGCTTTGGGCGCCGCGCCCGCGTACTCTTATGTCTTCTCTTGGCGGACTCCAGTATTGGACGACCGTCCCGGCCCATTCCACGCCTGTGAAATCGCGTTCACGTTCGACAATGCTGAAATTTGCGACCATTACAGTGGGGGCACTCCCGAGGCATTCGTTCTATCGAAGCAGATCAGTACTGCTTGGGTGAATTTTGCCCGAACCGGCAATCCTAATCACGATGGCCTGCCGCATTGGCCCACATACACGGCTGACCACCGGGCAACCATGTACTTCGAGACGCCCTGCGAAGTGCGCAACGATCCTGAAGGAGAAGGATTGAGGCTGATGGCACAGTCCTGAGTGAAACAAGGCGATGACGTCCGGTTTGCGTTCCGGATGATTCAGTTTTTGACCGACGGATACAGTACTCTCGTATTTGATCTTCGCAGAACTATTCGGAGTTTATAGAAGGAGGACCGTATGATCGAAACCATAGAGAGAATGCTGGATGATTTGGAGCGTGGCAAGTTGAGTCGCCGCCAGTTCGCCGTTTCCCTCGCCGCCGTGGCCGCTGGGGCACACGCGGCGCCGGCTGCGCTCGCAACTCCTGTGCCCACAGGCTTCCGGGCGGTTAGCATAAACCACGTCACCGTGCGGGTCCCCGACCTCCACCGCACGTCGCAATTCTACCAGGAGTTCTTCGGGATGCCGCTCAAGCAGCAGTCGGCGACGGTACATATTCTGGGCGTGGGAGACTCCTTTTTTGGCATTGAGCAAGGCGAGAGTAAGACCGCTACAGTCGATCACTACGACTTTGGAATTGCCAACTTCAACGCTGATGAAGTTCGGGCAAAGTTGAGGGAACGTAGCTTGAAATTCTCGGATCCCACTGCAAAGGAATCTTTCAAGTTCTACGACCCGGATGGATTCCACGTTCAAGTGAACGCACCCGATTACGTGGGTCACGTGAGTTGACATCTTGTATTCACAAGTGCACGACGATATTCAGCAATGGCCTGAAAGCGTAGCTAATGTCAGCGGCACGTCTCCCGCTGGCCAAGAAGAGCGACACAGCCTAAGGAGGGCGACCATGAATACCACAAATCGTCGTGAATTTCTGAAGCTTTCTGCGTCTGCGGGCGCAGTCGCAGCCGTGGCAGGCACGGCTCAGTTGCACGCCGAGTCCGAAGCCGCTCCCGGACCCGTACGCGCCTGGATTACGACCAAGGATAAGAAGTTCCAACCGATCGAATCGCCGCCGCAATGGAAAACCGGGTCGGGAGTCTCTCCCCTGGGCGTTCATCTTGACCCCGGCGCACGCTACCAGGAACTGGTGGGATTCGGAGGCGCCTTCACGGATGCCTCCTGCTATCTCATGAATCAGATGGCGCCCGAGGCCCGCCACGCGCTTCTGCTGGATCTCTATGGGCCGGCGGGACTGCGCCTGTCCGTGGGACGAACCTGCATTGGGTCGAGCGATTACACCACCGAGATGTATAGCTACGACGACGGCCCCGAAGACCCTGAATTGAAGCGATTCAGCATCGACCATGACCGCCCCTATCTGCTTCCCATACTCCGCCAGGCGAGAGAGATCAATCCCGATCTTTACCTCTTCTCGTGCGTGTGGAGTCCTCCCGGATGGATGAAGACGGGCGGTTCGATGCTGGGCGGCTCGATGCGCGAGCACTGGTTCGCCCCCCTGGCGCAATATTTCGTCAAGTTTCTTCAGGCTTACGCCGACGCCGGCGTGAAGGTCCAGGCGGTCACCGTCAATAACGAAGTGGACACCGACCAGGATGGGCATTTTCCGGCCACGCTCTGGGGGCAGCAGTACGAAATGGGCTTCGTGATGAATCACCTGGGCCCGGCTCTGGAAAAAGCCGCGCCGGACACTAAAATCTGGATTCTCGATCACAACTATGACCTTTGGGGCCGCGTCGTCGATGAACTGAGCAACCAGGGAGTGTATAAGTACGTGGACGGTGTCGCCTGGCACTCCTACGCGGGGACGCCGGATGCGATGAGCCGGGTGCGCGATATGTTTCCCGATAAGCACATGTACTTTACGGAGGGGGGACCTCCTGCACACCTCTTTACGCCGGAAGAACATCACCGGTTTGCTTTTCCGCCCTACGGGACGGACTGGGCCCGATGGTCTAATGCCTTCACGGACATGCTCCGCAACTGGGCCCGCATGATTTGCGTCTGGAACCTTCTCCTGAATGAAAACGGCCGGCCTGATATCACGACCCCGCCCCGTCCCAACCGGCCCGGCGGCCTCGTTTGTGTTGATACCAAGTCGCAGCAACTCTCGTACAGCGGGAACTATTACGCCTTCTCTCATTACTCAAAACTCATTCAAAGAGGGGCGCACATTTTCGCATCTTCGGGTGACTTGCCCGGAATTAATCACGTCGTGGCGGAGAATACGGATGGCAGCCGCGTGCTGGTATTAACAAACAGTGACAGCAGCCTGGAGCAGCGAGTGCAGTGTACGCTGGGTTCTCGCACCTTGGATGTTGTGGTTCCCCCGGACTCAATCACTTCGCTCGTTTGGTCATAAGTGTGAGTGCGGGGGGCGCCAGGAAGATGGGGAAGGTCGGTAGAAGCTGGCAGTATGGAGGCCCCGTGAAGCCCGCTTGAGGGAACCCGAGCGGGCTCACAAAAAGCCATGGTTGCTTCCATTCTGGAGCGCCCCTTAAGGATATAGAACCTCTAATTCCCGCGGCGCCGAACCCACTCTACGCGTGGTCGTAAAACTGGAAAAAGAGCGCCTGCTTTGACACCGGCTCCGCTTTGTCCTGAAGCGCGGCCATCTGTTTTTGGCTGAGGGGCGTAAACTCGCGGGCCAGTTTCACGTTTTCCTCGAGCTGCGCGATCGAGTCACACCCGATAATCACCGTGGACACAGGATGCGAAAGCGTGTAGTACAGCGCTTCGCGCATTTGCAGCGTGCCCGGGCTGTTAGCAATCACCATGCCTTCCCAGGAATGCTTCTGTTCCTCGAGCGGCGGCGGCGTCCAGGAAGAGAGAAGCCGCCCTCGCCCCGGTATTTTCATCGCGATGATACCCATCTGGTGTTCGACGGCCATGGGTAAGAGTTGTTCCTGGAAGCTGAAGTGGTGCGGGTCGGCCGCGCTCAAAGCCATCAGGATGCAATCGAACGGAAACCGGCGCATGGCCTCCATCAGCGGTTCTGGACGAAAATGGCCGGTGAGTCCCAGAAAGCGCACCATCTCTTGTTCCCGCGCCTCGGTGAGCGCTTCCATTGCGCCGCCCTTGCCGAAGATCAGGTTGACCTCGCCCATGGTGCCGACGTCGTGAAGCTGCCACAAGTCGAGATGGTCGGTTTGGAGCAGTTTGAGCGATTCTTCGAGCATGTGCAGCGACGCGTCGCGAGTGCGCTCCTTGGTCTTGCTGGCCAGAAACGCCTCCGCGCGGCGTTTCTTGATGACTTGGCCGAGATAGCGTTCGCTCCAGCGATCGGGTCCCCCATAAATTGAGGAGGTGTCAAGATAGTTGACGCCTAGGTCCAGCGCCCGGTTGATGATCGGCACTGCCACCGCATCATTGTTCCCGACCTCCAGCGCCGCTTGGCCTCCCAAGCTGAAGATGCCCACACGATAGCCCGTCTTCCCCAGGTTCCGAGTAGGCATGGCCTCCGGAGTGGCCGAGTTCGATGGCATACCGGTATCGGCGCGCACGGTTATTGGCAGCGCGGCATTCGCCAGCACCCCCGCCGTGAAGGCTCCGCCTATCTTGATGAACTCCCGGCGATCGTGGCCTTTGTCACCGGATTTCTTATTTCTCATTCGACCCTCCTGGAGAGGCAGGCTTCCGATCCTTGA
>Ga0187880_1002900_pt1 | contig 13220 bp, 11 predicted proteins | sample June2016WEW_19_4_FD_132998 | JGI IMG/M metagenome (GOLD analysis project Ga0187880, IMG submission 132998) | Peatland microbial communities from SPRUCE experiment site at the Marcell Experimental Forest, Minnesota, USA - June2016WEW_19_40 | ecosystem: Environmental > Terrestrial > Soil >...
CCCACTTGTTCTTTTCTTCTAACGGCGCCTGCTGGCCTAATGCGGAAAATGTTATCTGGCTTCCCCGGTCTTCGATTACTTTTCCCCAGACCTTTTCGACTCGATAACCTGCTTTTCCGAGCGATTCCTTGAGCGAGCTGAATATTTTCTCTCGCTCCTCCGGGGTGAAATCCTCTTCGTAAAGTTTTTTCCAATCCCCTGAGTATTGGTAGAACTTTGTTCCACAGGTAGGAAGCAGGGATAGCTCCCTCAGACGTTCGTCATGAGGCAGTTTGGAGACAACTTGTTTTTCAAACTGCGGCCAATCGCCTCCGGAAATCACGGCCACTTTGACGACACCGAGAAGGTCATGCAGCAGCGCCGACATTTCGGTATCAAGAGACGATTTACTTTCCGCCAGCGTGCCGTCCAGATCAAAAACAATTAGCTTTTTCACTATCCTTCCACCTCTGAATTCTTGCGATCGCGATTAGGGTTTCCGGCCCTGCCAACCATCCCACTGTTGCCCGCTTGTAAACTATTCCGGTAATGCAATTTCCAACAAATTCACTGCACAGAGCGGTCGAAAAGCACACGCTCCGACTACCGCTGGCAAGACCACTACGTCGCCTTTTCCGACCGCATAGGTGACACCGTCGTGCTCGACCTGCCCTTCGCCCTCGATGCACACCAGCACGCGCGGCACGCCCGCGGCGCCGACGGTAAACGGCAATTGTCCACGCAGGCGCCACAACCGGAAATGTTCACAATGAAAGAGTCTCTCGCGCTCCACCGGCGCCGTCGACTCCACAACGGGCGCCACCAGCCCGCCCGCGCACTCGGTAAAATCAATGCAGGCAAGCGCCTGATCGACTTCGAGTTCCCGCGGCTTGCCTGTCTTGGCGTCAATATGGCCCCAGTCGTACAGGCGAAACGTCACGTCGCTGTTCCGCTGAACCTCAAACACCACGACGTCACGGCCCAAAGAGTGAACCGTCCCGGCCGGTATGAAGACGCCGTCGCCGGGCTTTGGCGTGCTGCATACAAGGTGGTCCGCCACCGTGTCGTTGGTCAGTGCCCGCCGCAGATCGTCGGCAGTGGTGCGGGGCTTCAGGCCCGCATAGATGCGGCTTTTTGTCCCCGCTTCCAGCACCACCCATGCTTCGGTCTTGCCGGTCTCACCCGCTGGCAGCAGGTCCGCATGCGCATCCGAGGGATGCACCTGAACGGAGAGCATTTCATGTGCGTCGAGGAACTTCAGCAACAGTGGGAATTTTGGGAAACGATGGGCCAGCTTTCCCATCAATTGCTCCGGAAACTGCTCCTGTAATTGACCAATGGTCTGCCCTTTGAGCGGTCCATTGGCAACGCGGCTCTGATGGTCATCGCGGTCGCTGAGTATCCACGCTTCGCCGATAGGACCGTCGCCAGGCAGCGGCGCGGTGAGCAGGTTGGCCAAACGCCGGCCACCCCAAAGCCGATACTGATAGATCGGCTCGAATCGCAGGGGATACAAAGTATTTAACTCATGGGCTCTCTCTCTAATGTCATCCATCGCCGGTAGACACCTGTCGCCGGCGACCGGCGGCCTCGCAATGTCTATCAGCTCTCGCGCATTCATTTGGGATTGTTCCATTTCCAGTTACGAATCTCCGGCAAGTCCTGGCCGTGCTTGTCGATGTAATGCTTGTGCTCGATGAGCTTGTCCCGCATCTGCTGCTTCAGATAGGCTCCCTTGGAACCTAAATGCGGCAGGCGATCAACCACGTCTTGCACTAGGTGGAAGCGGTCCAGGTCGTTCTGCACCCTCATGTCAAAGGCTGTCGTGATCGTGCCCTCTTCCTTATAGCCCCGGACGTGGAGATTATGGTTGGTCCGGCGGTAGGTCAGCCGGTGGACTAGCCATGGGTATCCATGGAAGCCAAAAATGATGTGTTTATCTTTGGTGAAAAGCGAATCGTAATCCGTTTCGCTCAGCCCGTGGGGGTGCTCACTCGCAGACTGCAGCTTCATCAGATCAACGACATTGACTACCCGGATTTTCAGATCGGGCAGATGCTGGCGAAGAATGGAGACGGCAGCCAATATCTCCAGTGTGGGCGTATCTCCGCAACAGGCCATTACCACGTCCGGCTCGGTGCCTTGATCGTTGCTGGCCCATTGCCAGATGCCAATTCCTTCCGTGCAATGCACAACTGCCGCGTCCATGGTCAGCCATTGCGGGAGAGCGTGTTTGCCGGCAATTACCACGTTGACGTAATGTCGGCTGCGCAGGCAGTGGTCAAAGACCGACAGCAGGCAGTTGGCATCGGGCGGTAGATAAACGCGAACGATATCGGCCTTCTTGTTGATGACGTGGTCGAGAAAGCCAGGATCCTGGTGCGTGAAGCCGTTGTGATCCTGCTGCCAGACGTGGGAGGCGAGCAGATAGTTCAACGAGGCGATTTTCCGCCGCCAGGGCAGTTCCAACGTCACCTTCAGCCACTTGGCGTGCTGGCTGAACATCGAATCGACGATGCGAATGAAGGCCTCATAGCTGTTGAACAGCCCGTGACGCCCGGTCAGAAGATAACCTTCCAACCAACCCTCGCACTGATGCTCGCTGAGCATCGAGTCCAGTACGCGTCCGGCGGGCGCGAGGAATTCATCGTTTTTTACTTCCCGGGCGTCCCACTGCCGGTTGGTGACTTCAAAAACTGCGCCCAAGAGATTCGAAAGTGTCTCGTCGGGACCAAAGATACGGAAATTACGCTGATCCTGATTCAGCTTGGCCACGTCACGCAGGAACTTACCCAGCACGAGCGTGTCTTGGCCGTCAACGGCGCCGGGCGAAGGCACATGCACCGCGTGGACGTGGAAGTCCGGCATGCGCAGATCGCGCAGCAGAATGCCGCCGTTGGCGTGGGGATTGGCGCCCATCCGCCTGTCGCCCTTCGGCGCCAGCTCGGCCAATTCTGGGATGAGCCGCCCATTTTTATCGAACAGCTCATCCGCCTTGTAGCTTTTCATCCAGTTTTCAAGCTGCTTGACATGATCGGGATGTTCGGAATCCACCAGGAGAGGCACCTGGTGTGCTCGGAACGTGCCCTCTACTTGCAGACCATCGACGACTTTCGGTCCCGTCCAGCCCTTGGGAGACCTCAGGACGATCATGGGCCAGCGCTGCCGAGCGGTGTCGTTCTTATTCCGTGCGTTGCTTTGGATTTGCCGGATGTCCTCGATGACCTTTTCCATGGTGGTGGCCATGAGTTGATGCATCTCTTTCGGCTCATCCCCTTCCACAAAGTAGGGCGTCCAGCCGCAGCCGCGTAGAAATTGCTCTAATTCCTCATGCTCGATACGGGCCAGGACGGTCGGGTTGCTGATCTTATAGCCGTTGAGGTGCAGGATTGGCAGCACGGCTCCGTCGGTAATTGGGTTGAGAAACTTGTTGGACTGCCATGCGGTCGCCAGGGGACCCGTTTCCGCTTCACCGTCGCCGACGACGCAAGCGACGATCAGATCGGGACTATCGAACGCCGCCCCGAAGGCATGGCTGAGCGAGTACCCAAGCTCGCCACCTTCGTGAATCGATCCCGGCGTCGTCGGTGCAACATGGCTGGAAATCCCGCCGGGAAACGAGAACTGCGTGAACAGCTCCTTGAGCCCGGCCTCGTCCTGGCTCACGTTCGGATAAATCTCACTCCAGGTGCCTTCCAGGTAGACGTTGCCCACAATCGCCGGGCCGCCATGACCGGGACCGGCAATATAAAACATATCCAGGTCATACTTCTTAATGACCCGGTTCAAATGAACATAGATGAAGTTTTGGCCCGGCGTCGTGCCCCAGTGTCCGACCACCAGCGGCTTCACGTGCGACAGTTTCAGTGGCTCCTTAAGCAGCGGATTGTCGTAGAGATAAATCTGGCCGACCGACAGATAATTGGCGGCTCGCCAGTAGGCATCCATCTTGAGGAGCAGTTCTGGAGTGAGTGTGTTGGTTTCTGTTTTCATATCTCGCATAAAATCACAGGCTCTCTTTCCGCAGCCGTAAGGCGTTGCCTATGACCGAGACGGAACTCAGGCTCATCGCGGCGCCGGCTATGATCGGGCTGAGCAGCAAGCCGAAGAACGGATAAAGCACCCCCGCCGCCACCGGAATACCCAGCGCGTTGTAGAGAAAGGCGAAGAACAGGTTCTGTCGGATATTCCCCATGGTGGCTCGACTGAGGCGGATGGCCTTGGCAATGCCGCGGAGGTCCCCTCTGACCAGGGTGATGCCCGCGCTTTGCATGGCCACGTCGGTGCCGGTGCCCATGGCAATGCCGACTTCAGCTTCGCTGAGGGCGGGCGCGTCGTTTATGCCGTCGCCAGCCATCACAACGTGTTTGCCTTCCGCGCGCAGTTTCTTCACATGGTCGACTTTGCCGGCGGGGTTGATCTCCGCCTCGACGGCGTCAAGGCCAAGCTGCCTGGCTACCACATCGGCGGTGCGGCGGTTGTCGCCTGTAAGCATCACGAGCTTCACTCCAAGCGCGTGGAGTTCGCGAATGGCTTCGGCTGTGGTGGATTTGATCGGGTCGGCGACGGCGAGGATTCCAGCCGGCTTGCCATCTATTGCGACAAACATCGCGGTCTTGCCCGCGTCCTGAAGTTGTACTGCCGACGATTCAAGATGCTCCAATCCGGTTACCTTTTCATTCCGCAGAAAATCCGGTTTGCCGATCAAAACGGCATGACCGGCGATGTTGCCCCGCACCCCACCAGCCGTCACAGAGTGGAAGTCCTTCACTGCTTCGAAAACAATTTCCTGTTCCTTCGCGCCCCGCACAATCGCGCTGGCGAGCGGGTGTTCGCTATTCTGCTCCAGTGAGGCGGCGAGACGCAGGAACTCCTTCGCGTCGAAATCGCCGGATGGCAGCACATCCATGAGCCGGGGTTTGCCCTCGGTGAGCGTGCCTGTCTTGTCCACGACGAGCGTGGTGACTTTCTCCAGCCGTTCGAGCGCTTCGGCATTCTTCACCAGCACGCCTTCCTGCGCGCCGCGTCCCACGCCGACCATAATGGATATGGGAGTAGCCAGGCCGAGGGCGCACGGGCAGGCGATGATGAGGACCGCAACGGCGTTCACGATGGCGTGCGCGAGTTTGGGTTCTGGCCCAAGCCATATCCAGAGGACGAAGGTGAGTGCCGAGGCCGCCAGCACGATCGGTACGAAGACAGCCGCGACCTTGTCGGCGAGACCTTGAATAGGTGCGCGGCTACGCTGGGCTTCGGTGACCATGTTCACGATTTGCCCGAGCAAGGTATCGCTACCGATGCGCTCGGCGCGCATGACGAAACTGCCGGGGCCATTGACGGTACCGCCCGTTACTTTGTCGCCGACGGTCTTTTCCACGGGGAGCGGCTCGCCGGTAATCATGGACTCTTCCACGCTGGAGTGGCCCTCGACCACAGCGCCGTCAACGGGCACCTTGTCACCTGGAACCACACGCAGCCAGTCGCCGACGTTCACCTGGTCGAGCGGGACTTCATGATCGCCCCCCGGGGCAACCTGTCGCGCCGTAGGCGGTGCGAGGTTGAGCAATGCCTTGATGGCGCTGCCGGTGCGGCTGCGGGCGCGAAGCTCGAGCACCTGGCCGAGGAGCACCAGCACCGTGACCATCGCCGCGGCCTCAAAGTAGATGGCGACTTTGCCCTCGTGTTGCATCGTGGGTGGAAACAGGCCGGGCGCGACCATCGCGACGCCGCTAAAAACAAATGCCGTGCCCACGCCGATGGCGATCAGCGTAAACATATTCAGGTGACGCGTCACGATGGATCGCCAGCCACGGCGGAAGAATGTCCATCCCGCCCACCAGACCACGGGCGTGGTGAGCGCAAATTGCACCCAGCGCGAAGCTTGGCTATCCACCCAGGGCTGCCTGGCCAGTGCCGGGATCAAGTGAGCCATCGCCAGGGCAAACACCGGAAACGTCAGCGCAACACCGATCCACAAGCGCTTCGTCATGGCGAGCAGTTCGGCGTTCTCCTCGTCACCCGCGCCGTGTGTCACCGTCGTTGGTTCCAGCGCCATGCCGCACTTGGGACAATCTCCGGGGTGGTCCTGCTGCACCTCGGGGTGCATCGGGCACATGTACAGGGCTTTGTCCCGTGCGGGCACGATCGTCAGTGGGCCACGTTTCGCCGCAGTGGTGGGGATGGGATGACTGCTCATATCGTGTCCTTCGGTCTGTAATGATTGCCGCAGCGGAATGCGTAGCCGAGGGCCAATGCGCTAATCGTCGCCCGGCTGGCACGCGTGGAAAATCCCCGCGCAGTTGCTTCATCGTGCTATCCGCAGCAGCCTCTCGGCTTCTCCTCCGGCTTAGTGCCGGCGCCGGACAGAAACTTTTGCTGACAGTGCTCGCTGCAAAAGTAGAACGTCTTTCCATCGCGGTCGGTGTGGAGAGCGGTTGCTTCGTCCACGGTCATTCCGCAGATGGGATCTTTGGTCAATGATTTCGCCTTTTTCATGGTTATGTTCCTTTCATGCTTAACCATTCACTTGGCAGGCGGGTCGTGAACGCGCGGCTACTTCTTAAGCAGCTTGGTAATCACCACGACCAGCAGGACCACCACCAGTATGCCGATCACCGTCCACAGCCACATCCCTCCGCCCATCCAGCCATTCATCCATCCGCCTCCATGATTCATCATGAAGCTCCTTTCGCTACGCGGCGGTCAGTCCACCCGCCGGCAATCAGCACCGGGAGGGAGGCGTCTGGGTCATTTGAATTGGCCGCCACCGGGGGGTCTGGGTCACCGTTCGTCGCCGGGCATCGTGGCGCACGGCAATCATTTCTGTTCGTCATGCTGCCCTTTGTGGTCGCCCACCGATTTGTCGCCCATGTCCTTCATACCTTTCATATCCTTCATCATTGGACATTGCGCCATGGAGTCCTTGCCCATCTGCATGTGCTGCATCATGTGCTGCATCATTTCCTCGTCCATCTTGGCTTTTTGTGCGTCCATGGCGATGCGTTGCTCAGCCATGTGGGTGAGGACGGCGGCCATGAGGCCTGTCTTCTTGCCGTGCGGCGCACGGTTCATCTCGGCGACCTGCTCCATTAGTTGATCGTCTTGAGCCTTCATGTCCGCCATCATCTTCTGTTTTTGTTGCTTCATTTCCTGGCAGCGTTCCATCATGGTGGCCTCCATGGGGTGTTTGACCTCCGCAGGCGCGGCGGATTGCGCCTGGACTGGAGACCAGACGGCCAGGACAAAAGCCAATGCAAGACCGGAACAAATGACGAGGTGCGGATTTGTGTGGTGTTTCATGTTCTCTGGTTCTCCCTTGTGTTTCGTTCTCGTTCGCTGCCAATGTCGGGCCGACAGCGCTTTTCAGGACGCCGCCTTTTTCTCGCGGCTGCTGCATCCGGAATGTTCTTAGGCAACCCGTTCATCAACCCAGTATCCCTGGCGATCGTAATGTCGATGCAGTCCGATCTCGTAGTCTCGGGTTAGCAGGGACAGCTCCGTGTATTCCGGCGACTGCTTGATGGTCTCGCGGTAAAGATTGACGCAGACTTTCGAATCGATCCAGCTAACGCTCTCGATCCATCGCGGTGAAACCAGGACTTGTTTTCCCGGCCACCAGTTCTGTGTATCGATGATGAGATAACGAATCGCCCACGTCTCGTCATCGATGATGAAGTCCTCGACGTGGCCAATCTCGCCGTCTCTGGCTTGGATGTGATGGCCACTCACATCAGCAGTGCTGCGCAAATGGGGATCCCAAGCCTTCTCACCCCGGATTGATCTTCTCCACTTTTCCTGGTCACGCACAATGTAAGGAGAAGATCCCCAGGTATATGCGCCATCCCAATACAACGGCCATCCAAAATATCCGCTGTAGGTCTCCTCGTATTGTCGCGAGACGGGCTTGTCGCTGGCCAAGGATGGGCTCTCCTCAATTTGCTTTTTGGTTAAATCGACGGAGATGTATTGTTCTTCTCTATTCACGGCGACCAGCGCATACGGGGAGATCAACACCTGCCTACCCGTAAGCCAGCTACCTGTGTCGGCGACTAGATAGCGAATCGTCCAGTAATGGTCATCGAAGTAGAATTCTTTGACATTCCCAATTTCCCCGTCGAGGCTGTGCAATTTGTAACCCTTCAGTGTTGTGACTTTGTCGAGCATAAAAGTTGTCCTTTCGTTCTTTGAGTTTCGTTTTGTTCGCGATGAGCGACCTGCTCACAGCTTGTGTGAGAAATCGGTTTCTCCGCGATCCGCGCAGGCACCAAAACCATGTGGCACTGGCAGAGGCGGCTTCACGATGGCAACACCTTTCTCCGAAAACGGATCCGATCCGTACTGGAAAAGCGCTCAGGCGCTTAGGAGCCGGCTTTCAGCGTTTTTCTCGGCAGCTTGGCGGGGTAATGCCACGCGAGCAGGCCGCATGCGATTCGCGCGAGCTCGTACGAAGGCCCGCATATAAGACTGCGCTACCCTGTCCCAGACCATGTGGCGTGTATAGAGGTAAGCACGTTTGCGCATGGCGTGGCGGGCCGCTTCATTGTCCAGAAGTTCAATCGCAGCACTCGCAATCGCAATTGAGTCATTGAACGGGACTAGAACCCCTCGCCCATCGTCCAAGAGTTCTGCGGCGTGCCAGTACGGAGTCGAGATGATCGCCTTCCCGGCACCCAAGGCATACGCGAGTGTTCCGGATACGGCCTGTGCTTCGTTGGGGTACGGCGTGACGTAAATGTCGGCCGACCCAACCAGTGAAGCCATTTCTTGAGGGCTGAAGAACCGGTTGTGGAAGACCACGTTCTCCGCAACTCCTAGCTCCTTGGCTAAGGCCTGCAACTGGAGCCGATATCGATCGCCCTCGCGGCGTCTGACATGCGGGTGAGTGGCGCCTGCGATGATGTAGACAACGTCGCTGTGCCGCGACAAGATGCGTGGCAGGGCGTGAATCACGTTTTCGAATCCCTTGTTTAGAGACAACAAGCCGAACGTGAGTAATACAGTCTTTCCTTCGAGTGAATACGAAGTTTTGTAAAGACCCGGCTCCGTAAAGGGCAAGTCAGGGATGCCATGAGGAATCAGGTCAATCTTTTCGCTCGGAACTCTAAATACATCTTGCAGAAACCGCGAAGAGTGCTTGCTCATCACAATAAGGCGATCAGAGCGTGCGGCGATTTCTTGCAGGACGACTAGTTGATCGACGTCTGGCTCACGAAGAACCGTGTGCAGAGTTGTCACCACTGGCATTTTGAGGTGCTGCAGCAGCCGCAAGACATGGCTGCCGGCCTTCCCTCCGAAAATCCCATATTCGTGTTGCAAACACACGAAATCGACATGGCGGGAATTAAGAAAGTCGGCGGCTGCCTGATAGGTTGAAAGGTCGTCCTCGGTTATCTCGAATCGCACCCGCGCAGGGTAGCTGTACTCCGATTGCGGATCATTGACAGCTACCACCAACATTCCAGCGGCGCCGAACTCAGCAGCGATAGCATCACATAAATCTGTCGTGAAGGTTGCAATTCCACACTGCCGGGGAACGTGGTTCCCGATAACCGCTACCCGGCTTGGAAGCGAAGCGTTGGATCTAGACTGCAACAACGCCGCTGGTTTTTCTTCGAGCACCGGCGTACGCATTACCTTGAGTTGCGCCAAGGGTCCTCTCAACGATGCGCTCTCTTGTGACGACATTCATATCTCCTTGGTTGTGGCAACGGGCGCGAGGTGCTCATTCAAGTCCTCAGCCTCTTCGCTGCACCCTTCAGATCGCTCGAACTCGGCCTTCATTCGGCGTGTCGAGAGCGCTCGTTCAGAAGTTCTTTGAAACTCCTCAGGGTCGCATCTGCTTCACTGCCGGTGCGGATGTGCCCGCCCGGAAATAGCTCCCGGGCGGCCTGAGCGAATTAACCAAACAGTGTCCAACGGCAATCGCATGCGCCCTCTCTCCGCATCATGGGCACCCGAGACCTGACATCCTTCTCGGGTGCACCCGCGCATTTGAAACCTAACTACTTTCCAGCCTCAACGGCCTGCGCCTTGGCACCCTTGACTGCGGCCAGGAACGAGTGTGCCGCAGGTGTCGGTGCGACTTTACCTATCAGTACATTACGGGTCGTGACATGACGCCCGTAAATGGCCTGCATGGCATCGTCGTCGCGACGAATCGAAGCGCCGGTCAACGTCAGTCCGGCAAAGGCGCCCTTGGCGCGAGAGTAGGTCAGGACTTCGGTATCCAGTTTCCAATCGGTATCGGCCGAAGCATGACGACCTACCGGTCCAGCAGCCGCCGAGGCGTCTGCTCCCAGTTGGAACTTGCTGGCCAGCAGATGCTGCATGCCTTTGTCGTTCTGGATGATCATCACCAGGTCTACGCCCTCGACCCCGATCTGCAATCCCCAGCTACCGCCCGTGATCGCAAAGAACGCTGGTGCACTCCAGCCATTAGCGGCGGTGCGGCATGTAGTTACGCCTCTGCCATTTTCAGCGCCAAACACGAGGCCGCCCTTAATCATGTGCGGTACCACGGCTACGCACTTTGCGTGTTCCAGGACCTCTTCCGGAATGCCCTTGTCAGGCGTGGCCATGATCTCGTGCAGCACTTTGGCCGCATTATCCAGTCGATCGGTCGATGAATCGAGCTTCGACTCCGCCCAGCCGAAGCTGGCCAGACTCAGCAACGCAACGAACAGCATTAGTTTCTTCACGGTTTTCGCCTCTTCTTCTGCCCCCTGCGCCGCGTCTCTTGCTTCAGGCGCTTTATAGCGCACGAAGGTGCTTATTACGTTAGCGGGTCATGATGAAATCGTCTGAGCAATAATGCTCACGTGACCACACGGGTTTTCCGGCCCGGTTTGTGTAGAGGATCCGTCCTGCTGTGATCTGCTCATTTGTGCGTATGTGCTGTTCGGCAGCCGCGAGAGTCTAACTGCCGTCGCCCCGTAGCAGCAAAGGCGAGGACAAGAAGGCTGCAAACTATTGAAGGAACCAAGCTTGTCGGCGGTGTTGGCTTCAGCAGAGACTCGGCGCTGCGATTCTTCCATCGTCTGCGCCTTGCCATCAGCCAAATCTAGCGCGCATCTCCGGCCGTCTGCACGGCTTGGCGCGTTGAGATGAATTCACACCCCCGTCTTTCGCGAAATTTTGGCCAGCAATTCCCATTTCAAAGTGCGAGCATGTGCTTTTTTTTAGCAGTTTTGAACATACGGCTTCAACTCTCCCTAAGGGCGAAGTGTCGCGCGCAGTAGCGTCATTACACTGATTCCGGGCGGTTTGTCAGCGTAGCTCCATAGTGCCTGGCTTTTTGGGGTCCAAATCGGGAGGGACCGACGGGAGCCTCCGCATGGCGAGTGGAACGTCAATCGCAGCTTCGCTGAGGTGGACTATAATTTTCTTACTCGGCGAGGCACCGCACGACTCGGCGAGGGCCGTCGCGTGCATTCTCCGAGTAGGAGATTCCCATGGCCGTCAAACGCCCTCTCTTCCTTGATCCGGGCGCTGCTGTCCCAAAGCTCGGCAGTGGGAAAATGGTTGGAAACATCCGAAATAAACAAGATCGTCCCGTCGCCCCGGAGACAACTCACGGCGTGGTGGTCAGCTCGGCCAAGGTTCATGCGTCCCAAAATGGAGCTGCCGCCCTTAACCCGGGCGCTTTCCTGACAAAATTCGGGACTGGAAAAACCAGTCGAGAATACAAAGATAATGAAGTCGTCTTCTCGCAAGGGGACGCTGCGGACGCGGTGTTCTACATCCAGAGCGGCAAGGTGAAGCTCACAGCTGTATCCGCGCAGGGCAAAGAAGCCGTCGTTGCCATTCTGCCGGAAGGGAGCTTTTTCGGCGAGGGCTGTTTGGCAGGCCAACCGCTTCGCATGGCAACCGCCACTGCGTTGCAGCGAGCCGCCATCATTCGAGTGACGAAGCAGGCAATGGTCGCGATGCTCCACCAAGAGCCGGAATTTGCCGAACGCTTTCTCGCCTATCTGCTCTCCCGCAACATTCGAATGGAGGCGGACCTAGTGGACCACCTCTTTAACTCCCGCGAAAAGCGGCTCGCTCGGCTACTTCTGCTGATGGCCAACTTCGGCCAGGAATCCAAGCCGATCCCGCTCATCGCGAAAATGAGCCAAGAGACCCTCGCCGAGATGATCGGCACAACTCGCTCGCGAGTGAGTTTCTTTCCAAATCGGTTCAGGGACTTGGGCTTCATTGAATACGACGGCGGCGGCATGCACATCCATAGCTCGCTTGTCAGCGTCGTGCTTCATGACTAGTGGTCCTGCTGGCAAAACCTCACAGTAATGTGCTTTTGTACGCCCGCTTATCGCCGTAGCTGAATGGTTCCTGTGGTCGGGGGATGCTGTATCTGGGAGCCAACGTGAATACCTGCGAGCAAGCTTCCGTTCCGGTAGCGATCGCGGCCAAGCTCGGCGACTTAACCGGATTACTGTTTGGGATTACGCGCAACGCGCACCATGGCAGGACGCAACAACCGGTCTCCGATCTTGTATCCGCGCTGTAACTCTTCCAGCACGTGGTTGTTCTTGGCGGTTGTGCTGTCCACCATGTCGACGGCTTGGTGCGTAAACGGGTCGAAAAGCTCGCCTTTCGCTGGCACCGCTGTAAGCCCAAGTTTGCCCAGCGCGTCGCGTAACTGTTTTCGGATCAGGCTGAACCCTGAGCGGTATTCTTGCGGGCTCCGAGCAGGAGCCTGCAAGGCCAGGTCGAAGCTATCCAAAATGGGCAGTAAGGATTTGAGTGCATCCACAAGAGCATAATTCTTGAAGTCCTGCTGTTCCTTGGCGGCGCGCCTGCGCACGTTTTCGAAGTCCGCCTGGAGGCGGGCCATGCGATCACGGAGTGCGTCTAGCTCGGTTTTGACTTTCTCAGGGGAGCTCTCTTTTGCGGTTACCGCCCGCCTCGCCGGCCACTGGCTATCGTCTACATTATCTTTCGACAAGGGTAATTCGTGGTCGAGATCTAACTGTTCATGTTGAGAATTAGCGTTGCTCTCCGTCATCCGGAATTCCTTTGCCTCGGAAATGGCAGCCGCGCTGCGCCCATTTTGCCTGCTCGCGACGTTCCCAGTGAGGTTGCAATGCAAAATTGTTGACGGTCAGCTTCCGCTTCGCTTCACGCCGCGAGGTGCTGTTCCAGAGGAGGGCTACATACCGGGCAAGCCCTCGCCCCCCATCCCGATACTGTCCAGGCGCGGATCGGCCTGTTTACGGCCCTTGGTACACCCTCGAAGATCG
>Ga0187880_1002904_pt1 | contig 13210 bp, 16 predicted proteins | sample June2016WEW_19_4_FD_132998 | JGI IMG/M metagenome (GOLD analysis project Ga0187880, IMG submission 132998) | Peatland microbial communities from SPRUCE experiment site at the Marcell Experimental Forest, Minnesota, USA - June2016WEW_19_40 | ecosystem: Environmental > Terrestrial > Soil >...
CAGCCGGACCACGTCTTGCCGTCATTTGTAGACCATTTATGATACAGGGCGCCGTTCGTCCATTCTACAAAGACGTCGAGACGACCTGCGCCCCACGAGCAGACCGCTGGTCCTGTGCCCGCAGCAACCTGCCCGCCGATGGAAGTCCACTTGCTCCACGTCTTCCCATTATTCGTGGTAGCCGTATACCAGACGGCGCCGTCTGTGCTACGGACAAAGACGTCTATCGTTAGATTATCACTTGCACCATTCGGTGTGGTCGCCGCAGGCGATGACGTCGCGGACCCGCCGATGGAGGTCCAGCCGCTCTCACTCCCCGCGTATGTCCACCAGACGTGACCACTCGTGTCCGCGGCAACCAAGACTGGTGACCCAGCCGCCCCGTATGTCGTGGCGGGGCCGGTGCCTTTCATTACTCCGAGGAGGGCCGTGACCGTTACTTTGCTACTTGTTGATGCTTTATACGCGCCGTTGCCGGCGAAGGTAGCGTAGTACAGGCGGACGCCGGGCGTCGTGAATTTCGTTGCGAAGGTGAGCGTCGTGTACCCAGTTTTATCAGTGTAGCGCTTGCCATTGAGGTAGTGGTAGACGGTGATGCGTTCTGAGATGGGCTTTCCACCGCTTGTCAGGGTGGCCTTGAAGGTGACTGACTGGTTGACAATTGGGGCTGTGTTGGACGCCGTGAGAGTGATCTGCGTGGGCGATGCCGCCGCTGCTGTGGTCGTTGTTGCAAGACCAGCAACAGTCAATGCCGAGGCGGCCACCACTATAATCATAAACAATGCTACGAGTTTTTGTTTCATCCTGATTCACCAATCAAAATGGCAAAACGGCGGCGTGGCAGCTTAAGTGTTGTTATTTAGCCGCGCACCCTAGCATCACGGCTGCTCATACACCCAGCCGTATTCACGAGACTGATGTATCTGCACTTGTATCCGTCTGATAATCCGCCGCAGCTGCTGACGGGCGCTGTCGGGTAGCCAAGCGTCATGCACGCGGTCCCGCAGGTATTGATACGCTTCCCAATTGGCCGAACACTTCCTCAAAAGTTTTTCGGCAGCCATATCGGCATAGTCGTTTTTGTAGTCCGCGATTTTAAGGATGAGTTCATCGACCTCTACGCAATCGTTGTTCATCGGGCAATATGGTAGGTCTATCAGGGTAATTATTAGCTAAAAGTAGAGCGAAAGTATAGCGAAAGTATAGTAAAATTCAGAAGGCCCTCCTGCGCGACGTTTTTAAGGCCGTCACTCAGGAGGTTTGCGTCAAGCTCTTAAACGGAAGCCTCTGCGCCAGTTGATTGCCAATTTGCTTTAATCTCCTGTGCGCTGTCAGATCGAAAAATAAAGGACGCATCGCAGTACGCAGAAACGCGCTCATTTAGCTATGTCAATATATAGGTAAATTCGTTGTAATCATGGTGATTTTTCATGGATGAAGATTGGAGATCGTTAATACGCGAGGCAACTAAAGAGATTAAGGGGTTCCCTGACGAGAAGGCAGCTATGGAAAAAAGGCTAAAGGATACATTGAACGAAAACCGCACGCAAGTCAAGGCTGTATTCAGCGATACGCTCATTCCTGCGCTCAATGAGCTAAAAAAAGAAATGGATGCACAAGACACACCTGCAGAAGTTGCTAGTAGCGAGGAGGGGGGCCTTTACAGCGCATCTATCACTGTTAACCTTTCTAACTTGCTGCGTGACAGTACTACAAGGAAAGGCTCACGTAGAGTTTTTCCGAAGTTTTTTTATGAAATTGGGCTAAGCGTGTCCGCCGAAGGGGTTGCGTCTGCGAATAAGTGCAGCATTACAGATGCTGCAGGTCAAAGCCGTGAACTCTATTTAGATAAAGATGAACTGTTCCCGACTATTCCATCGGTTCCAGTTGCCAGTACTTTAGGTTTGAAAGATCTCCGCGATCCCGACTTAAACGACAAGATTAAGCGAGACTTCGGACTCAAATATAAAGAATCTGTAGGATATTTGAGAAACACCGCCGTATACGGTTAGCATTGCAAAGCAAGCCTAGCGTGCAATGCTATAAAACCGTCGTCACTCAGACGTTTTGCGTTAGCTCTTGAACGGGACCCTGGAAGAGCTCAGAATCGAAAAAAGAAACAGGAAAAAAGAAATACGGAGCGGTGTTCGTTTCCCGGTTAAAGCCCGCTCCTAAACTTTTTGCTCTCTTTATGTTCGCGGTCCCAGAACATCGAATGATACGGCGAGTCCTCATCATCATCCCCACTGGAGACGGTGACCGGCGCGTATGTAATCCTCTTTTTGAGCTGACGCTTGGCTCTCCAGTATGCCAGGCAGAGGGCAAGGACGATGTCATCATTTTTACCTAAGCGCCACGGTCCTGACTCGGCGGCGCCGTAGGTATCGTGGCCTTTTGAGACATCGACCTCGAAGCTCCTAAGCTCGTTTTCCAGCGTTTCTTTTAAGGGCCCATCGGCTATCTTGAGCAGCTTTTTGCCAAGCAGGACCTGTGCGCCTGAGACTAAATCACGTTTCGGCACCTTCCACGACCACTTATCATAATACGTATTCGTCCCGCCGTGAATGATAACGGCAACCGGGTCCAATCCGGCGGCTATGAGAGAATCGGTCACAGGCCGACCAACCCCCGTGCTATCAATTATAATATCCCACTCGACGCCCCAGGCAATGAACTGTTTCGCGTATTCGATCAGTTTTGCCTCGATTATTGGGTACGGCGTCCCCAGGTCAAACCGGTACACGTGGTTTACATGGTATTTCACAGGCTCATTTGATGGCATCCGGGGTCGCGACGGTTGCCCGGTCGCATCGCCGACGCCAAAAGCGGTGAAGTTATCGCGTGGGGTTGGTGCTGGCGATCCTGGAATAAATGGCGCTAGTGCCTGCAGGACCACGACGGCAGTGAAGTCCTGGCTCTGGCCGAGGTCCACGCCGACGTAAAACGATGACTCTACGTTCAGGTTTTCCATATTAAAATAACCTCTTTCTTGTTCGGACGTTCTCAGGCAACTCTTCAGGCGAACTTACCCCGAAAAACGAAGCAAAGTCCAGCTTACCATCTGCATCAAGGGTAAGCGCTTTAACATCCGGGTCAGGTGCTATCGCTGCGTCTATAGCATCAGGATCGAAGTATGCCGAGAAGTTGGCGTTAAATTCGCACATATACTCTTGATTGAAAAAGTAGGTGCCCATTGCGGCGAGCTCTTCGGCTAGGTATTCACTGTGATGCGCGGGCATTGGTCTGCTGTGATCTTGATACCCTGCCACCCAGCGACATTACCTTTATTCTCAAAGTCCTCCCAAGCGGCGTTAAAGAAACCACGCTTACCGAATGGTGTTGATAGGAGGATTAATCGGCCTTGTGATACGGCCAACATAGGACGCACCGCGGCGTAGTATAGTTCATCATCCTCAATCTGAGCGGCCTCGTCAATTACGATAAGCGAGGGCCCACTGAACCCTCGGATCGTTTGCCCTTTCGACGGCAAGCTCACGATTCGGCTCTTATTGACAAGTTCCAGCGTGTGCTTATTCTCTGCGTCGCTCGGAACCGGTCGACCGCGCTCTTGATAAAAACCTGCAATCTTCTTAAACAGCTCTGTCGATTGGCGATAGCCGCGACTGATTAGAAGCACGAGCGCGCCCGAGTTGTAAAGGGCGTGATGCAGGGCGATAATCGCGGTGATCGTGCTTTTCCCGGACTGCCGACTACAATTAAGGATGATCCGCTTTTCTGTCGAGAGCAAGAGCTCACGCTGCCAGGGGTCCGGATCAATGCCGAGCGATTGAGCAAACCTAACGGGATTAATTGCGAGTATCAGATCCGCAAGGATCGCCCTCTCAATCTCACCGTTAATTGTCTTTGCTGTCATCTAGTATCTCCGCTAACGTATCTGACAGCATTAAACGGGCCTCCGGATACGGCTCAAGGGTCTTTATAATAACACTTTTCAGCTTAACAAACTCGGGGCTCATCAGGATGTTAAGCTGCGGAGCCTCATTGAGCTGGCCGGTCAGCTTCGCGGTTAATTCAAGCTGCTTAATTTCTATTTGAAGTGCAAGCAGCGCGGTCCGTCTATCCCCTTCGTTGAGAGAATCCGTGAGAATGTCAAGGGTTTTCGCGTGGGATGTGGTTAAGGCGTTAACGACGTTCAAGCCTTCAACTGTGGTAGGTTCGGGCCTCACCGACTCGCGGACCCTGGAAGCAACACAGTTACGCATGTGGCGTGATACGGTTGCTTTGTTACTGTTCGCAAGCTTCGCGGCTGCGGTCATCGAGAGCTCCTTAGAGGCAATCTTTCGCTCTAGCTCTTCCCGGTCTGGATGTTTACACATCGTGCAGCGTGTCAAATTCATACCTCGGTTGCTGTCAAGGTGTAACGTTTCCGCTAACTTTCTACTAGCCTCATTTCTTCGTAAACATTGGCTGTAATGGCGCTGATGGATCTGCTAAAACGTTTTTGTGGGTGATTTGAGCGCCTTATTTACGTGCGACATGCCAATAACTGACTTAACGTTGGCCCTTTATCAGACAAGGTAAGTGAAAACATATTTGAGCAATGCGGATGCCTGTTTCCATGCTTCTCCAAATACCAGGTGGAGCACGTGCCCCGCCGTTGGTTGTTGGCCTGGTGGGACATGTACTTGTCACCTTGATGTTTCTACGTTCCTATGCCGTTACTTCGGCGTTCTTACCAGACAGGCGTCGCTGTGGTCGTTGCTCTATACCAACCACGGTAAAATATGGCATGTCCATCTTTGTTTTCTTTACCGTGCCGTCCTTGTTTCGCTGCTTGGCGACTTCTACCATGCACTCTTTTCCGACGACGTCTTCCGTGTCAAACACCTTCGGGAGCTCACCGAGTAGACCAAAGACAAACGCACCCAGCTTTGTTGACGCCTTGTAATTTTGCGTCGTTATGGCGCTCATCTCGCCCTTGTTCTTACCGTCGTCAACGGTAAACACCCATCGGTACGACGGCCCGTATTGCTGGTTTTCCGTTTCGAAGTTCTCTATATCCGCTATCGTTGCTGGATAGTGCTCTCCATCGGCCAGCTTCAGGTCTTCTTTCAGTTCAGATTTCATTTTTCGACTCCTTGTTTTCGTTTTTGGTTTGGTTTTTGTATCATGCCCTCGCACGTACGAGGGCAAAGACTGTTAACGGAGCATTTTTTCTGGCTGTTAACGGCTGTCGCGACTGTTAAGCGACTGTAAGTAAAAAATGCGCAGTCCTCAAGCCATTAGATTGTCGTATGCGCTTCAGAATTCCTCCCGTTTCACCATGACCACACGACTGTTAACGTTCTGATTTGTACACATACATACACGTGCGCATGCGGTACGTGCCGACCTTGCTTTACGACTGTAATAAAGCGTTTACACTCTACACCATCTACTGCTCTACTACTGCTACACTCTCCATATTGTGATTTAAGCGGCAAAACGAGGTTCTTGCGGCTGTCCGCGATTTTGCTTAACAGTCGCTTAACAGTGGCTTGACTGTCGTTAACAGTCGTCATAATTCGTCCTTTTCGTCTTTAAGATGCACGACGCTGCTAAATTCGTCAATAGTGAATGATTCGCGGCCATCGAAGTTAAGCACATAAAAGCGTTTTTCTGTGCGCTTCGTTGCCGAGTCGTCGCTCTCCACCCATCGCTTTTCGCTGCTAAACCGCCAATATATGTTTTCCAGCTGATCGGCGATTTTATACACTGACTGGCGCGAGAGCTTCGTGAGTGCTTGCATCGTCGCCGTATCAGCCTCACCGCCTTCCTGCGCGAGATGTTGACAGAACTGCTTTTGTTTTTCGTCGAGATGCAAGCGTTGCATACCTGCCCTCAAGCCATAGTGCCGCTTTGCATCGTTAAAATCGTCGACTGTCGCGATGATATTGCCATCGTCGCTGCGCTCCCGTTGCATGAACCGAAGCATCGCGAATGACCGCACCATGTCCATAAAAATGTTGAAGTTGCGGCGGTTCTCGGTGTCAGTCCAGACAATACGCTCCGCAAATGGTATGTCAATGCCGATGATTCGCGCTGATCCGTCCTCATTCTCTTTAAGTATCCTGATGATTTCGCGGCACCTCAGGACGTCATCTGTCGTCGGAAACTCTTCGACGGCACTGATAGCCCGCTGCTTTTCAAACTCAATATATGCTTTATCCTGCGCATCGCTCGTGTCGACGTCATACCCCATCTGCCGCTTGATGAGCTCTTCACTACCTTGCGTGCTGACAGAGGTTAGAAGCCAGTTGAGACGGGCCGGAATGTTCTGCGTAATAGCTTTACTTCGGTCCCTGGACGGCATCACGCGTTCCGTCTCTCGCTGAAAATTCGACGTCGCCCGTTTGATGATCTGCTCAAGCTCGGGACTTATAGAGACGTCATCGCTGAAGATCGTCATCCCAGGTTTCAGTGTGTCAAGATACCATGCTGCTTTGTCGGTCAGCGACGCGTACAAAACATAGTCCTGCGGATGTAAGTGCATCATAGCGCGCGCCGCGTGTGACTTTCCTTTTCCGCTGTCGCCGGTCAGCTTTGACGGTACGCCCAGGGAATTCAAAACGCTTTGCGCCGCTGTGCCTAAAAGAATCCCCTCGCCTATGTCTCTGTCTCCTACGTGTTGCTTGTTGTAGGTTTTGAGAATGTGGTCGATCGGGTCTTTTTCACTAAGTATCTCCATCGCTGCATCTTGGACGCCCTCCGGTACCTGTTCGGGTTCTTTGACTACCTCTCCACCTTGGTAGACTTCGCCGCCCAATTCGAGCGCCGCTTTTTTCGTTCGCTCACCGTATGTCATCGTGCCTCGCTTTTCGTCCCATTTTGAGCGCATCAGCTGGGACTCTCGAAAAACACTGTCAATTTGTATCGGATCGTTGCCGCACCAAAATGCAAGCATATCACAGAGCGCCATGTCAGCTGATGAATCGTCGCCGCCGTAGTCGCTTATGTCGCCGTCGAAAAATAGTCGCTTGAACTTCTCTCCGTTTTTGGCTTCCGATGCTTTCTTGATAACCTCAACATTTGTGAGTTGCACAGGCAACCGTGAGAGAGTCGTCGACGCGGGCTCTTCACTGCTGAACACCGTACCATATATATCATTCACAGCGTCTCGATGTGACTCGATCGCGGCTCCGTTGAAGCGATCCCCGGTCATACAGAAAAACCGGCCAACGTCGTACATCTCAATCTTACCGCCGTTCAAGCCGTTTCGTTGCGCGCATCGCGGTCCTGGCTTTGTCGCTCTGTTGATCGTGTGCAGGCCCCGCCCGCTCTGCGAGTATTCAGTATAGGTGCTAAGATTCTTTACGTACCGAGCTATGTCAGGGTCAGAAATCGCGCCGTCTATGATGCAATTGTCAAAATCAGTCCCGGTATAATCGCGATTGAACACGAAGCCGATGCCATCAAACAGTCCGTCGTTCTCAAATGCCTGGAAACACGTTTCAAAGTCACTCCACGTCGCCGGGTTCGTTGAATCCGCGTTGTGTCCGTTTGGCTGCTTCGGTATTTTGGTTTCTTCCCCTTTGCGTATCTCAATGCCGTAGTTGACCCATTGATGTTTCTCTTTCAGCTCGTGTGGAATATTTGCAACATTGAGGCTCATGACAGCGTCGCCTCCCGTCGCAGCTCAAGCACCGAATACAGCGCCGGTAGCGCCGCGAGTTCGGCGGGCATGCCCCCTACGTGGATTTTGGGGGTGTTCATACAGATCCTTCCCCATCGGCGGTGTCGAGCGCCTCCACGATCCCGCGGAGCTCTTCCAGTCGCCGCCGCAATACCTCCCGGCGTCTCGCGTATGTGATTTCCCGCGTGCGCTCAAGAGAGGCGGCGACGGCGTCTTCGCGGCTCTCTACGGGGGCATCCCACGCGGGGCTATCGCAAGATATATTGCCGTCGGGTACTTGACTATGTGTGCAATATCTGGTGCGGAGCGCTTTCTGGCGCTCTTCTCCTTTTTCGGTCACGTTTTTGTGTCCTCTTTTTTCCCGTCTGCCTCGTCTGCTCTGCCGTGGGTCAACACGGCAATTTTCTTTTCATTTTCATTCTTGAGAAAGTACTGATTTTGGTTACGCTGTTTTTTGCACGTGATCTCACTCGCAAGCTCCCAAGTTAAAAGCCGGTAACGCAACGTTGAAGCGGCAAGCCCCGTCTGCGTTTTGAGTTGGGTAAACGAGATCCCTGGGTGCCGCACGATGTGTGTTTTAATTTTTTCATCTTCATCATCTGGATTCCGAATCACGGTTCTCCACCGACAAGTTGAAGTATTTACATACTAATCAACTTTAAAATAAGAGAAATAAGCAGATTCGTCAATTTAGTTTATATACCATTATGATGCTGCTTGATAATACCACTTGACGTCGCACCCAATCATGGATGATGAGCAGTTTGTCAAACGCCTTGAAGACCTTGGCCTTTCAACTACCATCGGCCAGCTCAGAAGAGATGCAGCACAAGGACTCATCCCTACGCCCCCTATACGTTATCAACGCCGACGAAAAAGGGCCGGAAGGCCCCCTAACTCTGTGAAAGCGGCGAAAGAAGGGAGGATTGTACAAAAGGCGCACCTCGGTCGTCTCCCGCGTGACTGGCCCGAAGAGGCACTGGAAGAGGCTGCCGCGGTGTGGGCGGTACGGAAGCGGTACCGAAGTGGTGACTGGAGAGAAAAACAACTCTCAAACGACCAGATCGACGTCATAAGGAAGGCCGCGCACTTCGTCGATACGAACCCAGTTACGCTGTTCGACCTCCCCATCGTCGTCGGCCCGCTTTTCGGTCAGCAGCGGATCCCTACGCGTGAGATTCGGATGCGACACGTTCCCCTCAAATTCGAAGGGGCGGACCTCTTTCCTGGCGGGGCGGACGAGAAAAAGGCAGGCGTGCTCAACGACCTCGTCGTCGCGTGGATCGCAACGATCGAGAAGGTGCGGCACACGACAGCGATGGAGGAGAAATACACAAATGTCGCTCTCAAGGTGCCGGAGGAATTCCCTTTCGTCTGGCGTGTGGACAGGCCTGCATCCGTGCTGTATCAGTGGTGGTGGAACCCCGAACATGGAGGCAAAACGAGCGATGGAAAGTTGATCGGAAAGGGGCGCGGCAGGTGCAGCGGCGTCATGTTGGGGACTGCCGATAAAGATGAGATCGTGATGCTTGAAAACGGTGTGGACCCGCGGAAACTCTTTACCATTGGCTTTGACGCAGACCCCGCCCGCGTGGCTAAGCTCTTGAGACGCGAACTTGACGAGTACTACAAAAGCGCACCGAGGTTTGAATTCCGGGTTGAAAACGGAGAGATCAAAAAATCAAAACGGTAAACTTCTCGCACGCGCCAAGATGAACACCTTTACGATGGGCCTAACAAAGTCTGCCGTTTAGAATCGTCGGGCTCGCCCAAAAAAACAAAACGCGAGTTCAAGAAGGGAGCGCATCTTTATCGCTGAGGAGACTGGAGGGATCAGTGTGTCAGACAACCGGCGACCTCGATTGCATCGCAGCTGAGATGACCCAGAACCGGCAGTACGTTCCGATCGGATGGAGACTTAACTTTGACAGGGTAGAGCCCGAACCGACGTCGAACGGCCGCGGCAAACTCGTGGTCTTCCTTGATGACCGAGATATCAGAAAAAAGGCGTTGTATGATCCGTTCGGCACCTACAACCCCTATGCAACGCATTACCCGGATCACATGGGGCCCTTCTGCTGATGAGCAGGGCTCCGATCATGAGAGGAAAAAAGAGAGACGCCTAGAGCATAATGTCCTCCCACGCCTTCATATACACGTCATACACGTTTTCTGGCAGAGGGTGCTTGTAGTGCCCCCAATCCACCCCCGCAACGCCGTGCGTCAAAATATAGGCGCGGTTCGACTGCTCCCATCCGATGACGTCCCCATGCTGCTCGGCGAACTTCCTCAAATCAGAGGCGATGAAATGACCGTTACACCGTGAGAGTGGGATCTTCTGTTTCTGTGTCCACTTCCGGAAGCTCTCTAACATAAACACGCGTTCGTTGTCTTCCCTGCCATCGCAGAGCTTTTTCATTACTTCCACCACGCGCGGGTGCAACGGCACGTAGTGCTCCATCCGTATCTTGTCCTGCTCTGCCATTACGCGGAGGACTGGTTTCTCCTGAGCGAGCGCTTCCCGCAGCTGCCCCACCGTGACCGTTTTCAACGTCGAGTATGGCCGCTGCCCCGTGTATGCCCCGAACAACACAAGCGCTTCAAACCCGACACGGTGACGGTCGGGAAGGGCGTCATCGGCGTTTATGTACGAGATGACCGCCTTGACATCGTCAACGGTTACAATCCGCCCCGTGACTGCCTTTCGCACCTTCACGGATTTGGGCATCTCCAGATACACGGAAAACATCCCATAGCGGGGGTTGAAGCGCGTCTTTCCGAGGTGTTTCAAAAACGCCTTAGCGAAGTTGAGCACCTTGCGCTTGGCGTCGATATCGGTGTATTTTTGCAGGGTGTATGACCGTAGCTTCCCGCACGCCTCACGGGATACCTCTCCTCCGGTTTGTGCCCACGCGATCTCGGCAGCCTTATCCAACCACACCGCCGACTTCCGCGAGATGCCCTCACACCTAAACCGGAGGTAATCGTCCAGCTCATCACGGGTGAACCCCTTGATCTGAATCTGAACTTCCTGCTCTGGAGTGGGTTCCGAGACGGATACGGAAGCAGGACCTCCATTCTGATTCTGCAGGCGTGCCATCGCCGCGTCGCCGTCCACATCGTGATAATATGTCGCGACGAACTCCCGTAGCCACGCCTCTACCCCTGGAACCCCCTGCTGTCGCTCCTCCAGGAGCCACATCAACCCCTCATCGGTGGAGCCCTGAGCGCATGGCGGCAACGCTCGTTGTGCTACGCACTCGGAAACGTCACAGCGAAGCGGGCAGCCCTCACACACGCTGCTATCGCGCTCTTTCATACCCGCTGTCCTCCGGCCACCCCCGGTATCTCTGGTGCGCACCCGGTGCGCACTCCGCAACAGGCTGCGATTCGCTTCATCTTCGTGTAGCACCCGCTGATCCAGATTCTTGCGGTGGCCGGTGCGCACCGCATGCCCATCTCCAACGGAGCTATCTACGTCGTTTTCAGGCCAAAAAACAAGCGCCCGAGTCGGGATTTGAACCCGAGTCGGAGCCTCGACAGGGCTCCATGATAGGCCGCTACACTACCCGGGCTTGCGCACGCACAGCGACTGCCTAACGCAGCAGCACAGCTTACTAGCCGAGTATTGATTATAAAGCTTTCTGCGGTGCTTTTCGAGCGTGAGTCTGCCTCTGACTGTTTCGTGGCCGGTAGAATTTTGGAAATGATTTCCGCCGAAAGCTGTGCTATACATGCACATTGTTTTAAAACATGCGCATTCTGTTTAAAACATTGTCATTATTTGGCACGGTTCGATCCGTGACGATAAAAAAATGCATGCTTTCCCTCACTTCCAGTTTCAAGAGTGTTAGATGCGCCCGATTAATCGGCACACTTTTGAGACAAGCGCCGTCTGCACGGTCGCATATGTATCCGTCTTTGTTTGTAGCCTAGGTGCTGCACTGGGCGTGAACGTGATCGCTGCATTGAGTAAGCGTCATTACTGTTGCGTGCGCCGTGGCGGATGATGCGTTGAACGCCCGAAGAATTTGTTGCTAGCGTCTACCCAAGTTCCTTTGGGTCGCCGACCTTCCTCAGCTCGTATGCAATAAAAGGGACTATCACTATTCCTGTCGCCAATATAACGGCATAAACCCCGATGAGTGAATATAATGCGAGAAACACCGAGAAATACACACCCGCATACAGGGGGATGATGCCCCACACGAGAAACTTGTGACTCCGCCAGAAAAATTGCGCCCTTTGCTTTTGGTCCATTGGAAAGCGCAGATGATGGTACAAGGGGGGCAAAATGAACATCAGCGTGGCGGTCGCCGTGCAGACAAGTGCCAAAAGCAGAAGGATGCGCTGAATAATTCCCGGAACCTGACTTAGATACGCGATGGATGCAGTAAGCAAGAAACCGAACAGAATTCCAGAAACCGTTGTGAAGAGTCGTGCTTCGGCGAGAACATCACCAATCCCTACGCCGTGTTCTTCGAACCTCTGTATTTCTTCAGGGCTGAGTCCAAGGCGCCTGTCGCTCATCTTTATTCACCGTTTCGAAGCCGAGTTTCTCTTCACATCGTTTCGCGATCTCAATTCATGGGTGTGAACTGAATATCATTCGCTCCAATATGAGCGTGTCGTTTAGAAGCCAAGCCGTGTTGACTGCTGGCCAGCTCAAGACGGGACATGGGGTATTCGCTGAAGTCTAATTTTCACCTAGCATATCCGCCTAAAACAGTACGCATCCCACTCAACGCAGATGCTCGCGCGCGAGATTTTATGCCGCTCCGTATAACGAATCCTGTAACGAATCCGACTATCCTAACGAAGACCAACACCATTTTCTAAAAAGGATCACGTTTCGCCGGAAATTCCTAAAAACGTTGTGTTTTTGCTATGCGCATGGATTACGGTTCTTGCCTGCACGTCTGAGGCGCTTCGCTGTGGCAAAACGAACGATATTTATAGGACAGATGAAATGAGGGGCAACAAGATTCCGCCTTCCGACTCGCGAGCTACGGGCTCTCAGTCGTTAGAGACTTGGAGGATAATATGGTCATAGCAGTCTTGAATTCTGGTGATACGGCCTGGATGCTCATCTCGACGGCACTTGTCGAGCGCATCAAGTTCGGTGCGTGGATGCTTTTCATTCCGCTGTGGCTCACGCTCGTTTACCTGCCGGTCGCGCACTGGGTCTGGGGAGGCGGATGGCTCGCACAACTCGGCGTTCTCGACTTTGCAGGAGGCATCGTCGTCCATATAAACAGTGGGGTCGCGGCTCTTGCCCTCGTCCTCCTCCTTAAGCCACGGCAGGACAAGAGATTGTTCCCACAACAGCTCGCCTATTCCATCCTCGGCGCCGGGCTCCTCTGGGTAGGCTGGTTTGGATTTAACGCCGGCTCGGCTCTCGCCGCTGGACAGCTCGCGACTTCGGCGTTTATTGTGACAAACACCTCAGCTGCTGTCGGCTTGCTCGTGTGGATGCTCATCGAGTACCTTCGCTTCGGCAAGGTGACGCTGCTCGGCGCGGCGTCAGGCGCCATTGCCGGACTTGCTGCGATCACACCTGCGGCCGGGTTCGTCAAC
>Ga0187880_1002910_pt1 | contig 13194 bp, 12 predicted proteins | sample June2016WEW_19_4_FD_132998 | JGI IMG/M metagenome (GOLD analysis project Ga0187880, IMG submission 132998) | Peatland microbial communities from SPRUCE experiment site at the Marcell Experimental Forest, Minnesota, USA - June2016WEW_19_40 | ecosystem: Environmental > Terrestrial > Soil >...
TCGTGTCGATTGACTCATGTTCTTATCCATTCTGCCAGGGTAACCCTACTTCTGGCGCAACGTATGCTTTAGCCGCTCTTTCAACCCCCTCCCGGGTAACAAAACTTTTGGCGCAATTCGGGCCCTGAGCGGCGCAAAGACCAGGCTTGCATTCGGGCGCGGGGTAGGTACTTTCCACTGCTCCCGTCCCGGAAACCCGGGCGGCAATAATCTAGATTACCGAGATATGGCAACAGCAAACGATCTTCGCCGTGGCATGGCGATCAATTACAACGGCGACATCTGCGTGGTCTTGGACAGTCAGCACCGTACGCCGGGCAACTTGCGCGCCTTCGTGCAGGCCACGCTCCGCAGCCTCCGCAGCGGCAGGTCTTCCGACGTGCGCTTCAGCTCGACCGAGAAGATTGACGTCGTGCCCATGATGACGCGCAAGATGGATTTCAGCTACAAGGACGGCGAGGACTTTGTCTTCTCCGATCCCGATACCTACGAGACGGTGACCCTCTCGCCGGAGATCGTCGGCGACGGGAAGAACTACCTGGTGGAGAATGCGCAGGTGACTGTGACGTTTGTCGAGGACAAGGCGGTGACGATTGAGATGCCGTCGAGCGTGATATTGAAGGTGGCCGATGCGCCCGAGGGCGTTCGCGGCGACTCGGCGAATAACGTCCAGAAGGCGATCGTGCTGGAGACGGGCATAACCGTCCAAGCCCCCCTCTTCATTAAGACCGGCGAGAAGATCAAGGTTGATACCCGCACCGGGAAGTACATGGAACGGGCGTGACCGCGCAGTCCGAAGTCCCGAGTCCATAGTCCAAAGTCTAAAGTCTGAGCAAGAAGGCCCGCCTGCCGGCGGGTCTTTGCGTTTAGTGCTGCAGGCGCTTTTTAGTCGCCTGCGTCCAGCGGGGCGGCGAAGCCGAACTTGCGGGCCAGGGCGAGCGAGGTGTTGAGGGATTTGACTCCCGTGGTGCAGGTGGCATCCGACAGCGAGGCTACGGCGATGCACACGCCGGTTAACAGGCACCGCTGCAAGTCCCACCCTTCGTGCAACCCATATAGGACCCCGGCGCAAAAGGCGTCACCGGCGCCCGCCGTGCCGGCGATATACGTGGGCGGCAGTCTCAATGAGGCCTGCCAGAAATCATCGCCTTTGCGCGTGCGGGCGAAGGCCCCCTCGGGGAAATGAACCACCACCAGTTCGCCCACGCCTTGCTGGAGCAACGCGCCGGCGGCGTGCCGCAAGGCCACCGTATCCAATCGCCCGCCCGGCTCCCGTATTTTGAAGCCGATTGTCTTGCCCGCCTCGATTTCGTTCAGGATGCAGTAATCCACATGCTTGAGCGCGGGGTTGACGATTCGGGCGAAGCGGTCGCTGTCTTCGCTGACGACATCGGCGCTGGTCTTAATGCCGGCGGCTTGCGCCCGGGCCAGCAAGCGCGCCGCTTTGGTGCCGAAGCGTGGGTCGGGCTCGTCCAGCGCGTCGAGCAGGAGCAGGTAGCCCAGGTGAAAGAGCCGCGCGTTGATCTTGTTGAAGTCCAAATCGTCGCCGCGCCACAGGGCGTTGGCGCCGCGGGCATGAAAGAACGTCCGCCGCCCATGTCCCTGCTCGGTCATCACGTCGGTGTAGGAGGTGGGCGCTTTGGGGGTGGCGCCCAGGTGATGGACGTCAATCTTGTACTGGCGGCAGGTAGCGAGGATGTGTTCGCCGAGGGCGTCTTGGCCGACGAGGCCGGCGGCGAAGAGCGGGAAGGGCGTGCCGGACCGGGCGAGGTCAATCAAAACGTTGTAAGCCGCGCCGCCGGTGCCCTGGGACTGGCTGCGAATGTTGGCGAGTTGCTCCGGCTGCGGATACACATCGATCATCTTGACCTGGTCGGTGATCCAGTTGCCGCCGGCGAGCAGGCCGGAGCGGGCAGTTGCGCTTTTCTTTTTCATGCGGTAAGGCCGTAGTATGAGCATTAGTGAATGACAAGAAGCGTGCTGATGGCAAGCGATTTCTTCCCGCCAGCGCCGGGGCGCGCGGCTTGCAAAGAATTGCTTTTCAGGCAAGCTCGGTTCGGATAAGAATCATCCATGCCAGAGCCCCAGCGTAAGGAAGAGAAGATTTTCCGGGGCATACCGGTTTCGACCGGAGTATGCCGCGGGAAGATCCTTGTGCTGGGCCGGGCCCACCCGAGCGTCGCCCGACGCCAGATGTCGGACAAGGAACTGGCCGAAGAGGTCAATCGTTTGGAGAAGGCGCTGGTCGAGACGCGGCACCAGATTTTGGAGGTGCAGCGCCAGGTGAGCCAGGGCATGGGCGCGCAGGAAGGCAGCATCTTCGATGCGCATCTGCTGGTGCTGGAAGACCGCACGCTGCTGGACGAGGTCGTGCGGTTGGTCCAGGAGGAGAAGGTCAACGCCGAACACGCCTTCCAGACAGTCGCTGAACGCTACGCGGCCACCCTGTCCGCCATCGAAGACGAATATCTGCGGGAGCGCGCCGCCGATATGCGGGACGTGACCACCCGTGTGTTGAACAATCTGCTGGGCCTGGAGGAGGCGGTGGAACTGCGCCACCTCAAAGAGCCGTGCATTATCGTCAGCCACGACCTGACGCCCTCCAACACGGCGCAACTGGACAAGCGCAAGGTGCTGGGGTTCGCGACGGATGTCGGCAGCAAGACTTCGCATACCGCCATCATGGCGCGGTCGCTGCGCATCCCGGCCATCGTGGGCTTGAAAGACGTCAGCGGGCAAGTGGTGACCGGCCAGCAGGCGCTGTTGGATGGGCACAACGGCGTGCTGGTGATCAATCCGACCGACCAGACGCTCTACGAGTACGGGCAGCTTATCCTGCGGCAAGCGACGTCGCAGCAACGGCTGCGCGACCTGCTGCTCGAACCAGCCGTCACGCTGGACGGCCATCGGGTGCAGCTCAACGCCAACATCGAGCAGGCCGCCGATGCCGAGCAAGTCAAGGCCAACGGCGCCGACGGCGTGGGCCTGTTCCGCACCGAATACCTCTTCCTGAACCGCGAGCACCTGCCAGGCGAGGAGCAGCAATACCAGGATTATCGCGCCGCCGCCGCCGCTCTCAAGCCGCTGCCGGTGGTCATTCGCACGCTCGATCTGGGCGGCGACAAGTTCCTGGCGCACATGCAGATGCCGACCGAGCTCAACCCGTTCCTGGGCTGGCGCGCGATTCGCATCTCCTTGCAGGAGCGGGACATCTTCCGGGCGCAGCTCCGCGCCATTCTGCGCGCCAGCGCCGAGGGCAACGTCAGGATGATGTACCCCATGATCTCGGGCCTCGACGAACTGAAGCAGGCCAATGCGCTGCTGGAGGAATACAAGGCCGAGCTGCGCCAGGAGAACGTCCCCTTCGACGAGCACCTCGAGGTCGGCGCGATGATCGAAACCCCCTCAGCCGCCATGGTGGCCGACTCGCTGGCGAAGCGCGTGAAGTTCTTCAGCATCGGCACCAATGATCTGATCCAGTATTCCCTGGCCGTGGACCGCATGAACGAAAAGATCGCCCACCTCTATGAGCCGACGCATCCGGCCATTGTGCGGCTGATTAAGATTATCGTCGAGGCTGCGCACAACCACAAGGTTCGGGTCACCGTCTGCGGCGAGATGGCCGGGGACCCGGTGCTGGCGCCCTTGCTGCTGGGCTTGGGGGTGGATGAACTGAGCGCGGCGCCGTCGCTGGTGCCATCGTTGAAGTTCCTCATCCGCCGACTGAACCTCGGTGAGGCCCGGAAGCTGGCGACCTTTGCGCTGGACTGCGAGAGCGCGGGGGAAATCCTGGCCCGCTGCCAGGAACTCACCCGCGAGATCGCACCGGGCTTATTTGAAAACAAGTAAGTTGTATGGGTTACCTGGGTTACCCGGTTTGCACGAGTTGCCCGGTTTAATACAGTGGGAACATGAAGATCATAATATTGGCGGCGGGATACGCCACCCGCCTTTATCCCCTCACCCTCACGCAGCCCAAGCCGCTGCTGCCGGTCGCCGGCCAGCCGATGATCGATTATGTGCTCGATAACCTCGCGCCCATCGGCGGCATTGACCGCATCTACGTCGTCACCAACGCCAAGTTCGCCGGGCACTTTCAGCAATGGTCCACGGACTACCGCGCCAACAAGGCCAAACTGAACTTCACCATCGTCAACGACCGCTCGACCGACGACACCAACAAGCTGGGAGCCATCGGCGACATCCATTTCGTCATCACGAGCCAAAACGTCACGGACGACATCATCGTCGTCGCGGGGGACAATTTATTTAGCGAAAAGCTCTCGGACTTTGGACGGTTTTGCCGCGAGAAGAACGCCCCGGTGCTGGCCGTCTATGACGTTGGCAATTTGGAGGAGATCAAGAAATACAATGCCATCAACCTGGACGGCGAAGGGCGCATCACCTTCTTCGAGGAGAAGCCGAAGAACCCGACCAGCACCCTGACCGGCATCGCGCTGTATTTCTATCCCAAGTCCACGCTGCCGCTGATCAAGCAGTACATCGCCGAGGGCAACAACCCTGACCAACCGGGCCGGCTCGTTCAATGGCTCTACCAGCGGCTGCCGGTCTATACCTGGAAGGTGCCCGGCCTCTGGTACGACATCGGCTCCAAGGAAAGCCTCGAAGAGGCGAACCGGATCTTTGCCCGGAAGTAAGGCAAGGCCAACGCCGAGCGGCCGTTGGCGACAACCCCGGCATAGTAGCGCAGCCTTCAGGCTGCAGGAATGTGCGCCGTGGCTACGCGTCCGGCTGCTCGAAACCGTGCGGAGTTTGTGCGCTCTGCAGCCTGAAGGCTGCGCTCCGATGCGGCTTGGGAGTCGGTTGGTGGCGCTGGCAAGCTGCGCCCGGGTGCTGGCGGCTCGCCGAATTGGTGTAACCTCCGCCACGGCTCTGGAGTCTAATAAGGGGTAGGGCGCATTTCCTGGACTTGCGCCGGGGCGAGGCATCAAGGAACGGCTTGGTGGCTCGGAGGGTTGGCCGGGACAGGGCGGGAGAACCAGGAAATGAGGGTGCAACAACCTTTCAACAAGCTTACAACAGGCTTGCAACTTCCTTGCAACTAAGCAGGCGGTAGCGCATTGATCCGGTGTTGCGAGCGTGGGGCTATAGCCTTCTAAGCCAGAGCTTACGGCAGCCCTGGTCCCTGTCTGCGGAACCTACTTTCTGCGTGCGTCCTTGGGCAACGGACGGTAGGTTCCGGCTCATCGATGGCTATCGTTAAACCTTTTGCCGCGTTGCGACCGGAACCGGGGTTGGCTTCGCGCATTTGCGAGCTGCCCTATGATGTGATGTCTTCCGAAGAGGCGCGCCACCTTGCTGCCGGCAATCCGCTGAGCTTCCTCCACGTGAGCAAGCCGGAGATTGATCTGCCGCCCGCCACAGACGTTTACGCGCCGGAGGTCTATGCCAAGGGACGGGAGAACTTCCAGCGCCTCATCGCCCGGGGCGCGCTCCGGCAGGATCCGCAGCCGTATTTCTATCTCTACCGTCAGGTCATGGGGGCGCACAGCCAGACGGGGCTGGTGGCCGCCGCCAGTTGCGAGGATTACCTGAAGGGCATCATCCGGAAGCACGAGCTGACCCGGCCGGACAAGGAAGATGACCGCGTCCGTCATATCGAAGCACTCGATGCCCAGACCGGCCCGGTTTTTCTCGTCTATCGCGCCAGCCAGGCGATGGACAAATTCGTCGCCGGCAAGACTGCCGAGCCCCCGAACCTCGACTTCACAGCAGGCGACGGCGTGCGCCACACTGCCTGGGTGATCGCCGACGCGACCGGCATCCGCTTCATCGAAACCGAGTTCAGCCGGATGCCCCGGCTCTATATTGCGGATGGGCATCATCGGAGTGCCGCGGCAGCGCGCGTGTTCCAAAAGCGCAAGGGGGCAGGCGAATGCGCCTTTTTCCTCAGCGTCATCTTCCCGCACAACCAGATGCAGATCCTGCCCTACAACCGCGTGCTGAAGGATCTGAGTGGCATGTCCCCCGAGCAACTGTTGGAGAAACTCACGGGCGTTTTCGACATCACCCTCCCCGGCGCCGCTACTGCGACGCGCAAACATGAGCTTGGCCTCTACCTCGGCGGGCAGTGGCAGACATTGCGCGTTCGCCCGCCCTTCACGGCTGCGACCGATACGATTGACACGCTCGACGTCACGCTCTTGCAACAGCACGTGCTCGAACCGCTTTTTAGCATTGCCGACCCGCGCACCAGCAAGCGGATCAATTTCGTGGGGGGAATCCGCGGCACAGCGGAGCTGGAGAAGCTGGTCAACAGCGGCGAATACGCCTGCGCTTTCTCGCTCTTCCCGACCAGCATCGAAGACCTGATGACCATCGCCGATGCGGGCGGCATCATGCCCCCCAAGAGCACCTGGTTTGAGCCCAAGCTCCGCGACGCGATGTTCTGTCACCTGATCTAGCGGACCGGAGAGATGGAGTGTTGGAGTGGTGGAGTGATGCAGAGTAAACCCCGTGAATCGTTTGACACCCTGCTCGCCGGACCGACGCCGGTGCTCGCGCTGGCGCCGATGCAAGGCGTTACCGACTTGCCGTTCCTCAGACTAATAGCCGGCTATGGCGGCGCGGATGTCTATGTGACGGAGTACTTCCGGGTCTATGCCACTTCGCGGTTGGACAAGCACATCCTCAAGTCTGTTACCGAGAACCCGACCGGCAGGCCGGTCATCGCGCAGATGATCGGGAACGACATTCCTGCGCTCGTGCGCACGGCGCGGGAGCTGCAGCAATACCCAGTCGCGGCGGTGAATCTGAACCTGGGCTGCCCCGCGCCGGTGGTGTATCGCAAAGGCGCGGGCGGCGGGCTGCTGCGTGAGCCGAAGCGTGTGGACGCCATTCTCGGCGCGCTGCGCGACGCCGTGAAAATAAGGTTCACCGTCAAGACCCGCCTTGGCTTCGACTCGGCGGAGGTCTTTTCCGAACTGGTGCCCATCTACGCGAAGCACGCGCTCGATTTGCTCACGGTGCACGCCCGGACGGTGAAGGAGATGTATCGGAGTGAGGTGCACTACGAGTTCATCGCGCACGCCGTCGCCGCGCTACGCTGCCCCGTGCTGGCCAATGGCAATGTCTATTCCGCGCAAAAGGCCGCCGATGTTCTGAAAAGCACCGGGGCACGGGGACTGATGATTGGGCGCGGGGTCATTCGTAATCCCTGGCTGTTCCGGCAAATCCGGGAGCATCAGCGCGGCGAACCTCTCTTCATCCCACGCGGGGTGGACGTGCTCTCTTATGTGCGCGCGCTTTATGAGGCCGTCTGTTCACCCGCCGCGCGCGAGTCGGCCCAGGTGCAGAAGATGAAGAAATACATGAACTACCTCGGCGTGGGTGTGGAGCCGACCGGCCAATTCCTCCACCAGATTCGCCGCGTTACCACCGCCGCCGACCTCTTCAGCGTCTGTACGGAATACCTAGACCACGACCGGCCGATGCCGCTGGAACCTTTCCCCTTGGCACTCAAGGATGGGGATCTTATGGCCGGCGAGCAGTTGTGAGCCGCTGGGTTCCCCGCCGATTGCAGCATCTCCCACGCTCCTCAATAATACCGATACGGGCGCTCCATCGCAAAGGTATTGGGCAAATGCCGCACCTCGTGCACCGCGCCGTCGTGCAGGAGCACCTCCACAATATCGAAGCGCAGCTTGACGGGTGGGTTGCGCAGCAGCCGCAAGTAGTCGAGCGCGGCCCGGGTAAGCCGGCGGCGTCTCTCCGCGTTCACCGCCGCGGCCGGACGCACCCACTCCTCCGAGGAGCGCGTCTTCACTTCGACAAACACCAAGCAGTCCCCGTCCCGGAAGATGAGGTCGATCTCACCCCGCGGCGTGCGGAAGTTGGCGGCGAGGAACTTCAGGCCCTGGCGTTTGAGATGCTTCTTGGCCGCCCGCTCTCCCAATTCGCCGTGACGGAGGTGGAGCGGCTTTTCGGTCCCACCCCACCACGATTTAACGCGCGCAGCCAGATTCATGCGATGCCGGCAAAGGATTTCTTTGATTGCGGCCCGGGCTCCTTCTATAACTGCCACGTGCCGAAGACAACTGGAATTGTCATCCCATGACCTCCGCCCCGGTAGCCCGAGACTGCCCGGTATGCGGCGGCAATGACGCGACGGCCTATCTGCAAAAGGCGGAACTGGGGCTCGTGCGCTGCCGCCGCTGCTCGATGATCTATGCCAACCCGGTCCCGGCGGAGTTCGCCACAGGACAGTATTATGACCGGGCGGGGACGGACTACTACCTTTCGCCGGCCAAGCTGGAGAGTGATTACGCGGCAGTGCGCTTCGAGCGGGAACTGCGGTTGTTCCGCAAGCACTTCCAGGGCGGAGCCGTGCTGGATGTCGGGTGCTCGTCCGGCGCCTTCCTCTTTCATTTGAGCCAGCGCTTCCCGGGCTGCTATCAGGTTCTAGGGACTGATGTGAGCGGCCCGCCTCTCGATTATGCGGCGAGCCGCGGCGTGGCGGTGCTACGCGGCAATTTCCTGGAACAGGATTTTGGCCAGAAGCAGTTCGAGGCCGTGACGTTCTGGGCGGTGGTGGAGCACCTGCTCGAACCGCAGTCGTTTCTCGCAAAGGCCTGCTCGGTGCTCAAACCGGACGGGCTTTGCTTCGTGCTGGTGCCGAACATGAACTCGCTGGCCGCGCGGGCACTCGGCGCGCGCTACAGGTACATCTACCCTCAGCACCTGAATTACTTCACGAAGGCAACCTTGGCGAAGCTGGTGGAACCCCGGTTCTTGGTCATTGAGTTCAGCTCCACCCACTTCAACCCGATTGTGATCTGGCAGGACTGGCGCAGTTGCGGCAAAGATATCTCCAACCGCGAGCGCGCCGAACTCCTGCAACGCACCACATCCTATAAGCAGAATCCCCTACTGGGACCGGTTAAGGCCCTCTACAAGCTCGCCGAAAAGGTGCTCGGCACTCTGGTTCTCGCGGACAACCTAGTGGTAGTGCTGCGGAAGAAGGCCTGAGGTCAGGAGGGGAACAGCTCCAGTCCCGTCGCCACCGGGCGGAACGGGGAAAAGCTGCGGCGATGAATCGGGCAGGCGCCCAATGCCTGAATGGCAGCCAGGTGCTGGGGCGTGCCGTAGCCTTTATGCTCGGCAAAGCCGTAACCGGGATAAAGCCGGTCAAACTCGCGCATGAGGCGGTCGCGGGTCACCTTGGCGAGGACGCTCGCACCGGCAATCGAGTAGCTGCGCGCATCGCCCTTCACGAGCGGCGTGTTCGGGAAGCGCATGGATTTGACCGGTCGCCCGTCCACCAACACGTGTTCGGGCGGCGGCTGTAACTGCGCCAGCGCCAGGTTCATCGCGCGATGGGACGCCTGGTAAATGTTGATGCGGTCTATCACCTCCACCTCCACGCTGGCTATCGCATAGCGAATATCGGGATGCGCGGTGAGGATGGAATAATACTTCTCCCGCTGCGCTTCAGTGAGTTGCTTGGAGTCGTTGAGGCCGCGCAGTTCACTGGCAAGGCCCACCTCCGACCAACCACACGGAAATACGACCGCACCAGCCACCACCGGTCCGGCGAGCGGGCCGCAGCCGGCCTCATCCACGCCCGCGACGAGCGTCAGGCCCTTCTGCCACAGCTCGCGTTCGTAGGACAGGCGGTTCCAGAACTTCGCGCTCAATGCATCTCCACCCCGCATGTACCAATGCCCTTGCGGTAGTAATTAAACTGTACGTTCGGGTGGCCGGCGAGCAGCGACATCGGCAAAGCCGAATCCGCCAGCTTCTTGGCGATCATCAGACACGTCAGGCGTTGGCCGAAGGGATTGTCGTGGTTGCCGGCGTGCCAGATGGATACTTTCTCCGCCTGCCACGTTTCAACCGGCCCGACCGAAATGGCCTGAGTGGGCACCAGGGAGATGTTCCCGCCGCCGGACGTGCGCGCGTTTTGCGCGATGGTCAGTGGATGCAGATCCACCACGCGCGTCGTCAGGCTACAATACTCTGCCGGTGAGGGCGGACTGTTCTTAAACTTCCCGGCGCGGCGCGGCGGGTCGTTGAAGGCCCAATGCTTAACGTCACCCTGCCCGCCTTGCATGACGGCGCAGCGGACGCCGGCGTTCCAGGTCTCGCGGTAAGCGGCGGTGTCGGCCTTCGGGAAATGCAGATTCGCATTCGGCATCACCAGGTCTTTGCGGATGCGGCTGAAGCACAGCTCCCGGTCGGCCTTCTCAAACGACAGCGGATGCGTGGGCGGCGCCTCCTTCCCGGCGAGATACCATTCGTCCATGCCCCAGAAGTGCCCGGACCTGACATTCAGGTTGAGGTCGTTTACCAGACGAGCCACCAGTGGCAGTTGCTCCGTCGGCCCGATCGGCCCACAGATGCCGACTGGGTTATCGGCCGTGGACTGCTTCCAGGCGGTGATGTACTCGAGTGCCTCGGCCAGGTAGAACTCTTCGAGCGTGTCGTAGAACACGACCTTGAAGCCGGGCCGCGACAGCTTGAGCATCTTCTCGGGCGTTAACGCGGCGGCATCCCGGATGATGGCGTCGTCGAGCGTGGTGTAATCCCACCAATCGGGAGCAATGGAACTGAGTTTGCGTGGCATAGGCAAGCGGAGTGTTAACCAGAGTTGGCAAGATTCAATGTCAAAGCCTCAAAAGCCCTCTTCCAGGCTGCGTTCATAAGCTTCATTGACCAGGCATTTCTTTCCCAGCGCCTGCGCCAGCGGGTCGGCCTCGGGCCCGCAGAAACCGAAGTGCAGATGCCGCCGCCAGCCCTCGGCATGTTTGAATCGTTTCGACAGCCGCCCCACCGCTAGCGACATATCTTCCACCGCCAGCAGGAACGAGTTCAACCCCTGGCTGACATCCAGCCAAGCCTGCTGGCTCTTATGGGCCGACAACGCCTTGAGCTGGGTCTTGTGCACCGAAGTCGTGTTCACGAACGCCCCGGGAACAATGCGCCGCCGCAACTGATCGCACAGCCCGTGCGTCATCGCGTGATAGACCGTCACTTCGTAATCCGCCGCCGGGCGGGCCGGCGCCGTCTTGAAGTTCGGCATCCCCCGCGTAAATGCCGCCGTCACCGCCAGCCGGGAGGTATTCATGTGGTCTTCCATGTAATCCTGCGGCGAATGCGTCAGCACAATCCCCGGCTTGACTTCGCGAATCACGGCCGAAAGCGCGCGCAGCAACCCTAGGTTGTAGATGATCTCCAGGTCATCAGTAATGCTCGGGTGAAAGTGCGCCCCGAGGATCTTGGCGGCGGCGCGCGCTTCAGTGCTGCGAATCGAGCGCGTCGTCGGTCCGTTATACTCCGCGCTGCCGCAGTTGCCGCTGGCCAGGTTCAGGTAATGGATCTCATAGCCCGCGCGCTTGAGCACTAACAGCGTCCCGGCCATGTAGAACTCGATATCGTCCGGGTGCGCCCCGATGGCGATGGCAACTTTACCTGGCATAGCTGTTACCGACAATGCCGACATTGTACTTCTTCATGGTCCTCGAACCGGATTCAGTTGTGTCGTGACGATGGCCGAAATGGCACTCCCTTTCTCCGGTGTTGTCAAGGGATTGGTGGCGACAGGGTGACTACTTTGTGCCGCGCTGCGCCAGGATCAAATCACGCACACCCCGCGGGTCGGGGATCGAATTGACTTCTTCCGCGGCGTCCACCGTGGCCGCAGTGGACAGTGTCAGATTGCCGACCCCGACCAGGCGCTGAAGGAAGCTCTGGTCAACGTCAATGGATCGAATATCCCGCGGGTTAATATCCTGGTAACACTTGGACAGGATGCCGCGTTCAATCGTAACCCGTTGCGGATAGACCCTGAGCACAGTCGAGGCCCTGCGGAAATAGGCGATTATGGGCGGGATGATGAGCCAGAAGAAGAATAGGTACCAGAAGAATCCCCACCAGGAAGGGCGAATCTCCGCCAGGATTTCAGTTTGGGCCGCGGGTAGCGGGGCTCCTCCGGGGGCTGCGGCCTGCGTTTGCGCCTGCTTTTCCGCGATCGGATACCCGCAGGCCGGGCAGGTCGGCGCCTCGGATGAAACCTGCTTCCCACATTCAGGGCAGTTGATTAGAGCCATGACTTGCCGATAAATCTTCCTGCCCCGCCAGTCAACCGCAAAATCGATACTGTAGGGAAAGGAGTGCCTCTTAAAGTCGTGGTGCTCAAATCGTCCGCGGCTTTGAAGGTGGGGCGTGCTGTCCCCAGCGCGCCGGGGAGGACGCCAGCACCCGTGCGTGGCGATCATTTGTGACCGGTCACGGCGCGCTGAGGACGCCGTTCCCGCCACAGGTAACGACAAAAAGCACTTGAAGCCATGCAATCCGCGGCCTTGAATGTCCGCCACCTTATGAAGCGATTTGCCCGGAGGCGACTGGCGTGGCCGCTGATTGCCGTCTTCCTTGGAATCGGCACGCTGACGGCCCCGGCAGCCCTCCCCTTCTTCGGCCGGGGACTGCCAATGGACGACCTGGATTTCTTGCGCGCCATGACCTGCGACGTGGTCGAAGCTTCACGCGTTAAGCCCAACTCCAACGGAGGCGGGCGTTGGCCGCTCACCAACTCCTGCGGCTTCGCCCTCATCACGCCCGGCAAAGACACTTACACCGCTTTCTGGGTCCGTGATTTCTCCATGTCGGTGGATTCGGGATTCATCACGGCTGAAGAGCTGCGCCACCATCTGTTGCTGATCTGCGAGGCCCAGAACGGTCCCGCTGACCTTCAACTGGCCAACGGCCTGCATGTGCCGGCTTGGGCCATTCCCGATCACATTAACTACGACGGCCGCCCAACCTACTACCCCGGCACCTACGCCTCGGGCCAGGATCAGGGCGCCGGAGCCTGCGGCCGCGTCCCGCCTATAGACGACCATTACGAATTCGTCCATATCGCTTACACCTGCTGGAAGGTGACTCGCGATGCCGGCATCTTCGGCGTTGAGGTCAAGGGCGCCACCGTGTTCGAGCGGTTGGAGAAAGCATTTACCTGCCCAACGACTGATGCTGAAACCGGCCTGGCGCAGACCACGGAAGCCGACCGCGCGGTTGGTTTTGGCTTTTGCGACGGTGAGACCCATACCGGCAAGCTGCTGTTCGCCTCGCTGCTGCGATACCGCGCCGCGGGCGAACTGGCCGAGCTGGCTAAGGCCCTTGGCCATCGCGAGCGCGCGGCTGGCTTCCGCCAAATCCAGACCGCCATCCGAGCCA
>Ga0187880_1002912_pt1 | contig 13190 bp, 13 predicted proteins | sample June2016WEW_19_4_FD_132998 | JGI IMG/M metagenome (GOLD analysis project Ga0187880, IMG submission 132998) | Peatland microbial communities from SPRUCE experiment site at the Marcell Experimental Forest, Minnesota, USA - June2016WEW_19_40 | ecosystem: Environmental > Terrestrial > Soil >...
GGGAGAGAAGAAGGCCATGTGTCTCGCGCTGCTGCCGATGTTGCTGGGGTTGAAGATGGATGTGGTGGGCATCCCGGGGGTCTGGATGTGGGGTCGCAAGCAAGGGCCGGATCACTGGCAGCTGGCGCCGGAATTGGAGGCTTACCGGTTCAAATCCCAAGACGGCACTTGCCGCCGGGTCGGCATCCTGTTTGACCAGGACAGTTGGCGCAATCACAAGGTGGCGGATGCCCTTCTGCGTCTGTGCAAGGTCTTGCGCGAGGTGGGCGCGTTGGTTTTTGTCGGGGTCATCCCGCCCGGATCCAAACAGAAGGGAATCGACGATTTCTTTGCCAAACACTGCGTTCACGGGAACGTCTTCGACTTTGCTCCCTTGCTCGACCTGATGAACCGTTCGGTGTATGTGGATCAGGATTACGCGGTCAGTTATCCGTCCCCGGAAATGTCCTGCCGCCTGAAATCACTGGGAGAACAGGCCGAGACATTTTGCGAAACGCAGGAAAGGTTCCATGACCGCGCCTTCGCAGAATTGCCGCCGGATGTGGTTAGCCGGGTGGTGTTGGAAGTGGGGTGCGTTCTCTCTGGGGATGAAAATGGCGGCACCGTTTACCTGGAAGAATCTCGAGCGATCCCTCCCGAAAGCCAGGCGTTACGATGGGCCGAATGGATGTCGCGCAACCCGTTCCAAACCGAACTGGATCGTCAGCTCGACCCTTTCATACCCGGGGTGTTTCGGGGCCGGGCGGCGATCGATCCGCGCCTTTCTTTCGAGCAGGTTGAGGGAAACCGGCTTCCCCCGGATGTACTGAGGGAGCTCAATCACTGCTGAACCGGGATCATCACGTCATCACGTTCCCAAAGGACAAGAGGATTGACTCTTTCTAGGCAGCTCAAGCGTTTTTGCCATTCCGATCCAAATTCACCGGGAGGGGGCGTGATCGTATAAATCGGATAGGCCGGAAACCCGACGCACGCTTCTGATATTTTATCAGAAGGTTGTGGCTGGGTCTGGACTCCGCCCCGAACCGTATTCGAAAAGGCGAAACCGCGTGACGTGCGAGCGGATTGGTGACCATGTTGACTGAGCCGGCGGATTGCTTGCAGGGGGCGCCAACTTCGGTCTCGGAATTGAACCTCCCGTTCAATTCCTCCAGCTCGCCCGCCATCTGGCTTGAGCCGGCTACGTGATTGCCAACGACCCGCTTCGCTTTGCGTCCAGAGCCCGTCTTACGCTGTGACGAGGCCCGATGCGGCGCCGGGCTGCCGTGAATTGATCGGAATCCACACACCTCGCAAGACTGGCCCCCCCATCGTTTGTGGGTTGCAGTAGTCTAATGGCGACCATCAAGGTCGGACCCAAGAAACCAAAAACAAACAGAAAGGCATAATCATGAGCGCAGTCAAAATCGGCAGAGTGCAGGGCGGCAGGACCAAGAAGGGGTTTCCGGTTCATTGGGACCCCATGTCAAAGAAGGTCTTCATTGAAAAGCCTGGGCTATTCGGTTCCACGATGATGGATACGAAGATCCTCGCTTCCCGCGGCGAGATGGCAATGCATGTCGCCGAAGCATTCGTTTACGACAAATGAGCGACCCATTCACAGTGACCCGTGTTCGCCCTTTGTCCAAAAAGTTGCGACCGCCGAAGGGAGGGCTCACCATCCTTGGACTCCACTTCAGAAAGCCAGGATAATATCGCAATAGCGCAAGGCATGGATCAGAGACTAACGAAACGTCTCTTCTTGAACCTTCCAACTGGAATGCATTTGGTAAGCAACACGATGCATTCGATCGGAGTTCCTGTGTTCGCAGAGGCTGTGGCGGATCCGGCTGAACGGAGAAGCCAATGGAAACGCATCGTTGCCGCCCGCGTGCATGGGCGCCATTTCTTCCTGTTTCCAACCGCCGACGGTTATAAACGAATGGTCCAGCGGATGGGATACGGGCAGCAATCATCCGCCACGAACAACTGACCTCCGGGACTCTTCCTCCCGGCGGCAGGCTGTCCGCATCTCCTTGGATCGCGCGTTGCCCCTCCACAACGCCAGTTTGTGGATTGCAACCAATCACAGGGCCGTCGCAGACAAGTGCGTCTGCGACGGCTCGATTCCGACGCAAAACTGACAAACAGCAAACTCCCACCAAGAAGGGGGTGGCGGCGATTATCGCCATGCGTCTCGCTGTTCGGCGTCGCACCGCTTGAGCCGGTGTTGGCAAAGGTGATTCGGTAACAGGGCAACCGGGAGGGGTCTTTCTTCCCGGGTCATCTCGGTCGCCCGCACCGCCTCCGCCAGGAGTGGATGGTATTCCCTGAGGGCAGGTTGTCGAAACTTGCCGAGGGCGAACTGGCCCGGCAGACTGCACGGCTTCTCCAACAGATGCCCATGCTCCATTATAGGTCTCCGAGGTGAGATTGATCTTTGAGAATGAAAGGCCCTGGTTCTGGTGGGTCTGCTGGAGAAGGACACGTGCGATACGGGGCATTTGCGCAAGCTGCCACCGGCTGTGTGACTCCGAAGAAAACGCCCCAAGCCCCCGAAACCAGAGATGTCCGAAGCACCTCGGAATTGAACCTCCCTTTCAAATCCAGCGGTTGGAAAAGCGCGCAGCATCAGAAGACTGAAAATCCTTAAGGGCTGTCTTCTTTTCCATTTCGCTCCGTTCAACCCCGTTCACACAAGCCGCTAGCCCTGGCCCCGCAGGCCACCTGCTGACCAACCCGCCACGGCCAGCTGCCCGCCGAAAGAATCCGGACCCGCTCCACACGCCCCACGCACACCTCTCTGGTGTTCGGACCCACAGCAACCCCCATTGGCGCGTTTCGCAAGTAGTTTGGCGCACTCTGCTAGTGACGGATTCCCAATCGAAGGTATCTTGCATCCATGACTGCAACCAAAGTCACAAGCGACAGGTTCAAGGTTTCCAGTCTCCTGGCCCGGCGGCTCGGAGAGCATAAACTGTCCGCACCGGACGTACTGCGTCGGGCGGGATTGCCGGCAGGTTTTTTCCAACAGGAAAAGATCTACGTCACGACCGACGAGCTGTTCGCGCTCTGGCGCGCCATCGGCGAAACCAGCGCTGATCCCGCCATTGGCCTGAAGCTGGGCGCCGAACCTCGTTTTGAACGCTACCAACCCAGTGCGATGGCCGCCGTTTGCAGCCGTTCCTTCCGCGATGCTCTCCAACGCATCGCCCGCTACAAGAAACTGACCTGCCCCGAAGAAATCCGCGTTCGCACCTCAGGCGACGAAGCCACCGTGGAGTTCATCTACCTCGAAGCCGACGAAATCCAACCCGACGTGCTCGTGGACCTCGGCCTGTCGTGGATCCTGGCCATCGGCCGCCGCGGCACCGACGGGCAAATCACGCCGCTGCGCCTGGAACTCACCCGCGCCGCTCAGAACCGCGAGCTGCTGGAATCCCACTTCGACTGCAGGGTTCGCTTCAAAGCCGGCCGCAACGCACTCATCTTCCGCAACACCGACCTTGACCGCCCGTTCGTCACCCAGAACGAAGATCTGCTTAAGGCCATCGGAGCCCAACTGGAGGCTGAACTCAAGGAGTGCAATACCAGCGCCCACGTCGGCGAACAGGTGAAGCACACGCTCAAGCGCTCCCTGGCAGGGAAACGCCCAACGCTCCACCAGGTCGCCCGAGAACTCTGCACGAGCGCCCGCACGCTGCAACGTCGGCTTACCGATGCCCACATTACCTTTCAGCAACTGGTGGAGGAAACTCGGCGCGAACTGGCCCACCACTACCTCAGGCACAGCACCGTTGAACTAAACGAGACCGCCTTCCTGCTGGGTTACGGGGACTCCAACTCCTTCTTTCGTGCCTTTCAAGGATGGGAAGGCACTTCCCCTGGGGAATGGCGCACGCGTCATCGCACGGCCCACGCCGAGGTGCCGGCACATTGAATTTCATGCAAACCTGCTGTACTCACATCAAGTAAAGGAGTTCGAATAATGGACATCAAAAGAAGTGGCTCACAGCCCTCCGGCAAAGGACCGGCCGAGTATTTCACCGGCACCGTACGCGTCGACCCCCTGATCCAGGCAGACGCTCCGGCCCGCATATTCGCCGCCAGCGTCACCTTCGAGCCGGGGGCTCGCACGGCCTGGCACACGCACCCGTTGGGGCAAACGCTGATTGTAACCGCCGGCTGCGGACGCGTGCAGCGTTGGGGCGGCCCGACTGAGGAAATTCGTCCCGGTGATGTGGTCTGGTTTCCGCCGGGCGAGAAGCATTGGCATGGTGCCGCGCCGGCCACGGCCATGACCCACATCGCCATTGTGGAAGTGCTCGACGGCAAGAGCGCCGAGTGGATGGAGAAGGTAAGCGACGAACAATATCAATCGTGATCGCAAGCAGGTTTTAACACAAAGCAAGGATTCAATTATGCAAAACATCAAAGGAAAAGTCGTGGTGATTACGGGCGCGAGCAGCGGATTGGGCGAGGCGACCGCCCGGCTTCTTTCCACTCAAGGCGCAACCGTTGTGCTCGGTGCACGCCGCATCGAGCGTCTGCAGAAATTGGCAGATGAATTGACCGGCAGCGGCGGCAAGGCACTCGCCGTAACTACAGACGTCGTCCATTGTGACCAAGTGAAGAGATTAGTTGATACAGCCGTGCAGAGGTTCGGGCGTGTTGACGTCATGCTCAACAATGCCGGTCTGATGCAACAGTCGCCGCTTGAGCGCCTCAAGGTGGACGAGTGGGACAACATGATCGACATCAACATCAAGGGCGTCCTGTATGGCATTGCTGCGGCTTTGCCATACATGAAGCAGCAAAAAGCAGGGCATATCATCAATGTCTCCTCGGTGGCTGGGCACAAGGTCACGCCACTTGGAGCGGTCTATTGCGCGACCAAGCACGCAGTGCGAGCTTTATCTGAAGGCCTCCGGCAGGAGGTGAAAGCTTACAACATCCGCACCACGGTGATCTCACCGGGCGCGGTTGCTACCGAGCTGCCGAGCCATATCACGGACCGGGATTCCGCCTCCGGCATCCAAAAGTTTTATAAGGGCTTCGCGATCCCCGCCGACTCGTTTGCGCGGGCGGTTGTTTTCGCCATGAGCCAGCCGGATGACGTGGACATAAACGAAATCCTGTTCCGGCCCACGCGCCAAGAGTTGTAAGCGAACATAAAACGACCAAATAAGAAGCAGCCAAGCGAAAGGAATCCATTATGCAAAAGCGCAAATTAGGCAAAGGTAATCTGGAAGTCTCGGCCATCGGGCTGGGGTGCATGGGAATGAGTTTTTCCTACGGCCCGCCCAAAGACAAACAGGAGATGATTTCACTGATCCGGTCGGCGGTCGAATTGGGCGTCACGTTCTTCGACACTGCCGAGGTTTATGGCCCGTTCACAAACGAGGAACTCGTGGGCGAAGCGCTCGCGCCATTTAGAAAGCAAGTAGTCATCGCCACGAAATTCGGCTTCGATTTGAGTGGCAGCGATAAGCGGCCGGGTGCGGCGGGCTTGAACAGCCAGCCAGAGCACATCAAGCAGGCCGTCGAAGGTTCGCTCAAACGGCTCAAGGTCCAGACGATTGACTTGCTCTACCAGCATCGGGTTGACCCCAACGTGCCCATTGAAGACGTGGCAGGGACAGTGCAAGAACTGATTCAGCAAGGCAAGGTTAAGCACTTCGGCCTGTCTGAAGCCGGGGTGCAAACCATCCGCCGCGCGCACGCCGTCCTGCCGTTGACTGCGCTCCAGAGCGAATACTCGCTGTGGTGGCGCGAGCCGGAAGCGGGAATATTGCCGACCTTGGAAGAACTCGGGATCGGATTCGTTCCGTTCAGTCCCTTGGGCAAGGGCTTCCTCACGGGTGCAATCAACGAGAACACCAAATTCGGCAGCGACGATTTCCGCAATAAAGTTCCGCGCTTCAGCGAGGAAAACCGAAAAGCAAATCAGGCGTTGGTGGGTGTGATCGGAAAGTTCGCTGCACAAAAGAAGGTGACTCCCGCACAGGTCGCGCTGGCCTGGCTGCTGGCGCAAAAGCCGTGGATTGTTCCCATTCCCGGCACCACCAAGCTGCATCGCTTACAGGAGAACTGTGGCGCAGCTTCCGTTAAACTCTCGACGGCAGACCTGCTTGAACTGGAAAGCGTGGCCTCCAAGATCACGGTTCAAGGGGCGCGCTACCCGGAACAGTTGCAGAAGTTGGTCGGCCGGTGAGACCAAACCAGCTTTGCTGCCATGACCAACATCCTCATTCTCGGCGCTCACGGCCAGATTGCCCGCGTGGCCACCGACCTTTTCTTGAAGCGCACCGGCGCGTGGCTGACGCTTTACCTGCGCAATGCCCGGCGGCTCAAGTTATCCGCCCACGCCGACCGCGTGCGCCTGGTGGAAGGCGATGTTTTGGACGCGACAAAGCTAGAGGCGGCCATGACTGGCCAGGATGTCGTCTATGCGAATCTCGCCGGCCAGTTGGAACAGCAGGCCCGGTGTATCGTGAAGGCCATGGAGAAGACCGGCCTCAAACGCCTGATCTTCATCAGTTCGATGGGAATCTATGACGAGATGCCAGGTGAGCGTCATGGCAGCATTCTCGACCCCTATTGCAAGTCAGCCAGCATCATCGAGGCATCCGGGTTCGATTACACCATCCTGCGGCCAGCCTGGCTGAACGACCGGGACGAGATCGATTACGGCACCACACAGAAAGGTGAGCCGTTCAGAAATGCTGCGGAGCAGGTGTCGCGCAAGAGCGTGGCGGATCTCGTAGTGAAACTGGCGATGACACCAGGGCTCGAAATTGGCAGCAGTTTGGGGGTGCACAAAGAAGACGTCCGCAAGACGAAAGGACTGCAGTGAGACCTTATATCATCTGTCACATGGTCTCGTCGGTGGATGGGAAGATCGACGGCGCAGCTCTAAGCGCAGTCATGGGCAAAGGCGAGTACGAGGCAACAGGTGCGAAGCTGCACGGCGACGCCTGGATCTGTGGTCGCACGACGATGCAGCAGCACTTTGCAGAGGATAAGCCGTTCGTCTCCGCCTCGAACAAACCGGCAGGGCCTCGGCCCGTCTTCGTCGCTCGACGGGCAAAATCCTACGCCATCTCCGTTGATACGCTCGGCAAGCTGCGTTGGCCAGACGGTGACCTCGACGGTGATCACCTCATCTGTGTGGTGAGCGAACAAGCTCCGCAGGACTACCTGGCCATGCTCCGGGAGAAGGGAATCTCCTACATCGTCTCCGGAAAGACCTCCGTTGACGTCGCTAACGCCGTAAACCAGCTCGGAAAGCACTTCCGAATCCGCACTCTGCTGCTCGAAGGAGGTGGCCACATCAACGGGGCCTTCCTCCAGGCCGGTCTCGTCGATGAGGTGAGCCTCTTGCTTGTCCCTGGCATCGATGGACGCCACGACATCCCCGCCGTCTTCGACGGCGTTAGCCCTTCACGAAAAAGAGCCGTTCCTCTTAAACTCAAATCCGTAGGGCAGCGCGGACGCGATACCCTCTGGATTCGATACGAGGTGGTTCGATCCAAAACAGCTAAACGGTGAAAACATGCAAAAGCGCAAGAATTCAAACGCGCAGTCATCTGCCGGGCAAATCATGAAAACACTTTGCCTCACCGACAACGCGGTTAAGAACCACGAGGAGCTGTTCCCGAATCACGAATCCAAACTGCAAAAAACGGATCCGAAGTTCATCGCGCTTTTCGATAACTGGGCGTTCGACGAAGTCATCCGCCAGAGCAAACTGGACACCAAAACCAGGGTAAGACTGATTCTGGCGTCAACGATCGCCTCTCAGGCGCTCGGCGAATACAAGGTCATGGTGGGCGCGGCGCTAAACGTCGGTCTGACGCCGATCGAGATCAAAGAGGTTCTGTATCAATCTGTCCCCTACGTCGGCGTGGCGAAGGTCTTCGATTTTTTGCACGCGACCAACGAAGTGCTCCACAACAACGGGGTAAGCCTGCCCTTGGAAGGTCAGTCCACCACCACGCCCGAGACACGCTTCGAGAAGGGGCTCGCGGCGCAGAAGGCGATCTTCGGCGAGATGATCGACAAAATGCGCCAGCAGTCTCCCAAGGACCAGAGGCACATTCAGGACTTTCTCGCGGCAAACTGCTTCGGCGACTATTACACCCGCAACGGACTGGATCTCAAAACGCGGGAGCTGCTGACGTTTGCCATGTTGATCTCGCTCGGCGGCTGCGAGCCGCAGGTCAAGGGACATGTGACCGGGAATCTCAAGGTCGGCAACGACCGCACGCGCTTGATTGATGTCGTCACCCAGCTACTGCCCTACATCGGATACCCCCGAACTCTCAACGCGCTGCGGGTGATCGACGAAGTTGTCCCACCCACGAACATTACCACTGCCGCAAGCACCGCGCACTGACCATTGGAACAACAATTGGAAAACACATTATGAAACAACGCACCTGGTTTATTACCGGGGTCAGCAGCGGCTTCGGTCGCCAGCTCACCGAACAACTTCTTAAACGCGGCGACCTCGTTATCGGAACCGTCCGCGACACCAAAAACATCACAAATTTGATCGAGCGTTATCCCCAGTCATTCCACGCTGAAGTGCTCGAAATGACTGACCCGGCGGCGATCCGCGCGGTGGTCGAACGCTCGTTCGCGCAGCGTGGACGGATCGACGTACTCATCAGCAACGCCGGTTACGGCTTGTTCGGCGCGGCCGAGGAACTCACCGACAGGCAGGTCGAACACCTCGTGGCAACCAATCTGGTCGGGCCGATTCACCTTATCCGTGCCGCGCTGCCGCACCTTCGCGCTCAGGGCGGCGGACGCGTAATTCAAATTTCTTCTTACGGCGGCCAGGTCGCCTTCCCGGGGAACTCGCTCTATCACGCCTCCAAGTGGGGCATCGAAGGGTTCGTGGAGTCGGTCGCACAGGAGGTCGCGTCCTTCGGCATCGGCATGACCATCGTCGAGCCTGGCGGCGCGCGCACTGAGTTCCGCTACGGCAGCGCACAGGTCGCAAAGCTCACGCCCATTTACGACCAAACCCCCGCGCATAGCTTCTTGCGGATGCTGGATCCCAAAAACGGACTGGCCCCCGGTGACCCTGCTCGCATGGCCGCGCGTATCATCGAGAGCGTTGACGTGGAACCGGCGCCGCTGCGCATGGTGCTCGGCTCACAGGCGTTGGAAGGCACCCTTTCGACTCTGCGCAAACGCATCGCCAGCTTCGAAGCGCAGACTGATCTCGCGGCTTCGACGGATTTCCCGCCCGCTGCGTGACGGCGTGACCTGCAGAGCGCTGAGCGTCTCACCACCGAATGAAAGGAAGCCAATCATGACAGGACTCGCCGAATGGGGGAACTTCTACGTAATTGTCGGGTCGTCTGCTGGGGCGCTGATTGGATTGCAGTTCGTCGTCATCACTCTTATTGCCGACATGCCGGAGAAGCACCGGAATGAAGGCTGCGGAATTGAACCGGCGTGACGCCTAAGCGCACTGACCACAGCAAATTACGAACGTTTCGACGACTTGAGACGAAGGAAACGGACTGGCATTTGTGACCAGGCTTGTTACCTCGCAAGACGGCTATGGCGCTCAGATAAATTGACCCCGCCTCTGCTCAGGTAAATTGACCCTCCCGTTCAACTCCTCTTGGGCTGGTCCTCATAAGTTGCGTACAGATCCAAGGCGGGGATCTGGCCGTCAGCTTCAGGATGGTCCGGCTGTTCTTTCGGCGCCTGTGAAGCTCAATCCGGCGCACCGGATTCAACAACCGCTCTGGAAATCGGCCGCTCTTGCAAAACTGTTGCAAAATGGGGGTGGGTGGGAAAGCCCTTCGTAGGATTGAGGCGAGCGAAGGGATTACAAACGCGCCCCTGTATAATGGAGCGTGGCGTTAGTGCTCTCCGGACTCGTCAGCTTCAAAAAGCGAGCGCACGAAGTCAGCGATCGCCCTGCAGTCGGGTTCCGAAATTTGGGCCTTCCACGCGGGCATGGCCGTGCCCGGTATTCCATCGCTCACAACCTGCAGGATGTAATCGAAATCCGGCTGCTTCAATTTGAAGTTCGCGGGCTCAGGAATCAGGGTTGTGGCAGCGGCCCCTTTTCCGTCACCCCACACCCCATGACAAGGGGCGCAGTTTTGAAGGAATACCTGATTCCCGCGCTGGAGAGTTTCGGGTGATATCTGCTCCGCTTTGGCTGGCTGATGAAGGGTCTGCACATAGGCCGCGAGCTCAGTTAAGCCCGATTGCGGCAGAGCACGCCACGAAGGCATGGCGGTGCCACGTTTTCCGTTCCAGAGCGCTTGGCTGAGGAGTTGCAGGGAAAAGCGGGTAGCGGAGAGATCTTTCGGCTTACGCAACAGCACTTGGGCAACCCATCCATCGCCGCGTCCGTCAGTTCCATGGCAGGCGGCGCAGTTCTGTTTGAATAGTTCCGCGCCACGACTCACTTGGTTCACACGGTCCGCGCCCTGATCGGCAATCTTCAGCAAAGGGGCGGTTTCAGGAGGTGGCCCCGGCTTGGCAGCTGGGGCAAAGTCGAAGTCATCGTCATGCGCCGGGGAGCGTTCAGGGGTCGAATTTGGCCCATGGATTGTGACCAGATATCCGACAATCGATTGCCTCTGTCCCTGATCCATTTGAGCGCCGTAGACCTTAACCATCTTGTCGACCGTCTCCTCCCATTGGCGCTTCGGAAACAGGGGCTGCATCGTGACGTATCGCGGCGAATGGCAACTGACACAAACCACCATGAATTCGTCCCGCCCGGTAGCTACGGGCAGGTCAGGTTCAAAATGTGGCAGGGTAATCGACCGCACCGAGGGCAAATGACTTGTTGAATTGGTAGAGCCGGAAGCAGAAGCCGTATTGCTGCAACAGGTCGCGGCAGCCAGCAGCACGGCGCACGGTAAAGAAAATCCGCAGGAATGTTTTACCGTCCTCCGCATGTCAGAGAACCTCCACTTCAGTTTGCTCAATGACGTTGCGCATGTAGCCGCCACGGTTCCAAAGGTTGGTGGTTTGTTGCTGTCCTGCCCGATTGAAGGCGCGCACCTTGAGCTGGTATTTTCCGCCCGCTGGCGGAGTCCAGCGCAGACGCCAGCGCCGCCAGGAATACTTTCCGAGCTCCGCATCAAGCTGCGCGTGCTGCCAGGTGCTGCCGTCATTGGTCGAAACCTCGACGCGCTGGATACCGCTGCCACTGTCGAAGGCCAGCCCTTGGATTTCAAACGGCGTCTTGGCGGCCAATTGCTCGCCAGGTTCGGGGCGGACAAACAACGAGCGCAGGCTCATGCGGTTGATGGGTATGGTCTCCGTCACCAGATGCTCCGATGATTCGTTGCCATCGGGTGAGGTCGGTATCCGATAGGCTTTGTCCATCCAAAACCCGTGGAATTTCTCCGGCGACACCTGGATCTGGCTTAAGCTCTTGATCCAATAGGTGGCATACCAGCCAGGAACCACGAGCCTCAAAGGAAAACCGTTGAGCATGGGTAACTCTGCCCCGTTCATCCCGTAGGCCACCATTACCTCGCCGTCTCTCGCATGATCAAGAGCCAATGCCTTGGCAAAGTTCGGCGTGGCAGCGAAAGCCGCCCGGTCCTGCCCGCTAAAGGCCACATCGATGGCACCCGCTTTCACTCCGACTCGGTCCAGCAGATCGCGCAAGCGCACTCCTGTCCATCGCGCGTTGCCCATGGCGCCGTTTCTCCATTGCCCACCCGGCACACGAGGTTCAAAAAAGCTTCGCGAGTTTCCTGAACACTGGTTAACGGCAATGAGGGAGACCGCTTCAAACTGACCGCGCAGTTCCGCCACCGAAAGCGATAGTGGTCTTTCGACATGACCGCCAATCTGCAGGCGAAACGCGTCCAGATCGACTGAGGTTGGAATACCCTCCAGGTGCCAGCGGACGTAGAAAGCGTCGTTTGGAGTCAGATCCTCTCGAAAATAATGCAAAGGCGTCTCCAGTTGTGGCGGGCGATCGGTCCTGAGGATGAGGTCGGTCTTTTCCGGAAAGCGAACAAGCTGCTCCAGGGTCCGTTTGGGATTGGAATCGGCTGTTGCTATCAATGGGGCCATTAAAGTCCCGCCGCCGGCCACGCTCAGCACCCGCATGAACTCTCGCCGGTTCAGGGTTGTTCCGGGGATGCAGGTTTTAGCTTTCATGTTGAGGTTCAAGTTAAAGCACACCTCTCCACCATCATATACTCATTTGAGGACTTTTCGTGTGATTCGATCCCAATGGGCTAAGCTCTCGGAACGCTCTTTGGCTCTGCGCCGCTTCGACCAGTTAAAGCCTTTACTGCAGGCTTACGGCTATAGGCCATGAAATAAAGGACGGGCACGGCCATACGGCTGATCAACAGCGAAGCGATTTCGCCTGCCATGAGTGAGATCGCCAAACCCTGGAAAATCGGGTCAGCCAAAATCACGCTGGCGCCCACGACGACAGCAAGCGCGGTGAGTAGCATTGGGCGGAAACGGACTGCGCCCGCATCCACGACCGCCTGATCAAGCGGCATCCCTTCGGCCAGGCGCAACTCGATGAAATCCACAAGGATGATCGAATTGCGCACGACGATTCCCGCACCGGCCATGAAGCCGATCATGGACGTGGCGGTAAAGAAGGCCCCGAGCAGCCCATGCGCCGGCAGGATGCCCACCAGGGAGAAGGGGATCGCCGCCATGACGACCAGCGGCGTCAGAAAGGAGCGGAACCAGCCGACCATCAGAATGAAGATCAACACCAGCACGGCGGCAAAGGCCGAGCCGAGGTCGCGAAAGACTTCGATGGTGATGTGCCATTCGCCATCCCATTTGATGGCCGGCTCATCCTCGGTGAACGGCTGGGTGGCGTTGTAGATCTTTAGGGGCGCACCGCTGCCGCCATATTGCTTTGTATCGATCGCGCGGAGTGCTACGTTCATCTTGAAGATGGCGTAGACCGGACTCTCCACCACGCCGGCCACGTCGCCGATGACATAGGTCACTGGCATTAGGTTCTTGTGGTACCTGCTCTTGTCCGCGAGGCCCGGTTCCACCTTCACCAACTCGCGCAACGGCACCAGGGCGCTGGCCGGATTCGCGCCGCGGACGCGCAGCGTCAGCAAATCCTCGGCTGACGTGCGCAGCGATTGCGGCAGGCGCACCACGATCTGCACGTCCTCCTTCTCCCGCGGCAGGTGCAGCAAGTCCACCGCGGCCCCGCCGAC
>Ga0187880_1002915_pt1 | contig 13182 bp, 17 predicted proteins | sample June2016WEW_19_4_FD_132998 | JGI IMG/M metagenome (GOLD analysis project Ga0187880, IMG submission 132998) | Peatland microbial communities from SPRUCE experiment site at the Marcell Experimental Forest, Minnesota, USA - June2016WEW_19_40 | ecosystem: Environmental > Terrestrial > Soil >...
AGCCACCGTGCCGGAAGCCCAAGTCACCGTAGGCACGCGCAAGAAAATCAACCAGGCGCCCAAAGCCCTTGAACAATAAGCCTCAATCCAGGATTCGGGCATCAAATCTCATTGGAACTTCCGATAAAAGATTGCGTCGTGTGGTTGGAGGATGAGCCCGGGTATCCCTCGATGCTTCGGAGGCGCGTGTGGTGTTGACACTCAGCAGCGTTGGTGGGTTTGGATCCAAACTCCTTGGCGCCGCGCGACGAGGGATAACGCTTTGAAAACACCAGCACCACCAGCGCCTGCTGGAAAACCTCCCGCTCCGGCAACGGTGCCCTCGAAGCCTCTCACGCCACTCGCCGCTTTGTGGCCAGACCCCGTTCCGCCCAAAGGAGCGTCGAGGCCATCTCAGGCGCCAGCACCACAAAAGGCTCCAGTCGCGGCCAATCGCGATAACCGCCGCACCTCCGACCAGCATAAAGGCCACCAACAGCCCTACGCCTCGGAGCGTAGCCCAAGGCTTGGTGCCGAGCTTTCCGTTCTCTAGACGACTTCTGCTCCTCGATCTTGCTGACCAACTCCCGCTGAACCTTGTCGCAGAATTCCTGGCGGCGTCGGAATCGCGCCTCCAAGACCTGTTTTTGTGCCATTTTGGCACATTTTGGAAACGAACCTGTGCGTATCGGCGTCTATAGGCATGTATAGGTCTAATGCGGTTCGGGATAGATTTCGGCAGGGTTTACCACCTCGCAGCGCGCGATTTACCGAGGCCCCAGGTCCGCTCGGATCTCGTTGCAGCCGTTTTCCCCAGCCATCGCTATCGGCGTGTTGACAGGGGCGTGAATACGCACAGGCCTCCTGAAAGGACTGGCCTCGACCAAACCGACTGTTCCCCGTTACCTTTTCAGGGTCGGTGACGATTATATTGATGAATGAACGGAACTGACCTATTGGCGGAGTTTAGAGCCACGCGGGCCGAAGCAGCCTTTAGCGAGTTGGTCCGCCGGCATACGAACCTGGTGTATTCGATTGCCAAGCGGCGGGTGGTCGATGTGACCCTGGCACAGGAGGTGACCCAGATCGTCTTTATCCGCTTGGCCAAGGCGCCGCCCAAGCTGGACTTGGAAGCCCAACTGCTCGCCTGGCTGCATCGCACGACCGTTCATGTCTCCATTGACCTGTGGCGCTCCGAGACCCGCCGGCGCGCTCGTGAACAGCACGCCGTGGCTATGGCCCTCGGAAACGGGGGACCCATCCAGCACCACAACAGCCGCGTCGCTGTCCATCCAAATTCGTTCCTCGGGCAGGCTGCAAAACGGGCATTGAACGGTTGCGGACGACATCGACGGAATACTGCGCAGCGAGTCGCTGGCATTCAACAACGAAAACCCGCTTGGTTGCGATTGGGCGGGCGGTTAACATCGCTGGGACGTATCGCCAATTCTGGCGTCGTGACAGGTCATCACAACGTCTCAGTGGCGGCAATGGCCTCGAACTGAGTGAAGATGTCGCGCTAACCGGCTTCGCTGAGGCCGAAGGTAGATGTCCGAATCGCCGAGGTTCTGACCGCCAGCGACGCCCGATGACGGCAGACGAGATTCTGGCCGCTGTCGGCACCGCCTTCTCGAAATGGAAGGTCAAGAGCTGCCTCAAGAAACGGAGCAGCGGTGCGAAGGCGGTCTTCGCCGTGAATGACGGGCGGTATTCACTCAAGGCGGCGGCGTAAACAACTCAACCAACAGAAAGGAGAAACCCCGGATTCGTCCGGGGGTTTTTGTTGCGAGTTGCCCAAGGTCGTCGCGGTAATGGGCGTATCGTCGGCAACGGAGATTTGCGGCTTTTTCAACTCGGTTTAAGCGAACGCCCGAAATAAAGCGTCACTGGGACGGCACTCGATAAAAACGGTTCGGATAATTCGTCCAGTCAGGGTCGGTGAAATAAAATGAACCACTGGTGAGGCCGTTCGTGGCAAGAGGAACCCAAGTTCCACCGGACAGGCTCGTGCTGGCTTCCACCACGATGATCATTCCACTGGCCCAGTTGATGTTGAAGCCGAACTGGTCGCTCTGGGCGCTTGGCATGCTAACGGTTGGGGTCCAAGGCGCCGTTGGAATAGCGGCATATGTTGAGCCCCAGCCGGTGGTGCCCGGCAGATAATAAACCAATGAGCTTCGTCAGATGAAACTATGGGTAGATTCCGGCTCCGGAAGTCGGCCTAACGTGTGATACAAGGCTATTTCCATAGCTTTATAGGTTCGGAAACCATACGAGCGTCTGGTCACCACTCGGATTTTGTTGTTCAAGCCCTCGACTGGGCCGCTGGAGATCTCCCCCTTGGCCTTGAACCAGTTCAACAACAGCGGCTCGTGGGCGCATAGCATCCGGGCCACCTTCTGCATCGGCTCCAGGCGACTGCGCAGCGCCCGAGTGGTCCAGTATTCTAAGAAAGCGCTCGCCCAGATGGGAGACTTGTGGTGCCAGAAGTACTCAAAGGTGTCCTTCAGGTTCCAGGCTTGGGCCGTAGCCAGTTTGCTGGCCAGCAGGGCATTGAGCTTAACTCGGGCTCGCCCTCGCACCCGGCTTCCTCGCTTCAGCAGATGCCAGCGCATTTTCTTGAGCCATTTAGCCAGGGGTTGACCGCGCAGTCGTCCGCTCTCGGCTCGCCGCACTTGGTCCACCGCTTGATTCAAATGTCCGGTGATGTGGAAGCGGTCCAGAACATGCAAGGCGTGGCCCGCCTGAGTCGCAATAACCTTCAGATAGGGCTGCCACATATCACTGCAAACAAACTTCAGAATCCCGACGACCGCAGGCCCCAACGCGCTCAACCCTCGGCGCAACGTGGCCTGAGTCCGCCGCCGCCCCACCCACAGCAGTCTCCGACAATGACCGTCGATCTGATAGATCACCGTCAGGAACTGGTCCGCTCGCTTGCCCTGGCCCCAGTGAATCTCGTCGACCCCGATGGACTCGATGCCGACCAACTCCCGGTGCTCCAGCCCCCACTGCACGAACCATTCGACCGAGCGATACACCGCTTCCCAACTGGTCTGAAATGCCCGCGCGGTCTGGCGCCACGACAGATGCCGCGCCCAACGGGCCAGAAATCCCATCATCGCCGTGGTCACGGGCCGCTTGCCTTGACTCCAGGGGATATGCTCCACCACCACCCCGTGCTCGGCACATTCTACCCGGCGAGGCGCATAGAAGAACCGAGTGACAATTCCCCACAGCGGCACAAACAGCCACCCCCGCTCTGGCAGATGGTCATAACCGGGGGCGGGCTGGAGGCACTTCGAGCATTTACCGTCCATACCCTGGTGCGACCCCACAGTGACCTCAATACACAGCTTACCTCTGGGGCTACGCAGCCGGATGTCTTGATAAACGAAGCCCGCGAAATGTTGAATTCGGTTCAAAAGCGTCTTAACTTCCAACTGCATGGCTGGTCTTTCTGGTTGATTGGTTCGATCTGTTGCAACACTGATCGAATAACCGAAGGCCAGCCATTTTTCCACTGTCCTGCCTTCCCCGTTGCAAGCGGTCGTGGTAGGTTCGGACTGCGGTCCGGGGGATAGGGCTCTGCAGGAGTGCAACCCGAGCACCGAGCCGCCCGTGAATTGCGAGAGCGTCCCACCCCGGTTCCGAATCACTCCGAACCGGGGTTGCTTTTCCGGCATGCCTTCGCAACCATGGCTAAAGCGAAAAACTCATCCTCTTTACTGCCGGCCGTTAGGCCGCTTTCATCACCAATTCACCCCCGAATTGTGCTACACAGCCACTTATTGTACCTGCACCCGGTAGAACATTTGAGGTCCCGTCGGCGTAACGGTGTATGATGGTGGCGAGGCATTGCGGTTCACAGCCCACGGCCCAGTCACGTTGGTCGCTTGCAGCAGCGTGCCATACGGCCAGGTCAACTGCACGCTCGAACCCAATCTGCTAAAAATAACATTGATCGGCTCTGCGCTGGCCAGTGTAGCCGCAGTGATGCCTACGTTGCCACCGCCGTAGTCCAACACGTCATACTCCGTGAACAGTGAGGGTCTGACCGGCCGAACCTGCAGCAAACAATATCGTCGCGACACCATAAGCAACGTTACCTGCCGGGTCATCCACACTATCGTTAATAAAGCTAGGCGCGCTGTTGTCGCTGAGCGTGGCCATAATGCGGGGTCCGGCACTCCCAACCCATATAATATAACTTGAGAAGTTTCTTGGTTGTGTCCGCCGGGACGCTGATTTGGAAACCGCTGCCCAGGCTACCCACATACACATAGTTGGCCGTGCCATGACCTGTTGTGGTGGCTGTTGCGGTAGGCGTGCCGTCGGTCCACGAAAATCCGTATGGTTGATCGCCGAAGTTATCCAAAAGTGGGCCATAGCCGATAGTGCCGTACAACGCCCAGTTGCTGATTAGGCCTAGTCCTTTAACAAGCATGCTTTTTGGATCAATCACAAAGAAAAAGCTCGAAATGCCCGTAAATGCTGGTTCAAATGTGTTTGCCACAACAAACATGACGACCAACAAAAGGCCATTTCGAGTGAAGCGAAACTACCCCAAAATTCTCCGGAACCGCAAGCAGAGAATCGAGTGCCGACTGGCACCGAAGAACTGGGAGGACCAAGCGCGGCCGATGCTTAAAGCCAGCAACATTCATTATGAAATGGCCCCGCGCGTGCAGGGCATCAACTGTGGGGGGCATCGGCGCGATGCATTTGCTGGTGCAACGGCTGGGCTTGGTGGAGGATTTGGACCGGAGCGTACAACTACTCAAGGTCCACTTGCCCTATCACGAAAGCGATCACGTGTTGAACCTCGCCTATAACATCTTGGCCGGAGGGGGGCGGTTGGAGGATATCGAACTGCGGCGGCAGGATGAGAACTTTCTCAATGCATTGGGAGCCGAGCGGATTCCTGATCCGACGACGGCGGGAGATTTTACCCGGCGCTTCAGCGAGCCGGACATTACGTTGCTGCAGGAATGCATCAATCGGGCACGGCTGGCGGTTTGGAAAGTGCAGCCCGAGGGGTTTTTGAAGGAAGCCTTCATCGATGTGGACGGGAGCATTGCCAGCACCTATGGGGAATGCAAACAGGGCATTGGGTTATCCTACAAAGGGATTTGGGGCTATGCCCCGCTGATCGTGAGTTTAGCCAACACGCGCGAAGTGCTGTATCTGGTGAACCGGCCAGGTAATGTCGCCAGCCATAGCGAGAGTGTCGCCTGGATTGATCGGGCCATTGGGTTGGTCAGCCAAGTTGCGGGCCGGGTCACGGTGCGGGGCGATACGGACTTCACCCACACCGCCCAGTTGGACCGCTGGAACGAGCAAGGGGTGCGGTTTATTTTAGGGTTTGACGCGAATCCAAAGTTGGTGGCCTTGGCCGAAGCGGTGGCGCCCAGCGCCTGGCAGCGGCTGGAACGACTGCCCAAGTATAAGATTTTGACGGAACCCCGCGCCAAGGGTGTTCGTTACAAGGAGCAGATCGTGGTGGAGAAGGAATTTGAAAATCAGAAGCTGCTGGGCGAGGACGTGACGGAGATCGAGTATCAGCCTGGTAAGTGTGGCTATCCCTACCGGGTGGTGATCCTGCGCAAGAACATCAGTGTGCAACGCGGAGAGAAGGTGCTCTTTGATGAGGTGCGGTATTTCTTTTACATCACCAACCGACCAGACAAGGCGGCAAAGATTGTTGGGTTGGCCAATGGGCGGTGTGATCAAGAGAACGTCATTGAGCAGATGAAAAACGGCGTCAATGCGATGCGCATGCCGGCCAACGACCTGCTGAGCAACTGGGCCTACATGGTAATGGCGGCCTTGGCGTGGAATTTGAAAGCTTGGTATGGCTTGCTGATGCCTAACCGGGAACGAGGGCTGGAGTTAGTCAAGATGGAGTTTCGGCGCTTTCTACACGCCATCGTGCTGCTGCCCTGCCAGATCGTGCGCACCGCCAGGCGAGTGATCTACCGGATGCTGGGATATAATAATTGGTTGCAGGACTTCTTTGCGACATGGGAACGAATACGGCAAATGGCGCCTGTCAGCGCAAGTGGGTAGCGTCCAAGTGGTTTTGGGCGGGCGTGGTGCAAGGACGCAGTGTCGCTTGCTCCAGCGAAAAAGGGGTTCAAAAACCCTTCCCCGATGCGCCAGCGCGGGTCGGCGGCCCAAAGGCGCGTCATGGAAGCCATCCTGGAGGCGGATGCGGAGATTTCGCGCCGGAATTCCACCGGCAAATTGCATTCCGCCCATGACGATTCCTAACTCGCTTATTTTAGGGCTAGTCGCATACTCCTGGAGCGATGGCACTCCCGACACAACAGCGGCGGGCACGACGACTGGGGTTGATTTTAATGACTTCGACGATGGTTACCAGATCACCGTTCCAGCGGACCAAACGAAGAGGAGTCACGCTCACGGTTGGGTCGTGATGCTCGCCATGGCGGGCATTGTCGGTTCGCACGCTTACTCGCAGGGCGCGGTGGTCTGGGTGTGCATCAACGAAGTGCTGCCCAACGCCATCCGTGCCTCCGGTTCGGCCGCGGCCTGCTGCCTCTTGTGGGTGCTGGACGTGGCTGTGAGTTGGTCCTTCCCGGTGGTGGCGGGCCAGGCGGGTGCTTACGCGTTTGGCTTTTTCGCGGTAATGATGGTCGCGCAGTTTTTTTTCGTGCTGAAGTTTTTCCCGGAGACTAAAGGCGTCTCGCTCGAGGAGCTTCAGCGACGGTTGGGCGTGGAAGCTTGATGTGGCCGACGCGCGCAGAGGCTCTGGCCGACCGGTCCATCTGCCGAAGGAATCTCAAAGCAACAGAGCCGGAAAACATCCTCGGAACCCGAGGCCTTTATGAGAACAAACGCCATCCGTTTTGCCGTCGGCTGTCCGCGCGGACGCCGCTGCTATACACGATTGTCAGGCCCGAACCTCAATCACCGAATTGAGAGAACCGTGCTCATTGGGCACGTTTTTCTGAGCAGCCGGGTCCACTATCCACTCCCCATCGACAATGAGCTTGTACTGATAGCGCCCCGGTCCCAAGGCAACGGTCGTTTCCCAATGCCCGTCATCATGTCGTTTCATGGGCGTTGCCGTGGGCGACCAGCCATTAAACTCGCCGCAAACCGCTACCCCTTTGGCGTCCGGTTTATGGAAAGCAAAGCTAACGCTGAGGGTCTTGGGCGCGGCTGGCGCGGCCACAGCGGCTTTCTCCGGGGATTTCGAGGGAGGCCGTTGGGCCGGAGGCGTCGGTAACGGCGTTGCCGGGGCGGCTGCTGGCTTTGGCGCGGTGGCCGCAATGGGGGCCTTTTGTGGTGCTGGCGCCTGAGATGGCCTCGACGCTCCTTTGGGCGGAACGGGGTCTGGCCACAAAGCGGCGAGTGGCGTGAGAGGCTTCGAGGGCGCCGTTGCCGGAGCGGGAGGTTGGCCAGCAGGCGCTGCCGGCGCTGGCGTCCTCAAAGCAGCCGCTCCCGCTGCCGCCGCTTTCCTGAGCCGTTCCTGCTGTTCGTCGAGGTCTTCTTGTTCGACCGGATACGCCGTGTCCGCCGGCTTCGCCGCTGGTTTCGGACTCAGCGGTTTCCTCACCTTTCTGGCAATCGTTTTTGCCATCATTCGTCTGGTTTAGATTCGCAATTCAGTAACGGGATCATCCCACGCTAACGCTGCTCCTGCTCAAGTTCAAGTGTCGCCAGCGGGCTGGTTACAACTGACCGCGCCCTAAACAAAAAAGGCACTCTGACATTAAACAGAGTGCCTTGGAAGATGGGAGCCGGTTCTACTTCGTGCCGAGAATGGCGTCTTTGGCAGCTTTGGCTACGCGGAATTTCACCACGCGCTTGGACGCGATCTTGATGGTCTCGCCGGTGGCGGGATTTCGACCCATGCGAGCTTTGCGATTCACCAGAACAATCTTGCCCAGTCCAGGAATCGTGAAGGAGTTCTTGGCGTTCTTGTATGCGAGGGCCATCAGTGCCTCCATGGTTTGCACGGTTTGTTTTTTGGTTAGGCCAACGGTTTCCGCAAGTGATGCGGCGATTTGTGATTTTGATAATGCTCTTGCCATAATTGTGTCGAGGGTGGATAGCGGGAGGACCCAATGAATGCAAGACGGAAGTCGAAGAAGTTGCATTTCTCACCGGCAGCAGTTTGATAGTCCATGTGCGGGTTTGCGGTGGGGAGATTCGACAAAAACGGTCCAACCACAATGGAATGCGGCAGTGGTGGAAAAGGAGCCTGATTTGAGACGGCCAGTTGAAGGAGCAAACTAAACCAATTCAAATGCTCAGTCGTCTCCGGGCTCTTTTTTTATGTGGGGGTGAGAATCTTCGAGGGCAAGAATGTCGGGGAGTTGCGAGTGACGGAGTTTGCGAGCTGATTTTCCACAGACCTTTATCGTTTCTGCTGGTCTCGGCCTTCCATCTTGGTTGTTGTTGGCTTCGATCTCTGGGAACAAGCTCGATTCGCATTTCTCCGGCCAACGCATCTACTGCTCAATCCACCAAATTCACGCCAGTTGACCTCCATTCGGGTTTGGCCTGCGCTTTCCAATCACGGGTATTTGTGGCTCAATTCCAGGCATGAACCGTCGCGAGTTTCTTAAGACCTCCGCCGCAAGTGGCGGCTCGTTGCTGCTGGCGCAAACCGCTTCGGCTGAAGCGGCCAGAGCCGCCCGCAAACTGATCGAGCCAGCGCCAGTGCCCAACGTGGCCGCACCGAAACTCCCGGACCTCTCGCCCGCCCGCTGGGTTTGGTATCCTTCCGGTCGCACGCTGCCCAACACCTTCATCCTGTTCCGGCGCCAACTGCAACTGGCCACCAAGCCCCGTCGTGCCACGGGTTGGATTTGTGCCGACAGCCGCTACCGGCTCGAAGTCAATGGCCAGCGCGTGCAATGGGGACCCGCCCCGTGCGACCCCCGCTGGGCGGAGGCCAACCCGCTGGACCTGACCGGCTATCTGCAACCCGGGGAGAACGTCCTGGGTGCCACCGTCCTGTTCTACGGCACCGGTGACGGCACCTGGCCCCTGGGCAAGGCGGGCTTCCTTTTCTGGCTGAAAATCGAGGACACCGACGGCCGGGTGGAGCAGGTTATTTCGGACGCTGGCTGGCAGGCGTTGCTGTGCCGGGCCTGGCCTCCGGGCCACCCCAAGCGCTGGTATCTGCGCGCTTTGCAGGAGGAATTTGATGCCCGACTCTATCCGCACAATTGGTCCCGCCCCGACTTCCAAACTGATGCCCATTGGCTGCCTGCCATGCCGTTAAACGGTTCGCCCAATAAACCGGCGCTTTCCACCGATTACTACGAATACATGCTGGATCTAGGTGGCGGACCGCCCGACACCCAACTGCGTCCCCGCAGCATTCCGCTCTTGCTGGAATCGTTTGTCCCCGTCGTCAAGCTGGCCGAAACTTTCTGGCTGGAATGGCGCACCACGCCGCTGGACTATTTCGATTTTCGTGTCCCTGATGCCTTCCGAGCCCAACGCGGGGATTTGGCCGTCGCGACTGCCCCCGGTCAGTGGCGGGTGGAAGTGGACGGGAGTCGAGGTGCCGCGTTGACCTTCGAGCTGGCTGAGGAAGTAGTCGGCCGGCCCGGCTTTACAATCGAGGCGTCCGCCGGCACCACGATCGAACTGCTGGTTCATGAGGCCCACGCCCCCGGCGGACCACCGCTGTTGAACACGCATTTTGATTCGTGGACCCGTTTTATCTGTCGCGAGGGCAGGAATGAATTCGAGACCTTCGACTTCGAGAGCCTGCGCTGGCTGCAACTGCACATTCATGGCGCTAAAAGCGCGGTGCTCGTCAGCGATGTGCGCGTGCGGCGTCGCGTCTTTCCCTGGCCCAATCAGCCACACCTGCGCACTAGCGAGCCGGCACTCTAGCGGCTCTTTGACGCCTCACTCAACACTCTCAACAACTGCGCCCAGGAAACGTTGGTGGACGGCATGGCCCGCGAGCGCCAGCAATATAGTGGCGACGGCGGGCACCAGTTGCATGCCGTGCACTTGGTCTTTGGAGAGCGGCGCCTGGTGGCTCGGCACCTGGCGACCTGGAGCCAGGGCATGACCAAAGACGGTTTCTTCCTGGACTGCTGGCCCGCTTACGACCGGTTGGCACGGCTGGTGGAGCGGCAGCTTGATCTCTCGGGATGGGGGCCGATTCTGGACCATGGCGTAGGGTTCATCTTCGATTGCTGGAGTCATCACCTCTATACCGGCGATCTGGAGGCGTTGCGGGAGCCGTATCCGCGGCTGGTCCGCTTTGCGCAGTATCTCCAGAGGCTGGTCCGCCCCGACGGCCTGCTACCGGTCGAAAACGTCGGCATCCCCTCGGTCTGGATCGACCATGTCGCTTACCAACGCCAACGGCACAAGCAATGCGCCTTTAACCTCTATGCTGGCGCCGCGATGGAGCACGCATCGGTTCCCCTCTGCCGCGCCTTTGGCCATGTCAGCCAGGCCGAGGCGGTCGAGCAGTTTGGCCGAGAATTGATCGCGGCAACGGTCAGCCGGTTCTGGAGCCGGGAGCAAGGGCTGTTTGTCAACAACCTGCCTTGGCTGGCCGAAGAAAAGACCTCGCGCACCTGCGACCGCTCAGTGGCAACAGCCATCCTGTTCGACCAGTGCCCGGGCAACCAAAGCACTGCGGCACTGCGTTCCCTAGTGGGGTGCCCGCCGGAGATGGGCTTCTCCTACCCGGCCAACGCGGGCTGGCGCCTGTGGGCGCTGGCCAAGGAAGGGCGCGCGGACGTCATCGTCGCCGACCTGCGCCGTCGCTGGGCGACCATGGCCTCGGTGAAGGAGAACAACACCCTGCCGGAGGACTGGGAGGCCCGGCCTGACTCAGGCCAGCAATAGAGCCACTGCCCGGTGGCGCCGCTCTAAATTGCCTACCACGGCTTGCTGGGTCTGAAGCCCCTGGAACCGGGTTTCAAGCGCTTCGAACTCCGGCCCCAACTTGGTGATCTGGAAGACCTGGACCTGACTGCATTTACCGTGCAGGGACCGGTAAGACTGCGCTCGCGTGGAAAGCCAGGCGACCGGGAGCTGGTGTTGCAGTTGCCCCCTGACGGTCAGGGCGAGCTGGTGCTGCCGCAAGACGAGGCCATTGCGCTGCCGAGCGCCGCCGGGCCCGCGCCAGCCGGAAATCGTCGCTTTAGGTTGGCTCCCGGCGGCCCGGTCACACTTCGCCTTAAGCACGTGTAGCAGGTATGTAGTTCTTTGTCGTCCAGCGGGATCACCAGTAACCTTTTTCCCTTCTACTGTGTGGGAAATCAGGCAACGCGGCAATCCCTCCTGCTCCAGCGCAACCTCGTCTACACGGGTATCACGCGGGGCAAGAATCTCGTGGTGAGCAGGGCAATTGTGAGGTGCCCCGATCGCGATTGGATGTTCTTCCAGATGCAGTAGTTGCCGGCGTTGGCCTCAGCGCGGCTGTGCGACTAGCCTGGTTGCGCCAGACAGCCATCGGGTATCGCATTGATCACCGGCATGCACGCGCCTAGCCAGTGCCAGCATGATGACAGAACGCCGACGGCCGGCGCGCACTCGGCAGGGAAAACCGAAACGGAGCTTGGTATCCGGCCGCACAGTCGCAAGCTCGCCGAAAACAAACACGACTTGAAAGCGATTGCCTTTTATCAGTAGCCAACGGCACGACGATCGCGCTCAATGCCCGCTCCGTGAAGAGTGCGCAGCCGCGCGGCGGCCTCATCCCGTTCAATCAGCCCTTCTTGGCCTCGGCATAGCCCTCCTGCTGTCCGCCCCGGCCTTCCCGGTCTTCGCCGCCAACGCGGCCGTTAAACCGATGCCAATCCGCGGGGAAGTCATCATCAAACGCACGGCCTCGGCGTGAGAGTCGCAGCAGGTGCAGGAGCCGTGTATCCTGGGGCATCGAAGTACCACCCCAGCCGGCTCCCCGCGATGGCACCGAATTCGTGGTGCGACTTTTAGCGGCCGTGGTGTATTATAGGGGGACAGGCTTTTACAATCCGGTAATTCGGTCCTTCAGGCGATCGGCGCAAAGTAGGGATCGAGTGTCCACGCGCCGGCCGCGGCGGGCTGCCCTCGGCGCGCAACCAAAAACCCGCCATCGGACATATATGAACGCACAACAGATGAAATCGATCTTGTGGTTGGGGGCGACGGCGGTCGGTGCCACCCTGGCCGTGGCGGCGGAGCCGACGCTCAAGGTGGGGGATCCTGCGCCGAAACTACAAACGGGGAAATGGGTTCAGGGCGATCCCGTACTGGAATTCCAGAAAGGCAAAGCCTACATCGTCGAGTTCTGGGCAACCTGGTGCGGCCCTTGCCGCGCCTCGATCCCGCACTTGAACGAGATTTACACCAAGAGTAAAGGCGAAGGTCTGATCGTGATCGGACAGGACTGCTGGGAACGCGACGAGACCCTGGTGGAACCGTTCGTCCAGAAGATGGGGGACAAGATGACCTATCGCGTGGCGCTGGACGACAAAACAGACAACAAGAAAGGCACCATGGCTGAGACCTGGATGGCCGCCGCCGGCCGCAATGGCATCCCCAGCGTCTTCCTGGTAAATACCGAGGGCATCATCGCCTGGATCGGGCACCCGATGGCGCTGCCCGAAAAGGTGCTTGAGGAGGTGTTGGCCGGCAATTTCGATGTAAAGGCGGCTGCGGAGAAGTACGATCGGGAGCAGAAGAACGAAGCGAAGCGAAGCGCGGTTTGGATGGACATCAACCGGGCGATGCAGCAGAAAAACTGGGATGAAGTCTCCGAAAAGCTCGCCGAGGCGGAGAAAATAATTCCCGAAGACAACCGCGACAGCCTGGACATGGTCCGGCTGAACCTCTTCTATGGGAAAGAGGACTATGCGGCGGCCTATAAGTTGGTGGCCAAGCTAAGCGACGGACAGAAGGACAACGCGATGCTGCAGAACCAGTTGGCTTGGCAGATCGCAACCGAAGAGGGCATCGAGGAACGCAACCTGGCCCTGGCGGAGAAGTTGGCCCGACGCGGGGTCGAGGCGACGCATAGCAAAGATCCTAGCATTGTGGACACGCTGGCGCGCGTGCTTTTTATGCGGGGCCAGAAGGACGAGGCCATTGCCTTGCAGGAAAAGGCAGTGGCATTAGCCGAGGGCGATCTCAAGGACCAACTGCAGGGAACGCTCCAGAGTTACAAGCGGGGGGAATTGTCGAAAGCGAACTGAGCACGGCGCC
>Ga0187880_1002920_pt1 | contig 13168 bp, 8 predicted proteins | sample June2016WEW_19_4_FD_132998 | JGI IMG/M metagenome (GOLD analysis project Ga0187880, IMG submission 132998) | Peatland microbial communities from SPRUCE experiment site at the Marcell Experimental Forest, Minnesota, USA - June2016WEW_19_40 | ecosystem: Environmental > Terrestrial > Soil > Wetlands...
CACCTGCGGCAACAGCTTCGCGACAGCCAGCGGGTCGGCCGGCACGACGATGGTCATATTGGGCAGACTCCGCAAGATGGCAATATCGGTAATCGAGTGGTGAGTGGGCCCGTCAAACGAATCCGAGAGGCCGGCGTACGTCCCCGCCAGTTTCACATTGGCTTTCCCGTAGCACAAGTGAGTGCGCACCATTTCCAGGGCCCGCGTGGCAAACAGAAACGCGAAGGTGTTGGCGACGGGCACCAGTCCGCCGTTCGCCAGGCCCACGGCAACGTCTACCAGCGCCGGTTCGGCAATTCCGACGTTAAAGAACCGGTCGGGGAAGGCCGCCTCAAACAGGTTGCTGAAGTCGGAGCTGGAAACGTCCGCGCTTAGCACCACCATGTCCGTCCGCGACCGGCCTAACTCCACCAGGGCGTCGCCGTACGCTTTGCGCATAGGCAGCGCTTCGCCAAACGGGTTGCGGATCAGATTTGCCACTGCCTCGCCCCTTGTTCGAGTTCGGCCGCTGCCGCGTGGTACTGCTGTTGGTCGGGAATGCCGCCATGCCAGTACGGCGAGTTCTCCATGAAGCTCACGCCCTTCCCCTTTGTGGTGCGGGCGATCACAACCACCGGCCGTCCATGGACTTCATCGGCGTGATCCAGCGCGTCCAGGATTTCCGCCATGTTGTGGCCGTGGATTTCGATCGTGTGCCAGTTGAAAGCCGCCCACTTATCGGCGATCGGCTCAGTGGGCATTACGTGCGCGGTCGTGCCGGTTTGCTGCACCCCGTTGTAATCCAGAATGACGGCCAGATGGTTGAGCCCGAACTTGGCTCCCACCAGCAGGCCTTCCCAGATCACTCCGGAATCGAGCTCGCCATCGCCAATGATTACGTATGCCCTCCGCCGTGAACCCGCCATGCGCGCCGCCAGCGCCATGCCCGCGCCGATGGCCACGCCATGGCCCAGAGGCCCCGCCGGCACTTCAACCCCGGGCGTCTTAGCCGGCTCCGGGTGACCCTGCAGGCGGCTGTCGAGCGAGCGGAAGGTGGATAGCTCCTCCACCGGAAAGAATCCCCGATGCGCCAGCACGGTATATAACATGGCGCAGGCATGACCTTTCGAGAACACCAGCCGGTCGCGCTCCGGCCATTGGGGCTGCGACGGATCGATTCTCAAATGATGAAAGTAGAGAGCCGTGAGGATCTCCGCAATCGAAAAGGCGCCGCCGAGGTGTCCGCTCTTTCTTCCGTACACCATGCGGAGTACTTGCAGGCGATATTCGTACGCCCTCCGGGAAAGATCCGCGATCATCTCCGGCGTGTGTCTGATGCCGTAAGGGTAAACATTACCCACTGCACCCACAGCCTCGCTCTGGGTCATTGGTGGTCTCTCGTGGCGGCACGCTGCCTCATCGGTTCTTTTCGCCCTCGGTGGCATTTTCCGGAGTCATAGCATAACTCTTGGCGGATTCCTCGGCCGCCTTCCGCGCGGCGCCCAGAGCGTTCCCTTCCTGGATCACTTGCTTCAGCTCGCCCGGCGCTACGGATAGAAAAGTCCCGGTGCCGGAGAACGCGCGGCTCTGCCTCACAATCGCCCCCGGGCAATGATCCAGCCGAATTACCGGGGTGTCCGCCAGCGGCTTACGGGTGGTCACGTCGTCCAGTTCCAGTTGTTTGGAGTCGCGAACCAGAAACGCGGGACCGCGCTCGGCGTCGATCTGGACGCCGTGTAGCTCCAGCGCATCGGTGTGATAAGCCTTAAGGCCGGTTACGGCCTGTGCCACCACATCGCTGATGCGCAGCGCCTCTATGGGCATTTCAGGCAAACCTTCTACGTCGATCGCCACCCGCGCGTGATGGATGGTCATATTGCTCACCGCGATATTGCGGAATATCGGGGTGCGCGCGGAAACCGGCTCGTCGCCGGCCTTCACTTCGCCTTCCATCATATAGTAATTGGTCACGTTGATCGCCGTGCCCACGTTCTGCATGGTCCAGTTATCGAAGCGTACGTCTTCCACGCCGCCGCCGCGGCCGCGCCGGCTCTTGATGCGCACGCCCATCTGAGTGCCGTCGCAGATGATATTGCTGGCCACCAGGTTGCGCACCCATCCGGAAGTCTCGCTCCCGATGGTCACCGCGCCGTGCGCGTGATGCACGGAGCAGTTGGTGATGGAAACGTTTTCGGTTGGCCGGTTCACCCGCAGCCCGTCCGCGTCCTTACCCGATTTGATCACCATACCGTCGTCGCCGGTATCGATATAGCAGTTCGAAATCCGGATATTCCGGCTGGAATCGACGCCGATGCCATCGGTATGCACACCCGGATAGGTTTCAATGATCACGTCGCGCACCACGGCATTGTCGGTGTAGAGCAGGTGGATGGTCCACATCGAAGAGCCCACGAAATGCACCCCTTCCACCATCACGTTGTGGCTGTCCATGAAGCGGACGAACGAGGGCCGCAGTTCCGGCGCCGCCAGTTCGTACATCTCCTTGGGAAGCGGCTTCTTCAGTTCTAGGGCCAACAACAGCTTTTCCCAGTTGGGGCCAAAAGCCGTGCCCGGGTCGGATCCGGAAGCTCTGGTGCGGCTCATGATCTTCAGCCAATCGGCGTTATTGGTGGTCAGCAAGCCGCGGCCGGCGATGGTCACGTTCTCCAGATGCCGTCCGCCGATGAGCGGCACCGGAGTCAGGCATTCCACGCCCTGTTCCCTGCCTTCGGTGAACGGCAGGCGCATGGCGGGAAACTGCACCACCGCGCCGGCATCGAAGTAGAGCGTCAGGTTGCTCACCAGCTCGATCGGCCCGGTAACGTACTTGCCGGCGGGTACGAACACCGTCCCCCCGCCCGCTGACTTGGCCGCCTGAATGGCGGCACGGAATGCATCCGTAGCCGGACGAGAACCGTCGTTCAAGGCGCCGAAATCGCGGATGTTGAAAACCGGCGCCGCGCTCCACGCCGATGCGGCACAGAACGCCAAGCTTGCCGCCAACCTAATTTGATGCCCTAGAATTCCTCGCATGGCTTAGTATTTCTCCGTCCAGACTCGTTCCGTGGCGCTTTCCGGAATCATGGGGAATGCTTTTCCGGATTCCTCGGCCGGCTTGCGCGCGCCAGTCAGAAAATTATCTTCCAGTACGATGCTCTTCAATTCTCCCGGCCCAACCGAAAGGAAAGTTCCAGTGCCCGAAAAAGCGCGGCTGCCGCGCACAATGGCGCCCGGGCAGTGGTCCAGCCGAATTACCGGTACGTCTGCCATCGGCTTGCGCGTGGTTACTCCATCGAGCTCCAGATCGCGGGAATCGCGCACCAGAAATGCCGGGCCGGTTGCCGCATTCAACTCCACGTTGTGCAGCTCCATGGCGACGGTGTTGAACGCTTTCATGCCGATCTCGGAAGACGCCACCACGTCGCGAATCCGCAACCCTTCCACCGGCATTTCCGGAATTCCTTCGATGTCGATCGCCAGCCTGGTATGGTTCATGGTCAGATGGCTGATGGCGATATTACGGAAAATCGGAGTGCGTTCCGATACTGGCTCCTCTTCGGTAGTGGGCTTGTTCTCCGGCGCCATCACGTAAAAGCTGCCGACATTGATTCCGCGGCCCACGTTTTCCATGGTCCAGTTGTCGAAGCGAACGTCTTCCACGCCGCCGCCCCGCCCGCGCCGGCTCTTGATGCGGATGCCCATCTGGGTCCCGTCGCAGGTGATAGTGGTCGCCACCAGGTTGCGGATCCATCCCGAAATCTCACTGCCCAACACCACCGCGCCGTGCGCCCGGTGCACCGAGCAATTGGCGATGGAAATATCTTCCGCCGGCCGGTTCACGCGCCGCCCGTCCGCGTCTTTGCCGGATTTGACTACGATCCCGTCGTCTCCCGTGTCGATATAGCAATCCGAAATGCGGACGTAGCGGCTGGAATCGATATAGATCCCGCCGGTATCGTGACCGCCAAACGTCTCCACCATGACGTCGTGGATCACGGCATTGTCGGTATACAGAATCTGAATCGGCCACATCGCGGAGCCGATAATTCGAATTCCCTCCACCAGCACGTTCTTTGAGTTCATGAAGGAAACGAACATGGGCACCAATTCAGGCGCGGCTTTCCGGTATTCTTCTTCCGGGATGGGCTTTTTCAATTCCAGAATTTCCAGCAGGTGCAGCCAGTCCGGCCCGGCGGCCGGGTCGCCCATGATCTTTCGCCAATCGGCCTGGGACGTGGTCAGCACCCCGCGCCCGCTGATGGTGACGTTTTCCAAGTTTCGCCCGTCGATCAACGGGACCGGCGTGATCGCCTCAATGCCCTGCCAGCGCCCATGCGTAAATGGCAGCTTGGTAGCCGGGAACCGCACCGTAGCGCCCGCTTCCAATCTTAGGTTCAGATTGCTGACCAATTCGATGGGGCCGGTGATGTATTCGCCCGCGGGCACGTCCACCGTGCCGCCGCCGGCGGCATGCGCGGCTTGAATCGCCGCGCGAAAAGCGTCCGTCGCCAGCGCCGATCCGTCGTTCTTCGCGCCATAGTCCAGAATATTGAAAGCCGGAGTCGCACTCCAGCCGAGAGCCGAAACCGCCGCAAACCAAATCGGCGGGAGCCCATATTTCAAGCACGAAATCATAAAATCTCCGGGTAGCCTCAATTCTTCTCCGTTGCGGACTCCGCCACCATGGGAAAGTCCTTGGCGGATTCTTCCGCCGCTTTCCGTGCCGGCTCCAGCGCATTTCCCACCATCACCACCTCTTTCAACTCCCCTGGCGCGACCGACAGGAATGTGCCGGTGGATGGAAATGCACGGCTGCCGCTCACCACCGCACGCGGACAGTGGTCCAGGCGGATCACCGGCATTCCAGACACCGGCTTGCGCGTCGCGACGCCGTTCAACTGCAAGTCTTTCGAGTCCCGCAGCAAGAATGCGGGACCGTTCTGGGCGTCTACCTGAACTTGATCGAGCGCCAGCGCCACCGTGTGATAACTCTTGAGGCCGATCTTGCCGGAAGCCGTCACGTCCGTAATCCGCAACCCTTCGATCGGCATTTCCGGCAGCCCTTCCACGTCGATAGCCACGCGCGCATGAGCGATCGAAACATGGCTGATTCCGATATTGCGAAAAATAGGAGTCCGGTCGCTGACCGCCTCCTCGGAAGTCCGCGTCTCGCCCGCCATCAAGTAATAATTGGTGACGCTGATTCCTTGCCCCACGTGGTCCATGGTCCACTGGTCGAAGCGTACGTCCTCCACGCCGCCGCCGCGCCCGCGCCGGCTCTTGACACGAATCCCGATCTGGGTGCCGTCGCACACAATATTGCTGGCCGTTACGTTGCGGATCCAACCGGAAGTTTCGCTGCCCAGCGTCACCGCGCCGTGCGCCCGATGGAAGGTGCAGTTCACGATCGAAACGTCCTCGGTCGGGCGATTCACGCGCAGGCCATCGGCATCCTTGCCCGATTTTAAAACCAGCGCGTCGTCGCCGGTATCGAAATAACAATTCGAGATGCGCACGTTGCGGCTCGAATCCACCACAAGGCCGTCGGTTTCGGCGCCCGGATAGGTTTCGACGATCAGATCGCGCACCACCGCGTTTTCCGAATAAAGCAGGTGCACCGTCCACATGGGCGAGCCGACAAAATGCAACCCTTCGACCAGAATGTTCCGGCTGTCCATCAACCGCACGAAAGACGGCCGCAGGAACGGCGCGACCTCCTTATATAAGTCCTGCGGCACCGGCTGTTTCAGTTCCAGCATTCCGAGCAGCTTGTTCCATGCCGGACCGAACTCCGCGCCCACGGACGAGTCGCTGTGGAACTCCGGCCGGCCCATCAGGTTGAGCCAATCGGCCTGGTTCGTAGTCAATAGACCCCGGCCGGTGATCGAGACGTTTTCCAGCTTTCGTCCGCCGATCAGCGGCGCCGGCGTCAGGCACTCCACTCCTTGTTGCCGGCCGGGCCCGTACGGCAGGCGCATGGCTGGAAAACGCAGCGTGGCGCCTGCCTCGAGGTGGAGTTCCAGATTGCTCACCAGCTCGATGGGCCCGGTGATGTATTCGCCCGCGGGTACCTCCACCGTTCCGCCGCCGGCCGCGTGCGCCGCCTGGATCGCGGCTCGAAAGGCTTCCGTGGCCAGCGCCGACCCATCATGGTGCGCCCCGTAATCCAGCACGTTGAATATACGGCTGCCGCCCCAGGCATTCAGCCCGGCCGCAACAACCAAAATGGACAGCAGCCGTATCGTACTGGTTCCGGGCATGACCGTTTCATCGATCAGAAATGATACTTCAGAGCGATTTGCAGAATGCGCGGGTCGGCCGCGGTGGTGATCACTCCAAACGTTGACGAGGTTTGCGTCAGATTCGGCGCGCCGAGATTGGTGTGATTGAGAATGTTGAATATCTCCAGACGCGCTTCGATGTTCTTGCTCTCCCTAATTTTGAACACTCGCGAGAGGCCAAAATCGAAGTTGAACACGCCCGGCCCGCGAATGGTATCGCGGCCCAGGTTGCCGAAAGTGCCGACAGCATTAGATTGGAAGGCAGCCGGATTCAGCCATTTCAACCCCGGTCCGATGTCGCTGTTGTAGACCGCGTTGGGTTCAATCAGGTTCGGACGGTCTGTGACCGGGTTGTTGCCGATGTAAGAATAATCCTTCCCGGTAGTAACCGTGAGCGCAGCCCCGGTAGTAGCGCGAATCAGCGGCGCAATCTGCCAATTGCCCGTAATTTTTCCTAGCAGCGAGTTGCGCGTCGGCGTCAAACCGACAATGGAGGAATTGAACACCTGGCGATAGTCGAAGTTACAAAACCCACGCTCGGCTGCCCGGCTGTAGGGATTCTGGTATTGGCTGTTGTGCATGTCGCCGACAAAGTCTTCGTCGTCGATGCATTGCGACCAGGTATAGTTCGCCAGAAAACTGAAGCCGTGGCTGAAGCGGTGTTGCAGCGATCCCAACACGCCATGATAGAACCCGTTGCCGCCCGGATCGGCCTCCAGCATCTGGCCGATGTATTTCCCCTGCGCCGGATTCAGAACGGACAAGATCCGCCGCTGGTTCTCGTTCGAGCTGGTCGAGCAAGCCGAACCGTTGCACGTTCCCGGAATATAAGGCGCGGGGTTGACGTCGTCCTGCAGCCAGATATGGGTAGTCTTACTGCCCATCAAAGTCACCGACGCCATCCAGTTGCCGGCTAACTGCCGCTGGTAAGTCATGTTCCACTGGCCCATGTAAGTCGGCTTCTCATTGGGATTGAGAACGATATACAACCCATACCCCGGAAAGGTGCTATTGACGGAGGCCGGCGCATATAATCCCGGAAAGGGATCGCCGCCCGGATAGCCGGCCCAGGGATTGGCAAGGTGCGCGGCCGGTGTGCTCTGGTTAATGTCGTTGGCATAAGGCGGATTCGAGGTCAGCCTTTGGCCGTAGTACATTTCATTGACGTCGTACAGCAGCCCGGCGCCGATGCGCAGTGTGTCGCGCCCGTCGCCGTGTGGATTCCATACCAGCCCGAGACGCGGAGCAAAATCGCCCCAGTGGTTATTCGTAAACGACTTCGATATGCCGGGATCGCCGTAGTAGAGCATTCCCGCCGGAGCGTTGGGATAGATCTTGCTGTGCACGTTGGCGAGGAAGTCCTGAAGATTAAATACCGCGCCGCGCCCGTAAACGTCCGACGGCATTAGCAAGGGCTCCCAGCGGACGCCGGCGTTTAGAGTGAGCCGCGAATTCACGTGGAACGTGTCTTGCGCGTAAAGCGCCGGCATGCTTTGCCGCAGCGCGTTCAATTGCGGCCGGTTCTGGTCGAACACCGACATGTCGCCCAGCAGGAAATCGGCCAGCGCGTCGCCGGTCCAGGCGCCGTTGAACTGATAATCTCCGTTCTGGTTGTTGCCGGTCTCCAGGTTGTTCTGGCTGCGGATGAAATCGGCGCCGAACGCGAGTTCATGACGTCCCTTAATCATGTCCACGTCATTGGAGAAGTGGAAGGTGTTGGTATTGAAAAAGCCTGGAGCGCAATTGCCGCATCCGCTGTTGAAGTAGCTGCTGATCTCCATGCGCAAATCGTGTGGATAGGCGGTATAAGCGTTAATGCCTACCACCGCCGGGCTTAGTTGCTGATCGGACGGCGCCCGGTCGTTGCGCATTCGGGTGAATGTGGCATGGAACGAATTCACGGTGGTGGGACTGAGCGTGTAGGTATCTCCCAGAGTCACCGACTGCGATCGCATTAATTCGCCGGGATTGTTCGACCACATGAGGTTATTCGGACTATAGAAAGCGGGATAGTCGTAGTCGTTCAGGTAGTAGCGTGCGAACAGCGCCTGCTTGGAGCTCTTCACATAATCCACGCGGCCGATGATTTCGTCGTAGTTACTGATCTGCGGAATACCATAGGTCACTTTGCCGCAGCCGGTCTGCGCCGCCGGCAGATAGCTCGCTACTTTCAGGGCCGCGGGATCGAACAGGGACACGGGAATCTGGTTTCCCGGAAAGGGAGCAGCGGCCGTTGGGTTCGTCACCGGTTTGTTTGCCGCTCGATTGGCATCCGGCTCCGTCCAAAGTGCTGAAGTCGCCGCTCAGTACCGCCGCCGTCGGCACATAGCTGATGGTTTGCGGCGGCGCTGTATGCGTGCGCGTGCCCTGGTATCCCGCGAAGAAGAATAGCTTGTCGCGGATGATATGGCCGCCCACCGTCCCGCCGAACTGGTTGCGCTTCAATCCGTCGTGCGTGGCGGCGAAGTAGTTGCGCGCGTTCAGGTCTCCGTTGCGAATATAGTCGAACAGGTCGCCGTGCAGATCGTTGGTGCCGGATTTCGTCACCACGTTCACCAGGCCGCCGGGGTGGGACCCGTTCCGCGCCGGCAGCGAACTGGTTTCCACGCTGAACTCCTGCAGCGCGTCCGGGAAGGGAAAGGGCAAGTTTAGATTGGTGAAGGTCTGGACATTGCCGCCGCCATCCAGCAGATAGTTAGTCGCATTCGCCTGTCCTCCCGCCACCGACATCGTGACCTCGCTCGGATGGTTCTTGGTGCTGGAAAGGCTGTCCGCCGGCGCCGCCGCCGATGCCCCGGAAATCAGGATGAGCTGGGTCGCCTGGCGTCCGTTCAGCGGCAGGTCGTTGATCTGGCGCTGGTTGACTACCTGGGCCACGTCGTTTTCCTTGGTCTCCACCATGCTCGCCGAGGCGCTCACTTCCACCGCATCCGTCACCGCGCCAACCTCCATCGCGGCATTGATCTGGACGTTGTTACCCACCTCCAGCAGGATCCCCTTCTGCTCATACGTCTTGAAACCCTGGACCTTCACCTCCAGCGTGTACGGGCCGACCGGCAAGTTCGAAAGCGTGTAGTGACCCTGTTGGTCGCTGGCGGCCATACGAACGAAGTGCGTTTCCGTTTGCGTGGCGGTGATCTCGGCGTTGGGCACGAGCGCACCAGTCGAATCCGCCACCTGTCCGCTGATACTGGCCACGGCAACCGCCTGGCCATAGCACCGATCCACAATCAGGCCGTTCAGCGCGAGTGCCGTCGAGAGCGCGAACAGCGAGGCAAGCTTCAAGCGATCTACTGAGATCATGTGAAGACCCCTTCCTTTCAATTTCAACTCCGCATTTCCGCCGGCAGACTCCCTGCGCCGCGGACCGCCCAGTTTCTGAAAACCTTACAAGCGGCGCCCCACCAATTGGCGCCAAAACCCGGTCAACTTACGTTTTGTCTTCGACCTTGCTTAAAATCCGCGCCACCGCCGAAAGCAACATGGCCGACGATGGCGAACGTTCAAGACTTTGGTTCGCGGCTCCCAGAGCCCCCCCGCGTCACCGCCTGCAACGAGGCCAGAACCCGGAATGGGCAATCGATGCGAATCGGTTTGAGAATCGTTTCTGCAATAGTGTATCCGTCGGCAAGGTCCTCAGTCAAGCAAATTATGAAACGACATTGGACGTCAAAAAACCGCCTTACGTCGTGGAAGGACTCGTATAATTCACTGATTTTAAATACTATATCTAAATTCTTTGCGTCTGCAATTGAGAGTCATGCGGGGTTGACATCGAAACGGTTCAGCAAACGGAAGCATGGGTAGTCGAGAAAGATCTAGCCCGGTTCGTCTCCGGCGATGTGGAAACCAAACTATCGAGGAGGAAATTAGCGTACGATGCGGCGGCCGCGTCAGTCCGTTCGATCTACCGCGATGCCCGTCATCCCGCAGAAGATTTCGATGGCTTCCAGATGGCGGCCGGGAACCGCGTGAGCGTGGTTGGTGTGAAACCGGTCGATGAAATCTTCCGGTTCCATGCTCATCCGCACGAACCCGTGCGGCCATGCCGCGCAGGTCTCCGCCAGCCTGGCCGGCGGTTGCGCCACGAATTCCGCCGGCGCCAGGAACATGCGGTACTGCCCGTCGACACGCGTCAGGCGGGCCAGCGTAATCTCGCCTTCCTTGCAGATATAAGGAAAGTGAGCTCCGCCGCCGGCATATTTCGAAATCACCGGCTCGAGCGAGACCAGCGCCAGGTTCTCTTCCGCCTTCGGACTCAGCCCCGCATACCAGGAAGGCATCGCCCCGCAATTGCAGAATGTATACAGCCGCCTCTCGGAATCGTAGTTGCGAATATCGAACAGCAGCGAAGGATACCCGCTGATCAGCTTCAGAATCTGCATCGTAAGCGCGCCGTCGTTATCCGCCTCGCACGATGCCGCCAGCGGCGCTTTAGGCCCGTTCCAGTCGTAGGGGTCGTTCAGGAACATGGCCGAGACGCAAGCCGTAACCAGGTATTCGCTCAGGTCGTAGTGGCACTTGATGGCCAGGAAATCGAGCGAAAAGTCTTCGACGATGCCGCACAAAGCCAGGTACTGGCGAATCTGTTCCTTCACCTGCGCCGGCGCCGCTTTGCCTTCGCTCGATCGATGCCCCAGGCGCTCGGTCATCCACGCGTACGCGCGCTCCACTTCGCTTTCATCGGCGTCTTTGGCCCGCCGCACCATCTCCAATTGGTCGATGTGCTCCGTGTCCACGCCGAATCGCCGCATCCATTCCTGCGGATCGCTCACTCCGGTGTTCATCCCAATGCTGCGGCCGCCCACCACCCCGAAAACGCTGCCCTTCAGCCGCTCGCGCGCGCCCGATGCGCGGCAAAATGCCGATAGCCTGCCGGCGGCCTTGGCGTCGTTCAATGGATCGCCCCAGCTCTTCCAGTTCGCGATGCCGATCTGGGCCATGGCGCCGTGAGCCGCCAGAATGCCCCCTACTCCAGGCAGTAACCCGTTTCGCGGCGAGCTCAGCAAAACCGGCATCTCCAGCACGCGGGCGGCGATCAGGCTGAAATTCGGAAAGGCGAAAACCGGGATGTTGAACACCGCGGCTTCGAGGCCCGCCCCCTTCATGCCCCTGGCGACCCTCCGCGCGCTCTCGTTGGAATGAATCGTCTCCGCACACTTCGCTACCGAAAGCAACGGGTCCCGTCCAACGGCCTCCGTCAGCGCACGCGCATGCGCCGCCACCGTTTCTTCCAGCGTCCGGTGGACCCGCAACCGTCCATCGGAGAAGCTGAGCACCCCCACGCGATAGGGCTCCGGCGGGAAGGGAAGGACAACAGGGTCAATGGAAGCAGGCATCGCGGCTCCTTCATCGAATTCCGGGAACCCTCAGTCTAGCGCGGTGCGCATTGCATCCTGGCGCCCCGGCCCTGAAACGTTCCCGAAAATCGCATAAATCCCGCAAAAACGCCACTCTATTCGTTTCGCTCCGGACCGGTCCAGCATCATCACGCGTGAAAAATCGGAGTAACCCCCTGGGCGCTTGCCAGCAGATCGCGGCGCTCCTCCGCGGTCAGTGGCTTCAGACCGGGCGCCGCCGCGAGCGCGATCCGGAACAGCCGCTCATCGCCCGGGGGGATCGCGGCGGTAATGTCCTCGGATAGCGTGAATCGCAGGGCCCGGCGCGCCAGTTCCGGGTCCTCGATGGGGTGGTACCAACACTTGGGATAGGTGTGCGGTTCGTCCTGTTTCCAGGTGCTGTGCGCCATGGCTTTGAGCGCCAACCGGGCGACGCCCTTTTCTTTGGCCTTGGCCAGAATCTGCGGCCCGAAGTTTCCCTGCGCGTAATTCACGTAGTTGACGGGGAAGAGCACGGAATCGAAACCGTAACCGTCCATCAGGGCAAGGGCGGCTTCGGCATTATGAGCGGAAAAGCCCAGGTACCGAACCTTGCCTTCCTGGCGCGCCTTCAAGAACAGTTCGCCCGCGCCCCCGGGGCCCAGAATCTGTTCTACGTCTTTCATGCCGCCGACCGCGTGGAATTGGTAAAGGTCGAAATGGTCGGTCCGCAGGCGTGCGAGGGATTGCTCCAACTGCTGCCGCGCGCCTTCGGCATTGCGCCGCTCACACTTGCAAGCCAAAAAAACGTTCTTGCGGTGCGGCGCCAGCGCGGGCCCGAGCTTCTCTTCCGCTTCGCCGTTGCCGTAGGAAGGCGCCACGTCGAAGTAATTGATGCCGCGCGCCACCGCCTCGGCAACGGTGTGATCGGCCTCCTGCTGCTCCATTCCCATCACCACAATTCCACCGAAGCCGATGACCGAAAGGCTGACTTCCTTGTTGTAAGGGCGTTTGGCAATTGGGGCGTCCGCCCGCAGCCGGGGCAGCACGCTGGACGACATGATGCTGGCTTTCAGAAAACTTCGCCGGTCCATGATAAATGTGGCCTCTAACCCATTATGATCTTCCGCGGGGACGCCCGCGCCGAGGCTGGTGCGCAGCGCTAAACTGGGCTTTGCATCCCTCCCTCAAGTCGATAAACAACGCTGGCTCCGCCTACCCCGAGGAGTCCATCGGTTGAAGGGCAGCGCCAGCCTGTACGCCCTCATCGCCCTGATGATTGCCGGCTGGACCGGAAACTATATCGCCGGAAAGATCGGCCTCCGCGCGTTTCCCCCGGTTCTGCTTTACGGCTTGCGCATTTCCCTCGCCGGTGTCCTGATTCTGCCGGCCTACTGGTGGGAGCGGCGGCAACCTACCGCGCGCTCATGGACGCTCCCCGATGTGCCGCAACTGGTCGTGCTCGGCCTCGTCGGCGTCGCCCTCAACCAGTTTCTGTTCGTGCTCGGTCTGAGCCGCACCAGCGTTGCCCATTCGTCGATCTTCGCCAACACGACGCCGATCCTGATTCTGCTGCTGGCCAGCGTGCGC
>Ga0187880_1002922_pt1 | contig 13167 bp, 8 predicted proteins | sample June2016WEW_19_4_FD_132998 | JGI IMG/M metagenome (GOLD analysis project Ga0187880, IMG submission 132998) | Peatland microbial communities from SPRUCE experiment site at the Marcell Experimental Forest, Minnesota, USA - June2016WEW_19_40 | ecosystem: Environmental > Terrestrial > Soil > Wetlands...
CCCCGCTCGACCTCTCCGGGGGCACGGTACCGGTCCACGCGTGCCACCTGATCGGTCCGGGACTCGCGGGCCACCTGCCTCATCTCGTCGCGGCCTTCCGGGTCGAGCCGATCGGCATCGCTCCGGGCCTCGAACCTCTCCGGTTGCCGAGCGGTGCGACCGTCGACCTCGCTACTGGCGACTACGGCCGGGCGCTTATCGAGGAACGTTTACGTGCGGAGGCGACAAAGGACCCGTTACTCCGTGGCCGCCGGATTGCCCTCGCGAAGTCCGTTGCCGTCTCCGGCGGTTGGGGGGTCTTCGCCAGAGTCGACCGGCAGCGCCCAAGCCCCGTCGAGTCCGTGCGGACCAACCAAGACGGCAAGGAGCGGCGGGTCCGCGTCTACCCGAGGACGGAGACCGTCCTTGCCTACGACCAGTCAGGGAATGAGGTGTCGATCGAGACGGAGAGGCCGGACGTCCCCGGACCGTTCACGCTGTGGCACCTCGCGGCTGCCATCCCGGCCGCCTGCACCGCGGAGATCGCCATCGCACGCCATGACATCGAGACCACGTTCGGCGGCACGGTCGCCGTCGTGGCCACCGACTCGATTGCCCTGCCTGTATCTCAAGATGGTGACCTTGTGCCATGCCCGGGCGGTCCGCATCGTCTTCCTGACGGGCGAGACGCCATCAGAGCCGTGGCGCCCGCGGAGCTGCGGTCGGTCCTCGCCCGTCGTGACGAGGTGCTCCACCCAGACGGTGGCTCGGCTTGGAAGATCGAATGCGACTCGCTCGACAAGGCGACAGTCGGCTTCGTGGCCGGCGTCAACAAGCTGCTGCTTGGCCGTGAAGAATGTGGCAGGTTCCGCCTCGTTCGCTCGTCGGACACCGGGCTCGGTGACCATTACCTCGATCCGACCGGAACTGGCAACCGGCTCGAAGACGGCCGTATGGCTTGGCCGGCCCTGCTGCAGGAGGCATTCCTCGCGGACGTCGGCGCACGGGGCAACGAGGCACCCCTCAGGATTCCACCAAACCTCCCGGAGTGGGCAGAGCTGCCGGCGCTCCGTCCCGGGCGAGCGTCCACACTTGAGGATCTGCGTCTCTTGCGGCGCCAGTTGGGCGACCCGGACGTCGGACCGTTTGCCCGCTACGCCATCGCCCCTACTGGCCTTGAGCACCCGGCTGTCTGTCTCGGGACCGGCCGGGACCCCGCGAGCTGGCAGTCGTGGCGATGGATGCAGGGGAAGCAATGCCGCATCGCTGTGCGGGACCGGACTGGAAACCTCGTCGCGTCCGAGGGCAGAGGGACGGTGCACGTAGTCGACGCTCACCGGCAGGTCCTTCGAGGATGGTTCTCCGAGCACGACGTCTCGGTCGGAGGCCCGAAGCGTGGTCTCCGTCACGTCGAGCCTGTCCGTTCCCATCCGGCTCTGGTTGATCCGGTTGGGCGCTCGGGGGAGTTGGCCGGCGAGCGGCCCGAGGACGATCCGATCGTGTTCTCGGCCGGAGTGCCTAAGACCTTGTTCGCAGAGGCATCTCGGCTTTCGGGCGCAGAGATAGCCAGGCGAAGCGGCCTTCCTCTTCGTACGGCGCAGCGTTTCGTGTCCAGCTCTGTGGAGCCGTCCGCGGCAACCGTGGCCCTGGCAGTGGCTGCCGTCATCGACCTGGTCCCCGCCCGCTGTGCGGCCGGCGACGAGTGTCGCCGTGCCGAGGACGGGCTCGGTGCCGTGCTCGAACGGACGCGCAGGCGCTGGTGCGGGCAGGCTTGCAAGAAGGTCGCGTACCGCCGCGCTCGTGGCATCCCGGCTCGTCGGCGCCGGCTCGACGCCCTTGGCAGTCGTGCTGCGTCGCCAACGCCATCGTCGAACGGCACGGGCATACCGGTGCTCAAGGGGCTCGGTGCCCGCGACTTCGCGGGCAAGCCAAGCTGCCCAGGCTGCAGGTCGATCTTCCTCGGCGAGCTTTCCGAGACGTGCCCGGACTGTGAGACACCCTTGACGAAAAGGGCCATGACGTGATCTCCCTTCCCGACGTGATCGCCGCCTTCTGCGAGCAGTTGTGGATGCCCGATCCCGGCATGGTTGAGATCGTGCTCGGCACAGTGGCAGCCAACCGGCTGCCTGGTGACCCCGTTTGGACGTGGCTCGTCGGGCCGCCCTCGTCTGGCAAGAGCGAAACGCTGGCGAGCATCTCGCACCTTCCCGAAGTGCACCGGGTCTCCGTCTTCACTGAGGCGGGTCTGTTGAGCGGCTCGCCCGGCAACAAGGGAAGCGGCGGGCTGCTCTTCGAGATCGGCTCCCGGGGTCTGCTCGTCTTCAACGATCTTTCCGTCCTGTTAGGTGAGCACGGCTCGACACGCCCACGCATCTTCGGCCTCATGCGCGAGCTGTTCGACGGCGACCTGATCCGCCAAGTCGGGACCGAGGGTGGCCAGCGCCTTCATTGGCGGGGCAAGATCGGGCTGCTCGGCGCGGTGACCGAGGCGGTCGACGTGCTCGACATCGGTCTCATGGGCGAGCGGATCGTCTACTACCGGCTCCCACCTATCGACGTCCAGGAAGAGCGCCAGACTGGGCTCTTCGCGCTGGAGAACGTGGGCCGCCAACAAGAGATGCGCGCCACGATTGCCGAGACGGTCGCGCACTTCTTCGCCGACCTCGTCCTGCCCGGCAAGATCGCCCTTCCGGACACGGCCGACCAGGACCGCCTCGTCGACTTGGCGGCTATCGGGACCCGGTGCCGATCGCCCGTTGTCCGGGACTCCTACCGGCGCGAGATCGACCTCGTGCCCCAGGCTGAGCGAGTGCCCAGGCTCCTCGCCCAGCTCGCCCAGCTCCGCGCCGGGCTCCTCGCCATGGGCGTCCGGCAGGACGAAACCTGGCGTTTGCTGACAAAGGTCGCCCTCGACGGCATGTCGGGCGCCCGCCGCCGTGTTCTCGACACGCTCACAGGGCGGTCGCGCGATCGCGCGACCTCGACCGTGGCCGGTTTCACTGGGCTGCCCGAGACGACAGCCCGCCGTCATCTGGAGGACCTCACTGCCATTGGGGTCGTCGAGCGCACGGGCGAGTTCCCGACGTGCTGGCGTCTTTCCGAATGGGCAGCCGATCTGTGGCAGCGCCTGGATCTGCCATCTGCGAAGGGCGCGCCATGACCGTGGAGCGCTGGCAGCTCCTTCCGGATCTTGGCAACGAGGAGTTCGCTTCGTTGAAGGCGTCCATTTCCGAGGTCGGAGTGCTGGTACCCCTCGTCTACGACGCAGAGACGAACGAGCTGGTCGACGGCCATCAGCGCTTGCGTGCGGTCGCCGAGCTACGAGCCGAAAGCACCGTCGTGCCCGAGCCCATGAAACAGCTTCGGCACTTCGGTTCCGACGAGGAACGGATCGCTTTTGTCATCACCTCGAACGTCCAGCGCCGGAAGTTGTCGAGTGCACAGAGGCGAGACCTCGTTGCCGAGGCGCTTCGGCGCCTCCCGAGCCTCTCTGACCGACGCCTTGCCCTCATGTCCGGCGTCGACGGCAAGACGGTCGCCGCCGTTCGAGCTGAACTCGTGGGACGTGCGGAGATTCCGCACGTCGAGGCTCGCGCAGACACACTTGGTCGCCAACAGCCCGCCCGCAAACGACGCCCTCCAGCGACCATCTTCGTGCAGTCCGCGAGCGACGCGAAGCGAGCTTCCGCTGCGCTGACGATCCTCGGCGACGATGCCAGTGGGCTCATCGGTCTCCCTCGTGCTGAGGAGCGGGCACGAGACGCCCGACTGGCGCAACTTCGGACAGCAACGGTCTTGCCGAGAATCGAGGGTCCCGCCTACGAATTGCGTCTCGGCGACCTGCGCGAGGTGTGGGCCGACGTGCCGGACGGCTCGATCGACTGTCTCGTGACAGATCCGCCCTACGACGAGGCTGGCATCCCGCTGTTCGAAGACTTAGCGCGCCTGGCGCTTCGCGTCCTGAAGCCAGGCCGTCTTGCTGTCGTCTATTGCGGTCACCTCCACCTCGATACCGAGATCGAGCTGCTCGCGAAGGGCGGCCTCACCTACGTGTGGCACGGAGTGAATCTGCTCCCAGGTCGGCACACACAGATCTATTCCCTCATGATCAACGGACGTCACAGGTCTGCGCTGCTCTTCTCGGCGGGCCTTTTCCAACCCCGCAGATGGGTCCACGACGCCTACTTCGCTGAAGGCCGGGGAGGTCCCGAAGAACGCCCTGACCACAAGTGGCAACAGGCCGTCGAGCCTGTCCGGCACTGGATCCGCCAGGTCTCAGAGCCGGGCGAGGTCGTGTTCGACCCGACTTGCGGCTCCGGCACGACGGGTGTCGCGGCAATTGCAGAAGGCCGGCGCTTCCTTGGAGGCGACATCGACCCCGCCTACGTCGAGACGACGAGACGGCGGGTGATCGAGCTGATACCGGGGTGTGGCGATCGGGAGGCGGGCGCTCGATCTTGTCCCAGGTAAGCCGGACTGGGAGCAATCCGGCCGGACGATCAAATCTCTGTTACCTTCGCCCCAGTTGGCTGAGGGGAGGTGCCGGTGGACGACCTGCTTGGCACGTTGAAGGAGTGCGCGACAGGGGTTCTTCATCGATCGGAAGGTTCACGCAGCGCTCACCCACCTCTTCAGTGGAAGCGAGCCTGCAAAGGAGATCGTCTCTGCGGTCCGACACCACGCCGGAGACCTGAAACTGTCGGAGGTTCGCGAAAGCCTGGCGAGGGTCCGTGCTGTCTTCGACTTTCCAGCACCGCTTGACGCTCCGGGTCCAGTTTCACCTGCGAAGCACAAGCCCGCCGCCGTGATACCCGCTCCAGATGACGCGCACGTTCTGGGATCGGAGAGGGCGCTCTCGGTGAAGAAGCTCCTTGACATGGGCAAGCTGTCAACCGGCACGATCCTGGAAGCCACCTATCTCGGGCAACGCCGTACGGCCGAGGTTCTGCCCGACGGGCGAATCACCTACGACGGGACGGTCTACAAGTCGCTTTCCGCAGCCGGCGGTGCCCTGATGCTTGACCTGAAGGCGCTTGGAAAGGGAAGCGACTGGGCTCCGAGCACGGACGGCTGGTTCTTCTGGCGTACGCGTGACGAGAAGACAGGAGAGCTTGTCACAATGAAGGAGGTTCGCCGGCGAGCGGCGAAAGGCCTCTAACGCTGGATCAGACAAGCTGACGCCCGCTGGATGGTGGCCCTGATCAGGCGTACGTTGGTCGCTGACACATAGGTGTCCCCGGCGCCGCAGGAACGGCCCGGGGACTGGCACCCGGGAGGTAAGTCCCCGATGCGTTCCGCAGGCTACTTGTCGGCTCCGACTGACAGCGCGATCCTTGCCCTCACACCCGAGGACGTCACCAACTCGATGGTGGCGCTCGCCGAGACCTACGCCCGACCCGAAGTAGCCGGCATCTGCGTCGCCGACGGCTTCGGGGTGCGGATCGTCGCCGAGCGTGGCGCTCTCGAAGTTCACGACGGCGTCGGCCCGCACCGGCGCTCCCGGCGCTACGACCGGGCTACTCATGGCCTTCGCCGTCTCGTGATCCTGAATGCAGCCGGCGTGGTCAGCCTCGATGCGCTGCGGTGGTGCCACGCGCTCGATGTCGGCGTCCTGGTTCTCGGGTCTGACGGGACCGCCCAGCTCGCCTCGACGCCTCGCATGACCGACGATGCCCGGCTCCGTCGTTCGCAGGCGCTCGCGCCTTTCGAGCCATACGGCATCGACATCGCCCGATGGCTCATGTCCCGCAAGATCCAGGGCCAGGGCAAGTTGGTGCTCCGCCGTTTCGGCGACGAGGTGACGGCCGAGACAATCGGCGATCTCGCCCTTGCCACCGAGGGAGTCGAGACGATCGACGAGCTTCGCCAGCTCGAAGCGAGCGCCGCCGCCCTCTACTTCGGAGCCTGGTCCGGCCGCGCAGAGTGTGCCCCGAGATTTGTAGCCAAGGACTTGCGACGGATCCCGCCGCACTGGTCACGCTACGAAGGACGCCGCTCAGTGCTCGCGTCGGCTGCCTCGAACCGTAAGGCCGAACGACCGGTGAACGCGATTATGAACTACCTCTACTCGCTCGTCGAAGCGGAGGCGATCCTCGCCTGTCAGGTCGTGGGTCTCGACCCCGGGCTCGGGATCGTCCACGCGGACGCCAAGGGGCGCCAGTCGCTCGCCCTCGACATCATGGAGCCCGTACGGCCCGAGGTCGACGCCTTCGTGCTCGACATGGTCGAGCGCCGGACGTTCCGCAAGGCGGAGTTCACCGAGACCACTGACGGCCACGTCCGCCTGCTCGCGCCGCTCACCCACGAGCTGGCCGAGACGATGCCCCAATGGGCCAAGTCGCTCGGCCCGATCGCTGAGCATGTAGCCCACGCTTTCGGTAACGCGATGGACGGCTCGTACTCTGCAGCGACTCCGCTCACTTCCCGCCGCCATCGCGATGCCCAGGCGGTCGTGAAGGCGCGCAAGGTCGAGGCGACTCGTCGTGCAGCTGCCGGCCGGGTCCTCCAGCGCCCACCGGCTCAGCCGGCCGCTCTTGCGTTGTGGACGTGTCCCGACTGCGGAGCAGCGGTCACGAATCCGCGCCACGTCCGCTGCGAGGCTTGCATCGACGCCGATCCTGCTTCGACGCCCGAGATCAGAGGCCGGCGAGGAGCGGCAATCGCCGCCCGCAAGCGGGCGCTCACGGAGTGGGACAGAGCCAATCCCGAGACGGTCTACGACCCGGAGCTGTTCCGACGGGAGATCATGCCGAGACTCCGGACCGTGCCGCTCGCCGAGATCATGGAGGCGGCCGGGTGTTGCAAGGCGTCCGCGTCCGACTACCGTCGTGGGAAGCGCACGCCGCACGTTTCAACGTGGGCTGCGCTCGCGAGCCTGGTCAGGAGCGGGAATCACTCTGACGTCGCCCCTGGTTAGCGTCCTCCGAGGCTCGGACTAGCACTACAGCGGGCAGTCCTCTCTCCGACCACGTCCGCGCCGAGCGCGCATCTCCCAGCTAGCGTGACGTTGAGGGCCGATCGCTTAATACGATGGGAGGTCGGGTGCCAGGCTTCGATCTTGCGAACTGCCTCGGCCGCCTGGCGGAACGCAACCCGGGTCGGACCGAGGCAGACATCCAGTCGGACATTAAGGACGTCCTGCTCTTCGGGGGTTTTGATCTCGGGGACGAACATGTTCGCCTTGAGTCGCCAGCTGAGGACCAAAAACGCATCGATGTCGAAGTGGGCGCGCTCGTCATCGAGTGCAAACGGGACCTCCGGCCGAAGAGGAACCTCGAAGACGCAGAGCATCAGCTTGCCGGATACCTCGCGGGACGGGAAGGTGCAAGCGGCAGCTCGTACGTCGGCGTCCTGTCCGACGGGGCTATCTGGCGTTGCTACCGGATGACCTCCGATGGCATAGACAACGTATCGGCCCTTGAGTTGCGCGCTGCCCACGTCGACGAGAGGCGTTTTCGGTGGTGGCTTGGCGCTCTCCTTGCCACGGAGCACCTGATTGCACCGACTGCGGACTCGATCGAAGAACGACTCGGAAGCCAGTCGCCGTCATGCGAACTCGCCCTGGCGGGACTGCGCGACGTTTGGTCCGCGGCCAGTGGACTGCCTGAAGTGCAGTTGAAACGCGCCCTTTGGGCGAAGCTTCTCCAGACCGCACTTGGCACCCAGTTCCACGAAGACGATGACTTGCTCTTTCTCGAACATACATATCTTGTCGTGGTTGCCACGCTGATAGCGCACGTGGTCGTCGGCTTTGAGGCTGCAGAACTCCAGAATGCTCCAGCCACAGCACTATCCGGACAGCTGTTCGCGAAGGTAGGCATCCGCGGAGTGGGCGAGGCCGGCTTCTTCGACTGGGTTCTTGACGCACCCGGCGGCGAGGGTGTCGTCGCCGACATTGCTCGACGCCTCTCGGTCTTCTCATGGTCGGGCGTCGACCACGATGTACTAAAGGCGCTCTATCACTCAGTGATCTCACCCGAGACACGGCACCGACTCGGGGAGTACTACACGCCAGACTGGTTGGCGAACCAGATAGTCGAGACGGTCGTGCCCGACCCATTGAACACTCGCGTTCTTGACCCGGCGTGTGGATCGGGAACATTCCTGTTTCACGCGATTCGACGGTTCCTTCGGTCGGCACAGGCGACCAAGGTCCCGCTCGCCAAGGCAGTCTCTGAAGTCACCGAGCACGTGTTTGGCTTGGATCTCCATCCCGTTGCGGTCGTACTCGCACAGGTTACCTACCTTCTAGCGATCGGTCCGAAGTGGGTGACTGAAGCTGGCGTGCCGCTATCGGTCCCGGTTTACCTGGGGGACTCGATGCGATGGGAGGTTGCCGACGACAGCATTCTTGCGCATTCGGGGGAGATAGTGGTTCCGACAGGGACAGGACAGAAGCTCTTCCAGACGGAAGAGCTTCGTTTCCCATCGTCCATCGTCTCGGATCCTCGTCGGTTTGATCAACTAGTGGATACTCTCGCCACGCGTGCCACTGACCGACCTCGTGGCGCGAAGCCGCTTCCCGTTGGAGGTGTTCTTACAAACTTCGGTGTGTCAGAGACGGACCGACCCGTCCTAGAAGAAACCTACAAACACCTCTGCGATCTCCATGACGAGGAACGCAACCACATTTGGGGTTTCTACGTGCGCAATCAGGTCCGGCCAGCATGGTTCTCTGCCACCGACAATAGAGTCGACGCGCTCGTCGGAAACCCTCCGTGGCTCTCATATCACTACATGCCGACACCGATGCAGGCCATATTTGAGATACGGGAACGGGAACGGGGACTGTGGGCAGGAGGTGCTCGCGGCCGTACGACTCAGCAAGACCTCTCTGCTTACTTCGTGGCTCGCTCGATCGAGCTGTATCTCCGGGTAGGGGGTCGGTTCGGTTTCGTAATGCCACTGGCGGCGCTCTCGAGGCAAACTTACGCGGGTTTCCGGACAGCCGATTTTTCCTCGAAGGCCGAGACATGCGCTGTCGCCTTCAAGACGCCCTGGGACCTCGATCGTGTCACTCCCGCTCCGTTCCCTGTCCCATCGAGCGTCGTTCTTGGATCCCGAGTCTCCTCGAGCCATCACACCGAGCGAGTCTCATTACCAATCAGCCGCCTTGTGGCAGCGGGCCGCGTGGACGAGAGCGAAGGCCCTAATGCAGCAGCTCGGGTTACCTGGACGATGACGCTTCCGGATGGCGACGCACCCGCCTACTCCGAAGCAACCTCACTGTACGCAAAGCGTTTCCGTCAGGGAGCGATCCTCGTTCCACGAATGCTGATCATGGTCGAGGAGGAAGCGCCCGGACCGTTGCAGCCGAAGACTTACCGTGCCGTGCGCTCACGTCGTGGACGGCTTGACAAACCTCCTTGGCGCTCACTTCCTGATCAAAGCGGCGCCGTCGAGGCGATCTTTGTCCGGCCCGTCTTCCTCGGCGAGCACTGCCTTCCCTTTCGGCTGTTCTCGCCAGCTAAGGCGATCATACCGTTCGATGGCAAGACGCTACTTTCCGGTGAGGACGAAAGAATAGACCGATACCAGGGTCTTGCAGATTGGTGGCGCGCCGCTGAGGAGACGTGGACGACCAACCGCACGTCGGAGAAACGAACTCTCCTCCAACAACTCGATTACATCAAGCAGCTCTCCGCGCAGTTCCCTATCGCCCCGATCCGCGTCGTCTACACGAAGGCGGGCAACTACCTCACCGCGGCGACGGTGACCCACTCCGAGGCCGTCATAGACCATATGCTCTACTGGGGCGCCACGGCGACAATTGGGGAAGCGCGGTATCTGACCGCGGTCTTGAATGCTCCAGCGCTTACCAAACTTGTCGAGCCATACCAGTCGCGGGGACTCTTTGGGCCGCGGCATTTCGATAAGTACGTCTGGTACGCACCGATACCCGAATTCGATCCGAGCGACCAGAGGCACTGCCGACTCGCGACGCTCAGCGAGAAGGGGGAAATGGTCGCCGCCCAGGTCAAGCTGCCAGCCGGCGTCGGCTTTCAGCGAGCTCGCGGACTGATCCGTCAGGCTCTCGCTGATGCGGGTATCGCAGCATCACTCGATGCCGAACTCGCGGCGTTACTGCTATCCAACTAGCGAGGGCGCGTGTATCAGCATTCACTCCTGGTCCAAACACCGACAACACCGGGAGAAATGCTTGGAGGTATCTGCTCGATTGCCGACATTGGCAAGTTTGACGAATTTTGCGCGTCGGTTGCATATGCTTCCGCAGCAGGCGTACGTCTCCTAAACCAGGAATTGGGGCGCGCCACGAAGGCGTGGTCCCGAGTCCCGAAACGGTGGCTGATAAGCATCGACTTCGGCCACACGGAGCCCGACGCCCTTCGTTTGTTGCTGCGAATCAGGAACTCGAACGTTCGAGTTCCGAATGGGTCGCTGGTTCTCGTCAGTCGCGGCTTCTCGCCCACGCTGACGTGCTTTCATCCAAAGCTCTACGCGTGTCGAACGGTTGGTGAGGCGGAAGGTCCGCTCGGACTCTTTGTTGGGTCGCCCAATCTGACACGTAGCGGCCTAGTGTCTGGCTACGAGGCAGCTGTCTCTGGTAGGTGGAGGGACCCACTGTCCACGAACGAGAGCAAGAGTCTCGCTGACGCGCGTGCACAGCTGAGGCATCTCGATCTCATTTGGAAGGCAGCGATACCTGCGGCGGATCTGTTGGCTGAATATTCGTCGGCCTATCAACGCCGGGAGCCGGAGGCTGGATCAGAAGAGTCCACCGAGGCTGCGAAGACCGTGGGGAACAGCGAGCCGACGGTGCTCGACGAGGCCACGGCCGTAGCCTTTGCCGCGGCGCGCAAAATGTGGGTCCGGACGGAGAGGCTGTACCTCAACCGCGGACGAGGTCGCCCTGGTAATCAACTCGACCTACCGCGAGGATCACGAGTCTTTTTCGGCTTTCCGGCTACTGAGGTTCCAAGGAATCATTGGTTTGGTGAGCTGGTCATTCAGTTCACCGGTTACGCCCCAACCGTTCGCACAATGAGATACGGGCACAACCAGATGGACAAGGTGAATCTGCCCATTCCTGGAACGCAGGGACCAGACACCTACGACCACTCAATACTCCTGTTCGAGAAGCGCGATCGACTTGACTCGGGACGCCACTCCCTTTTGCTCTGGCAGCTGTCCGAGGCCGACCTCTCCCTCGAACTGGACTCGGCACCATCCGTGCACCTACAGATGACCGGCGGTCGCGAGTACGGCTTGATCTTCTGACACGAAGTGACCGCGGGTCTACCGAAATGACACGGCCGACGTCTATGCTGGTTGGCGGTTGATATGTCAGATCGCAGCGGTATCCAGTGGACCGAAGCGACTTGGAACCCCACCACTGGGTGTGACCGAGTGTCGCCAGGATGCGATCGTTGTTACGCGATGGCCCTGGCTAAGCGCCTCAAGGCAATGGGTAGTACTCGTTACCAGGCCGACGGAGATCCAAGAACGTCTGGTCCAGGCTTCGGTCTCACTATTCATCAGGACACGCTGCGGCTTCCGAGCACATGGCGGAGCCCGCGTCTTGTTTTCGTCAACTCGATGAGTGACCTCTTCCATCCGAAGGTTCCCGCGGGCTTCGTCCGAGAGGTCTTTCAGGTGATGGAAGCAACGCCGCGGCATACCTTTCAACTGCTAACCAAGAGGTCGAAGCGCCTTCTCGCGTTGGCTGGCGACCTACCGTGGCCGTCGAACTTGTGGATCGGTGTCAGTGTCGAAAGCGACGAGTACGGCTTTCGCGCCGAACACCTAAGGCAGGTTCCAGCTGCGGTGAGATTTGTTTCCGCCGAGCCCTTGCTCGGTCCACTGCCGTCACTTGATCTCACGGACATCGACTGGCTCATCGCGGGAGGCGAGTCCGGTATCGGTGCTCGCCCTGTGGACGTGACCTGGGTACGCGATCTGCGAGATCGATGCTGTGCTTCGGGTATCGCCTTCTTCTTCAAGCAGTGGGGCGGCCGAACGCCGAAGGCAGGGGGTCGCTCGCTTGATGGCAGAACGTGGGACGAATTTCCAGCTCATGCGACTGCACTAGCCTTTCGCCAGGAGAGAATGGCAGGTGGATTCAGATGAGGGCCTTTTCGATCTAGCCGACTACGAGTCGGAGGTTCGGCAGGCTGCCGCAGCCCTGAAAATACCGAAGCCCAAACATGCCCTCGACGAGGCCCGCGAGTTCGGAGGCTGGTCGCTTCACAAACTCGACCTTTTGCGCGTCTACCTCAAGTTGTACAGACGAGTCGCGGGTGGTGGCTCGTACATTGACGGCTTCGCAGGCACCGGTCGGATTCTCGTCGATGGGAAGGAGCGTCCGGGATCTCCCCGGATCGCGATCAACTCTGGGGCTTTCAGGCGCCTGCACTTCTTCGAGCTCCCGGATCAAGCAAAGCAGCTGGAACGCCAGCTAAAGCTCTGGGTTCCCTTCAAGAACCGACGACTGTGCTCGATTCACCCTGGTGACTTCAATCTTGTCGTGCTCGACTTGCTGAACTCAGAGGGCATCGCAAGGGACAAGCCCTGCTTCGCCTTTCTCGACCCCTACTCGACTCAACTGAGCTGGGAGACGGTGGAAGCTCTGGCAGGCTACAAAGGCGGCAGTGGCGGAGTCATGAAGATCGAACTGTGGGTTCTCCTCAACACCTATCAAGCGCTCGTGCGACTGATGCCCCACGAGGAGCCGACGGGATACGCCACAAGTCCTGACGCAACCACTCTCGATCGAGTCATGGGTGGTCGGGAAGCGTGGTGGGACCTCCGTACTGTGGACGGTAGGCCAGAGGCGTTGGCAAACCGCTACGCCAACAGATTGCAATCGAAACTCGGTTATGGGGCTGCAAGAGCACACATCATTCTTGACCCGAAGACGAAGCGTCCTCAGTACCACATGATCCACGCCAGCGACCACAAGGCGGCATTCAGCTTTATGCGCTGGGCGGAGGTCGAGATGTCCCAGGAACCTTACGAGGGTCCGCGCCTGTTTGCTGTGCCGGAGTTATCGAGACGTTCCCGTTGATCCGGTGGAGTGGTCCGCTTGCCCCCCCGTAGCCTCCTGACCGCCACCTGACCTACCTCCCACTCCCTACGCCGCCACGTGGGCGAACCTGGGCGCCTATCGTGGCCAACGTGGGCGCCGAGGGGACGCAGAATCGCCGGCCTCCACTCACGCCCCGCCCAGGC
>Ga0187880_1002923_pt1 | contig 13164 bp, 9 predicted proteins | sample June2016WEW_19_4_FD_132998 | JGI IMG/M metagenome (GOLD analysis project Ga0187880, IMG submission 132998) | Peatland microbial communities from SPRUCE experiment site at the Marcell Experimental Forest, Minnesota, USA - June2016WEW_19_40 | ecosystem: Environmental > Terrestrial > Soil > Wetlands...
GCAGATCATTGGCCACCCACTGGCCGACGCTCTCGGTGTAATAGTTGTCGATATAGGACGCTATAGCGCCGACCAAAGCAATCGCCACGAACGCCAGCGCAGCGAGTCCGGCCACCTGCAACTTGCTTCCCCCGTCCAACATGGGCCGGACCAGGTGGTCAAGCCAGGGCGACATCTTGTGGCTGCCCACAACATTGTCGATGATGATCTTCAGCGGCCACGGCCCGGCCAAGCTCATGGCGGTTTCGACCAGCATGGCGAGCAGAATGATGACCAACTGGCCACGATATGGGCGGACCAGTTCACGAATTAGGCGAAACATGCCGCGATTCCTTTTTTGCCGCAGGCGGACTGGATCCCGCGGGTCGAATTGCTTTCGCTAAGCTGCCATTTCACCACGATTGCAGCGGTTTAGGAACTGTCAAGTGTGAAAGGTGAGCTGGCAACAAGATAGGCGTACCGACGATCAGCAACCAGGGGTCCTTCGCGATCGTCCCAGCGGGGGTACCGGTGGGGGAGCGAACGGTCGAAGCCACCCCTAAGGCGAGGTGCAGGTTAATGCGGTAGATTTCCCCGCAATTCGGTGCCGGAGATGGAAGCATCCAGCAACTCCATGTAATGCATCACGGGCAACGGATGCCCCGCTTCATTCAGCATTGCCCTGATTTGCAACTGGCATCCAGGATTGCCGGTGGCCACCGCCTGAGCGGGCGTTGCGATAATCCTCTCCGCCTTGCGCTGGCCCAGTTGGTGGGCCGTCTCCTGCTGCACCAGACCGTAAAGGCCTGCCGAGCCGCAACAGAGCGCGGCCTCGGAAAGCTCCAATAATTCCAGCCCGGGGATGGTCCGCAGCATGGCGCGCGGCTGTTCGCGCAGTCCCTGGGCATGCTGCAGGTGACAGGGATCGTGGAAAGCGACCCGCAAGGCCAGCGGGTGCCGCGGCGCGCGCGGTGCCAACTCCGCCAGCACCTCGGATATGTCTTTACATTTGGCGGAAAACGCAATGGCGCGGTCGCGATACTCGGGATCGTCGCGCAGCAAATATCCGTAGTCCTTGAGCGTGTGTCCGCAACCAGCGGCGTTGACCACGATGGTATCGACGGGCAACGGCTCGAACAGGTCGATCAACCTGCGCGCGTTGTCGAGAGCTTGTTGTTCCTGACCCAAATCCATCATCAGGGCGCCGCAACAGCCCTGCTCCGGCGGCACCAGCACTTCACAACCCTCGGCTGCCAGGACGCGCGCGGTGGCCGCATTGACCTGGCCCATAAACACACTCTGCACGCAGCCGGTCAGCAAGACGACGGAACGGCGCTTCTCCCCCTGCGCGGCGATGCGCGGCGGCAGGACCGCCGAGGTGTCGCGGCGCGATAAATCAGGCAGCATCTGCTCCATGGCACGCAAGCTACTGGGCAGCAATGCGGTCAGGCGCAGGGCCCGCATGAGCCGCTGCAAACCCAGCCGCTGATAAGCGCGCAGGGGCGCCATCAGCTTACGCATGCGCGCCGGACGGCTGAATATCGCGGCGACCATCCGCCGTAGCGCCCGCTCGTGTAGCGGCCGGCGATACTGCCGCTCCACCTGTCCGCGCATGGCTTCAATCAGCTTCCCGTACTTGACTCCGGACGGACACGAGCTGACACACGCCAGGCATCCCAGGCAATGGTCGAAGTGCGAGATGTACAACTCCGTCAAGTCCACTACGCCCACGATGGCCATATTGATCAGTTGAATGCGGCCGCGCGGAGAGTCCTGTTCCTTCCCCCACAGCGTGTAGGTGGGGCAGGTTTGCAGGCAGAAGCCGCAATGGACGCAGGCATTCAGAAGCTCCGCGGCTGGGGGATGGTAGTCATCGAAAATCTTTCTGGTGCCGGTGGCTGGCGTCGCGAGCTGCTCTATCATATGCCCCCCACGAAACGGCCCGGATTCAGAGTGTGCCCCGGGTCGAATTTCTGCTTGATTCGTTGCATCAGCGGCAGCGCATCTTTCACCGTGCCCCACACGTCCACTTCGTCCTTCATGGCCACCGGACACTGCGATACGGTTATTGTCCCTTCCAGGCGATCCACCGCAATGCGCAGATCATGCAACGCAGTCATCAGCGGCTTTGGGCCGGTGGCATCCAAGCGCACTTCGGCCAGTCCGGTGCCTTGCGCTACCAGAGTCGTGGCAACCTCCGCCGGCCCCGCCTGTGGGAAAAGAGCATGGCAAAGGGACCCAATCTGCGAAGGCAGCACGCAGCATTTGCAGATCACCGAACTGCCGGGATTTACAAACAGTTTCTGCCGCTCGCTCCAGACTTCCCCCGCACACTCCACAAACTTGCAGGCGCCCGCGATCCGGCCCAGCTTGGCATATTGGTCCAGCAGCGACTCGGGGATGCCTTCGAACCGCACGTGGACAAGAATCTGGTCGGCGCGGCGGGCCTGAATCTGCAGCCCGGTGTAAACCAGGTGGGAATCCAGAACGGCGAGCACCAGCTTGGACGCCTCCGCCGCTGCGGGCAGAGTCGCAACGTAGCTTGCGGTGGCCACCGGAATGGGGTGCAGGCGGAACACAGCCCGGGTGATCACGCCCAAGGTTCCCAGCGAACCGATAGCAAGTTTGGTGAGGTCATAGCCGGCAACGTTCTTGACGACCTTGCCTCCGGCTTTAATCACGCTGCCATCGGGCAGCGCCATTTCCACGCCGAGGACCAGGTCGCGAATGGCGCCATAGCGGATGCGCAAGGTCCCGCTCTCGGCTGTGGCCAGCACGCCGCCCACCGTGGCCCGCTCGGGTTGCATGGGATCGGCGCCCAACTGCTGACCATGCTCGCGCAGCACACCCTGCAACTTGTCGATGGTGCAACCCGCTTCCACCGTCACTGTCATATCGCCCCAGGCATGTTCGATCACGCGATTGAGCCGCTCCAGCGAGAGGACAAAATCCACCTTGCTCAGGCGATTGCCCAACCCCAACTGGGTGCCTCCGCCACGAGGAATGATGGTCAGGCCGGCAGAATTGCAGTAATGCAGCACCTGCGCGACTTCCTGCGCCGTGCCGGGCGAAATCACGCCGATGGGTTGCACCGCTTCCACGGCATCTTCGGGCGTCGCCGGGCGCAGGTGTTCCGGGCCTATGATCGCACTCAGCTCCATCCACGCTTCGTTGTTCTGCACTTGAGCTTGGCTCATAATTTGGCTCCCGTGGCCTTCCTTGACCAGGATCGGGTAGTGCGGGCCTTGAGGCCCGCGTTAGACCGCCCGCACAATTTCTAGCTTCAGCCGCTGAGGTCTTCGACCTCAGCGGCTGAAGCGATTTGGTTCCTGCCCCTGGCCGCGGGCCTGAAGGCCCGCACTACCGTACCGGTGAGTACACTAAGTTTGAGACCGCCTTAGTACCGCTGCGCCAGTCCCGCTATCTCGATCGGATGTGGTTCGTAAGCGACCGGCCTTTGCACCTTCGCGTCGGTGCCGGGAAACATTTTGGTCGGATTGCAAAGGTCGAACGGATCGAAGGCCGAACGCAGGCGCTGCATCGCGTCCAGATCGGCGGCGGAAAACATGACCGGCATGAACTGCTTCTTTTCCTCGCCGATCCCGTGTTCTCCGGTAATGGAGCCGCCGGCTTCCACGCACAGCCGCAAAATATCTTCTGCCAGATCCATCGCCCGTTCCTCCTGGCCGGCAATGCGACGGTCATACAGCACCAGGGGATGAAGGTTGCCATCTCCGGCATGAAAGACGTTGGCGACGCGCAGACTTTTCTCGGCGCTGAGGCGGTCAATCTCTCCCAGGACCCGGGGCAACGCCGTCCGCGGAATAACGCCGTCCTGCACCAGGTAATTCGGCGAGATCCGCCCCACCGCTGCAAAGGCCGCTTTGCGTCCCTTCCAAACCGCCATGCGTTCCGCTTCGGTCTTCGCCAGGCGCAGCTCCCAAGCCCCGCACGATTGGCACATCGGACCGACTTTTTCCATCAGCAGCTCGACCTCGCGGGTGGACCCATCCAGTTCCACCAGCAGCAGCGCCTGGCAGTTGGGATAATTGGGATGCACGGCCGCTTCGGCGGCCTCAAGGGCCAGCCGGTCCATAATTTCCAAGGCGGCGGGAAACATGCCGGAAGCAATGATGGCGCTGACGGCAGCACCCGCCTCGCTACTCGAATTGAAGGCGGCCATCAACGTCTGTGTGGTTTCAGGTTTCTTGATGACTCGTAGCGTGATCTTGGTGATGATCCCGAACGTCCCCTCCGAACCGACGAAAGCGCCGACCAGGTCGTAGCCCGGCTGGTCCAAACTCGTGCCACCCAAGCAAAGCAGTGAACCGTCGGAGAGCACCACCTCGAGTCCCAGGATGTAGGTCGTGGTTACTCCGTACTTGAAGCAGTGCGCACCGCCAGAGTTCTCTGCCACATTGCCGGCCACGGTGCACACCACCTGCGAGGATGGGTCGGGAGCATAAAAGTATCCGTGAGGGGAAACCGCCGCGGTTATGGCGGAATTCGTCACACCTGGCTCGACCACCACGCGCGCGTTGGGTATATCCACCTCAAGAATGCGATTCATCCGGGAGACGCCGATCACAACGCCACCCTTTACCGGTAGCGCTCCTCCGCTGAGGCCGGTGCCCGAGCCACGCGCGACCATCGGGATTCGCGCCCGGTGGCACACCTTCACGATGGCCTGCACTTCTTGCGATGTTGCGGGCAGCAGGACCAGATCGGGGACTACGCGGAACAAGGTCAAGCCGTCGCATTCGTAAGTCCGAAGCTGCTCGGGCCCGCTGACCAGGCCGGCATCTCCCACGATCGAACGAAATTCACTTACCAGCCGAGCGTTCATTCAACACCTCGAGGATGGCGCTACGCGGGCCCTAAAGAAGCAAAGATTGAACCACCCAATGAGTACTCCCGGAAAAAGGCTGACGTCACCCGGGAAAGGTGATCGTGCAATTCGTAGCATGGCCCAGATTGAGAAGCGGTGATGTCTGCCACAGTTCAGCGTGACGGTTGGACAGTGGTGCGGGGATGGGGGGCGGTTGCTGTGCCAGCCTTCTTGTTGTGGCGGGCGGCCACATGGCGATTTTTGCGGCTATAGGGTCGTTCGACTCGCTACGCTGGCGCCGTCGAGCGGGGTGGGTAGTATAGGGGTCCTTCGACTCCTCGCTGCGCTTATCGCTCAGGATGACAGACAGAAAAGCGGCGGAACTGCCCTAGCGACTCTGTCCCACCAACACAGCCTCGTCAAGCCTGTGCTCTGTATCGGCTTCGGCTTTTCGTCCACCGGGCCGCTTCTGGAACTTGGTCTGTAGCTTATCGAGGTACACGTAGTAAACCGGCGTGATGTAGAGGGTGACGATCTGCGAAAAGAGCAGGCCACCCACCACCGCCAGGCCCAAACCTCGCCGCGATTCTGCGCCCGCGCCAAAGCCGATCGCAATGGGCAGGGTTCCCATCAGGGCCGCCATGGTGGTCATCATGATGGGACGGAAGCGGACCAGCGCGCCCTGATAAATGGCTTCCTCCGGGCTCTTGCCCTCGTTCCGCTCCGCCTCCAGGGCGAAGTCAATCATCATGATGGCATTCTTCTTGACGATACCGATCAGCATGATGATCCCCACGAACGAGTAGAGATTCAGTTCCTGGTGGAAGAGGGTGAGGGTGAGCAGCGCGCCGACGCCGGCTGAAGGCAAACCAGAGAGAATGGTCAGGGGATGGATGAAGCTCTCATACAGAATTCCCAGAATGATGTAGATCACCAGAATCGCCCCCAGCAGCAACAGGCCCATGCCGGTGAAGGAGTTCTGGAAAGCTTGCGCGGTCCCCTGGAAGGTGCGCTGGATACCCACAGGGAGCACTCGATTGGCCTCGCGCTCGACCAGTTTTGTGGCGTCGCCCAGAGCGACTCCGGGCTTGAGGTTGAAGCTGATGGTGGCCGCCGGCAACTGGCCCAGGTGATTCACCGTCAGGGGACCGATGGAAGGCACCATCCTGGCGACAGTGTCGAGCGGAATCATTTTCCCTGCGCTGGAGCGGACGTAGAGAAGGGAAAGCTTGTCAGGATTGTTCTGGAACTCCGGCAACAATTCTATGATGACGTAGTACTCATTGTTGGGCGTGTAGATGGTGCTGATCTGGCGCGTACCGTAGGCGGAATAGAGCGCATCGGAAACCTGGGCCGGCGTCACTCCCAGTGCGTAAGCTTTATCGTGATCGACTTCTACGCTGAGCTGCGGGTTCTGCACCTGCAGATCGCTGGTAACGTCTTGCAATTGCGGCAGGGCGCGCAGAGCGCTCTCCAGCTTGGGCGCATCCTGATAGAGTTCCGCCGTGTCGGGCGATTGCATGGTGTACTGGTATTGTGACTTGGTCAGATTTCCGCCGATGCGGATGGTCGGCGGAATCTGCATGAAGACATTCAGGCCGGGAATCTGCGACATTTTCGGACGAAGTTCCTGAATGACCTGCATGGCGCTCATGTGGTTGACGCGGTCTTTCTTGTCCTTCAGCCGAAAGAACATGCGGCCCTGATTGGTGGGATTGCCGATGGACGACATGGTGTTCATAACGTTGGGATCGAAGCGCACCACATCGGCAGCCTTTTGCTGCAATTGCATCATGTCCTGAAATGCAATCCCCTGTTGCGCTTCGGTGAACGCAAACACCAGGCCCTGATCTTCGTCGGGAATAAATCCAGTCTTCGAGATGGTATACAGATAAAACGTCAGCCCGATCAGGCCGAACGACACCATCAGGGTTGCGAACTTGTGCCGCAGGACCCCCTTGAGGCTGCGGTTATAACCGCGCAACCAGGCATTGAAAATCCGCTCGCCCAGATTGAACAGCCGTCCATGCTCCGACCGCTCCTGGTGACGGAGGAAGCGGCTGCACAGCATCGGAGTCAGGGTCAGCGATACGAATCCCGAAACCAGGATCGCGGCCCCGATGGTGACCGCGAATTCATGCAGCAAACGTCCGATGATTCCGCCCATGAACAACAGCGGAATAAAGACGGCGGCCAGCGACAGCGTCATGGAGAGGATGGTGAAGCCAATCTCGCCGGCGCCATCCCGCGCCGCCTGCAGCGGGCGTTTCCCCATCTCCATGTGGCGAACAATGTTCTCCAGCATGACGATGGCGTCGTCCACCACAAATCCCACCGACAACGTCAGTGCCATCAGGGAAAGGTTGTCGAGGCTGTAGCCCAGCAGGTACATAACCGAAAAAGTGCCGACGATGGACATGGGCAAAGCCAGCGACGGGATGATGGTGGCGGAAATGTTTCGCAGGAAGACGAAGATCACCATGATGACCAGAGCAATGGTCAGCAGCAGGGTGAACTTCACGTCGTTGACCGAGGCGCGAATGGAGACTGAGCGGTCATACAGCGTGTCGACTTTGACCGCCGCAGGAATATGCTCTTCCAGCCTGGGCAGCAGCTTGTTGATGCTGTTTACGACGGCAACGGTGTTGGTTCCCGGCTGCTTTTGAATTGCCAAAACGATGGCCCGAGTCCCGTTAAACCAACTTGCGGTCTTGTCGTTCTGCACACTGTCAATCACCCGGCCAAGATCGTTCAGGCGGACCGGGGAACCGTTGCGATAAGCCACCACCATGGGCGCGAACTGCAGAGCATTCATGCGCTGCCCGTTGGACAGAATGGTGAACGTATGGTTCTGTCCATAAAGTGTGCCGGTGGGAAGGTTGGTATTTCCCGATTGCAGGGCGGCGCTGACTTCGTCGATCCCGATCTGGCGTGAAGCCAGGGCGCTGGGATCGATTTGCGCCCGCATGGCATACTTTTGCGCTCCATACACCATCACTTGCGCCACGCCGTTCACCATGGAGACGTTCTGCGCGATGGTGGTCTCGGCGGCCTCGTCGATGTCGGACAGCCGCATCGTCGGCGAACTCAGCGCCAGATACAGGATGGGTGAATCGGCAGGATTCACTTTCTGGAAAGTCGGCGGCGTAGGCATCTCGGGAGGCAATTGCCCCCCGGCGGCGGTGATGGCTGCCTGCACGTCCAAGGCGGCGCCATCGAGGTTGCGGCTAAGGTTGAACTGAATGGTGATGCTGGTTTGCCCGAGGGAATTCGCCGACGTCATCGAGTCAATGCCGGCGATTGTGGAGAATTGCTTTTCCAGCGGGGTGGCAACCGACGAAGCCATGGTGTCGGGACTCGCGCCCGGAAGAGAGGCGCTCACCAAAATGGTGGGAAAGTCCACGTTCGGCAGGTCGCTGACGGGCAGCAGTTGATAAGCGAAGATCCCGAAGATCAAAATCGCGGCCATGACCAATGTGGTCATAATGGGCCGCTTGATGAAGATCTCGGAGATGCTCACAGTCCGCCTCCGGCTGCACCCTTGGCGGCAGACGAATCCGTCTGGGTTACGGGCAAGCGGCTTTGCACCACCACCTTCGCATTAGGGGCCACGCCCAACTGGCCGTTCACAATCACCTGTTCGCCGGCGTTCAATCCGCCCGCAATCAGGGTCAGATTCTGATACACGCCCACCGTCTTTACGGGGCGCGATTCCGCCGTGCTGTCGGCTCGGACCACGTACACGTATTCGCCTTGTTGTCCGGTTTGAATCGCCTTGGTCGGAACTACGACGGCATTCTTCTGCATCGAGAGCTGCAACGCAACATCCACGAATTGACCTGGCCACAGCCGCCGGTCCTTGTTCTGAAACGTGGCTTTCAGCTTGAACATGCCGGTGGTTGTGTCCACTCCGTTGTCGATGAACGTCAACTGGCCCTCTGCCGGACCGTCCGGTTGTCCCTTGGGATAAGCCAGAACTTTAAGTTGTCCAGCGGAGAAGCGTTGTCGCACCCGGTCCAGATTGCCTTCAGGCACAAAAAAGGTGACGTAGATGGGAGTGACCTGGTTCAACTGCACCAGATACGGCGTATCGTTCGCCTTCACCAGATTGCCCAGATTGATCAGCAACGCTCCTGCGCGCGCGTTGATGGGAGCGACGATATCGGTGTACTGCAGTTGCACGCGGGCCGCGTCAACGGCGGCCTTGTCGGCTTCCACCGCAGACGCATCGGCCTTGGCCTGGGAGGTCAGCAGGCCGCCCTGTTCATGGGAGACGATGCCTTCTGTTTCCAGACTGGAGTAGCGCTCTACCTGCATCCGGGAATTCTCCGCCTGCGCTTGATCGTGCTTCATCTGGCCAATGGCTTTCTCCAGGTCCGCCTGGAAAGGCCGTTTGTCCAGTTGAAACAGCGGCTGCCCCTGACGAACGTCCTCTCCTTCCTTGAAGAAGATTTCTTGGATTTGCCCATTGACTTGCGACCGGATCTGCACCGTCTGGTAGGCTTCCACGTTGCCGATGGCGTTGATCTGAAGTGGAATGTCTCGCTGCTCGACACTGGCCACCACCACGGGTGCCGGTGGACGACGCCCGGAGCCACCTCCCGTCTGTCCTTTGTTCGTACACCCGGATACCAGCAGAACAGCAATCAGAAGGAACAACAACATCGACAATCGCAGTCGCTCGACGGCGCGCCGCATCACGCTAGGCCCTCGCAAGCTTGAAACATACATGGATTCTATATTGACGGGCGGGACCGTTATTCGTCAGTGACCGCTATCACTGTAAATCCCGTGGCTGAATTCTTGCTGATGCCACAGGTCAACCACGTCATATTGCCTTGGTCGCAACGGACTGCGACTTCTTCTTGATAAGCAGGATAAATGGAAAGAGGCTTACCGCGAAATCCTATTCCCAGACGTTTGCCAATCACGTCCGCGTGACTCGTTGTTTCACTTCTTAAGCCCGCCGGAACGACAGGGATTCGCCCTTGGCGTGTATGGCGCGGGTAACATTGGGCAGTCTCTGGCTGCCTACGGCTTGCGGGTGCTGGCCGCGGCAGCAGGATTCAAGTGGGGCTTCTGGACCTTCGGCGTGTTGCTCTCTATCGGGCTGGTGATCTTCGCCAGCATGGCGCGCAACGCTCCCGGCCGGGGACCGGCCATCTGCGCGGGGATGTGCGGGCACTGCTCGAGGGCTTAGCCGCGAGAGCCTTAGCTTCGACCCAGCTGTGCATAGGCCTGGCGCGCGTACAAGAAGGCGGATAGGGCGAACGCAATGGTGATTGAGACCGTTATCACCCAGGGCGTGCAGGTTCCATCCGCGCAATAGGCAATTGGGTGCCGCACGATGGTTGGCAACTGGGCGAGCATTCCCGGAAGCAGCGCCAAGGTCCACAGGGCGGAGTAGAGCAGCAGCAGGCGGATGGCAATCGGGCGGCGCATCTTCAGCAGAACCAGGCCGGCGATTCCGAGCAAGGCACTCGGGACCGTAATCCACAAGCCAGCCAGTCCGCGAGTCCGAATCCAGCCCAGGCCCAACGGAAACGCCGGCTCCCTTACGATCATCGCCGTAATCACTCCGAACAACCCCACGGTAAAGCTGGTCCAAAGCACGGCGAGAGCGAGGAAACCGCGGTCCTTCCACGACATGGTCAACCCCTATCTTGAAGGCACTCTAAAACCTCTCCGTCACTCGACACAAGATCAGCGGTCACAAAGAGAAGTGACGTCCGCACGATTTCCCTGCCCCAACCGTGCAGGAAAACCTCTGTCCTGATGCTGCATCGAAATCTTTCCTGGCGCTGGTACTTCGCTCTACGCTGGCGCCGTTAGGAAAACTCTAACGAAACATTCGGAGGTCAAACTCGAAGGGCTTGGGATGCTGGAGCTTGCGAAGCTGGAATCCGGCAACGCATTGCGAACGTCAACTCAACGACAGCGGAAGCGTCTGTGGCGGGTAATTGGTCAGCACGTCCTGCACCTCGACGGAGTTTGTTCCGATGTGCACGACCTTGTAGCGTCGGTCCACGATGTCGCCTTCCTTGGCGACGAAGATGTCCTCGCCTTTGGAGAGAAAGATCCGCTTGTTGCCGTCTATGCGGTTGGCAAAGCCATAAAACTTCAATGGGATCGGCGGCGGCGGGGGTGGCGGCACCGGCGTCTGTGGGCCCGGAGGCAAAGGTTTGGGAATGGCAGCTTCTTCTGCCTGCGAACGGAAGATGTCGCGCCCGCTTCCCTTGTAAGTCACATCTTCGCTGGACTTCAGCAGGTCGAAGCGCAAGGTGGGATCGAGGGTCTGGGCCAGCAGCGGAGGCGGTTTGCGCGCGGTCCTTGTGGCGCCGGGCGCGGCTTGCCCGCTTGCGCTGCCCGGTGCTGGACCGGAAGCCGTGGCGGCTGGCGCGGGAGGGGGCGACGGCTCTTCGTCTCCGCCACGAAATGCGCGGACCACGAAGACCACCGCGACAACCAACAGCACCAGCGCGATGATCGTTTTCGTCCGGTTCTCAGTCCCGATCTTCACGAGCTTTCGGCCCCGCTGCGCAAATAGGTTTCCAGCTTGATTTGCAGGCGAACATTGCCCTGCTGCTCGCCCAGCGCGATGCCATCGATCAGGAAGAACATTTTGTCGCGTTCCAATTGATTGATGAACTTTACTTCCTGAAGGTAGTCGCCGGAAAGAGAGATCTCAATATTCATCTTGCGCAAGCCTTCGATGGGCGCCTCTTTGTCGTCGTACTTGACGCCCGCAAAGTGGACACCGGTATCGGTGGCCACCTTGCCCAGCTCTTCCGCAACCTGCGAGTACTTTGAGGGAAACCGCTGGCCGTAAAACTTGCCGATGTCCGACGAGGCCTGGATTAACTTCGCGTCCATGCCGCGAGTGGGCAGCACTTGCTCCCGCTTGGCGGTGAGACGGGCGCGCTGCTCATAATACTCGCGCTGCCGCGCCTGGCGCGAGCGTCCCGCGGGCGACAAAAGATACCCCATGCAAGCCAGGTCCAGCACCACCAGGGTGATGACCACCGGCATCCAAGTCTTGCGAATCTCGCGGATGCTGGCCATCAGCGCGGCCTCGCTGGCATGGATTTCGGTGGCCCGTTCTGCGCCTGCGCCGGGCGGGTAGCAGGCGTTTGACGGAGATTGCGGACTGGCGTCGGCGATGTTGTGACGGGAGCCTCGGACTTCGCCTGCGGGCTGCCGCTCTTCTCGCTCGGTTTGCCCTCGTCCGGTTTGCCCTCGTCCGCGGTGGAGTCATTATCCTGTGCAGTCGGAACATAGATAACGGCGATATCAAACTGGATGTTGCCCGGCCCGGCACTTTGATCGCTGGAATTCGAGGTGACGGCCTCGGCCATCACCTGGGCCTGGTGGAAGTGGCTCGATTTTTCCATGCGGCGCACCAGTTCGACCGCGCGATCGCGCGAGTCGGTGGCCACCACCACGCGCAGCATCAGGTCATTCGTCTTGGTGTACTCCGGCTTCATGGAGACGACATGCAGATTGGGCGGCACGATCTTTTCCATCTCGGTAAACACCCGCGTCCAGGAGAGGGCCTTGCGGGCAAACAATTGGTTGAGAAACTCCGACTGATCGGCTATGTCGCGATTCGCCGGCTTGTTCAGCAGGGCACGCGCCTGGGCATCCTCAAGGTCGAGACCCTTGATCTCCCACCGCACCTGGGTCAATTGCTGATTGATACCCCGCGATTGCGCCCGCTGATATACGATGTAGCCCCCGAGCAGCACCGTGAGGACGGCCAGCCCGAGCACCAGCGCACCCACGCGGCGGCGATAGAAGCGCGCGGCTTCGTACGGCTGGCTGGCAAGATTGATGTTGAGACGCATTAGGACACCAGCGCTCCCACCACTGCGGCAAGCATGGAGCGAGGTACATTGCCGATGGCGGCGCCCGCTCTGCCACTGGATACCAGCTCTTCCACGCGAATATTCGAACTCGCGCTCAAGGCCTCCTGCAAGGCCTGCGCCGATTCGACCCCGGTTACCAGGACGCGGTCCACGCCCACCGAATAACGGTCCTCGAAGTACACCAGCGAAGTGTTCACGTCATCCACCAGAGACTCGCCGCTGACCAGCGAGCCGCCATTCTCCAGCGCGCGATGCAGCAGCAGTTGGTTATTGTCCACAATGGCGAAGGTGGTGGTTCCCCGTTCCACCTTAATGACCATGGTCGGACGCGAACCATCCACCACGCCGAGCGCGGCAATCATGGAAGGCACCACTGCACCGGGATTGTAGCCAGCTTCGCGGACCAGCGATTCGTACTCCTCCAGAATATTGCGCGGCGTCACCGCCGCAACCAGCCTGACTGGGTCTGCTGTTCCCTGGCGATCGAAGGAC
>Ga0187880_1002925_pt1 | contig 13153 bp, 9 predicted proteins | sample June2016WEW_19_4_FD_132998 | JGI IMG/M metagenome (GOLD analysis project Ga0187880, IMG submission 132998) | Peatland microbial communities from SPRUCE experiment site at the Marcell Experimental Forest, Minnesota, USA - June2016WEW_19_40 | ecosystem: Environmental > Terrestrial > Soil > Wetlands...
GCGCAATTACTATGATCTGGTCATCGAGGTGGCCATCGTGCGTCCCGGCCCGATTCAAGGCGAAATGGTGCATCCTTACCTGCGCCGCCGCAACAATGAAGAGGCCGTGACCTATCCGAGCACGGATGTCGAAGCGGTGCTCAAACGCACGTTAGGCGTGCCCATTTTCCAAGAACAGGTCATGCAGTTGGCCATCGTGGCCGCCGGTTTTTCACCCGGCGAGGCCGATGGTTTGCGGCGCGCGATGGCGGCTTGGAAGCGTAAAGGCGGCCTGGAGCCTTTTCAGAAGCAACTGATCGACGGCATGCAGGCGCGCGGTTATCCGGAAACTTATGCCCACCAAATATTCAACCAGATTTTGGGATTCGGCGAATATGGATTTCCGGAGTCTCATGCGGCGAGCTTTGCGCTCCTCGTCTATGCCTCCGCCTGGCTGAAACATCATGAACCCGCGGCGTTCTGCGCGGCGCTCATCAACAGTCAACCCATGGGCTTCTACGCACCGGCGCAGCTGGTGCGCGATGCGCGGACGCATGGCGTCGAGGTGCGCCCGGTCGCGGTCGCCCTCAGCGACTGGGATTGCACGCTCGAGCGGCAAGCCGGTGGTCGTCCGGCGTTGCGATTGGGCTTGCGGGTGGTCAAGCGCCTGTCGCAGGAGGGCGCGGAGCGTTTGCTCGCCGCGCGCGCCGCGCGCGCCTTTGTTCACGTCGCCGATCTTGCTGAACGTGCTGCGCTCGATCGCCGCGATCTCGAAGCGCTGGCCGCTGCCGATGCGCTCGCGGGTCTTGCCGGCCACCGGCATCGTGCCGTGTGGCAGGTGAGCGGGGTCGAACGAGCGCTGCCGCTGCTGCCCGCGGACACCGTAGTCGACGAGGGTATGCCCCTGCTGCGCGCACCGCACGAAGGCCAGGAGATTGTCGCCGACTACGGCAGCTTAGGCTTGACGCTGCGCCGTCATCCTGTGGCGCTGCTGCGCGACGTACTGGTCAAGCGCGGCGTCATTCCCAATCAAGAGCTTTGGGAACAGCCCAACGGCCGATCGGTGACGGCGGCGGGATTGGTGATTACGCGGCAACGGCCGGGCAGCGCGGGCGGCGTGACCTTCGTCACCCTTGAAGACGAAACGGGCTATGTCAACTTGATCGTGTGGGAACGGGTGGCAACGGCACAGCGTGCGGCATTGCTGGAATCACGACTACTTCTGGTGCGCGGCAAGTTGCAGCGGGAGGGTGATGTGTTGCATGTGATCGCGCAACGCTTGACCAATCTATCGGAGCTGCTGGGCGGTCTCGTCGCCGCGTCGCGAAACTTTCATTGACCGGAGGCGTGCGATCGGATTGGATCAAACGTCGAGTCCGATGGCGCGCATCAACTCGATGCCGTTGCTTTTGGTCACGACTCCATCGCGTAGCCTGAAATCGAATTTGAGTTTGCCGTCCAGCAATTCGTCCTGGAAATGAACGTTCTTGAGCGCGCCAGGCTGGAGCTCGATGCCGTCGGTGAGGGCCAGATCATGGGTGCTGATGAGGCCAATGGCGCCGCGCTCGAGTAACGCACGGATCACGCCTTGCGCGCCGATGCGCCGATCGGTCGAATTGGTTCCCTGCAGCAGCTCGTCCAGCAGAAACAACAGCGGCAATTTTGCGGGCTCGAACAATCGCCGCAGCCGGGTGATCTCGGCGTAGAAACGCGAGCTCCCTTCGTACAGCGAATCATTGACGCGAATGCTGGCGCCGACTTGAACCGGCGTAAGCCGCAGGCGCACCGCACACACCGGCGCGCCTGCCATTGCAAGGACGGTATTTATCCCGACCGAGCGGAGTAAGGTGCTCTTACCCGACATGTTGGAGCCGCTTACCATCAGTACCCGAGTCTCGCCCGAAATGTCGGCGTCGTTACGGACGCATGCTTGTGATGAAATCAGCGGATGGCCGAGACCCGTCGCGATGAAGGCAGCAGCGCCTTCGAGGAACTCCGGGAACGGATCCGCGGGGCGCTCGAAGCTGTAGGCCGCAATGGATTGCAGGGCTTCGATGTTGCCGAGCACACCGAGCCACGACTGAACCACCTGCCCATGACGCTGCCGCCACCGCTCGGCCGCCAGCGCCGAGTGTATGGCATACATCAGAGGCAGCATCAACGGCGCCAGGAACGGGTTGCGGCGCGCCTCGACGAAATTGACGAGGGTGGCGAGCTTCGATAGGGTCGTGGAGGCCGTCAGCGAATGCGAAGAGAGTTCTTCTTTGAGCGCCCTCAGGGGCGGCGCATCGAAGGATTCGGCTTCGATGCGCCGCAAGAGGGCCGCGAACAGCTCGAGGTCGTCGTAAGCGTGTTCCACGCCCGATACGGCTGCATGCACATGGGTGCGAAAAGCATAGGTGAGGCTCGCTTCGACCACGAGCACGGCGAGAAACGGAAACGCGAGTCCCCAGATCGCCCAGATCCCTGCCGTTGCGGCGGCCGCAGCGACCAGAGCGATCGCGGCGATGCGCAGCCACCCGCGCGACAGCTCACTGGGCGCAGCCGCCCACTTCTCGAGCGTATCCGCGTGCAGCGCAATCCGCTGCGGTTCACCGAGGATCGCGAGATCCTCGCGCAGATCGATCCGGCCGCGCAATTCGCTGACGCAGGTTTGCCGTTCGTGGATCGTCGCGAGGGCGGCGGGTGCGAGCAGCCAGCGCGCGAGGGTACCCGCTCCCATGGGCGTGCGTGCGGTGCACATGCGTTCGTACAAGCTCTGCCTGCCGAACAGGTCGAGATCGGCGCCGTACAAGTGATGCTCGTCAATGAATTGGTCGCCGGATGTACCGCCATCGAGGCGCTGGCCGTGCATGCGCTCGAGCCCCGCCCGGTAAAACGCCACCGCGCGCCGAGCGAGGGATTGCAGACTTCTGGTCCTTTGATGATAAAGCACCACCGCAATGAAGAGACTTGCGGGAACGAGCAGCCAAGCGGGCGAAACGCGGTGTTCGGTCCAGCCCCACGCGACGGTGAGAAAGGCGGCGGCAAGCACCAGCCGCGCGGAGCCGGCGCGTGCGTCCAATCGATCCAATCGAGCCAACGATTCTTCACGCTGGGCGAGGCGATCTGAATACTGTTCTGATGGACTCACAGCGTACGAGATTTCCAATGAGGAAGTAGCTCACCCCGGGGCTAGTATCCCACCGTTTTGCGGGTCGCGCGGCGCCGCTGACGCCGAATGTTCTCGAACGGTGCAAAGCGCGCAGTCCGCGCTCTATGGGCGGGGGAACCCGCTCAATGAGCCTTCTTGTTCTTTTTCTTCTTTTTCGCGCGCGCTTTATCCATCTCCCCGCCGTCGATGGAATCGATATCGCCGGCGTCGTCGATTTCGTAATCGTCGAAGTCGCTCAACAGCTCAGCCGTACGGCGTTCCTCCATCACACGTTCCAGGCGCCGCCATGCCGGTTCCGAGCCCTTTGGAGCGCGTCGCCGCTGTGATTCGACGTCGCGCATGATGTGATCCACGTCAACATCGTCGCCGCCCGGCGCGGCGTCCTCTGCGTCTTCTTCCTCGAACTCGTCCGATTCGGGTTTTTCGCTCATGCCACCGAAGCTTACGCTTCACCAGTGAACTAACACGCGCGCGTTATAAACGGAAATGCGCCTTGCGCGCAATACCCTGGCGCACACTCGTGTAAACATCTGCTACGCACGTCCGTTAAACGTATCTATTACACGCGTCTGCTACGCGCGTCTGCTACGCGCCCGGCTATTTAACCAGGTCGTTGAGCTGAAAGATCGGCAGCAACAGTGCAATTACGATGAACATGACGACCGCGCCCATGAAGACGACCATGAACGGACCCAAAAGATTGGTCATGGTGGAGAGCAGGGCATCCATTTCGCGTTCCTGATTCGACGCTGCACGTTCGAGCATCTTTTCGAGTTCGCCGCTGCTCTCGCCGCTGCTGATCAGATGGATCATCATGGGTGGGAAGACTTTGCGGGCCGCCAGCGATTTGCCGATGGGCGCGCCCTCACGGACTCGCAGGGCCGCCTCCTCTACGGCCCGCTTCATCGGTAAGTTACTGACCACCTCGGCGGAAATGCGCAGCGCCTCGAGCACCGGCACGGCGCTTGCCGTGAGGATGCTGAAAGTACGGGAGAATCGGGCGGTGTTCACACCGCGGATGAGCTTGCCCAGAAGCGGCACCCGCAGCAGGAATCGATCGAATGCCAAGCGTGCTTCCGGCGCCCGGAGCCAGCGCAGGAAACCCCACGTGACGGCGATGATGATGATCACACCGTAGAACCAGTAGAGGCGCACGAAGTCGCTCATGCCGATTAGAATACGTGTGGCGAGGGGCAACTCCTGATGGCCGGATTCGAACACGGCTACGACCTGGGGAACGACATACGCCAGTAGGAACGACACGATGGCGAACGACAGCACCATCAGCACGATGGGGTATACCAACGCGTTGCTGACTTGTTGACCCATGACCTGGCGGGATTCGGTGTAGTCCGAGAGCCGTTCGAGAACGGAATCCAGTTTGCCCGACTGTTCGCCGGCGGAAACGGTCGCTCGATAAATCTCCGGAAACGCCTGTGGAAAGTCCTTGAGGCCATCGGCCAGCGGGTGGCCTTCCACCACCTTACCGCGAACCCCGAGGATGATTCGCTGGACGCGCGGCTTTTCGGTCTGTTCCGCAACCGCCTGCAGCGATTCCTCGAGCGGCAATCCCGAGTGCAGCAACGTCGCCAATTGGCGCGTCAGCAGCGCCAAATCCAACGTCGATAGCCCGCGGCGCATGAAGCCGCGGCGCCGGCGCTGCTTGAGTTCGCGCTGCGCCGTCTCTTGGATGTCCATCGGCAGCAGTTGCTTGTCGCGCAGCAATTGCCGGACATGCTTCGGGGTGTCGCCCTCGATCAGCCCCTTGCGTTCGCGGCCTTGAGCATCGAGCGCAGTGTATTCGAACGCACCCAACTCCTAGTCCTCGCGGGTGACGCGCAGTACTTCTTCGAGCGTCGTCTCGCCCTCCATCACCTTGCGCCGTCCATCGTCGCGGATGCCGGGACTCGCGGTGCGGGCGTAGCGCTCGAGATCTTGTTCGGACGACCCATCATGGATCATCGTGCGCATGTGATCGTCGACGGCGATGAGTTCATAGATACCGGTGCGTCCGCGATAGCCCGTGCCAGGCTCGCTGTTGGGGCGATAGAGGGTCACCGGTTCGCCCCTTGAATCGAGATTGAGAAGCCGGCGTTCGTATTCGCCGGCGAGGAAGGGTTCGCGAGTTTCTGGATTCAGTACGCGCACCAGCCGTTGGGCGAGCACGCCGATCAAGCTGGAGGACAGCAAGAACGGTTCGATTCCCATGTCCCGCAGTCGGGTGACGGCGCCTACCGCGGTATTCGTATGCAGCGTGGAGAGCACGAGGTGACCGGTCAAACTGGCTTGCACCGCGATTTGCGCGGTCTCCAAATCGCGGATTTCGCCGACCATGACCACGTCGGGGTCCTGCCGCAAGATGGCGCGCAGGCCGCGGGCAAACGTCATTTCCACCTTCGTGTTGACCTGGGTCTGTCCGATGCCGTCGATGTAATACTCGATGGGATCTTCCACCGTCATCACGTTACGGGTGTTGTCGTTGATGCGCTCGAGCGCGGCATACAGCGTGGTGGTCTTACCCGATCCGGTCGGGCCGGTCACGAGGATGATGCCGTGGGGTTTGTGGATGATTTCATCCATCGTTTCCTGAGTGCGCGGATCCATGCCGAGCGAGGTGAGTTCGATGCGTCCGGCTTGCTTGTCCAGCAAGCGCAACACGACTCGCTCACCATGGCCCGACGGCAGCGTCGAGACGCGGACGTCGACGGCGCGGCCGGCGATTCGCAAAGAGATTCTGCCGTCCTGCGGCAAACGCCGTTCGGCGATATCGAGCTTCGACATCACCTTGATGCGCGACACCACGAGCGGCGCCACGGCGCGCTTCGTTTGCAGCACCTCGCGCAGCACGCCGTCGACGCGGAACCGAATCACCAGACGGTTTTCGTACGGCTCGATGTGAATGTCCGACGCGTTTTCCTTCACGGCCTGCGTGAGCAAGGCGTTGATCAAGCGGATGATCGGTGCTTCGTCGTCGCTTTCGAGCAAGTCCGAGGATTCGGGGATGTCCTCAGCCAAGTGGGCGAGGTCGGTGTTGTCATCCAACCCCTCCAACATCTGCATGGCAGCGCCCGAGCCCGCTTCGTAGGCGATGCGCAGCATCGAGTCGAAAGCTTCGACTGAGACCCGCTCGAGCTTCAAGGGGACGCCGACGAACCGGCGCACTTCGGCGAGCGCCTGGGGGGTCACCCCGGGCCGGCAGACCGTGTCCGCCACGTCATTGACGATGCCTCGCACCAGCACACCATGCCGCTTTGCAAAGGGGAAGGAGAGCTTCCTCTGAAGCGGGTCTTGAAGTTCGGCGTTCATGGGGCACCCGACGGCGCGCTCGATCCCGACTGCGGCGCCGGTGCGGCCGGTTGAGGCGGTGCCGTGGTTTGCGGCGCCGGGACGACCGGCGCAGGCTGCGACGGTGGGTTCGGCGTGGCCCCGGCCGGATTGGTAATGGCCGGCGGCGGGGCAGGCGGCAGCGCTGAATTGGGCGGGATCCCAGGAATACTCGGCTGCTTCTCGCCGGGCAGCAGCATGATGTGACCATTGTGGAGGGTCTTCTCGTCTTGCCGCATGCTGTTGTATTTCGATTCGCTGATTCCTTCCAGAGCGTCGGAATCGCGCAAGATCTTGGGTCTGATGAATACCAACAGGTTCTTTTTCTGCCGCGAGCCGCTGCGGGACTTGAACAGGTTGCCGAGCAGCGGAATGGCGCCGAGCACCGGCACGCGGTCTTCACTTTCGGTGACCGTATCCGACATCAGGCCGCCGAGCACGACGATGCCGCCGTCTTCGATCAGCACGGTCGTCTTGATCGAGCGCTTGTTGGTCGAGATATCAGCCGAATCGGTGATTTTGGCACCCGGCGAGGAATCCTCTTGCTCGATCTTGAGTTGTACGGAGTTGCCCTCGTTGATGTGCGGGGTCACCTTCAGGATGGTACCCACCTCTTCGCGCTGAATGGTCTCAAACGGACTGGTCGTGCCGTTCACGGCAGCCGTACTGCTGGTGTACTGGCCGGTGATCAACGGAATCTCCTGGGTTACCTTGACCTCGGCTTCCTCGTTATTCATCGTGATGAGCGACGGTGTGGAAATAATGTTGCTCGTGCCATCGCTGCGCAACGCCTGCACAATGGCCGCAAAATTCGTGCCCGAGTTTGCGTTGTACCGACCGATGGCGAGTGTCGCCCCGGTCGGAATGGCGCTGGACAGGGCCGAAGCGGCAGTCGAGCCGGTCGAGCTCGTAGTGGTGGCACTCGTACTCGAGCTGAGACCGGTGACACCCCCAATTGCGGCGGCGGCCAAATTGACGATGCTGGTGCCGCTTCCGGGCAGATTGGTGATGGCGGCGGGCACGACCGAGTTGCCTTGACCGTACAGTATCCACTGCACGCCGAGATTTGCGCTCTTGTTGACGTCGACCTCGACGATGAGGGCTTCCACTTGGACCTGCGCCCGCCGAATATCGAGTTTGTCGATGACCGCCATCAGCGATTTCATGATTTTCGGGGGTGCCGTCATGATGAGCGCGTTGGTAGGGACATCGGCCCAAATGGTCACGCTGGCGTCCACGTTGGAGGTCCCGCCGGTCGGGCTCCCGCCTGCGGGCTGCGGGCCGGCCAGCGCCTTTGCGGAGGCGCTGGCCTGACCTTTGAGCTTATCCGCAATCTTTTCGGCGTCGGCATAGCGAAGATACCTGACCTGCGTATCGCCGCCGGTAAGCCCCGGGGTGTCCAAATTGATGATCAGGGCCTTGGTCTTCAACCGCATTGATTTCTCGCCGCCTACCAGCACGCTGTTGGTGCGTTCATCGGCGACCACCTTGACTGCCGCCCCGGCGCCCTCGGCCGCTTGCCCCTGGCTCAACTGATTCACCGTGCGCACCAGGTCGGTGGCGCTGGCATTATGCAGCTGGATGACGTCCACGGGTTCATCGCCGCTTTCATCCATGCGCTGGATGATTTTCATGATGCGGCTCACGTTGCTGGCGCGATCCGAGATGATGAGCATGTTACCGGCGGGATAGGCCGCGAGGTGCCCCTGTTGGGGGATCAGCGGCCGCAGCAGCGGCACGAGCTGCGCGGCGCTGATGTTTTTCATCGTGATGATCTGGGTGACGATCTCATCCGACGTGGAACTGACCTCGTTGGGCAAGTCGATCGACGGCAGCTGCCGCGCGTCGGTGTTCGGGATGATCTTGATGACCTTGCCCGCCGGCACGGCCACATAGCCATACACCTGCAAGACGGCGAGAAACGCTTCATAAAACGCCGCCGGCGACATCGGGGTCGCCGATAGCATCGTGACCTTGGCGTTGACGCGCGGGTCGATGATGAAATTCTTGCCCGTGACCTCGCTGACGGCCTGGATGATCTGGCTGAGGTCGGCGTCCTTGTAGTTCGGTGTGATCGTCGGCCCGTCCGGCGGCCCTTTTTGAGCCGCCGACGGAAACGACATCCCCACAAGCAACACCGCGAGCAGGCAAGCCACCCCTGAACGGAGTCTATGTTGCGATTTGGTTGTCATCGGCATCATGGGTACCCGTGTATTGAACGCTTTCGAACGAGGCTTGCGCTACTATTCATTGAGATTCTCATTACTGCTGTTGGGCGGATTCTGCGGCGGTGCGCCGCTCGCCGCCCCCGCACCGCTGTTCGGGACCGCCGATGGCGGTGCCTGGTCTCCCTCCAAATCCTTGGTGGCTTGCGCCGCCACTTGGGCGATATTCAGGGTGATGTCCTGTTTCTGGCCGGCGCGGTCGACTGTCACGGTCACATGATCCGACGACTGAATGGTATTGAATACGTCCTGACTGTGCGCCGGATCGTCCAACACCGTGCCATTGATTGCCGTGACCAAATCCCCGGGTTTCAAACCCAGTTTGCTGAAGATAGCTCGATTCTTGCCCGGGTAAGCGCGAAACCCCCGTAACTTGCCCGCGGCGTTGTCGTACGACGCGACGGTGCGCATGACTTGATCCAAGATTCCGGGATCCTGCTGCACCATGCGCCGAATATTGTCCACCGCCGCGACGGTTCGGGGATCGCCGCCTGCCCTGGGCGCCGGCCGGCTGCCGGGGAGCAGACGCGGCAGCAACAGAGTTTCCAAAGTCCCCGCTCGGTCCAGAATGACGTGGTCCAAGTACACGGAGTGCAAAGTCGCGCCATTCACGTTATCGCCCACCGAATACACCTTCGACGGTCCGCCGTCGCTGATGATGGCCACTCCGCGCTTTGGATCTTGGCTTGCAATGGTGCCGGCCAGCACCAGGTTGGCACTGCTGAGGGGTGCATGGGCTGGGTCCTGAGTGCTGGGGTCGACCGTGGCGACGCCGAACAAATGGGCCGAAACCACGCTTCGAACGTCCACGCCCGGGTGTTTATGGGGCTGAACAGCCCTCGTCATGACCGGTTCCGGGGATTTGACCGGTCCGTTCAGCAGGGAAATGGCAAGACGCGCCAGCTCGACGACGATCAGCGCCGCGAGAGCGAGTGATGCATAGCTAGGGGCGTCGCCTCGCAGGCGGGATAGCCACTCGTTTTTTTGCGTATCAAGCATGTGTAATGTGTCGCGATGATCGCGAAAGTTGGACGGCGGCCATGCGGCCTTTGTCAGGGACCTTCAAGTTGGTCAATCATACGGGCTATGCGCTTGGCCGCTCAAGCATTTGTTTTTACTTGTTAAAGTAAAGTGACACCGATTGGCGACATTCGCAATTGTGGCCGGCTTTTGCTTGGGAGTCTTGTAAACCGCGGTTACGCACCCTATAAACTAATCATTCATGAGTGACATCGAACGAGGTCGGGAAGGGACGGGATTGGTCGTCGAGGAATCGGCGCCAAAACTCAAGCGCCCGCCACTCTACCAGGTCGTCCTCATCAATGACGACTACACCCCGATGGAATTCGTCGTCGATATCCTGCAACGCTTCTTTGCGATGGACCGCAGCAAGGCAACTCGGGTTATGCTCGAGGTCCATACTAAGGGAAAAGGAGTGTGCGGGGTCTTTACTTATGAAATCGCAGAGACCAAGGTAGCTCAAGTGATCGCGTATGCGCGACAACATCAGCATCCTTTGATGGCAACGCTAGAAGAGGCATAACCTGTGCTTAGTCAAGAACTCGAATTTTGCTTGAATGATGCGTTTGCCGGTGCGCGCGAAGCACGGCATGAATTCATGACCGTCGAGCACCTGCTGCTCGCCATCGTGGATACCCCCAAAGTCAGGGAAGTCTTGAAATCGTGCGGTGCGGATACCGCCAAGCTGAAGACCGAACTCAAACAATTCATCGACCAGACCACACCGCGGCTGGCGGCCGGCGAGGACCGGGACGTGCAGCCGACGCTCGGATTTCAGCGGGTGCTGCAGCGGGCGGTGTTTCACGTGCAATCGAGCGGCAAAAAGGAAGTCACCGTAGCCAACGTTCTGGTCGCGATCTTCAGCGAGAAGCAATCGCATGCGGCCTATCTGCTCAGCATGCAGGATGTGTCGCGGCTCGATGTGGTCAATTTCATCGCCCACGGTCTGTCCAAGGCCGGCGGCGAGGAGCGCAGTGAACGCGAGGATGGCGGCGCGGCCGGCGATGCCGAGCGCGACGGCGACGGCGGCGGCAATGCGCTCGAGAAGTACGCCACGAACCTCAATGACGCGGCGCGCAAGGGCAAGATTGATCCGCTCATTGGGCGCAAGCTCGAGGTGGAGCGTACGATCGAGATTTTGTGCCGGCGGCGCAAGAACAACCCGCTATACGTCGGCGAAGCCGGCGTCGGAAAAACCGCGATTGCCGAAGGGCTGGCCCGCATGATCGTCGAGAATCGCGTTCCCGACGTGCTGTTGGATGCCACGATCTACTCGCTGGATATGGGCTCCTTGGTCGCAGGAACGAAATATCGCGGCGACTTCGAAAAGCGTTTGCAGGCAGTCCTCGCCGAAGTCAAGAAGCAGCCCGGTGCGATTCTCTTCATCGACGAAATCCACACCGTCATCGGCGCCGGTGCGGCTTCCGGCGGCGTTATGGACGCCTCGAATCTCATCAAACCGGCCCTCGCCAACGGCGAATTGCGCTGCATCGGCTCCACGACCTACAACGAGTATCGTGGAATATTCGAGAAAGACCATGCGCTGGCGCGCCGCTTTCAGAAGATCGACATCACCGAGCCGTCCGTGCAGGACACGGTGGATATTCTGCGCGGGCTCAAGACTCGCTATGAAGAGCATCACGGCGTCAAATATGAGGACGACGCCTTGCAGGCGGCGGCGGAACTCGCGGCACGTCATATCAATGATCGGCACATGCCGGACAAGGCGATCGACGTGGTGGATGAGGCCGGCGCCAATTTGCGGCTGAAACCCGTCGAGAATCGCGAGGCCTCCGTCACGGTGAGCCAAATCGAAAACGTCGTCGCTCGCATTGCGCGAATCCCGCCGAAAAACGTCTCCATGTCGGATCGCGATGTTCTCAAGAACCTCGAGCGCAATTTGAAATTGACGATTTTCGGCCAGGACAAGGCGATCGAGGCATTGGCGGCCGCCATCAAGATGTCGCGCTCCGGATTGGGCGATCACCGCAAACCGGTCGGATCGTTCCTATTCTCGGGTCCCACGGGCGTCGGCAAAACCGAAGTCACGCGGCAACTGGCCATCGCCATGGGCGTGGAGTTCGTGCGCTTCGACATGTCCGAGTACATGGAACGCCATACCGTGTCGCGGCTCATCGGCGCGCCTCCCGGCTATGTGGGCTTCGACCAGGGTGGGCTGCTCACCGAGGCGATTGCGAAGCACCCGCACTGCGTGTTGCTGCTCGACGAGATCGAGAAGGCGCATCCGGATGTCTTCAATCTGTTGTTGCAGGTCATGGACCACGGTACGCTCACCGACAATAACGGCCGCAAGGCGGATTTCCGCCACGTGATCATCGTCATGACCACCAATGCGGGCGCGTTCGAAATGAACCGGCCGAGCATCGGCTTCACGCAATCCGACACCGCGTCGGATGGAATGGAGGCGATTCGACGCTTGTTCTCTCCGGAATTCCGCAATCGCCTGGATGCCGTCGTGCAGTTCGCCAGTCTCGATCAAGACACCATCGAGCGGGTGGTGGACAAGCTTCTCGTTGAGGCCGAGGCGCAGCTCGAACAAAAGCGCGTGTCGATCTCGGTGGACGAACCGGCGCGTCGCTGGATTGCGAAGAAAGGCTACGACCCCAAGATGGGCGCGAGACCGATGGCGCGGATCATTCAGGAGTACATCAAGCGGCCGCTTGCGGAGGAGCTATTATTCGGCAAACTCGTCAACGGCGGACACGTTGAAGTCACCTTGAGCGAGGAAGGGGACAAGTTGAAGCTCGAGACGCGCGCGGCGGACGAGCCCGCCCTGCTATCGCACGAGAATTGAAGCTGGGGATGGTGGGGTTGATAGCGGAGACGGTTTCTAACGGCTGCACGCCGATGCCTCAGCGCCCGCGGTAAACTATGCGGCCTTTGGTGAGGTCGTAGGGTGTCATTTCCACTGTGACTTGATCGCCGGTCAAGATTCGAATGTAGTTTTTTCGCATCTTGCCCGAGATATGGGCAGTCACCACATGGCCGGTCTTGAGTTTGACGCGAAACGTCGTGTTGGGCAGGGTCTCGACGACCTCGCCCTCGAATTGAATTGCCTCTTCTTTTGACATGCGTCCTTGTTATGCGTGGGGATAGATAAGCCGGGCGCATTGTGCATAAAGCACCCTGCTAAAGCAATTTTACACGTGCGTAGCGGACGCCGGTATCACGGGCCGCCTGCCCACCGGTCGCTCGGGGCTCGCCTGGCGTGGCGGCGCAACAGCGCAACGAATTCGCTGCGGGACACCTCGCGCGCGCCGAGGCTGGCCAAATGGGAACTCGCCACCTGGCAATCGATCACCTGGATGTCGCGTGCGCGGCACTCGTCGACCAGCCGGGCCATGGCCACTTTAGAGGCGTCGTTCGCGTGGCTGAACATGGATTCACCGAAGAACACGCCGCCCAGGTGGATTCCATACAAGCCGCCGAC
>Ga0187880_1002936_pt1 | contig 13136 bp, 13 predicted proteins | sample June2016WEW_19_4_FD_132998 | JGI IMG/M metagenome (GOLD analysis project Ga0187880, IMG submission 132998) | Peatland microbial communities from SPRUCE experiment site at the Marcell Experimental Forest, Minnesota, USA - June2016WEW_19_40 | ecosystem: Environmental > Terrestrial > Soil >...
CCAGGTTCAGAGCCTATTGTTCGACGGAGCGAATTCGGCGGTGCTGTTGCAGGAGAGCCGCACTCGTCGCGAATTTCGCATCGCGCTCCCGCAGACCGGGCAATTCTCGGACTTGAAACCGCAAGAGCCCGTGCTTTTCAGTTTCGATCCCGAACGCGCCGTGTGCTTTCCGGCTCGGGGCCAGAATGGATAGCGCCGTCAGGGCCCGCTGGCACGGACGGTTGAGCCTGGGACTATTGCTGGCTCCCGCCATCCTCTGGCTCGGCGCATTGGTCGTCTTGCCGCACGTCGAACTCGCCGTGCTCTCGTTTCGAGAGCGGGTGGGTCCGCACAACTATGCGGCGAGTCTTGCCCAATACAAAACCTTCTTTACGGATCCCCTGTACTGGAATGTCTTCGTGCGCACGGCGTTGATGTCCGTCGCCGCCACCTTGCTGACGTTACTGCTGGCGTTTCCAATCGCATGGACCATCGCCAAACTGAGCACAGGCCGCGCAAGCTCGTTGCTGTTCATCCTCTGCTTGATCCCATTCTGGGTGAGCGAGACGGTGCGCACTCTCGGGTGGATGATTTTGCTGCGCGAGTCCGGGGTGCTGCCCGCGCTGCTCGTGAAGCTCGGAGTCACCGCGGTGCCCGTCGAGTTTCTCTATCACGACGCGACCATCCTGGTCGGCTTGATCTACACGTCGCTGCTGTTCATGCTGATACCGCTGATTTCCAGCTTGGAAAGCTTGGACAATGCCCTGATCGAGGCGGCGTACGATCTCGGTGCCGGCGGATTTGCCATTTTGCGCACCATTGTCATCCCGCATGCGGCGCCAGGCATAACGGCCGGATGCATCGTCGTCTTCATGCTCACGTTGGGCAACTACCTGACGCCCACGCTCCTCGGCGGCAAAAACTCGCAATGGTTCACCGAACAGATTTATACGCAGTTCATTACCCGCTTCAACTGGGAGCAGGGTGCGGCGTTCGGATTCCTGCTGTTGGGCTTGTCCACCGCCATGGTGGTGATTGGATTGAAACTCGCCGGTCAACGGTTCGGTGACGTGATGCGCCGGACATGATCCCCACGCTGCCGCATCCGGCATGGCTGCGCGCCGCCACGGCGGTTTATGTGGTTGCGTTCCTGGCGTTCCTGTTCCTGCCACTGGTCGTCGTCGCTGTATTCGCGTTCAACGATGCGCCCTACCCCGCGCCTCCTTGGCGCGGTTTTACGCTGGACTGGTTCTTGGGAAACTCCTCGAAGGGTCGCACCGGGCTCATCGCCGATTCCGAGCTCATGGGCAGCATCTTGACCAGCGGCGGCGTCGCGCTGTGGGTCACGCTGCTGTCCGTGTTGCTGGGCACGGCCAATGCATTTCTTCTCGAGCGCGGGCGCTTTCCCGGCAAGCAGGCATTGTCGGTATTGATGCTGGCCCCGCTGGTCATCCCCGGCGTGATCCTGGGAATTTCCATTCTCGCATTCGCCAGCCGCATCGCGGAGTTCGCCGACGACACTCTCGGCTGGGAGCTCGATTTTTTGCGACCCGGGCTGCCCTTGGTCGTGCTCGGCCAATTTTCCTTCATCGCCACCATAGCCACGCTCACCATCAGTGCGCGCCTGCGCCGCTTCGACCGCACTCTGGAAGAAGCTGCGTTCAATCTCGGTGCGTCCCAAGCGGCGGTTTTTCGTACCATCGTGTTGCCGTATTTGCGTCCGGCATTGTTGGGCTCGGCGGCCATCTCGTTTCTGATGTCTTTCGAAGATTTCAATACGACATTGATGCTGGTCGGCGCGGATTCGCCCCTGACCGTGATGATGTACGGGCGGATGCGCGAAGGTGCGAGCCCCGTATTGAACGCGGTCAGCCTATTCCTGATGGCCGCATCGGCGCTTCTCGCGCTCACCTTCATGCGTCGCCGACCCCAGGCGCACTGAGCCGCTACCGGCCGCCGGTGAGTGTTGTGAACGATGCGACCGCTCCGAGGTCTTCAGAAGAGAATGCATACCTCGCTCCACATAGACCGTCTTGCGCGTGACCTACCTTGAGCAGTGTGAACCGGCACTGCCGCCTGCTCTTTATTGGGGCAGCGAGCGTGTGGCCCGCGAGCGCATGGCCCGAGAACCCTACCTCGCGCTATATCGCCGGGTCGGCGAGTCGCTGGGCTGGAACCAGCGGTTCTCGATATCCGAGGCGGAACTCGAAGCGCTGCTCGGCGGCGACTCGTTGCACATCTACGTGCTGCGCGACGTCAGCGGGGATGCGCTTGGATTCTGCGAATTCGACCGCAGCGGCTTTCCTCAGATCGAACTCAAGAACTTCGGACTGGTGCCGGATGCTCAGGGGCGCGGCCTTGGGCCGTGGCTGCTCGCCACGGCGCTGCAAGGCGAATGGCGATCCAACCCTGATCGAATTTGGCTGCACACGGACACCTGGGATCACCCGGCGGCCCAGCGGGTCTACGAGCGGGCCGGCTTCCGGGTATTCGACGTGCGCGACGAGCCGGCCGAACCGCTGTAGCTTCGATTCCCTGCGCCTTAAGCGTGCGGCCAGAGAAGCCGGGGCAGATCAGCCAGGGTTTCTATCATCGCATCGCACGCCAGAGAGCGAGGATCCTGGCCCTCGTTGTAGCCGTACGGCACGCAGACGATCGGAATTTGGGCCGCACGCGCGGCCTTCACATCATTGATCGAGTCGCCCACCATCAGCGCCTGCGCCGGCGCTACGCCCAACGATTCGCACGCGAACAGCAGCGGTTGTGGGTCGGGTTTCCGGCGCTCGCACGTGTCGCCGCCAACGACAACGTTGACGCATCTCATGAGACCCAATCGATGCAGCAATCCGTTCGCGAATCGCCAGTGTTTGTTGGTGACCACGGCGATCGGCATCCCGGCATCGTGCATTGTCCGCAGCGTTTCGCCCACGTCGGGATAGGGCTGCGCGTCGGATTCATCGGATTCTTCCAGCGCGCCGTAGTGATAGAAGAACCGATCGAGCATTGCGGCTCTATCGGCGTCGTTCAACACCTGTCCCCGGGCAGCGGCGGCACGCTCGATCAGTATCGGCGACCCACGGCCGATCATGCGAGACACATCGCTTACCGGCAGCGCTGCCATGCCGTATTCGCCTAGCGTTCGATTGAGCGCACGCGCAATATCCGAGGCGGTGTTCAACAGGGTCCCGTCGAGGTCGAACAGGAGGCCCCTGAGCGGTTCCCCGCGCCAAGCCGCCGTGGATTGAGTGTGTCGCATTGTACAAGATTGCCAGAAGTCACGGCACTACGCACGGCGGGACGTTATAGTCGTCGCGCCGACCGATACCGGCCGGTTCGAGCTTTCGCTTGAGGTTATCCATGTACTTTGATCGGATTAGGCGCGCATTCGCACCGGCGGGTCGATTCGTCGATCGCTCCTATTCGAATACGGTCGGAAATATGTCATATAAGATTTATACGCCCAAGGGCGTCGGCCGCAAGCACACGGCGCTGTTGGTCATGCTGCACGGGTGCCGTCAAACGCCGGAAGACTTTGCAATCGGCACCCGCATGAACGAGTTGGCAGACGAGCACGGGTTTTTAGTCGTCTATCCGGCTCAGTCGTCAGCGGCGAATCCCTTGAATTGTTGGAACTGGTTCGCCGAGAAGGATCAGGCTCGAGACGGCGGTGAGCCTTCCCTGATTGCCGGCATCACGCGCCAGGTCGCATTGGATCACCGCATCGATGCTCGGCAGATCTTCGTCGCAGGCCTGTCGGCGGGCGGCGCCATGGCGGTGATTCTCGCCGTCACCCATCCGGAATTGTTCGCCGCCGTCGGCGTGCATTCGGGCTTACCTTACGGTGCCGCCCATGATTCGGCCTCGGCACTTGCGGCCATGCGCGGCAACGGCGGCCCCCAATCAGGCACCAGCTCCCCGGCGTCGCGCGTGACCCCCACCATCGTTTTTCACGGTGACTACGATACGACGGTCGACGTCAGCAATGGAATTGCCATTGTCGACCAGGCGGTATCGCGTGCGGAGCGCGCAGTCGGGCCGATGCAAAAAACCAGTCGGGAACGAATGTCTCCTGGTGGGCGCGTCTATACCACCACCGTCTACCACCGCCCTGACACGCCCTCGCTCGTGGAATATTGGGTGGTGCATGGCGCCGGACATGCCTGGTCCGGAGGATCTCCCCTCGGCTCCTTTACGGATGCGACCGGGCCCGATGCTTCAGCGCAGATGGTGCGCTTTTTCTTGGCGCAAAGAAACGCAGTACCCCGGCTTGCTAACGCATAGATACCGGTACAAAATCCTGGCAGCTCGATGGACTAATCAGCGAGCGGTCGATATTCGCGGGGGATTTTCAAGAAACGGCTGGTTCGGCGGTTTGCCGGATGTGTTTTTCACGCTTGCAATCTCGAAGGTGACGCAATGAATAAGCACCTGTATCCAGTTCCAGAGAGCTTCGCAGCCGCAACCCAAGTAACGCGAGCCGCCTACGACCAAATGTACGCTGAGTCCACCCTCGACCCCGACCGTTTCTGGCAGCGTATCGGCCGTCGCATCGACTGGATCAAAGATTTCACGCAGGTCAAAGACACGAGCTTTTCAGAAAGCGATTTTCACGTCCGCTGGTTTCATGACGGAAAACTCAACGTCTCCAGCAATTGTCTGGATCGTCATCTGGCAACGCGCGGCGATAAGACCGCGATCCTTTGGGAGGGCGACGATCCCGCCGCGTCATGCAGCATCAGCTATCGTGAGCTGCACGAACGCGTGTGTCAGTGTGCGAACGCGTTGAAATCGCTGGGCGTAAGCAAGGGCGATCGCGTCACGATCTATCTACCGATGATTCCGGAAATCGCCGTTGCGATGCTCGCCTGTGCCCGAATTGGCGCCATTCATTCCGTGGTCTTCGCCGGCTTTTCCTCGGAGGCCTTGGGAGGACGCATCGCCGATTGCAGTTCGACAGTGGTCATTACCGCCGACGAGGGCCTTCGCGGCGGCAAACGCGTGCCTCTCAAACAATGCGTCGATGGGGCGCTCTCCATCCCGGGGACCGAATGCGTCGAACATGTGTTGGTGGTGCGCCGCACGGGCACGCGAGTGCCGATGTATTCGCCGCGCGACATGTGGTTCGAGCAAGTGGTGGGCGCCCAGGACAAAACCTGCGCGCCCGAGGTGATGGACGCCGAAGATCCGCTGTTCATTTTGTATACGTCAGGGTCGACCGGTCAGCCCAAGGGTGTCCTGCATACCACGGGCGGTTATCTCGTCTACGCCGCATTCACACACCAAACGGTTTTTGATTTGCGCGACGACGACATCTATTGGGCGACCGCCGACATCGGCTGGGTCACCGGGCACAGCTACATCGTCTATGGCCCGCTGGCCAACGGAGCGACCAGCGTGATGTTCGAGGGCATCCCGAACTATCCCGACACCGGCCGTTTCTGGCAAGTGGTCGACAAGCACAAGGTTACGATCTTGTATTCGTCGCCCACGGCCATCCGCTCGCTCATGCGCGAAGGTGAACTACCGGTAAAGGCCTGGTCACGCCAATCGTTGCGGCTGTTGGGGTCGGTGGGAGAACCGATCAATCCGGAAGCCTGGGAGTGGTATCACCACGTCGTTGGCGACGGCCGCTGCCCTATCGTCGACACGTGGTGGCAGACTGAGACCGGCGGGATATTGATCACGCCGCTGCCCGGCGCGATCGACCTGAAGCCGGGCTCCGCCACGGTGCCGTTCTTCGGCGTAAAGCCCGCCATCGTCGACAATGAGGGCCGCCTGCTCGAGGGAGCGTGTGAAGGCAATTTGGTATTGCTCGATAGCTGGCCGGGGCAGATGCGCACCGTCTACGGCGATCACCAACGCTTCATCGACACGTATTTCAAAACCTTTCGAGGCATGTATTTCACCGGCGACGGCGCACGTCGCGACGCGGACGGCTATTACTGGATCACCGGCCGCGTGGACGACGTCATCAATGTGGCGGGCCACCGGTTGGGTACCGCGGAAATTGAAAGTGCCCTGGTGGCTCACCCTCAAGTGGCGGAAGCCGCCGTGGTTGGATTTCCGCACGACATCAAAGGCCAGGGCATTTACGCCTATGTCACCTTGATTTCAGGAGTCGAGGGTTCCGAGCCTCTGCGTCTCGAACTCCGTGAATGGGTTCGTCGCGAAATCAGTCCGATCGCGACGCCGGATGCCCTGCAGTGGGCCCCCGGCCTTCCCAAGACGCGCTCCGGAAAGATCATGCGGCGAATACTTCGGAAAATAGCCGCAAACGAACAAGATCAGCTCGGCGACATTTCGACGCTCGCCGATCCGGGCGTCGTCGCTCAGCTCATTAGCGAGCATGCGCGGTCACAGGGCAAACCAGCCGTTGCGGCTCACGTGAGGGACAATTCGAAATCAAGTTCCCCGGTCGTCCAATGACAAGATCCATTTCACGAGTTGCCGCGCGTCCCGACGGCTGATCGCAACTGCATTGGGTGGCATGGCAAGTCCGCTGACTTTGCCCTTCCAATGACTGACGTAGGGATTGGATCCCCCCATCAGCGTGGAGGTGAGTACGTGCACGGCATCCTTTTGTCCCTTGTATTTGATCGCGACGTCCTGCCATGCCGGCCCCACCGGTTTGGTGCTTTGGTCGGAGGGAGCACCCGACTTGATTGAATGGCACGTCAAGCAGCCACTGTGCGTGGCGAGTGCAATCATGGCGTCGTCCTGGGTCGTAGCCGGTACGGGCGCAGCCGCCGGGGCGGGCGCCGACACTGCAATACTCGCCGATGCCAGGCCCAGCATTGCCGCGGCTGCCCAATTCGTTGTTTTCATGCGATTCTCTATCATCCAGCTTTTCAGCTATCGTTCGACCGCGAGTGCAACGCCCATGCCGCCGCCGATGCAAAGGCTGGCGAGGCCCTTCTTGGCATCGCGCCGAATCATCTCGTGCAGCAGTGTTACCAAGATGCGGCAACCGGATGCCCCGATCGGATGACCGATCGCAATCGCACCGCCGTTCACATTGATCTTCGAGGTATCCCAGCCCATTTGACGATTGACGCCGATGGCCTGAGCGGCAAACGCTTCGTTGATCTCCATCAGATCGAGTTCCTCGTGCGTCCAGCCCGCCTTCTTCAAACACAGTTGGGTGGCGGGCACCGGACCCATGCCCATGATTTTCGGATCCACGCCCGCTGACGAGTACGCGCGGACCCAGGCGAGCGGCTTGAGCCCCAACTCGCTGGCTTTTCGCGCCGACATCATCATTACCGCGGCGGCACCGTCATTGATGCCCGACGCATTACCCGCGGTGACCGTGCCGTCTTTGCTGAATGAGGGCTTGAGATTACTGAGTGCCTCGACAGTCGTGCCGGGTCGGACGAATTCGTCGCTGTCGAACACGGTGGTGCCTTTGCGTGAGACGATCTCAAGCGGCGCGATCTCGGCCTTGAATTTACCGGCTTTCTGCGCGGCCTCGGCCTTCTGCTGTGATGCTGCCGCGAATTCATCTTGGTCACGGCGCGAAATATCGTATTTCTTCGCGATGTTCTCGGCGGTCATTCCCATGTGATAGTTGTTGAATACATCCCAGAGGCCGTCGCTGATCATGCTGTCGATGAGCTTGGCATCGCCCATACGGAAGCCGTCGCGGGATCCTTGCAAGACATGCGGCGAGGCGCTCATGTTTTCCTGACCGCCGGCAATGACGATCTCCGCATCGCCACACTTGATCGCCTGCGCCGCCAGATGAGTAGCCTTCAGACCGCTGCCGCAGACCTTGCCGAGCGTCATCCCCGGCACCGTGTCCGGAAGCCCGGCATGGATCAGGGCTTGCCGCGCGGGATTCTGACCGACGCCGGCGGTGAGCACTTGGCCCATGATCACCTCGGATATCTGATTCGGTTGAACCCCGGAACTGGCCATCAGCGCTTTGATGACGTGGGCTCCAAGATCGGCCGCAGACACCTTGGCAATCGACCCACTGAACTTTCCGACTCCGGTTCGCAGCGCGGCCGTGATAACTACTTCGTTCATAACACTCCCCTCCCAGCCAGATTGTTCAACTCACCGCCGCTCGTTGCGTATTGCAGCGAACGGAGCCTACTTTTGCAATACATACTCTCCAGGGGCATCGGCAAGCGGCGGATAGCCGGCCGCGGCGGATCCCATGGACGGTGGAGCTACCTGCGGCTCGCTGGAATGCTGCGCGAGCCATTGCTCCCATGTGGGCCACCAGGATCCGGAGCGCTCCTCGGTAGTCTTGAACCACGCTTCCGGCGAAAGCGTCTCGCTTGCGCTCAACCAGGTGCGGACGCGATGGCGCCGCCGTGGGTGAACCGGACCACTGACGATGCCGGCATTGTGGCCGCCCGACGTCAGCAGAAAGGTATAGTCGGCGGATCGCGTCAAGCCACGTGCTTTGTAAACGGATTTCCACGGCGCGACATGATCGGTTTCCGTGCCGACGACGAACATGGGTAGGTGAATGGCCGCGAGATCGACGCGGCGGCCCTCGGCGGAAAATTCGCCGCGCGCAAGCGCGTTGTTCAGGTAGAGCTGACGTAAGTATTCCGAATGCATGCGGCACGGCATGCGCGTGCCGTCCGCATTCCACGCCATCAAGTCGTTCGGTGTTTCGCGCTTGCCGCGCACATACGCGTTGACCGCTGGCGTCCACAGCAGATCGCGGGAGCGCAGCAACGAAAACGCGGCGCCCATCTGCCCGCTTTTCAGCACACCGGTTCGGTTCATGACCGCCTCCAGCATGTCGATCTGGCTCGGACTGATGAACAGCGACAGCTCGCCGGGTTCGCTGAAGTCTTGCTGAGCGGCGAGCAGCGTCATGCTGGCCAGCCGTTGGTCGCCGTCGGCGGCGGACACGGCCGTGGCGATGGACAACAGGGTACCGCCGATGCAATAACCCACCGCATGAATCTTCCGATCCGGGACGATGCGCGAGACGGCGTCGGTCGCGGCTTGGATTCCCAGCCTCAAGTAGTCGTCCATGCCGAATTCGCGATCGCTCGCGGTCGGGTTTTTCCACGACACGACGAACACCGTGTGACCCTGCGAGACCAGGTATCGCACCAAGGAGTTCTTCGCCGACAGGTCGAGAATGTAGTACTTCATGATCCAGGCCGGGATGATCAAGATGGGCTCGGCGTAGACCGCGGCGGTCGCCGGCGAATACTGGATCAATTCGATCAAGTCGTTGCGCAGTACCACCTTCCCGGGAGTCGCGGCGATGTCGCGTCCGACCATGAAATGCTCGGTGTGGTTCTCCGTCTTGCCGCCGAGCATCCGCTGAATGTCTTCGAGCCAATTACGGAATCCGCGCACCAAATTCTCGCCGGCTTCAGCACGCGTGGCATCGAGCAACTCGGGGTTGGTAGCCAGGTAGTTGGCGGGCGATACGGCCTCGAGGGCGTTGCGGGCCACGAATTCCAAGGTGCGTTCATTGCTGGGCGCGACGCCGGGCACGCTCGACAAGGCCTTCTGCCACCAGTCGGCGTAGTTGCGATAAGTGTGCGCGTAGACATTGAAGGGCCACTGCGCCCAGGCACCGCCGCCGAAGCGATCATCGCCAGCCGCCGGGGGCAACGGTTCAGCGACGGCCGCCTGCAAGGCAAAGGCGAAGTTATCGGCCACTTTGGCCATTGCGTCCTGCATGAGCCGCGACTGCGCGGGCGGTTCCTTGGCCAAGTTCAGGAGCCAGTCCCACCAGGCATTCACGTAAACGTCAGGAGCCAAGCCGCCCGTCACGGTTGCCAATTGCGCGCGCAGGCCGCGCTGCAGATTACGCTGCTCGGCGGCTTCCGGAGTTAGCGCTTTATCAATCGGAGTTACGGCTTTACCAACCGGAGTTACGGCTTTACCAACCGGCGCTACGGCTTTACCAACCGGCGCTACGGCTGGATCAACGATTTGGCTCAAATTCTTGCTCACGTGGCTCCCTGGCCGACGCTACGGTCGTGATTACACGAACCCGGCTTGGCAGGGCGCCGCAGCGCCCCGCCAAATTCCGGTGATGGGCATCAGCCTGCTTTTTTCTTCGGCTCTTCGAACTTCTTCGCTTCGTCAGTGAACTTCTTGGCTTCGTCACCGAACCTCTTCGCCTGGTCGGCGGCCTTCATCGTCGTATCGACGACATGGCTGGTGGTCTCTTTTACCGCGGTAGTGAAGCTCGCCTGGGCTTCGGTCGCCAGGGTAGCAAACTCTTCAGCGCGCGCGCGAAGCTTCTCGCTAAGGGCCGTGGTGAGTTCTACTTGCTTGGAAAAGAAGTCGGCAGGCGTCTGCGCGGCGAGCGCCAGCTTCGCCTGGGCGAGGCTCCACTCCAGGTAATCGCCGGCGACGGCGTATTGGTAGCGGCCTACGCGGTCGAGCACTTTCACGCCTTCCTGCTGAGCCTTCAGCACCGGCGCGAACGCATTGCGATAGGTCTCCAAGATGTTCTTCGGATCAAAAGTTGAATCACTCATGTTAGCTCCTCGGTTGGGAATCTCTTCACGCACACATCATAGCGCGTTTTGTATGCAATGCAAGAAGAATTTTCCCGGCGCGATAAGGGAATCCACGTATGCGCCTAATATAATGTTTTTTATACCTTTATTCACTTCCGTCCAGCCGGACACGCACGCCCGACATTACTGCGACGCAAAAAAAATGCTTGCAGCGGACGACCGCAGCGAAACGACAGTTCGACGCCCGCAGCATCCTGAGCGCATCATGTGGAAAACGACATCCAAAGCGAGGTCGAGCAGTGGCGGCAATACTCGACCATATCCGGTCCCTGGAATCCTACGTCGAGCGCAGCGGCGCTCGCCTGGTGCGCTCTACGTTGCCCGAATCGGTGCATGGAAGGGTGTCCCACGATGTGATTATGCTGCGTGTGGACTTGGATCCGGAACAGGAACTGCTGACGCTCGTCCACGAGTTGGCGCATTGGTTGGCGCATCGAGGCGTGCGCGCTCATCAACCCTGCACCGTCTTCGAATACGAAGCCGAAGCGGTGGAGGCGGTGGTGATGGCGCGTCTCGGATTACCGCGCCCGTCAGCCCACGATGACAGTCCAACGGATGACCTGTTGTCGGCTTCGGTTACGCGCGTGATCTGGGCGAGCAGTCGAATCTGCGACGCCCTCGGGGTGGACACGGACCGGCAGGCCTCAAAGGCGTAACCCACCGTCCACCTCGATGCAACGCCCCGTGAAAAAATCGTTTTCGAATATGAACAACACGGCGTGCGCGATTTCCTCCGGTTGTCCCAGGCGCTTCAACGGCACCGGCGCCGTGAGTTTATCCAGCACTTCAGGCCGCATCGAGGCAAGAATTTCAGTGTGCGTGAAGCCGGGCGCAATCGAACCGACGCGAATTCCGTAGCGCGCGAGTTCTTTAGCCCAAACCACACCCATGGATTCGACGCCCGCCTTGGCGGCGCTGTAGTTGGTCTGACCCGCGTTGCCGACTCGAGAAATGCTGGAAATATTGACGATCACACCACCATTACCGCACTCGATCATATGCGCCGCGGCCTCGCGCGCGCACAAGAATGGGCCGGTCAGATTGACGCCGATGACGGAATTCCATTGATCCAGCGTCATGCGGCCGACCGGTACGCCATCTTTCACTTTCACGAGCAAGCCGTCGCGGACGATACCGGCATTGTTCACCAATCCGTCCAAGCGGCCGAAGTCGACCGTCACCTGCGTCATGGCCGCCGACACTTCGCTTTCGTCAGCAACGTTCACTCGGTAGGTGCGGGCCTGAACGGCTTCGGCCGCACACAGCTTGGCCGTCTCGCCGAGATCGTCGGCATTGAGATCGAATAGCGCAACGTTGGCACCGTGGCGCGCGAGCTGCCACGAGATTGCTCGACCGATACCGCGCCCCGCGCCGGTCACGACCACTGCTTTACTATGAATATCCATGGTTATTTACCCTCTTTGCCATTATCTTTAGGCTTGTCCGCTGTCTTGTTCGTCGCGCTCGAAGACGTTCCGAATGCGTTGAGCGTTACCGCTTGCATCTGCTCCCACAGCTCCATGTTTTTGCGCGCCATTTCGGACAACGGTGCAAGCGGTGCTTGCAACGCCTTGGCCATTTCCGACTGCATGGACGCTTGCTGGCGCAGCATCGCGGTGAACGCCTGCTCCAAATAGCGGCTGAGCAGCGCTTGCATGGGACCGCCGTAGAAGCGGATGATCATTTCGAGCAAATCGCAGCCGAGCACCGGCAGGCCGAGTTGCTCTTGCTCCGCGATGATCTGCAACAGCACCGAGCGCGTCAGGTCCTCGCCCGATTTGTCGTCGACGACCTTGATCTTCTCGCCCGCCACCACGAGCTGCCGCAGATCGTCGAGCGTGACGTGGCGGCTGCCGCTTGTGTCGTAAAGTCGGCGATTCGAGTATTTTCTAATGAGGCGTTCTTGCGGCATCGGTAATTTTTCGCATTGCAAAAATATGATATATCTCAGGGTCATTATACATCAGTTGTTTCATAATAATTACTCGATATAAAACAGTCGCTTATATGTCAAACGCGCAAATATTCCCGGCGAGATCGGAACTCGACATCCTATTTTGCATCGCATACGGAGAAGCGTGTGGGCAATGACCCATGGAGCTACTGGAAGGCGTTCGCGGCGCACACTGAGCAGACGCAGCACAACCCCTTCACGCCGTTCCTCGAGTCAGCCGAGTGCTTCGCGGCCGCTGCGCGCAAGTATCTCGAGGACGCTCGGCACGCGCCGGCCGCGGACGAGGCCGCACGAACGTTCAGCCATTTTCTCCGTGAACAGTCCATGGCGTTTTTTCAACCTCCGTGGAGTGCGGACGCAGCCACCGGCAGCGCACCTTGGGCGGCAATGCTCGATGCGCCCGCGCTCGGCCTGACCCGCGAGCATCAGCAACGCTGGCAGCGCACGGCCGACGCGGCACGGCGCGTCGCCGAAGCGCAGCGCCGACTGCAATGCCTCTGGTCCGACGCATTGCGTGACGCTGCCACGGCGTTTGCGGCGCGTGTTGCGGCCTCCGGGATCGTCATCCCGAGCATCGGCGCGCCAAGCGTTGCCACGCTGCGCAGCCTGTACGACTCTTGGATCGACTGCGCGGAGGAAGCCTATGCAGGCACCGCCCACAGCGATTCTTTCTGCAACGCGCTGGCCGA
>Ga0187880_1002937_pt1 | contig 13136 bp, 11 predicted proteins | sample June2016WEW_19_4_FD_132998 | JGI IMG/M metagenome (GOLD analysis project Ga0187880, IMG submission 132998) | Peatland microbial communities from SPRUCE experiment site at the Marcell Experimental Forest, Minnesota, USA - June2016WEW_19_40 | ecosystem: Environmental > Terrestrial > Soil >...
CGCATGAACCACCGAGCCGAGAACGCGCTCGCGCGGAAAGGCCCGAGCCTGCGAACCATCCGGATCCACGGACGCCAAGGCCTGATCCTTGAGCGGTCCGCCGAAATCCTGAAAGAACCACCACGGAATGCCGTTCGTACCGCTGATGACGACGGTGGATGGACCGAGCAGCGGCGTCAGCTGCGGTGCCAAATCGGGCAAACTTTGTGCTTTGACGGTGAGAAAGACGTAATCCTGAAGCCCAAGTTCCGCGGGCGATCCCGCCGACGGATGCGATTGCCGGATCTCGCCGGCGCGCTCGACCCGAAGACCGGCCTTGCGCAGAGCCGCCAACGTCTCGCCGCGGGCGACCAGGGAGATCCGCCATCCGGCACGGTCCAATGCGTCCGCGAGCCACGCTCCGATGGCGCCCGCTCCAACGATGGCCGCGGTGCGGGGCCTCGCGTGACCCATGCTAAGTTTTGGTTTTCAGCGCAACGTAAGAGCCGGATTTCAATCCCGACGCCCTGCCCTCGTCCGCATCGACGTGCAGCTCCGATCGAAACTCAGAGGAAACGTGGACGAGGACGTCGCAAAACAGCGTGTGCGAATAGGGGCCGTCATTAGCCACGTCAATTCGGTCTCCGTCCTTGAGGCCACGGCGCTTGGCTTCAAGTGGATCCATATGAATGTGGCGTAACGCGCGGATTACACCGTGATCGAGCCGCACGGAGGCCCGAGGCCCTTCAATGACGATACCTGGAGTGTCCTTGAGATCGCCCGACTCTCGCACCGGAGCCGGGATGCCCAGCACCTGTCCATCGGTCTGGGATATTTCCACTTGATTATCCACCCGTGCCGGGCCGATCACGCGGACATTGGGAATGCGGCCCCGCGGGCCGACCAGCGTCACCAATTCCTGCGCGGCGAATTGAGTGGGTTGCGAGACCCGGGACCCCTCATGGAGCTGGTACTTATCGCAAAACAGCTGCTCGATGATGTTTTGCGTGAGATGAACGTGGCGCTCGCAAACTGCCACGGGTAATCGCTCGGTGGGCATGCTCTCGCTTTCGTGCCGTAGTGCACTCATCCGTCGTTCCTATAGCAAAGGCGTTGTCACAACTAATACTATTTCAACTATCAGGCGGTAACGCCAACCGATGTGCCCTGAGACGCCTGTTGGCGCCGCTGCGGCGCACTACGAACCAAGAGGACGGGGACGGTCATCGCCCGCACTACCTGCTCGGCATCGCTTCCCATGGCCAGCCGCGCGAGGCCGCGGCGGCCATGCGTGCCCATCACGATCAGATCCGCGGGCCACTGCTTGGCCTGGGCGATGATGAAATCAGCGGCCGGTCCGCCGATCGATTCCAAAAGCACCGAGTCCACCTCGACTGCGCTTTGCCGCACGAGAGCCTCAGCTTCCGCGAGGATGGTCTTGCCGGTGTCGCGCAGGGACTGGAAAAGGTCGGCCGCGTACATTCCCGGACTATACGCACCGTCGATGATGAATTCGTTGACCACATGAACCAGGCGAATTCGACCGCCGAAGTTCTTCGCGACGTTGATCGCTTCGCTGAGCCCGCATGTCGACGTGCCACTACCGTCCACCGGAACCAAGATTTTGCCGTACATAGTCATTCCCCTTCAATTCGGTAGCTACTTTCTACCAGTCGAACCCATCAATTGATGCGCGGAGTTTCCGCGACGAGATGCGGCGATTACCTAAAAGCGAGTAGCTTGCAGCGCCGTGCGCCAACCGCCTTGGTTTGCGGTTTCAATGCGCACTCCCGCTCATCGCCGGGTCCTTCCAGTCCCGCCAGGCGCCGCCCATCGCCTCGAACAGCTGGGCCGTGTCGAGATACCGCTGGCTCCTGGCCTCCGCGTAGCCGAGCCGCGCCTGCCCGAAGAGGCGTTGCGCCTGCAGCACCTGGATGAAACTGGCTGCGCCTTCTCGGTAGCTCTCTTGAGACAGCTCGAGCGATGCTTGCGCCGTGTCGAGCGCCTCTCGCTCCGCATCGAGTGCCAGCGCATCGTGTTCAAGCGCCTGCAGGGTGTCCGCGACTTGGCCAAAGGCTTGCAGCACCGTTTGCCGATAGATTCCGAGCTGCGCAGAAAAGGCGTCGACGGCTTCTCGACGTTGTGCGCTGAGGGTGCCACCGTGGAAGATCGGAGCCGTAAGTCCCGCACCGAAGCTCCAGAGACTGTTCGTGCCTTCGAGGAGCCCAGCGGTGGACGCAGATGCTTGGGTCCAGGTGGCCGTCAGCGTGACATTTGGATAGAGCTGCGCCGTCGCCACGCCGATGGCTGCGCTTGCGGCGTGCAGTTGCGCCTCGCCGGCCAGGATGTCCGGACGCTCGTGGACAAGGATCGAAGGAAGACTAACCGGCAGATCGGTCGGCAAGTGCAGCGTGTCCAGCGCGAAGGCAGGCGGCGTCCACTCGGCCGGTGTCTTGCCCACGAGTATGGTCAGGGCGTCACCGGCGGCGCTCAATTGCTGCGCGAGCGGCGGCAATAGCGCACGATCGGCGGCAAGCTGGCTTCGGGCGCTCAGCACATCGCTCATTGCTGCCTTTCCCGCTTCCTGTTCGATCTGCGTCAGCTCGAGGTTCTGTTGATCCACTCCAACAATGTCGTTGACCGCCTTGATCTGTTCGCCTGCGGCAGCGATGTTGATCGCCTGAATGACGGCGTTGCCCGTAAGCGAGAGATACGCGGCGGCCAGTTCGTATTGCTGGACCTGCGCGAGCGCCGTCTGCTGTTCGATCTGGCGCCGGACACCACCAAAGATATCCGGGCTGAAGCTCACCGTCGGTCCAATGTTGAACAGGTTTCCGACGACATGGCTCGGGCTCGTAAAGATTTCGCTGCTTTCTCGCTCGCGGGTTCCGCTCGCGCCGAGATCAGCGTGGGGGTAGAGGCCGCCCGCCACGACAGCGATGGCCTGCTGCGCCTGCGCCAGTGTCGCGCGCGCGGTATCGAGCGTCGGACTTCCTGCGATGGCGAGCGCGAGCGTGTCATTGAGCTGTGGCGCGTGAAACAGCTCCCACCATTGACCGAGAACCGGGTTTCCCGGCAGTAAGTGCTGTTGGACATCGGCAGGACCGGCCGCCGGAAGGCTCATCGGGGATCGCCCGTAACCCGCCGCCGGCGATGGCTCAGGTCGGGCAAAATCCGGCCCAACGGCGCAGCCGAACAGCGTCCCGAGCACGCTGCCGAGGATCCAACCCTTCATCACCACTGCGGATCGATGGTTGATCATGCCGGCTACTCGTAATGAAGTGCTTCGATAGGATCGAGATGAGAGGCTTTTCGGGCGGGGTAATAGCCGAAGAAGATTCCGACTGCGACCGAGAAGAGGAAACCGCCCACCACCGCCACCGGGGACAGCACCGTGGGCCAATGAGCAAGGAGGGTGATCAACTTCGAAGCGATGATGCCGAAGATGATTCCCGCAATTCCGCCTGTGAGGCTGAGCAACACCGCTTCGACCAGAAACTGAAGCAGCACTTGCACCCGGCGGGCGCCGATGGCCATGCGCAAGCCGATTTCGCGCGTGCGCTCGGTGACCGAGACCAAGAGAATGTTCATGATCCCGATGCCGCCGACCAGGAGGGAAATTGACGCCACCGTTGCGAGCAGCAGCGCCATGATGCGGCTACTGCCTTCCGCGGCTTCGGCAATCTGGCTCAAGTTTCGGATGGCGAAGTCGGCGGTGTCGCCGGTCCGAATGCGATGCCGGCGCAGCAGGGTTGCCGTCACTTGACTGATCGCAGCCTGCACTCGCTCGGGGCTTACGGCCTCCACGTAGATCTGGTTGACGTAGCCGGTGAGTCGCGGCGTGATTCCGTACGGATTCACGGGCGGCGGAAAATACGGGTCCGTCGAGGTCTGCGCTTGACTGGGTACGGCCACGCCGAGCACTTTGCGTTCTGCGGCGGCGAACGGGATCATGACGATATCGTCTTGGTCCTGCCCAAAGCTATTCTGTCCTTTGCCGGCGAGTAGACCGATCACCCGCACCGGCGTCCCCTTGATCAGGATCATCGCGCCAGTCGGGTTTTCGTTGGGCGGAAACAGCTGTTGATAAACGGTCCGGCCGATGAGCGCGACCATGGCGGCGTCCTGATCGTCCTGCGCTGTGATGCGCCGTCCCGCTACGATGTGCCAGCCGGCCGTGTCGAGGTAGCTGGGCGTGATGCCTTGGATGCTGGTCGTCCAGTTCTGACTGCCATAGACGACTTGGCCGAGCTGGCGGATGAGATAGCTGACGACGCCGACAGCCGGATCATCGCGGTGCAGCGCCAGCGCATCGCTGACCGTCAGCGTGGAAGCACTGCCGCTGCCGCCGCGAACTCCGCTCGTCGTGGTCGCTCCCGGCAAGACGACCAAGAGGTTTGTGCCGAGGCTCTCGATCTGCTTTTTTACCGCCTCATTGGCCCCTTGCCCCACCGCCACCATCGCGATCAGCGCCGCGACGCCTATGAATACGCCGAGCATGGTCAGCGTCGAGCGCATCTTGTTGCGCCAGAGCGCCTGCGCAGCGGCAACGAGAATCATCACAAAGAAACCCAAGAACGGCCCACCCGGTGCGGCAGCCGATGATGCCGAGGCGTGATGCGTGGCGAACGCGAGGTCGGCCGCCGCGTGCGGCGGCCCTTCTGGGGCTGCCGCGCGCTGCCGTTCATCGGTGACGATGCGGCCGTCGCGCATGGTCACGATCCGATCAGTGTAGGCGGCGATATCCGACTCATGGGTGACCACGACGATGGTCATGCCCTGATCCCGATTGAGCGAGCGGAGCATGCCCATGATCTCGTGCGATGTCCGGGTATCCAAATTGCCGGTAGGTTCATCGGCCAGCAGCACGCTCGGCCCGCTGATCAGTGCCCGTGCGATGGCGACGCGCTGCTGCTGGCCGCCTGAAATCTGACTGGGCGTGTTTCGTTCCCGGTCCTCGAGGCCCACGAAGCGCAGCGCTTCCCGCGCGCGTGCAAAGCGCTCCGAGCGTCGCGCCGGTCCGGACACGCCATAGAATAGCGGCAGGGCGACGTTTTCAAGGGCACTCGTACGCGCTAGCAGATTGAAGCTCTGAAACACGAAGCCAATGCGTTCGCTGCGAATCCTGGCAAGGGCTGGTTCGGGGAGCTCCGCGACGTTGAGGCCTTCGAAAAGATACCGGCCGCTCGTGGGCCGGTCCAAGCAGCCGAGAATGTTCATCAGCGTCGACTTCCCGGACCCCGACGATCCCATGATGGCGACAAACTCGCCGCGCTCGATGACGAGGCTCACGCCATCGAGGGCGTGCACATCGACATCACCCAGGCGGTAGGTCCGGGTGACGTCCTGGATTTGGATCACTGGCTCGGACATGGAAATCTTGGTTTCCGTCAGAAACCGACCAGGCGCGGCTGGGAAGCGCCGGGCGCGGCGCCGCGGGTGCGCTGCTCGCTCACAATCACTTGATCGCCGGCGTGAATGTTGCCCTCGACGACCTCGGCATAACTGTCGTCATCGAGCCCGGTCTTGATCGACGCCCGCAACGGATGCCCGTCGCGCAGCAGCCAGACGTCTGTGCGGCCCGCGGGTGCTGCTGATGATCGGCCTGCGCTCGATGCTTCCGCTGCAGTACCGAGACCCGAAGGTGCAAATCGAAGCGCTTGGTCCGGCACCCGCAGAACGTCGACACGCAGGTCGGTGACGATGCGCGCCGTCGCAGTCATGCCGGGCGCGAGCAGGTGATCGTTGTTGGCAACACCGATCACGACGTCATAGGTGACGACATTTTGCACGGTCTGCGGGGCCTGACGGAACTGCAGTACTTTGCCGGCGAAGGTGCGATTTGGATAGGCCTCGACGACGAAGGTCGCCTTGTCTCCCTCGCGCAGGCCCCCGACATCGCTTTCGCTGACATTGGTATCGACTTCCATCTGCGTGAGGTCGGTGGCGATCAGGAAAAGCGTCGGCGTTTGGAAGCTCGCCGCCACCGTTTGGCCGATCGTGACGTTTCGGGATACGACGGTCCCGTCGACGGGCGAGATGATGTTGGTATAGCCGAGGTTCACCAGCGCCGATTCGAGTATCGCTTCGTCCTGCTGGATGACGGCCTTGTCAACCTCGATCTGAGCGAGCGCCTGGTCATAAGCGCTCTTGGCGCTGTCGACCGTGTCCTGCGAGACGATGCCTCGCTTCACCAGCCCAGCGTCGCGCTGATAGGCAACCCGGTCGTAGGTGAGATTCGCTTGGTCCTTGAGCAACTGCGCTTTGGCATTTGCGCGGTTGGCCGTGTCCTGATTGACGACTGCCTGGTAAGGACGCGGATCGATTTTGGCACAAAGCTGGCCGACGCGAACCCGGGTATTGAAATCACAATATTGATCTCGAATGACACCCGACACATAGCTGCCGACGGTGACGGTCAACACCGGGTTCACCGTACCAGTCGCGGTCACCGCGCGCGCGACGACGCCGCGCGTAATCGCGGCGGTGACGTAACTTACGGCCACTTGCCTATGCTTAAGCCAGTAGACGACACCTGCGCCCAATAACAGAGTCACGATTGCCGCAGCGATCCACCAACGGGCCGCAACAGACAGGGTCCGCGGCCGTGGGGGCTTGCCAAGGATTGCAGCTTGCTTCGGATCGGCGGTATCGAGCGTGGAGGTCATCGCAGAGGGGAATAAATTACCGGGTTGGGGGCATCGGCGTCTTCTGAGCGCTGATTGTGCAAATGCCATATTCCGTCCGTACGGAATTCTCTTGATACGTTTGCAATACGACTCTCCAAGACGATCTGGATACGCCAATCGTCATGTCCGTTTCTCCACCACTCATCGACGTCATGCTGATCGAGACATCCGTCAGGTTTCGGGTGTGGCCGCCCTCCTGCAATTGCATGGTGGTTGTTTCTTCGTCGAAGATGATGGCGATTGCACGCCGCTCCACTGCGCTCTGCGCATCTGTGTCGGTCAAGGTACACTCCAAACGCTGGGCGGCGGCCAATGCGCCGGCGCTCGCCAGAACGGCCGCAACCAGCAGGAGCGGGGCGGATACACCGATCGAAATTCGCACGAGCATCAGGTTTCGCTCCGCATTGAGAAACAATCTGCTTAAAATCGCATCGCTTTGTGCGGCCAATCATTCGCCTTTCGGCGCGTCGGCGCTAGCGTCCGCCCGCTGTACGTTCCACCAGCCGCCGCCGAGCGCGGCAAATAACGCGACGGTGTCCTGATAGCGTACGGCAATCGCCTGCAAATCGGCGATCTTCGCCTGCTGATACTGCGTATCCGCCAGCAAGACGTCCAGATACGTTTCGATACCCGCTTCATAATTGACTTGAACCAAATGCAACGCTTCGGCGGCGCTCGAAAGCGCTTCATCCTCTGCCAACAGCACCGCGGCATCGTGATCGAGTCCACGCAAGGTGTCGGCGACTTGTTCGAACGCCGCCAGAACCGTCTGCCGGTAAAGAGCCATTGCCTGGTGGTAGCCGTCGATCGCCGCTTTGCGCTTGAACCACAAGGTTCCCCCTTCGAACAGCGGTGCGGTAGCGTCCGCTCCCACGCTCCAAGCGCGTCCATTGGCGGGAAATAAGTTGCTCGTGGAATTCGTCGCGGCCGCGATGCCGCCGTTCAAGGTGACACTGGGCAGCAGTGCGGCCGTCGCGACCCCGATGTTGGCACTGGCCGCGTGCGCTGTCGCTTCGGCCGCTAGAATATCGGGACGCTGCCGCACCAGATCGGACGGCAGGCTGACCGGCAACTGGCTCGGCAGCGTCAGATCTTCCAAACTCACCGGCGGCGCCTTCCACTCGGCGGGCGTGTGCCCCGCGAGCGCCGCGAGCAGGTCGTCGCTTTGCACGAGTTTTTGCTGGAGCTGCGGAATCGTCGCTTCGTAAGACGCAAGCTGGCTCTGCAGGCTCAGTACGTTCGAATAGGGCACCGTCCCGGCGTCCGCCTGGACCTTGGCGATTCCGACCTGCTCCTTTTGCAGCTCGATGAGCTGTGCCGTTGCCTCGATCTCGGCGCGATAAGCAGCCTCGGCGACCACGGTATTGACGATGTTGGCCGCCAAGGCGAGATACGTTGCCCGCTCGTTGGCATGGGCCACATCGACTTCGGCGTGCAATCCTTCGACCAGACGCCGCTGCCCGCCGAAGACATCGAGTGCGTAGCTGACGGTAGCCGACAGCGTGAATAAGTTGAACACGGTCGACGGCACGTTCTCCCCGATATTGGTGGCGCTGTATCTCTCGCGCGTGGCGCCGGCAGCCGCATCGATAGATGGGTAGAAAATGCCGTACCCGCTGCGCAAGTTGTTCTGGCTTGCCCGTAGGCTTGCTTGAGCGGCATCGAGGCCGGGGTTGTTGGCGATCGCCTCGCGGATCACCGCATCGAGCTGCGGCGAATGGAACAGCCGCCACCAGTCGGCGGCGACTGCGGCACCGGGGTTGAATTGCTGAGCGGTGCCTTCGACGGAAGCCGTCGTGGCAGGATCCGTACCGTTCGAATAATGCGTCACCGCCGGCGCCGGCGGACGGTGGAAATTCGGGCCCACCGCGCAACCGGATAAAATGCACACGAGCGCAATGCAGCTGCCGCGCTTCATGGTGCCGCCGTTGGCCGTACGATACGGCACCCGCGGTGGGAGGCGGCTATTTCGCGCTGACGTAGACATCGACCAGTTCCCCCGGATAGACGTTGAGATTCTTGGGGCTTGCGAAACGGAAAATGACCGGCAGCACCCGCACGTCGACCAGCTCTTGCCTTTCATCGGAGAGTTCGATCTTTGGCGACACAAAGGGTTGCATGCGTACAAACGTCAGCGTCACATGCTTATCGGTGCCGCGGATGAACATCTCCGCCGTGAGTTTGGCAGGATCGGCCAGACGGTCGATCAATATTTCATCGATGTAGGCGCGCACTTGCATATTATCGTCCGGCGCGCCCATCACGATGAGCGGGTCCATCCCCTGGGTATAGCTGTCGTAGGCCCCTTGCGGCGACACGTAGCTGCCGACGGTGGCCTGAATCGATCGCACGACGCCGTCCGCCGGTGCTCGAATGGTGTATTTCGCGAGAAGTGCCGCGGCCGATGCATAGGCTTTCGACAGGGCGATATATTGCTTCTCCTGGTTTTGAATGTCGTAGATCCAGGCACCGGCCTTGGTCAGCGCGTACTGCTTGTCGAAGACCTCGAGGTTGGTTGCGGCGATTCTTTCTGCATTCCGCGAATTATCCAGCGCGTCGCGGCTGACCGATTTGGGGTCAATGCTAAAGGAGCGTTCCTGCTTGGCGAGCTGATCCTCGGCATTCTTGAGGCTGGCCTTGGCATTGTCGACTTGAGCGGTCACCACGTCGAGGTTCTCGCGCCGCGGCTCTGCCTTGAGCTCCGCCAGCATCGTTTTTGCCGCTTCCGCTTGCGACAATAGCTGCTCGACCGTGGCGCGCTGCACGGATTCGTCAATGCGCAACAGCGGATCGCCCTTGTGGACGGTGGCGCCTTCGCCGACCAGGACCTCGGTGATCGGTCCCGTCACTTCCGGATAAATATTGATATTCTCGCCGAGCGGCTGAGAACTCTCGATGATGCCCTGTGCATAAATCCCTTTGGCATAGGGATTGGCGGCCGGATTGAATGCGGGGGGCAGGGGTTTGGGCTGCTGCCCGGCAATGTATGCGCTGGCGAGCGCCAGTATCAGGCCAATACCCGATACGATGAAAATGATTCTACTGCGCATCCAACTTCTCCCGCTCGATACCCATCATTTTGCCGTCCTCCATTTTCACGATGCGGTCTGCATATTCGTAGATACGGCTGTCATGCGTCACGATGAGAATGCAGCGCTGGTCGGACAGAATGTGTTCGCGGACGAATTTGACGATGTTGCGGCCCGTATCGCCGTCGAGCGACGCGGTGGGCTCATCGAAAATCAGGATGTCGGGACGACTGACGATGGCCCTCGCGATGGCCACGCGCTGCTGTTCGCCGCCGCTGAGCTTCACCGGCGGCAATTGCGCCCGGTTCTTCAATCCGACGACATCGAGATCCACTTCCGCCTCCTTGAGCGCCTCATTCCAGTTGCGCTTTTGCAGGATGAGCGGGATCGCCACGTTTTCGGCCGTGGTCAGGCGCGGGAAGAGATGGTAGTCCTGGAACACGAACCCGATCTTGTGCAGGCGGAATTCGGCGAGTGCATCGTCGCCGAGAGTCCAGATCGCGGTATCCTCGATCTTCACGGTGCCGCTGTTGGGGCGCAGGATTCCCGAGATCATGCTGAGCATGGTGGTCTTGCCGCTTCCCGAGGGTCCGACGACATACAGCATCTCGCCGAAATAGGCCTGGAAGCTCACGTCCTTCACCGCGTGGGTCTTGGCATCGCCCTCGCCGAACCACTTGTTAAGGCCCTCGGCCTCGATGGCGGTTTTTTGTGCCATGGGCTAGCCTCGGAAGATGTCGAACGGTTCGATTTTCAGGACTTTGCGCACGCCGAAGTAACTGGAGATTGCGGCAATGATGACCACCATGATGAACGCCAGGCCAAGATTGCCGAAGGTGATGAGCGCCGCATAATCGGGCAGATTGAGCCGCGCCAACCAGATCGTGAGCGTGCACATTCCGACGCCGATGCCATATCCGGTCAGGGCAACGAATGAGGCCTGAAACAAGATCATGTAAACGAGCTCCCGCCCCTTGGCGCCGATCGCCTTGAGAGCGCCGAATTTTTCCAGGTTCTCGAGCACGAAGGTATAGAAGGTCTGTCCCGAGATGGATAATCCGATGATGAAGCTGATCACCGTCATGATCAGCATATTCGTGCCGATCCCGGTGTGGTACATGTAGAAATCGGAGATCTTTTGAATGAACTCGTCTTTGGTGAGCGCCAGATATCCCGCTTTCGTGACCGCTGCCTTGATCGAGGCCACATCGGCCGGCGATTTGGGCTCCACCAGCAGGTAGGAGATCGTGAAGCGGGGATTCGGGATGTACTGCCGCGCGCGATTGTAGGTCGTGTACAGAGTCGGTATACCGAACAGCCCGCTCGATGCGACATGCGCAATGCCGACAAGCACGCCGCGGTGGTCGTTGAGTTCGAACTCGGTGCCGACTTTCGGATTGCCGAGCTTGTAGAATTCCGAATCATTGACGGCAAAGAAAGCGTTCTCGCCGTAGATGTCCTCAACCGTTCCCTGCTCAAGCGGCGGTCTGCCGAACAGGCTGGTATCGTCGAGGCCAACGACATTCGCGGCCTGGTATGTGCCATCATGCAGCTTCAAGAGCGCGGCGCCGGAATACAGGGGCACCGCATACTTGACTCCCGGTATGCTGCGCACTTCATCCAGGACGTAGTCCGGCAGCGAAATGGTGTTGGCGACCGTCTGGATCGACGGATCCATCACCCAGATCGAGGCGCCGATGTTGATGACGGTCGCTGAACCGCGCAGCAGGATTCCCGCGAACAGGGAGGTCATTTCGATCATCAAGAACACGGCGAAGGTGATTCCCGCGAGCAGCGCTATGTACTTCGCACGGTCATTGACCAAAAGCTTATAGGCAATCTGCAATATGCCGGGCATTAAAAACAGTCCTCGAGAATCGGATGCGCTGAACCATACCCCGCTGCCAGCTACCGCGACAATGAGGACAAGCCGAAACGCAAGGCGCTGATGCGCAAATTGGCACGATGCAACGGAGCGGTGCTACTCCGCCGCCTTCGGCGCGGTCGGTGATGCGGCATTTTCATCCCGCACCAGAAGCACCGGGACCGGCGCCAGTCTTACCACCTCTTCTGCGTCGCTTCCCAACGCCAATCGGCGCAGGCCACGCCGCCCATGGGTCCCCATGACGATCAGGTCCGCGTGGTATTTCGTGGCCTCCGCCACGATCAACTCCGCCGCAGGGCCGCCGATCGACTCCAACATCACCGTCACAGGCTCCAGGCCGTGCCTTCGCACCAGCGCCGCCGAGTCGGCGAGAATCACCCTGCCCCGTTCACGCAATGTATCGATCACGTTCGTGGCATACACCGCGGGGCTGTACGAGTAGTCGAAAACGAATTCGTTGACGATATGCAGGAGGCATAGCGTGCTTCCCTGGCTCTTGGCAATCTTGATTGCTTCGTTCAGCCCTTTGATGGAAGTGTCGCTGCCGTCGACAGGCACCAAAATTCTGCCGTACATGTGCATCTCCCGTTGCGGTACCTGAAACTCTATCCGACCCGTAATTATCATTTTAACAGTCTCATCCCCGGCCAACCTCTTCGCAATTTCCCTGGAAACTTGCGACATGTGCGTAATGACTGGCGCATCACCCGAATCTGGCTTAACTTCCGATCATGTCTACGGCGAGCGTCGTTGCCTTGCGTCCGCAGACGCCGTCGGAGGGATTGTGATCGACGAAATGCTCGCGCCGTCCGTGTATCCCCATCCGGTGACGCATCTCATCAAGCGTGAGACCCTGATCTCGTGGATCATTCTGACCGGACAGTACGCATATAAGATCAAGAAACCCGTGCGTCTCGATTTCATCGACGCCACGGCGCTTTCCAGCCGACGCGAAATGTGCGAGCAAGAGGTCGCCTTGAACAGAAGGCTGGCGCCAGATCTGTATCTTGAAGTTGTCGCCATCACCCGCGACGACAACGGCGTGCGCGTCGGCGGTTCCGGAGAAGTGATCGAGTATGCGGTCAAGATGCGGGAATTCCAGGGTTCGCAAGAACTCGGGTCACTGCTCGATCGAAGAGAGGTTTGCCTACCGGAAATCGTTGATCTCGCGGAGCGCCTCGCGGAGTTCCACCAGCGCGCTCCGCGTACCGCGGACCGGACGTTCACGTGTACGGATCATCTTCGCGACGCCGTCCTCGGCAACTTGGCCAGTCTCTTGTCGCACTTGAATGCGCCGGAGGCGCTTGCTGAATTGGGGCAACTCATCGACTGGACTCACGATGAATTGCATGACCTGCTGCCGACCTTGCGGCTACGCGAACGACGCGGATTCATCCGCGAATGTCACGGCGACCTCCATGCCCGCAATATCGTACGTTGGAAAGGGCACTTGGTGCCGTTCGATTGTTTGGATTTCGAACCTAAATTGCGCTGGATCGACGTGATGAACGATGTCGCCTGCTTGGTGATGGATCTCGCCTCCCATGACCGTTC
>Ga0187880_1002939_pt1 | contig 13133 bp, 17 predicted proteins | sample June2016WEW_19_4_FD_132998 | JGI IMG/M metagenome (GOLD analysis project Ga0187880, IMG submission 132998) | Peatland microbial communities from SPRUCE experiment site at the Marcell Experimental Forest, Minnesota, USA - June2016WEW_19_40 | ecosystem: Environmental > Terrestrial > Soil >...
CGCCGGCGTCTACGGTCTCAACCCCGACCTGGTCAGCTGCGACTTCCGGCGGCTCCTCGCCGGCCGCGAGGCGGCGCTCGCCACCAGCGTGCCCGAGCACCGTGTCGCCCTGCTCACCCGGGCCACCCAGGGCATCCGGGGCGCCCCCTTCACCCATGCCGGCTACAACTGGCTGCTCGAGGACGAGGAGCAAGTGCGCAGCGTCGCCGTCGACACCCTGACCCAGCTCGCCGAGCTCCACGCCGCCGCCGGTGACCTCGACCGCGCCATCGACACCCTGGAGCAGGCCCTCACCCTCGACCCCGACCCCATCGAGGACCTCTTCCGCCAGCAGATGCTCTGGCAGCACCGGCTCGGCCGTCCCCAGCAGGCCCGTGAGGTGTACCGCCAGTTGGTCCGCCAGCTCTCCGACCGCTGCGACCGCGTCCCCAGCGAGGAGACCACAGCCCTCCTCGAGTCCCTCGACGCGTCGCCGCGGGTGGTGGTCCAGTAGCAGGAATGCCGCCGCCAGCTCCGGGCGAGGTTAGTCGGGAGGCGGCGCCGTAGCCGCTTCCGCGAGCGCGCTGGCCGCCACGGGGCCAATCATGGGCTCCAGCCAGCGGCGCAGCGCGTCCGTGCTGGCGTCATCAGATGGCAGCTCCGAGACGGCCTCCTCGTTGCACTCGCCCCCGCTGCAGCGCCGAAGGTAGACGCGACCCCCGCCGATCACGGAGACAATGGGCGGGTCTTCGATCACGGCAGCTACCTTACGCCCCGAGCCTGACCTCTCGGGGGACCGGCCCGTTCGAACGCCAAGTAGGATCAGCGGCGGCACCGAGCCGTGACGAGGATCAACGACCCTGTCAGGCAGAAGCCGACATCTTGGCCTCGTGGGCTGTAGGAGCGATCGGATGCGGAGAACGTGTGTCACAATCGCCCTCGCCTGTCAAGCCGGAGGTCCAAGATGGCCCAGATCATCTCGCTCTTCAATCACAAGGGCGGCGTCTCAAAGACTACGACCACATTCAATCTTGCTTGGATGCTCGCCCGAAAGGGAAAGCGTGTCGTACTTGTGGATGCTGACCCACAGTGCAACCTCACGGGACTGATCCTTGGCCTAAACGCCGAGTGGCCTCCGGAAGACATCTCCGACTCAGATGCCGACAGCGAAAGTCTGGCGTTCTCCCAAAGTCAGGGCGCGAGTGAGGACTTCTGGAGCAGGAACCTGTCCCGGACTCTCTATGGGGCACTGAAGCCCGCGTTTGAATCCGAACCGAAGCTCATGGATCCCGTCGACTGCCTGCCGGTTGACGGATGCTCGGGCCTGTACCTGCTGCCCGGCCACCTTCAGCTCGGCGAGTATGAGGTCACCTTGAGCGTCGCTCAAGAGTTGAGTGGATCTCTTCTCGCCCTGAGGAACCTGCCCGGCGCCATGTACTTCCTGCTCACCGAAACTGCGCGGAAGCTTGACGCAGACTACATCCTGGTCGACATGAGCCCGAGCCTCGGTGCAATGAACCAGAATATCGTGAGCGTTAGCGACTTGCTCGTCGTGCCCACGTCACCAGACTACTTCTCCATCATGGCGCTGCAATCGCTTGCACGCGTCTTGCCACGCTGGATGCGCTGGGCCGAGGCTGCGAGTCACAACGATGTACTATCAGAGGCCGCATACCCCTTTCCGAAGCCACGGCTTCGACTTGCCGGGACCATCATACAGCGCTATCGTTTATACCGCTCCCCAACGGACGAGGAGCCTTACGGGACCCCAACCGGTCCGTTCCGCGTCTGGATCGACAAGGTTACGCAGGCAACGCAGCGGCAGTTCGTCCCAGCAATGGCCGCCGCCGGCCTCACGCTCCCGGACGACGCATACTCGCGGGCGGCAGTACCGGAATCCCGCGTTCTTGCTCAAGTACAAGAGTTCAACAGTCTCCTGCCCAAGTCGCAGGAGCACCGCGTACCGGTCTACGAACTCACCCCGGAGCAGCTGGGGCAAGTCGGCATCGTGCTGGAAGGATCCGAGCGCCAGATAAAGAGCTTGCGACGCATATTCTCGGACATGGCAAGTAAGGTTGAGGCTCTGTCGACGGAAGTACGCTGAGAAATGCCGTCGCCCGCATTCGCTGTATTCCAGCGGCTGGAAGCCCAGGTTCACACCATTCGCCAGGTTGCGGCGCGAGAACTGGCCGCCGGCTCTGGAACCGCTCCGGTTCTCTACCGCTCCTGCATCGTTCTCATGGTCGCCGCGTTCGACGCCTACGTGCACGAGCAGGGGGTTCGACTCCTTCAATTACGAGCCGCCGCTAGCCCGCTTGCTGCGGAAGAAGTCGTAAGCTACCTTAAAGGGCTGACAGCGACACAACTGGCGGGGCCGCAAGCCTCCGGGTTGATCCGGTACCGACTCTCCTATAAGACGCTAGCGGCTCCCGACAGAATCGACGAGCTACTCCTTGCGGCCGGCCTAGATCCTGTGGCAATCTGGCTGGCCGTATCGGTGGCGCTCGGTTCTCGACCCGACAGGCAAAGGCCCCAGCTTCAGCTCCAGTACGATCGGCGCAATCAGATTGCCCACGAGGGCGATTGGGACCCTGTCGCGCTAGAGCTTCGCGCAATCGAGGACGCACATGTCGCCGATTGTGTCAAGTGCATCGTCGACCTCGTGGCCCAGCTCGACGTTGCGCTCCCCTGAGGAGCATTGACCTCCAGTTCTCCCCTCCGTAGGTCGTAGTAGCACTCCAATTCGCGCCGGGTCCGCTGGAAGCAGGGGGGCGCGCTCATCGGAAGCAGCGGCCACCCTAAATGGGCGAACGCTGGTTCTATCCCTCCCAGGCTAGGTGAGAGGCGTGGCTGAGCTGCTCTCGGAGGACGTACCCTTTGCTGGTGATCGCTCAGTACTGCTTTGTGCTTCCGGGATTCATCTACATTCCCAGCTCAGCCCGGCTTGACTGGATCGAAGACGAGCTGGACGGTGAACGTGTATTCGTTCGCATCGCGACCCTCGATGACCCTGAGATCTCACTTGGTCAACGACCAGCAGACGAAGACGCCGCCAACGGAACGGTTCTCATCAATGGCGAACCTACGGTCCAGGCGCGGCTTGTCGTCGTTGAATTCCGCAGGGACGGCGGGTTTGATCGCCTAGATGGCCCTCACTGGGACCCACCGCTGGACCGCGCAAAAGCAGTCGCCAACGGCGTCTTGGCCCGCCTTCGCGTGTACACTCGGGCCCAATTCCTGCCGCCAATACTCGCCCTTGGTACCAGCTACTGGGTCACCTATCTGGACGACGCCCGGGCTGAGCTTCCGTCCGAGAAAGGCCTTGTACGCCGACGCGGAGCCGTCGGCTTTGCGATCGAGGGAGTTCTCAGCATCACACCTGACTCTTGGGCGGAATTCAGTGCAGTTCTTCCATCGCAAGTGACGACGTGGGATGTCTTGCTGCTAGATGCCTATCAACTCCTACCACAGATCGGTCCGGCGCTTGTCCTTGCGTGGACAGCTGTTGAGACGGCCGCAACCGCGGCATCCACACACCTGGCGGCCGCGGCGGCTGCGCCGCTCTTGGAGTGGGTAGAGGAAAGGTTCAGGCCCGGAGTTGCGGACCTCCTGAACCAGGCACTCCCAGCGCTCGGCGGGCAGTCTCTATCCGCCGGCGATCCGCAGCTTTGGATCCGCGTCAAAGCATTGCGAGACGGGCGCAACACCTTCTGTCATCACGGGGTGGCGACGGACGATCGTGGGCACGGTATAGACGGAAGGAAAGCCGCAGATCTCGTGAACGCAGCCGATGAGACGCTCCGGTGGCTTGAACAGTACTTGCCTACGGCCAATCTTCGCCCCGCGCAAACTGTGATCGTGACAACGAGCGTCGCCGTGCCCGTGTTCCGTGTGGCGGAGGGTGCCGATCCAGTCTAAGCCTAGGACCCTCAGCGGCTGCACGCTCGAGGCCGCGATGACAGCCCGTCCTGCACCTGGTTCGTCTTCCGGGGCTGGCAAACGTGTCCTCCGTAGCGAGGCGGCTGATCGCTGAGGTGGCATCCAAGCAGCGCGCGGCCGGCCTGCAACCCCCAAGGCGAGTCGCCTGCGGCGAGGGGTTTCCGGCCAGCCTTCTGCGCGCCGCTATCCGGACGCCACGCGATCACCCCTCAAGGAGGACATCATCATGGCCCGGAAGCAGAACCCTGAGCAGCTCGTCGGCGAGGTCATCGCCGAGAGCCCGACCGTCAAGAGCCGGAGCTTCGGAACCTGCCGTTTCGCGATCCTAGGTCGCGTTGCCGCAGACCCGACGCTGAGGTACACCGCTGGCGGCAAGGCGGTCCTTGACCTGACCCTGGCGACCACCGCCGCGGGCGTCGCCACCTTCCACACGGTGGTCTGCTGGGAGCGCGCGGCTGAGACCGTGGCCCAGTATGCCAGCAAGGGCCGGGAGCTCTACGTCGACGGGCGACTCGGCTCCCGCGTGCGTGAGGTGGAGGGCCACCGCATCAAGCAGGTGGACCTCGTGGTCGAGAACTTCCAACTTCTCGGTCGGCCGTTCGCGGCATCTGGGGACCCGGGCGAAGAGCCCGCCGTGGAGGGGGCCGCGTAGGCGGTTCCTCCCTGTGGGGGCGCGGGCGGCACGACCGCCCGCGCCTTCCTCTTTCTGCCCTGCTTCGTCGACGGGGCCTGCTCAGCGTCCACTTCAGGCGGGCCCGCTGCGCCGTCAGTGCACTGTCAAGCTTCTTGCAGTGGTCGACGTTCCTGCCCGGCCTCGAGCACGCCAGCCGGGACGGTTGCCTCTCGACAGTCCTGCACTTTGCCGGTGCCGTCCGGGCTGAGCTCGACATTCAGGTGCGCCGATGTCAGCTGAGGCTGCCCTTCCTCATCAGCCCGTCGGGCGCCGCCTGGCGCTCGCGCATCAGCGTAGTCAGGGGTGGGGTTTCGCCGCGCGAGCCGGCGGAGCGGCATTCCCCGGTGGGATGGCGGCTGCTCTGCTGGGCAGCGTGCTCCGGCCTCGCTGGTGAGCTCCGGGCACCACTTCGTTGGAGCCTTCGGCTCCTCCCTCCGCTCGCTCGGCCTCCGCGGTGTCGCTGCGCGTCGCAGCCGCACCCCACTGGAGGACCAATGCCATGAACGCCAGCATCACCCGGACCGACCTGCTCGCCACCCTTGCAGACGGCGTCGCCGGCCTCACTAGCTCGATAGCGTGGCGGGCCTGGCTCGACGTCCAGCGCCGCTTCCACCGCTACAGCTGGGGAAACACCCTGCTCATCGCCTGCCAGCGCCCCGACGCCACCCGGGTGGCCGGCTTTCACGCGTGGCTGCGCCTGGGGCGTCACGTGTGCAAGGGGGAGCACGGCATCGCCATCCTGGCGCCGGTGGTGCCGCGCCTGCGCGTGCTGGACGCTCAGAGCGGTGAGGAGGCCTGGATCGCCGGGGCCCCGCGGGCGTTCCGGGTGGCACACGTCTTCGACGTCAGCCAGACCGAAGGCCAAGAGCTCCCCGCGCCGCCGCTGAACCGGCTCGAGGGATCCGATCCGGATGACCGGTACAGCCAGCTCCGCGCGGTCGCCCACGGTCTCGGATTCACCGTCGAGGAGGACCACCTGGAGAGCGAGGTGAACGGCGACTGCAACCACGTGCTGCGTCGGATCCGAGTGGAGGTGGCCAACGAGCCGCGCCAGCAGGTGAAGACCCTCGCCCACGAGTTGGCCCACGCCATCCTCCACGAGAACCGCGAGGGGCTCTCGCGCGAGCGGGCGGAGCTGGAGGCCGAGTCGGTCGCCTTCGTGGCCTGTGCGGGGCTGGGGATCGAGACCGCCGCCTACTCCTTCGGCTATGTCGCCACCTGGGCTGGCGGCGGTGAGGCGGCGCGGCGGGCGATCGCAGAGTCGGCCGAGCGCATCCAGCGGGCAGCGAGGGTGATCCTGGACGGCGGCCTCGAGAGCGCGGAGGTGGCCGCGTGAGGCCGGGGTGGCCGCGGCGCCGAGGGATCGTCCACCGGAGCCCCTCTGCCCGAGACGGTGACCGCGTGCCCGACCGCGTGAGCACCCCGCCCCGGGAGCCGGGCCGGCTCGCCGCGAGCCTGGCGGGGGTGCTCATCGTCTGCGCCATGCTATCGAACGTGCGGAGCGCATCCCATCGCGGCGCGAGCCCGGTCACGCGTCTGGCCGCCGTGCCGCTGACCGCCCTCGTGGTCGCACTGACCGGTTGTGCGGCGTCCACGCTCCCGCAACCGTCGGGTGGCGCGCCGGCCACCGCGACGACCTCCGGCTCGGCGACTCCGGCGCCCGCCGTCGCCTCCACCCCCACCCCCACCGGAACGGCGGGCGGCAACGACACGCTGGTGGTCGAGCCGGACCAGGGCATGGGCGCCGTCTACCAGGCCATGGCCGGCGCCCAGCACTCGATCGACCTCGTGATGTACGAGCTGGAGGACAGCACCGCCGTCAGCGATCTCATCCAGGCGGACAGACGGGGGGTCGCGGTCCGGGTCATCCTCGACCAGGCCTACGCAAAGAGCCAGAACCAGTCCGCCTACGCGGCCCTCCTCGCCGGTGGTATCGACGTGCACTGGTCCTCGACCCAGGTGGACATCACCCACCAGAAGGCCCTGATCGTTGACGCTCGCGAGGCACTGATCATGACCGGGAACCTGACCCCGCAGTACTACGCGTCCGACCGTGACTTCGTGGTGGAGGACACCGACCCCGTGGACGTCGCCGCCATCGGCGCCGTCTTCGATGCGGACTTCGCCAACACTCCGGTTGCTCCCTCGTCCGGCGACGATCTGGTCTGGAGCCCGGGCTCGCAACCGGCGCTCGCGTCGATCATCCAGGGAGCGCGCAAGCAGATCCTCGTCGAGAACGAGGAGATGTCCGACTCGGAGATTGTCTCGGCTCTGGAGGCTGCCGCCGCGCGGGGTGTGGACGTCGAGGTCTGCATGACCGATTCGTCCTCATGGAACAGCGAGTTCGACGCCCTGGTCCACGCCGGGGTGAGAGTCGTCACCTACGCGGCAGACGCCTCGCTGTACATCCACGCCAAGGTCATGGTCGCCGACCCGGGAACGGGCACCGAGAAGGCATTCGTGGGCTCGGAGAACTTCTCCTCCACATCGCTCGACCTCAACCGCGAGCTGGGGATCGTGCTGGACGGCTCGGCGATAGACAGCCACCTGGCCACCGTGGTGCAGGGAGATATCAGCGGCGCGACCGCGTGGTCGTCCTCCTGAGCACCGCGGCCTGACCGGCCGGTCCCTGAAGGGACCCCGCGGCCATCGGGTACGGCGTCGACGTCAGTGCCAACCGGCCCGAGACGCTCCGGAGGCCATGTGGCGGCGTTGCGGCCGTTAGAGGCTGGCCCGCCGCGGCAGCTGGCGCTCCACCAGCCCGACAGCGGTCGCCAGCTGGCGGCGCCTGCGGACCGGCCGCGCCCCAAGGCTGGTACCCGCTACAGGACTCAAACCTGTGACCAAGGGATTGAGAGTCCGAGATGGTGCAATCTCAGCGTCGGTTCTTTCATATCGGAGTCAGCATGATCACGTACGCTGGCATGCGCATCAGGTCGGGATCATTCGCTCCAGCTGCTGTCAGCGCGGCCGCGACCGGGCTGATCCGCCGTGCTACACGGGGGTCAGCTGATGGTGGAGTGCCGTGCCGTCGGGCACGTGGAAGGCGATCTCCAAGCGGCCGCCAAAGGCTCCGGCGATCCTGTTGAGGGTCGCGAGATTTGGGGCATGTTGGCCGCTCTCCAGTCGTGAGATCGCGGACTTTGTTGTGCCGACCCTCTGCGCCAGCGCTTCCTGGCTGAGGCCGTGGTCGAGGCGCAGGCGGATGATCTGACGGGCCACCTCCTCGAAGGGTCGCAGCCGTTCGAGCTCGGCGCGGAACTCCGGATCGAGCCGGGCTTGCTCGGTCATGTCGTCGCGCACGCTTCGGCCGATCGGGCTGATGGCGTCCATGAGCCTATGTTAGCAGATATGCGAACAGGCATCAAGCTCAAGGCGCGTCGTGGCCGGCCGCCCGGGGAGGGCGTCGCGGGATCTCTTCCATGCGTCGGCGGAAGTCCTCCCAGCGCTGCCGGGCCAGGGCCACGTCGACATCAGGGATCGCCGCCGTGGTCTTCTCGAAGGCGTGGAGGAGGATGAAGAGGCTCCGGGACCGCTCGTACAGAATTCGGAAGAGCTGGCGGCCGTGGTGGCACCGCAGCTCGCGCAGCTCCCCGGCGACCTGGCTGCTGTGGGGGAAGGGAAGCGGGGGGTCGGTGTCGCGCAGGGTGTTGAGGCGATCCACCTGGAGGAGGACAGCTGCTCTGACGGGCCCTGGGAGATTGGCGAGGAAGTCGCGGACTGGCTCGCTGCCATCTGGGGCGCGATAGTAGACCGCCTGCATCGCTGGCATCAGAGTGGGCCGAAACCCGCCTTGGGTTTCACGGCAACTCCTCCGATCCGGATCGCGGCGGTGTCCGCCTGTTCCGAGTGAACAACCGGCGGCCGTCCTCGAGTTTGAGGACGAGAATGCCGTCCCGGTCGACGCGAACCTGGTCGAACACGAGCACGCTCTGTTCGACGTCGAGTCCGATGGACTGGGTGAAGGCGCGTGTTGCCACCAAGTACGAGTCCGCGGCGGCTTGCTTCCGCACCGGGCTCGCGTAGGCCACCGAGGCAGCCGAGCCCTTGATTGCCACTTCTCCCACGGTTTGGTTGTAGCCGAGGACGACCGCATCGGGTGATCCGAGAGCCTCGAACGCTGCTCGATTCAGTGAGAGGTTTCCTCGCCGCTGAAACGCCGCCCGAGGAACAGCTCCGCCTGCACGCCGGTGCCGTCCGGTGAAGAGGGCAAAGCCTTCTGGGAAGGACTCGGTTGCTTTGCCGCTTACACCCTGAGGAACACCTGCTTGGGCGCCCTGAGGAGGGCTTGTCGGCTGCTCCAACGGCTGGACGCTTTGTCTTGCCGCCTCGTCCTTGAGTTGTTGAAGCGAACGTTCGAGCTCGGCGATGCGGTCATTCATCTGGCTAGTCGGTTCAGTTGGACCCATGGACCCCATTATAGCGATAGTCAAAGTGATCTGCAAGGCAGTTCGAAGTGTGGTGGCGAAGCTTGGATCCTTGGTGGTCGCATCCGAGTTCCATCTTGGCTGATCGCCTTGTTTGGCGCGATGGCGCTGCTCGTTCCTGGGCTGGCCGTGGCCTTCAGGTGCCGTGGGCCCTTTTGAGCGCGGTCTGATTCGAGATGTTGGACGTCGTCGAGAGCATAGGGGATATGGCAGAGGACCTTATCGTCATGGGAGCGGTCGCTATCACTCTGGAGCCCGACTACCAAGCCCCCTACGAACTGATTCGCTTCGTCGCGGGCCCCTGCCGCCGGCAAACCTCTGCGGCCGCTCTGGCGTGTTAGAACGGCTTTGCCCACGTCCGATCTGGCCCTGCCATGCGGAGATGCCCCCGCACGTGGACCCGCCCGAGGTGCTCCCGGCCGATCACGCGTTCAGCCAGGCGATCACCTACCGAGAGGGAAGAGGGGCCACGTGGTCGGCTCCGACGCCCGGAGGTCAGGGCTTGGATGGAGGGGGCGCGAGCGGGCTCCTGAGCGGGGTTTGGTGGCTGCCGGCCGCTGAGGCCACGATGCCCGAGAACCCGCGGCCCCTGCGGGCACCGCTTCGCTGGCCTGCGGCCTCCCTCCGGGGGCGCGGAACCCCGGGCCTTCCCCGTGGCGCGGCCGACGAGGCCGCCATGAAACCCGCCACAGGAGGAACCGCCATGGCACCGCTTACCGCCGACCCACCCCGCCCCGAGGCCGTACTCAGCCACTCGGCCTCGCATCTGGTCACCCTCGACGAGCTCGCCGGCATCCCCGCCGGTGAGCCGATGGGCACGCGCCACCGGCCCGTGCCTCACATCGAGCTGGTCAGTACGGTGAAGCAGGCCTTCTCCGAGCGTGGGTACGCCGTGGCGCGCGAGGGGTACTCGGTGAGCCACGAGAACGCCCGTCTGTTCGGCACCCTGGACCTGATGCCCACTACCGGTGCCTCGCTGGTCGAGGGTCTGGAGGGAGGCATGGCGGTGGGCCTGCGTCACGCCAACGATCAGGCCTTCGCGCTCGGGGTGATCGCCGGCCTGCGCGTGTTCGTGTGCGACAACATGGCCTTCTCGGGCGGTGGCAGGCTTCTGCAGCGGAAGCACACCACCGGGCTCGAGCTCGTGACCGAGGTCGACCGGGGACTGGACCGCACCTTCCACTCCTACCGAGACCTGGTCCAGCTGGTGGACCAGCTGCGCGACACGAAGCTCACCGACACCGAGGCGAAGGTCCTCCTCTACGACCTGGCCCTGGACGGGCGGGTGATCGCTCCGGATCAGCTCGGCAAGGTCCACGGCTGGTACTTCACTCCGGAGGAGATGGCGAGCGCCGAGGATCGCGAGCGGGGCTTCAGCGACGTCGAGCCGCGCAACGCCTGGGGCGTCGCGAACGCGGTGACCCGGGTGGCGAGGAGCTGGCCTCCGGCCAGACAGCAGGAGACCGGCGTCGCCCTCTCGAACTACCTCGCGCGGTACTTTCGGATGCACGCTCCCGAGAGGCCCAGCGCCAACTGACCCCGCAGGACGGCGGGGGAGGGGCGATCGCCTCTCCCCCGAGCCGTCAAGGACGGTCGTGAATGGACGATGGTCCTCGCCGGGAGACTACCGGCGCACCGCGCCTGAGCTCAGCGCCAGAGCGCCCGCCAGATGCCGGCTCGGGCGGCCGCCCGTCCGATGATCTTGTTCTTGGCCCGCCGGGCGATGCGGTGGGGATTGCCCGACGCCAGCGTCGTGACGTCGTTGGCCATCCGGGCGGCGCGGTAGAGGTTGGAGACGAGCCGGCGGCGCCTCACCCCAGCGCCTCCGCCACGAAATGCTGCGCGTCCGCGGTCAGCTCCAGCAGCTCGGGCTCCTCCGTCTCGATGAGGCGGAGCAAGCGACGTGCCGTCTCTGGCTGCTCGGTGCCGATGGCGAGCCCCAGCGACAGCCAGTAGTCAGCGGTCTCCATGAGGACAGCGTGGACCTCCTCCGGCGTCTCCGCCCGCACCTCCGCCATGGCCTGGAGAAGCGCCTGGCCATAGCGTGGCCAGGCTGGGTCGAGGTTCTCTCTTGCCGCCTCTGTGTGATCTGTCGTCATGGTGTGCCCTCACGCCTTGCGCGGCGCCGCCAGTCTAGCGGTGGACCCCGGGAATCGCGCGCCGGGCCGGCGTGAGATGTCCTCTCGAGGGTGGGCCATCGGCTCCGAGTTCGTCGGCAGGCTGCCACGCCACTCGGCCTTCTTCGGTCCAGGCAGCCTGACGGCTCCGCTTCGCTCCGGCCTGGACCGCGGCTCGCGGCGTGGCGAACGCCCGCCAACGGAGCCGGTGGCGGCTCCCCTCACGGGAGGACCTCCCCATGATCGTCGTCGGACAACCCCTTGCCCCTCCCCGGTTGCGCGGCACCGACTCCCAGATCGCCTGGGCGCTTCGGATTCGAGCCGAGATGCTTCCGGAGATTCATGCCATCCGCGACGGCTCTGCGGGGCGGCTCCGGATCGGGGCCCTCAGCTCCGAGGAAGCTGAGGGCTACAGTGCGATCGTCGAGGCCGCCGACACACTGATCGCCGAGGAGCGGGCCGGGTGGTGGATCGACCGGCGCGGCCACAGCACTCACAGCCTGCTCCAGGAGCGGGTCGAGACCGCTCGCCGCGCGGCATCCGTGGAGGCACGGTGATGGGCGCCATCCGGGTGACGGCTCGCCGTTACAGCTTCGAGGTGCTGCGCGAAGAGGCGGAGCTGCCTTACCCACGGGGCCAGCTCGTGGCCGGCCCGGGGGATGTCGTCGAGGTCGCGCGGCACCTGATCGGCGCTGACATCAGCGAGGTGATCCTGGCCTTCTTCTTCGACGCGCGGCAGCGGGTCACGGGGCACTGCGAGGTGGCACGGGGGACGCTCAACGCCGCCCGGCTCACCCCGAGGGACATTCTGGTTCGAGCGCTGGCGGTCAACGCGGCCTCTGTTGCGGTGGCGCATAACCATCCGAGCGGGGACGAGACGCCGAGCCGGGCCGATCGCCAGGTGACGGCGGTGCTCCGCGACGCGTGCGGCCTGGTGGGGATCCCCCTGCTCGACCACGTCATCGTCACGGACACTGCCCATCACTCGTTCCGGGAGACCGAGGGTTGGGGGTGCTGACCGCCGACCGCTCGGTCTGGTGGCGGGCGTAGGGCGCCCGGAGGTCTCGTTCCCGCGCGGGGGCGCGATGGCCTCCGGGTCGCCTTCTCCTGGGTCAAGCCGCTGCGCGGCTCCTCCACTTCGTTGCGGCCCTGCGGGTGACCCCGGCGGTCCTCCGGCCGGTGGGGCAGCTGGGGCTGCTGCAGCAGCCCTGACCAACCAGCGTCCACGAGGAGAAGCGTGATGAGAACCCCCACAACGAGGCAGGCCGCAGGGCTCAGCAAGGACGAGATCGATCGACTGGTGGCGGCGATGTTCGACGCGCCGGCGCTGCCCTTCGACGCGCGGCCGCGCGAGGTCCCGTGCGCCATACGGCAGGAGTGCTCCTGCGGGCGGGTCGTCGCGATGCCACTCATGGGGAGGGGCCCGGAGATCAGACGGGAGTGGGTGTGCCCCCTGTGCGGGCTCGACGACTTCGAGGGCGCCGATCTGGAGCCGTGCACGGAGAGGAGGTGAGGGGTGCCGATGGCGGGCCAGGTGCTCGCTGGGCCGCAGCGGGACGGCTGGGTGGAGGTCCCGCGGAAGCGGTCGCACCGGTCGCCTGCGAAGGGCGACGGCGAGCCACCTGGGCGTGGCATGACGGTGATGACCTGGGCAAGACGGCGATGACGATCATCGCCAAGGAGTTCGGCTGCACGCTCGAGGAGGTCAGGAGGCTCTAGATTGCCTGTGTCCACGAGGGCCAACGGCTCGCGATCCTCCCCGGATGAGTGCTAGGCTGTCCTGTCGAAGCCAGCCCGGCAATTCACGACTGGAGTCACCGAATGGCTAAAGACTCGCAGCAGCCCCATCGTCCAGTTGCACGCACAGGGTCTGGTTTCAAAGGGGGCGAACTGCGAAGCCCGGAAGATGTGGCGCTCATCACAGGCGTCAGCACTGGCATCCTCCTGCGAGACTTCACACTTGATGCGGCAGGCGGCACGCGCATTCCCATCGGATCA
>Ga0187880_1002945_pt1 | contig 13115 bp, 9 predicted proteins | sample June2016WEW_19_4_FD_132998 | JGI IMG/M metagenome (GOLD analysis project Ga0187880, IMG submission 132998) | Peatland microbial communities from SPRUCE experiment site at the Marcell Experimental Forest, Minnesota, USA - June2016WEW_19_40 | ecosystem: Environmental > Terrestrial > Soil > Wetlands...
GCCAGCGCCAGGTAGCCCGCAATCCCGATCATCGCCACCGGCACTCCCGCAATCTCCGCATACGGGCTGTGGTTCACCACACCGCAGTCCCACTTGTCATTGATACTACAGGGCTCGGAACCCGTATCGTAGTGGACTTTCAGGGCCAGGCCGGAAACCACGATCCCGGCGATCGCCAGCAGAACGATAAGATAGCGCACGAAGTTTCTCCCGTGTGGAATTGTAGCGTGGAAGTCGCAGCACGCGATCTGGCTCCGCCATTTCGCCCGGTGCGGTCGCCATCACAAACCATTGTGATGTAGTAGAATTCTGCTGCTCATGCGCCGTCTTGCTGCCAGTTTGCTGCTTGTCCTGCTGTGTGCGGGACTGGCTCTGCCCATGCTGCTGGCGCGGGAATCCGGGGTTCCGGCCTGCTGCCGCCGCAGCGGCAAACACCATTGCGGGATGCTTCCTCAAGGCGATGGCTTCCGGACAGTAACAGCCAATTGCCCATATCACCGTTTCACCGCTCTGACCTCGCACTCCACAACCCTCGGCACCGCAGCTACCGCGCTGAGCGTCAACCTGGGCGGCGAGAATTCGATCGCACTGGCGTCTCCTGACCTCCCTTTGCGCGTGGCCGGCAACGCCCAGAAACGCGGCCCTCCCCTTTCGTAGTCCCCTTCTCTTTCGACAGATTAGTACACAAGCCAGAGCCTGCTCACGATGCAGGTGAGCGAGTAGTTCTCCGCGTTTCTGCGCTGCATTCAATGCTCAGCGCCGTGATTTGCGCGCGGAGGAACAACCCACGCTTCTCTGCCTCACCACAGCTACTACGGAGAGGACCCATTTGCAGCACAACATCCGGATTGCGAGGACGGCCGCTCTCATCGTGCTCATCAGCGCGTTGCTCGCAATGGCAGTCTCGCCATCCGCAGCGACCGTGTTCGGCAATGTGCGAGGCGTGGTCCACGACTCGCAGCACCACCCCATCACTGGAGCACAGGCCACGCTCCAAGCCAGCGATTCGAACTACTCCTTGACTGCCGAGACTGGCGCCGATGGAGAGTTCCACTTTGACGCGGTGCCGCTCGGCCAATACAGCGTCACCGTCGAAGCGCCGGGATTCGCCCCGCAGAAGCAGGCCCTGCTGGTCGTGTCGGGCAGTGCGCCAATCTTGCATTACCAGTTGGCGATCAACGCAGCGCAAGAGAAGGTCACGGTCACGGCAACGCCCGAAGACCTGGATCCGGAGTCGCCGCGCAGAGACATCGTCATCGACCAAAAGCAGATCTCGCGCTACGCGGGTGTGGATGCCAGCAACAGCTTCAAGATCATCACGGAGTTTGTTCCCGGATCGTATATGGTGCACGATCAGCTTCACGTCCGTGGCGGACACCAGATCACCTGGGCAATCGATGGCGTCCCGGTTCCGAATACCAACATCGCCTCCAACGTCGGGCTGCAGTTTAATCCCAAAGATGTCTCCTACCTCCAGGCTGAGACCGGCAGCTTCGCCGCCGAGTATGGCGACCGGACCTACGGTGTTTTTAACGTAGCCCCGAACAATGGCTTCGAACGCAACCGGGAGGCGGAGCTGATCGCCAGCTACGGCAACTACAACCAGACTGACGATTGGCTTAGCTTCGGCGATCACACTGCAAAGTTCGCGTATTACGCCAGCCTCAGCGGCAATAATACGGACTGGGGTCTGGAGCCGCCCACCAGCGTCAATCTGCACAACCAAGCGAGTGGGGGCGGCGCATTCACTTCTCTCATCTACAATCCCAATGCCAAGGACCAGTTTCGTTTCGATGCCGGCCTTCGCCTCGACTACTACCAGGTGCCGAACGATCCTGACATGCAGGCCGCGGGCGTCCAAGACCGTGAGCGCGAGCAGGACATCTTTGGCACGGCCACCTGGGTGCACACGTATTCGCCCGGTCTCATGCTAATTGCGTCGCCGTTTTATCACTTCAACCGCGCCGCGTATGAGGGAGGGCCCAACGACGTTCCAATCGCCACCGACAACCGCGCCTCCAACTATGAAGGCGGCCAGGTAACAATTTCTGCCATCAATGCCCGCAACAACGCGCGCGCGGGAATCTATGCCTTCGCGCAACAGGACAACACATTGTTTTCGGTGATCGCAAACAATGGCTCGGGAGACGCCTTCAGCCAGCGCGTGTCTCCAGGCGGCAACCTGGAAGCGGTGTTTCTGGAAGACCAGTTCAAGGCGACGTCGTGGCTAACTTTGACGGGAGGGATTCGGCTTACCCACTTTGACGGCCAGCTCACCGAGAATGCCGCCGATCCCCGTCTGGGAGCGGCCATCCGCATTCCTAAGCTCAATTGGGTGCTGCGCGCCGCTTACTCCTATTTCTACCAGCCGCCGCCGCTCGACACCGTGTCGGGGCCGTTGCTCCAGTACGCGGCCAGCCAGGGGGTCTCCTTCCTCCCGTTGAAGGGTGAGCGCGACATTCAGCAGGAGTACGGCATTACGATTCCGCTGCGCAACTGGGTCTCAACCCTCACGTACTTTCACACCGGAGCGCGAAATTTCTTTGATCACGACGCCCTCGGCAATTCGAACATCTTCCTGCCGCTCACCATTCAAGCTGCCCGCATTAAGGGCCTGGAAGCAGCCGTCCGCTCGCCGCTGATTCTGAAGCATTACCACGCGCACCTGGTCTATTCGAACCAGCAAGCCGAAGGGTTTGGAGCCGTGACCGGCGGGCTGACGGACTTTTCTCCTCCGCCGGTTGGAGGTTTTTATCTGGACCACGATCAGCGCAACACGCTTTCTGCCGGGATGGAAGGCGATCTGCCGTGGCGCAGCTTTGCCGCCCTGACGTTCAACTATGGGTCGGGATTTCTCAACGGTGACGGGCCCGCCCACCTGCCGAGTAATTACACCTTCGATTTGGCGCTGGGCAAGACTTTCGGCGAGAGCTTTACGGTACGGTTGATTGGCGCCAACATCACCAACAATCGCTACCAACTGGACAACAGCAACACCTTTGGCGGCTCGCACTGGGCCGATCCGCGGATGCTGTCCGTACAGGTGAAATACCGGTTCCACTACTGAGGCTGCTCGAGCCGGCAACCTCGTGCAAAACCGGCCATTGGGGACACGCGCTACTCAGAGTATGTTCACCGCCCTCGCGGCCAGCAACACAATGATGGTCATCGAAATGAGCGATTGCAGCATCATCAGGCCCTTCGCCCAACGCGAAAGGATCTGCGTATCTGTCGGCGATAACGCGGTGCTGGTGTTGAACGAGAGAAAAAGATAGTCGATGAAGCGGGGATGCCAGTTCTCGGGCTTCGCCGGGGACAGCTCGTGCAGGGCCATCTGCGGAAACAGGAACGCGCCGAGCTCATGGCTTTTTGTCTTTTCCCGCTGGTAGGGGCCTCCGGCATCTAACTTCCAATACCACGCCGCAAACACCAGCAGGTTGCTGATCCAGAGGGAACCTGCCGACTGCAGCAGATGAACCGGCGACTCCTTGTGGGTTGGCAGGAAGCGTACCAGCAAGACAAGGGATGCGATCACGGCCAGGGTGACGGAACTGATCAGAATCAGCCCGCCAACATACGCAGTGCCCTCTGCGCCTCTCGAATGAGATATCGAGACCAGGGTGGCCAGCGCCGCGAACACCGCAACCAACAGCCAATTGGGACCAAGGCTGAGTATCTGAGGCAAGGCGAAATGAAGCGCTACGACGGCTGCCAGCGCCAGAATGACCGGCCAGCGCGGCTCGACGTAGCGTGATCGATTGGACATGCATCCGATAATACTGCCGGGTGCGCCGTGCGACCAGGGCGAGGAATCTTTTTGCGGGACGGCGTAGGAGCTTTGCGCGCGTACGTTGCCGCTGTGCTCGGGGACAAACTCCAAGCATCAGTATTCCGGTCGCGCTGACCAACCATCACTTAATACCGAACGCGAACAGGCCCACTACGGCACCGCCCAAAATCAGGAAAGCAGGATTGATCTTGAACCGTAGCAAGGTCATGAACACGACAAATGCGATGGCCGCGGTAGTCGCACCGGTAATCGCCCCTTTGGCGATGGCATAACAGCCGGCCAGGAGCAGACCGATGGAGACGGGCGCAAGTCCCTTCTGAATCGACGCTCGCCACGGCCACTTTTCCAGCTTCTTCCAAAGGCGGCCCACTAGCAACGCCAGCACTGCCGTCGGTCCAAAGAAGGCGAGCAGCACCACGATGGCGCCCACCGTCCCGGCTGTCCATTCTCCGATAGAAACAATCATCATCATGTTGGGTCCGGGCGCTACTTGCCCGACACTGTACAGGTGGATCAGTTGCGTGAAGGTGAGCCAGTGATGGACGTCAACGGTGAGGACCTTGAGTTCGGGGAAAGCCGCCATGCCGCCGCCGACAGTGAGGAGCGACAGATAGGCGAACACGCGAATGAGCGCTGGGACTTGATTCATTAGCGCACATTCTCCTTCTCGGCCCTGCGTGGGTGGTACCAAAGAACCGCGATGATACCGACGGCGATAAGCACCCGGGGCACGGACTGGTGCAGCCAGTTGACGCCGAGTACCGTGAGCACAATGAAGACGAGGTCGTAAACGTGGGCCAGCGACTTCCGTCCCAGTTGCACCGTGGTGGCGAGAATAAGTCCGATCGCCGCGGCTGCCACTCCCTTGAGCATGGCTGTGACCACTGGCCGACTGCCGTGCACCTGGTAAAGCATGCCCACAATGTACATAAGCACCGCGCCAGGCAGGCAGATGCCGATGATCGCGGCGAGCGAGCCCAGAGCCCCGCGCAGTTTGTCTCCCACCAGCATTGCCATGTTGGTGGCATTCAGGCCGGGCAGGGTCTGGCTGATGGCCAGCATCTCGACGAATTCCTTGTCGTCGATCCACTCCCGCTTGGCCACAAGACCGCTTCGCAGGTAGGCCACGACACCACCGCCGAAGCTGGTGGCCCCGATCAGCAGAAACTCGAGGAAAACGTCGCGGATGGAAGCGCCCTGCGCCGCAGGGGAGCCGGCGAATATGGGGGCGGGGGCAGGTTTTGCGACCGCGTTACTCATGGCTTTGGGGTGCATTTCCTTTCAGGCGGTAGACCATCCCCGTCTTGGTTGTGCCCAGCGTGATCCAATCCTGGACGTCCTGTTGTAGCGTGATAAAGAACTGCTCACACAGTTTCCTCGGCTTGTCGGCCACATTCCCCTTACGATCGAACCTGGCCTGGTAGGCGAACTCGCCCACCAGTGGCATATGCTCACCGCGGGTGCGCCATAAAGCTACGTTGCACCTGGCGAGAATGCCTTTACCGAAGTCGAGTTCTCCGAGTTCCAGGAGGACCTCTTCGACGATCCCTTCGTTCACTAGGCTGACCTTCTCGTCATCGGCCTCCTTCAGAGCGGCGAGCGCCGGAAACACGTGTGCCAGCGTCCCCATCGAATTCTTGTCCGCATCGTGCATCTGGCTCAGGCCAAAGACGCAGTTGTGCGAGTACAGAAGGCGATATCCCCCGATTTCATCCTTCAGCGGCAGGGCCTCCGCCTTGAACTTGATGCGATAGGCGCCGGCGATATTTGGCCTAACGTCCAGAGCGGCGGCTTTCGGTTCGTCTGGATGACGGAACTTAAAGACCATTTCCGGGTCCCCCACGGGGAAACCATCGACGTAGCTGATCCGCCGCCGCAGGATGAAGGCGTTGTTGTAGAGGCGGAAGTCCGGCGTGTCGAAGAAAATGATTTCCCGGACATCCGGCCTGCGACCGGCCTTGGGGTCGCTGATAAAACCAACTCCGAGCTTCTTCGCTGTGCGCTGCACCAGCTTAGCGAACTCGCGAAAGCTCTCCACCGAGACAAAACGGTCGGGCTTCAGGATGAGCTTGGTTTCGAGGTATTGGACGCGATCTAGCGGATGACCGTCACTGTAAGCCGCGCCAGCAGCCGGCACTTCCTTGGCGGTCCCGTTGTTTTTCTTATTGCTCGCCTCTTTGCTCTTCTTGTCCTTGTTCTTCTTTTCCTTGTCTTTCTTTCCCACTGGACTTCCTCCTGAGTATGCGACTCGAGGGGCGATCAGTTTCCGAGATCCAAGCTGACCATAACAACACCAGCATGCTTGCAACCGCAGGTGTGTTCGGCGACCTTGGCGACTCGGTTGACTCGGGTAGCTTTGTCCATTGCCACCTGTCATTCATGTTTACTCTGTATAGGACGGTGGCGCTACTAGGAAATTGCTAGGGTCTTCCTGTTTCTTGCATGCTGAGGTCACACCTTTTGGGATTTGGGCAGGCAGGACTGTAGATCGATCCCTATCGTCTCGGCATCCAAACGTCCATGCCCCCACTTGCATCGAACTGTCAAGGGACTATCCTAGGGCAAAGAATCTCGTCCAACTGGAGTTGAAGACCGCAATCGGAAGCTTTGCGTACCGTGGGTATGCCCTATGATTGAACATCATGACTTCGCCCTCTAGTGTGCCGTGGTACAAGAACGCCATCATCTACGAAGTGCACGTGCGCGCTTTCTCCGACAGCAACTCCGATGGCGTCGGCGACTTCGGCGGCCTGACGCAAAAACTTGATTTCCTGGAAGATCTTGGAGTAACGGCCATTTGGCTCTTGCCCTTCTGCCCCTCACCGTTGCGGGACGACGGATACGACATCGCCAACTACACCGACGTCCATCCCGCTTATGGGACATTGAGGGATTTCCAGCGCTTCCTGCGCGAGGCACATCGCCGCGGCCTGCGCGTGATTACCGAGCTGGTACTGAATCACACATCAGACCAGCATGCGTGGTTTCAGCGCTCTCGCCGGGCGCTGCCCGGCAGCCGCTGGCGCAACTACTACGTGTGGAGCGACACCCCGGAGAAGTATCGTGACGCCCGTATCATCTTCAAAGACTTCGAAAGTTCCAACTGGTCTTGGGACCCGGTTGCCAAGGCGTACTACTGGCACCGCTTCTACTCGCATCAGCCCGACCTGAACTGGGACAACCCTGAGGTCCGCGAGGCCATGTTCGCGGCCGTGGATTTCTGGCTTGATCTGGGCGTCGATGGCTTGCGGCTCGACGCGGTCCCGTACTTGTTTGAGCGCGAAGGCACCAATTGCGAAAACCTGCCGGAAACCCATCGGGCGCTGCGCGAACTGCGCCAGCATGTTGACCAGAAATACCATGACCGCATGCTGCTGGCGGAGGCCAACCAATGGCCGGAGGACGCCGTGGCCTACTTCGGAAATGGCGACGAATGTCATATGGCCTTTCACTTCCCGGTGATGCCGCGGCTGTTCATGTCGCTGCGCATGGAAGACCGCTATCCCGTCACCGACATTCTGAAGCTGACGCCGCCCATTCCCGAAAGCTGCCAATGGGCCCTGTTCTTGCGCAACCATGACGAGCTGACCCTGGAGATGGTGACCGACGAAGAGCGCGATTACATGAATCGCACCTACGCCCGCGATCGGGAGATGCGGATCAATCTCGGCATTCGCCGCCGGCTGGCGCCGCTGCTGGAAAACGACCGCCGCCGAATCGAGCTGATGAATGCCTTGCTGTTCTCGCTGCCGGGAACGCCGGTCATTTACTACGGCGACGAAATCGGCATGGGCGACAATGTCTTCCTGGGTGACCGTAACGGAGTGCGCACTCCCATGCAGTGGAGCTCAGACCGCAATGCCGGCTTCTCGCGCACCAATCCTCAACGCCTGTACCTGCCGGTAAATATCGATCCCGAGTATCACTACGAGACCGTCAACGTCGAGGCCCAGCAGAACAATTCTCATTCCCTGCTGTGGTGGATGAAGCGCCTCATCCAGCAACGCAAGCAGTTTCGCGCCTTCGGCAGTGGCAGCCTGGAATTTCTGTATCCCAGCAACCGCAAGGTGCTGGCCTTCATCCGTCAGTTCGGCGACGAAAAGGTCCTGGTGGTTGCCAATCTCTCCCGATTCACGCAATGCGTAGAGCTCGATCTGGCCAGCTTGCAGGGCTCCGTGCCGGTGGAAGTCTTCGGGCGCAGCAAGTTCCCCAGCATCAGTGAACGCTTTTACCTGCTGTCTCTGGGGCCGCACGCCTTTTACTGGTTCCATCTGCAGCCGCGGGAAACGACCCAGGAGTCGCTCAACGTCAGTGGTGCGCCCCAGGAGTTACCGGTGGTGTCGGTTGGGCCGACGGAGGATGTTTTCTCAGAGGATACTCTGCAGAAACTGCAGCACATCATCCCCAGGATGTTGCGCAGCCGTCCGTGGTTCTTGGGCAAGCAGCGCTATATCACGGGTCTCGCATTGCAGAACGTGCTTTCCCTGCCCGAAACGTCGGCGCATCTGCTCTTCCTGAATGTCGAATATGGGGACGGCGATCCGGAAGTTTATCTCGTGCCTATCTCCATCGCGACCGGCGACAAGTCGGAGGCGATACTGCGCGACCGGCCGGATGTAGTGTTGGCTCGGTTGGACGGCCCCGAACCGGAGACCACGGCACTACTATACGGAGCTACCTTCGACCGCGACTTTAGCGACTCACTGTTGCGCGCCATCGTCCGCCGCCGAAGGATTCGCGGCGAATTCGGTGAGCTGATCGGCGCTCATACTCGCGCCTTTCGCAAGGCATGGACCTCGGTCCGCTCCAAACTGGAGCCACAGCCTCGGTCCACCGAACAGTCTTATACCGTCATCAACTACGGTGACGACTTTGTATTGAAGCTCTATCGCAAGCTGGAAGAAGGCGTCAATCCCGGACGCGAGGTGCCCGAGTTCCTGACCGAGCAGACCGAGTTCAGGGCAATTCCGCGGGCCCTCGGGTCCCTGGAATACCGGCGCTATCATCCCAGCGCAATCCACGAGTTAAATATTGGCACGCTCAGCAGCTTCATCCCCAACGCAACTAACGGATGGAGCTATACCTTGGACCATCTCGGGCTGTTCTTCGAGCATGCATTGGCCCTCCCTCAGGAGGACCAGCGAGTTCGCGATCTGACTCTCGCGGATCCTCTGGCGTCACTCAAATCGCCAGTACCCCAAATCATTGCGGAGTTGCTGGGCAACTCGCTGGACAGCATTCGGGTACTGGCGCAGCGAAGCGCCGAGATGCACATCGCCCTCAGCAGCCGTCCCGACGTTCCCGACTTTGCTCCTGAACCGTTTACCACGTTTTACCGGCAAGGCATTTACCACGGGATCGTTGGTCAATTGAATCGTTCTTTCGACACGCTGCGGAGCCGCCTCCGCCAGCTCCCCAGCGACGCGCAGCCCGACATTTCCGAGGCGCTGAATCGTGAAGGCGATATCCGCAATCGCCTATTGCTGCTGCGTGACAAGCGCTTGTCCGGCAACCGAATTCGGCAACATGGCGACTATCAGTTGAACAACGTGCTGTTTTCGGGCAGCGACTGGGTCATCACCAATTTCGAGGGTGATCCGGATCGGCCCTTGAGCGAGCGCCGCATTAAGCGTTCCGCGCTGCGCGATGTGGCCACCATGCTGCGCTCCTTCCACTATGTTTCCCACGCCGCGTTGTTTGGCGATGTTCCCGGCATTGTACCCAGCCGCGAATCGCACCCCCAAGTGGAGAAGTGGGCAAAGACTTGGTATCAATGGGTTAGCGTCATTTTCCTCGAGAACTACTTAAAGGTGGGATCGAGTGCTGCTTTCCTCCCGCAGCAGGAGGAAGAGATCAGGATCATTCTCGGCGCCTACATGATCGAGCGAGCGTTGGCGGAGATTGAATATGAGCTTGAACACCGGCCGCAATGGATTCGAATTCCGGTTGCAGGGATTCTGGAGCAGATCCAGCCCTCTCAAGCAAACGGATAAGAAAAGTCCAGAACCAGCGATTACGCAGCCGGGGCCTGACACATTTGCGCGTCGCAGTTACTTGTTCGGAACCAGTCTGGCATTCTCGTACTGGCTGAAGATAGCATTCGCGCCTTCGTGCGCGGGCGTTCCGGCCAGCAATTGTTCTTTGCGGTAAACCAGGCTGCTGGCATTGTAAGTCGCCAACTCGAAGCCGTGACCGTGCGTGATTGCGTCCGTGGGACAAGCCTCCACGCAGTAGCCGCAAAAAATGCAGCGGTTGTAATCGATGTTGTAAACCTTGGCGTAGCGCTCGGCGCCGCTCACGCGTTTCTCGGCGGTGTTCTCGGCGGCTTCGATGTAGATGCAGTTGGAGGGACAGGCAGCGGCGCACAGGAAGCATGCCACGCACTTCTCCAGCCCGTTCTCGTCGCGCTGCAGCACGTGCATTCCGCGAAAGCGCTCCTGGAACATCGCGCCCCGGGTCAAACCGGGACCGTCCGGATAGTTCTCCACTATGGTCGGGTTAAACATTTCCCGGAAGGTCACGCTCATGCCTTTGGCGATGGCCGCAATGTTTCTGACGATTCCCATGGTTCTTCAGTATAACAATCCAGCCAGTTTTCTTGTCTTCCGCGCAGGGCTTGTACGAGAACTCGTCTTAAGTCGGCACAGTGAAGCGACTGTGAAAAAGCCAGCCCCGCAGGGGCGGAATTGCTTTTAGCCCAGGGCGTAAGCCCTGGGTAAAGCGGGAGAAATTCACGAGTCCCTTAGGGACGACACAGTCCTTGTACACGCTCCTTACCCGCCTGTTCCCGCCCGCCCGGCCAAACCCGCTTTAAGCCCTTCGAAGTGGTGTTGCGTGTGGCCGGCCGCAATATACGCCAGCGCGCGGACAGTGACTTTATTTCCGTTGGCGATGCCAGAGCGCATCTCGGCCTCTGGAGGCAACGAACCGAACAGAACAATGGTCGCTTTGCGTATGCTTTCGAATTCGGTCAGCAGGTCGTCGAGGCTGCGCGAATTCGATTGCGCTTCGCGCACGTAGTCGTCCTGCTCGAAACCGCGCAACTCGCCGGCATCGCCACGCGCGAAGCGTAGCGCCCGGTACGTCATAACACGCTCGGTGTCGCACAGGTGCCCGAGCACCTGCTTGATGCTCCACTTCCCCGGCGCAGGCGCCGCGCTGGCTGCCTCGTCGGACACGCCCGCCAGGAGCTGCCGGTACTCGCCAAGCTGCTTGGCGAGGAAATCGAGGACGGGGCCCTCGGGAACACGAGCAATGTAGTTCTTGTAGAACTCGGCGTATTCGGTGGGATCGGGACGGGTGAGCATGCTCATAACTGTGACACGGACGATACCGGGAAGCAAGTTCGCGAAGGCGGACTCAACCAAGGGCGATCCAGGAGAGTCTTACGTGTTCATTGCCTCCATGTTGTCCCGGGTCTCGAAGAGCGCGAGACCCGGGGCACCCGGCAACCAATCCTGACAGCGAGGATTACTTGTGCTATGGGGATGTTACGCCAACTACGGGTCAGTGAACTACCGACCGGTGGGAAGCTGCGATGATTGAGAAGGACGCGAAGGCAATGAGCACCGTCAGTACTATCGAGAGGGCCGCAGCCACGACTAAACGTGCAATGAACTTTGCTACCCGTGGCGCATCTGGATCAATCGGCAGCGTGAGGGCTGCCGTCACGCTCGACCCGGAAAGGCAAGCACAAGAAGCCACCTGCCAGAATCTTGCCCATCGTTGTGCAGTGGCTACGTCGGCCTCACGCCCGCGTAAGTCAAGCAAGGCACCCACTACGATGCCTTGCCCGATGTAGTTCAGAAACGCGAAGGCCGACGCGGCGGAGAGCAACACGGCACAGGCTCCCAATACCCAGAACCGAATTGTGTATTTCTGGCCTGTGAATGCTTCCACTGCGAAGGAATCTACACCCTGAACGATCAAAACTCCAGATGGGTGTTGAAATCAGGCGATTACACTCATTGACCCCCACGGGGCCAACCGACTGGTGCTCAATGAGTGCAATGGGGATCTATCGACAGTTATCGCTCACGCGGGACACGCCGTGTCAAAAACAGGGAACGGAGTTGCGTAATCGCTTAACGTCTGTCGATGACAAGCCGCTTGATTCGCGAATTTGTTTTTGTTTTAGGGCAATCGCGCTTGAGGTGATCCGTTTGCATTCAACAAGGTTCCAGAGGTCGCCCGTCCTGCCGTTGACCCCGTAATTCCCTATCTTGACTAACCGCTGCGGCGTGTCAACGAACACCGCCAACAGGTAGAAACCCGAATCGGGGCTATCCGCACTGTCCTCAATATCCACCGGCGCGGCCTTCGTGTCATATCCTTCGCTTTTAAGGAAAGTCCTTAGTAGGTTTGCGGCTTCGTCCCGACTGATGCTTCTGGCCGATGTCGTTTTGGGCCGAGGGGATTGCTGAGATGCAGCGCCCACCGCCATCAGCAGCACCAACGTCATTGCGCACGCGGCTTTCATCGCTCAGCACTCTACGCCCGAACGCACATGATTTCCAGATACGTGACGAAAACAGATATCACAAGCAATCCCGCTATGGAGGACCACCGGTAACCGATAACTGCATTACTCCAGTCCAAACTCCTTCCACCGCTTGGACACCTGCTCCTTGGTTTTCTCGTCCATCCTGATCTCGTCGGGCCACGGGCGTGTGAAGCCTTCGCTGGGCCACTTGCGCGTCGCGTCAACGCCCATCTTCGAGCCGAAGTCGGGCAGCCGCGAGGCATGATCGAGCGAGTCCACCGGCCCCAGCGTGAACTGGATATCGCGCTCGGGGTCGATGTTATTCAGCACTTTGAGAGTGACGTCGCGGATGTCCTGCACGTCCACGTCTTCATCCACCACCAGAATGCATTTCGTGCACATCGCCTGCCCCATCGACCAAATTCCGTTCATCACCTTGCGCGCCTGGCCGGGATACGACTTCTTGATCGAGACAATCATCAGGTTGTGAAAGATGCCTTCGATGGGCAGGTTCACGTCCACAATCTCGGGAATGGTGACGCGCATCAGCGGCAGGAAGATCCGCTCCACCGCTTTGCCCATCCACGCGTCCTCCATCGGGGGCTTGCCCACGATGGTGGTCGAGTAGATCGGGTCCTTGCGATGGGTGATGCAGGTAACGTGAAACACCGGGTAGAGATCTTCCGGCGTGTAGAAGCCGGTGTGGTCACCGAACGGCCCCTCCATGCGCAGCTCATCCAGCAACACGTAGCCTTCGAGCACGATCTCCGACGTGGCTGGCACTTCCAGATCGACGGTCTCACACTTCACCAGCTCGACGGGCTTCTGCCGCAGGAATCCGGC
>Ga0187880_1002947_pt1 | contig 13111 bp, 18 predicted proteins | sample June2016WEW_19_4_FD_132998 | JGI IMG/M metagenome (GOLD analysis project Ga0187880, IMG submission 132998) | Peatland microbial communities from SPRUCE experiment site at the Marcell Experimental Forest, Minnesota, USA - June2016WEW_19_40 | ecosystem: Environmental > Terrestrial > Soil >...
GCGTTGAGCTTTGGCGGTAGCCAAATATCGGAGGGCTCGGTCAATTCGTCGGTCTATCTGCGACGGAATATTTATGCCGCTTAACGCAAGTTCGTGTTCAATTCCGATATGCAGATCAGCCAACACGAGCGTCTTACCGACGGTCAGCGCTGGTTCATTGACTAGAGGCTGTGGTTCGTTCAATCTAGTACGGTTTTTATCTGGAGGACTCATGCGATTCCGGGCTTTTCAATAACGCTGCGCTCGCAACGTCAACGTCACTCCTCGTCTCACTGCCGTCAGATAGAAAGCAAAGGAACCTAAGACAAAATCAAGCCGGATAGGCGAATGCCTGCGCAGATTATTTTGGATCCTAAGCCTGAAATGAAGTCCGCAGAGCGATAATCGTTTTGCCGTTATTCTCCCCAACTGTTACCCACACAGTGTCTTGTCCCTTAGCGAATATGATCAAACCTGCAGTTTCGTTGGCGCTTGTGAAGTTTCTGCTGATGTTGTAACCTCGTTCTTCCATTTGAGACTTATAGAATTCTAAAACCTGTTTGGGGGTGTCATTCGTCTGGTAGCTTATCACTTGCCCGACAAATCGGATATTTGAATACGACGTTCTGTTCGCATTAGGATATACCGGCACGTTAAGTGACGCATTGCCGGTCTGCGAAGTTGTATTTTGCGTGAGATTTTCTAGCTTGACCGTGCATCCCGAGGACGCCAATGCCAAACCCGTGATGATGAGGATAGTTAGGACTGCCTTAAACAGTTTCATTGACACCAGCATTACTGCATTTTCAAATAAACCTTGCGGTAATTGCGATATAGGCGTCGTAATGCTGCCACCGCCCTCAAATTGAGAGGCTGCGCTCAAAGGATGATTTGTGGCACACCGGCTCGTCCGTGCGGATGAAGGGCATATCCGAAAGCTTTACCTTAACGGTTGTGTATATAGAGCGAGGTTGACCATGTTATCTACTATTCCTATAGATCTAAATGAGATTGACAGAAAAAACATTGATAGAGAGATCTTGCGAGCTAGCATTATTGCTGAGCTTGATGCAATCAATCTTTACGAACAGATGGCTTCCCTGACTAAAAGTGAAGCTATTAAAGCTAACCTACTAGACGTTGCGAAAGAAGAAAAAACCCACGTTGGCGAGTTCCAAGCTCTTCTCTTGCAGGTAGATATCGAACAAGCTGATGAGCTAGAGCACGGCAAACGCGAAGTTGACGAATTAGCAGGGAAATAAGCCCAAGATAGCCGGCAGCTACGCACGAGCGGCCAAGACATCAAGAGTGGCTGCCACGCCGACACGAGGAGTCAGGCGATATCGTTCCACAACGAGAACCGTTGAATCAGGTCTACCTGTTTGACCGGTTTCAATCGTAAAGCGGCAAGTATGGTGAACGCGAATCTAGTGGCACTGCTAGCACTCCCACTATTGGCACTAATTTTGGCTATTTACCTGCTCAAAGTAGGCGACAACGTCGGACATCTTTTCATGCTGCTGGGTGCTGGCTTGTGCGTTATAGCGTTGCTACCATACGCGTTGAATACGCCCAGTGACATTGGGTCGATACTAATCATTCTTGGTCTTGGATGCATAGCCTGGGGACTGACATTGAGAAAAAGGAGGTTCCGTTGGAAAAAGCATCCTTCTTAGGCCCAGCGGTATCTCCCGCACTGAGGGGCGCCCGCTACTGATTAGTCTTCTGGTGGAGGCGTCGTATGACACCTAATGTTGTCTTTGCTCCACGTATCGCTTCATCTCCGAGAGTTTCGGAGTCGTTAAGCGAGTCGACCTCATGAGTTTCTTTGGAGTGCAAACTTCGCTCATCTCGCGCGAAGCGCGGCACGCGAACGGAGATCGCGACAGGATCTGTGGGAAGACGTGCGGCGTTGGGGCAAATCAGGTAAGCTTTATATCGGCTTCCCTGCAAATACAGAATGGGCGACAGATTCAGCCGCTTCGCATCGTTTTGACCGGTTCGCCTAACGTAGGGGTTCTGATGGAACAACTCTTAAAACGTGCACGAGAATGCGCGGAAGCGCTCAAGAAGCAGGACGAAATAACGGTCGTTTCTCACGTTGACGCAGACGGTCTTGCTGCTGCCGGCATAATCTGCCGCGCGCTCAACAAGATGGAAATCGGCAATGAAATTAAAATCGTCAAGAAACTGGACCTCCCGGTTATGCAGAGTGTTTCGGGCGCAGACGCAGTGATGTTCACCGACTTAGGAAGTGGGAGTCTAGATTTAATGGACGATTTAGGACCGGTCTGCATAGTCGCTGACCATCACCAACCAGCAGGAAGCTCCGAGATGGCGTTTCACCTCAACCCCCACCTTTTTGGGTATAACGGCGCTACCGACCTGAGTGGATCTGGGGCCACTTATTTGATCGCCAGAGCTCTCGGAGACAATGTGGAGCTTTCAGACTTAGCTGTTGTAGGTGCCGTCGGCGATCTACAGCACGTGAGAGAAGGGCGACTGAGAGGAGTAAACAGGGTGATACTCGACGAGGCCGAAAAAAACGCGATTGTTAGGGCAGAAAAGGATTTGCAGGCTTTTGGCCGACAAACGCGACCCGTTCATAAGCTCCTCGAATATGCGTCCAGCCCTTTTATCCCGGGAATAACGGGAAACGGTGCGCAAATCCTGGAGCTTTTGGCTAGTTTGAACATTGAGCTCAAAGAAGCGGGCGAATGGAAGAGATGGGTGGATCTTAGCAGTGCCGAAAGGCGCAATATCATTTCTGCCCTCATTCAAAGGTGCTTGACTGAAGGCATGCCCCCTGAAAGGGTGCAGAGCCTGGTTGGAGAGGTGTACACCCTCTTAAAAGAAGAACCTGGGACTGCACTTCGGGATGCATCCGAATATGCTACGCTACTTAATGCTACCGCGCGATATAGTTTCGAGAAGATCGGGGTCGACGTTTGTCTAGGTGACCGAGCTGGTAGCTACAGAAAAGCAAACGAGCTTCTGTTGATGCACAGAGAGAATCTGGCTCGAGGGCTCAATTACGTCAAGCAAACAGGCGTGACGACGCTTTCAAACTTGCAGTATTTCCACGCAGGCGACCACATATTCGAAACGATCGTCGGGATCGTCGCTGGAATGTGTAAGAATTTAGAAGGCGTAGATAGGCATTTGCCGATTATAGGTTTTGCGAACTCAGACGATGGAGTCAAAGTGTCCGCCAGGGGAAGCCAAAGTCTCGTTGAACGCCACTTAAACCTTGCACGAGCTATGGGTGAAGCCGCCCATTCAGTCGGCGGCGTCGGGGGCGGTCACGACATTGCGGCTGGCGCTACAATCCCTGAAGGGACCGAAGCAGAGTTTCTGAAAAATCTGAACAAATTGGTCGGACAACAGCTGTCATAGCGCGCTTACAATGACAGTAGATTACGGTTCATATCGCGAATATCTGTCAACCCCGAAATCGCGTTTGTCTGTATTTCCACGCCACTTTCTCTGACGGCGGCCATAGGGTTTATCCCGCCTATTATTGCTACGCCGATATGGCCCCTGCTTACCGGCATTTCCAACAGATCTGAGTTGGGCTCACCAACCTCCAATATTCCCTTAAACTCAGCCTCCATCAAATCCGACAGCAGATTCTCAAGGTGGTTCTTCGCTGCCATGGGCACTTCTCGGACGCTTGCAAGCACCTTGCCAGATCCTGTATTGATCATTTCCAACACGGACGTCAATTCTTGCGACATCAGCACGTCGAGAGGGTCCAGTGTAGTCGCGTCGTACCGCAGGGTTTCTGTGAATCTAATGGGTATTTTTTCAGTGACTTGCACGATGCCACCGCAAACGGGTTTAACGGGGATACCAGCTTTTAGGAGTACGCCGTCAATGGTAATGCTGCAAATGGTAAGGATGCCGCTGAAACCTTTCTGAATCGAGACGCCGTTAAAACTCTCACCGCCGTCAATAATTCGCACGTAGGGGCCGACGTTGAGCCCCGCGGCGTACACGAGCTTAAAAATGCTCAACGCCCGTTCCAAATCGTCTTCAGCTACCACTGCGGTATTGAATGCTACTATCCCTGTAGCGGTTCTTGCATCAAAAGTAATACCATAAATGAGCTCTTCAATTCTCGACGACATGAATTTCAGCGTCATTTAGCACACCTCCTCGACTCGCGTCTGGTCAGCGGCCAAACAGCCCCTCAAGCGCATATTTTCCGTCGTTATGTGCGATTGGATTGATTCTTCGTATCTCTTCAGTCGAGAAACCCGGTTGCCCCGAGCTATAGCGACGCCACACATCTGGCCATGGGATTAAATATGCCGTCTTTGGTTTGCCGGACCCCATCCTCAGTTCTACGGCCAGATACCCAGTTCTGCCAGATCTTCTAATAAACTCCTGCATTTTGGCGACCTGATGTTCTCCCTTCTTATCTACAGAAAAGTGCTGTGAGAAGTACAACGCTGCGGCGCCTTTGCTGGGCGAGATGCTCTTGCATTCTATGCCAAGGTATAGCGCAGGGTCGGATGAATCCACTAGAACATCAAGCATCTGTTGCGAAAAGCGGTGTTGTTTCATCCTATATGCAATAGCGTCGATGCCGCGCTGCTTGAAAAAGCCGTTAAATGACTTTACGAGCTCTCTTTCAAAATTGCTCATTGATCGCACTTTCCTCTTACTACTATAAAGGATATGCGTCAACACCTGCACAGGCGAATGGAGGAACAACGCAAGCGGCCTTTGCTCTTCGTGCCTGACTAACCGATAACGAACTTAGTCTGCTGGCGCTTGAAAAAGCCCTCTTTTTCTAGTGTTTTTAGATTGCGCAAGATCAGCTCAGGATCAGCGGTGAGCCACCGGAGCAGCTCAGTTTCGGTCATGTCTGGGTGAGTCATGATCAGGGCAAGGATCTGCCCGCGTAATTGCCTGTTAGAGCGTTTGAAGGGGGCTTGCTTCTTATGATGAGCGCTCTTTCGGCTTGGATTCTTGAACGTCTTCTTGAGCATCACACCATAGTCCATGAGCGCATAGTACCACACGCGCGGATCTGATCGATCGAGAGTACACTCAACGAAAGGGTAGATCTCATCGTCTTTCACGCTTTCCGCGTCGGCGAAAAATGCGTGGATGAATACTGCTCGAATGTTTGTTTCGATGAAAACCTCGGGCGCGTCAAATGCGAAAGCGCGGATGGCACAGGCAGTGGTCCGTCCAACGCCTGGTAATTGCACTAAAGCCGCGTAGTCAGTCGGCAGCTTTCCGTCGAATTTTGTGTCAACGATTTGAGCTATGCGTTTCAGAGCAAGTGCTCGCTTGTTATACCCCAAACCATGCCATACTTCGAGCACGTTTTGTAATCGAGCGCGCGAGAGCGTGGCAAAATTTGGAAAGTCGCGCAAAAACGGCTCATATTTCGCAACAACTCTCTCAGCTTGAGTCTGTTGCAGCATTAGTTCTGAAACCAGTATTTTGTACGGATCGCGGGTCAGCCTCCATGGCAGTATTCGACCATGTTTCCGATAATGTTGATAGATCATCTCTCGAAAACGTTCGATCGCCGAAGGGCTTAAGTCGCAGTTTTTTCGCACTGGATTCATTTCGCTATCATTAACCACGTCAATAATGGAGCTCCGCCGAGTTTATGGAGTTTATGGGGGGCCCCTTCCTCTATCAATCGCGTTTGACTCGATTTTACTTGGAGAAGGCCTTTAAGGCGATGCGTCGTCAAAACAGATCTGTTTCGACCCGCCTTTTAGACTTCGCATCTGAAGCGTTCAAAAAAATAGTGCGCGCAGGAAGATACTATACGCGTTCCTTTCGGCGAACGGACAGATTAAGAGTTGGTCATTTGGTTAACGTAGTATGCATGGCCGACCGAACGTGATTGTTCGCACTCCGGACACGCATAGACTTTACGATACGTTGACTTTGAGCCCGACTCTTGCACTTGCAACAGCTTGTTTCCAACCCTGAAGTGATACCGCCCACAGTAGTGACATTTCTTAATTCTTATCTGGTCGAATTGAGTCGTTACTAAATTGAAGCTGTGCAGGGGCTTTCGATCTGCGGGATTTTTGAACAACATGCGGCCCTCTCGCCGGCTGCTGTCAATGGACGCTTGATTGGCAAGTGAATCCTCTATGCGTCTGACAAATTGGCAAAAAAGCATCAGCAGACTAGGGTCAATCTCGGGCACCTTCGAGCTATGCTCATCGTGACGCCACCCGCATATGGGACAGCGACCGTCAATCAGCTCTTCTCTGCTAATTCGTTCACTACAGTTTAGACACTCAAACTCCACTGCTGATCCCCCCTGCCTTTGGCGTTTGCTACAAAACCATTACTGCGACAGACACCACGGTGGTCCATAAACCGCCTTCACGGACGACTTCAGACGTTGAAATGTTAAAGGTTTTTTTCGGCTTTGAATCGGTCCACGTCTCGTACATGCTCGAAGCGAGTTTTTCGGCGTAGACGCCTGAACTCTCTGGGGTTTCGCCAAAAGCGTGATGTTCCGATATATAGCCAAATTCATTTGGATTCTTAGGAATGGCGCAGCCTAAAGAGGCCGAGACTCTCCTATTAGGCTCATTCGATGCGTGTCTCGACATGATGCAAAAAACAATCTCTCCTGGACGCAGCTCGCTGAGTCCTTTGTCCTTGATAACAATCTCGCAATTTGGCGGCAATATCGAACTAACACTAACAAGATTATACTTTTCAATGCCCGCGTCCCTCAAAGCCATTTCGAAGCTTTCAAGGTTCTCTTTGTGTGTTCCAGCGCCGGTAGTAAAAAATATTTTTTTCGGCAATAAATTCATCTTGATTATCACGCCCCTTCAGTTGGGTATACAGCAAAACATATCTCACTGTAAGTGTTTTTAACCTTTATGCAAAGGATGGTGCTCGAAGTAGTGGCCTTAATTATTTCTGTCGCGTTTTTCGCGGCCTTGTTGCTCTCCGTCACGCTGTCTGGCGTCGGGCCGCTCGGGTATATACTCGTAATACTCATATTTCTCATAATTGTAAGCATCGCAGGGACTAGAATTGCTGCCTACGAATAAACGCTGCACGGCAAATTATTGCTGAAGAACTTTTTACACCGCGACCAACATGGTCCACGTAAGCGCACGGCGTACATATGACAACTAAGACAGAACACATCACGATAGACACCACGGCCGGTGTTCAGGTAATCGACATAACAAGCGAGGTTCGCGACCTGCTTGCAAAGAGCGACTTCCAAGAAGGGTTGGCTACAGTTTTTGTCCCGGGCTCTACAGCAACCGTGACGACGATCGAATATGAGCCCGGCCTCGTCGCGGATATGACGAAAGCACTCGACCGCATCGCTCCAAGAAACGGTCACTATGAACACGACCAGCGATGGCACGATGGAAACGGGCATTCTCATATCAGGGCAGCATTTCTGAAGCCAAGCGTGACAATTCCTTTCTCGAACAACGCGTTAATGCTGGGCACGTGGCAGCAGCTCGTGTTCATCGAACTCGATGTCCGGCCTCGCAACCGAACGATCATAGTCCAATTCATCGGCGACTAAACAAGCTTAAGTCGAAGACAAGCTGAGCGGCTCTTTCGATGCCTTCGGCCACTATATAGGCTTCCTCGAGGTCTGCTCCGACAGCAACTAGCCCGTGATTCTCCAAAAGTGCGCCTTTGAAACCCTTAATTCCACTCGATACGGCTTCCGCCAGTTCACTAGTGCCTGGTCGCGCGTACGGAATCAACGGTATGCGCCCTAAGAGCTGTTTGCCTTCGACGTCTGATGATTGCAAGTCACCCCCCAAACAGGATAATGCCGTGGCGAATCGCGAATGAGCGTGTACAATTGCTTTAGAGTCTGTCACCTTGTAGATTGCGAGATGCATCGGCATTTCGCTCGATGGCGATTTGCCCGCGAGATGGTCGCCTTTCATCGTCACCACGGATACATCTTCGAGCCGAACTCGATAGCTGGGAACCTTCGTTGGGGAGATGTAAACCACGTCATCGACCCGTGTACTTAGATTGCCGCTCAACGTCGATGTGAGACCCCGCTTGAACAGCCACCCCATACATTTCGCGATTTCGTCTTTCAAGAGTTATGCCCTCAATTCTTAGTGATATTACAGAGCGTGAATCCGTTGTTAAGCTTATGCCTGCAGCACACTAAACCAGTCGCGCTCACTGGACTAAATGACTAATCCTGAGCAGTTGCACCGCGATCACTATAAGCGCCCCCAACGCCACCATCTTGATCACTGATATTGCATAGCTCTGCCTTGAAATGTACCCTGCATACATTCCCAAGGCAACAAGACTTATCAAGCTCAACCCGACCGAAGCAGCAACCGAACCCACTGAAAAGATCCACGGTGCTAACGGAATTAAGCTTCCAATAAAGCTGGCCCCTCCTGATGATAAGGCGTCCTTTGCGATCTTTCGCCGGCTTTGAGATTCGACGTACGTGTTGTTCAGCTTCCGCAGAAGCGATCTCTCGGTCATAGCAAGCTTGCCGTGCTCAATTGTGCTCTCTGCAAGATAGGACCCCACGCCGTTGGTTAGCGCGAGGGCGATCGCCCCTCCAAAAGCGGCGCTCAGGATAACCGCGTTAGAAGCGCTCACCACTGAAACGCCGATAATGATTCCAAGGGTGGCAAGAAGTCCATCGATGGATCCAAGGATTATATAGCGCCCTTCCTCGATATTGAAGCTCATGAACGCAATAGTACTGGGGTAGCTTCCCTGCAGAACTCAGCAAAAGAGAAAAACTGACTGAAGTTCATCCACGATCGTGAAGCGTTTCTTCCTCTTCGACGATTTTCTTACCAGCGATGATCTCGTCGACGCTGTGAACGACGCCTCCTAGATTCTCAATAGTCTGCAGAACCAAGTCGAAGTTAACGTCGGTGCCCTCAACCGTGATTTTTACATTTTCAGTCTGTTGATCGACCTCGTAGAGGCTCAAATTGACTCCATCGACGTCTCTTATATCTCCGATCGCGCTTGCAACCTCGACGTTAGTAGGTTCGTGAGGTTTCAATACGTCTAGGACTATTCGCTTGATCTGGGACATTTCTCCGCCGATCGCCGTAGTAGGTAATCAGGCTTATTGTTTATAATGCTATTTGTGAGTTGAAATCACCAAATGTAAAGAGTCGCGCCACTTAGAAATGTGGGGGGCCCTGCATTGCAGCGCTATAACGCGATCCTCGTGCGCAAATGTAACCACAAGCGCGTTGCTCGTGGTTGACACGTTGGCGATATCGTTGACCCGTATGAGGTACGCACCGGACGTAAAATAGGGCTTAATGTAAAAGCATTGCTCATAGAGCTTCATCGCTGCTGGCCTTTTGAACGTGGTTAGCAAGCGATTTGTTTCTATATCTTTCACCTGTAGCAAGATGGCGGTCGCTGACGCACGAATTGGTCGAAGCTTCGCTACTTTGTAGACGTTTCTTTTGCTAACGACTGGGCCGAGGTATCGCTGACGCACGATAGCTCGGGCTTGCGAGAGGAGCGATGCCGCCGTCAAGCTCACCAAAAGCACCGTAAATACCGCGGTAAGCACTATAACATACAGCAGGCCGGGTATCAGTTGAACCATCAGCAACGTTTGAAACCCCCTAACCGTCGTGCCTCAGCGTTGTTCGTCTCGAATATGAACGCGCACTTAGCGATTGAACTGTCGAAGATCTGAAGTTGTTGAAATTTAGTCCCGTAAGCCGTAAAGCTACAAGTCTTGCGGAAGATCTTCACTTCATTTGCGTGCGCGGTTGTGGTTAAACTTTTCTATTCAGTGACGCATTATAGCTGTATGCTCGAATTGCAGCGTAATATAGCGCATTTGCTGCTCGGCACGTTTTTTGCGTTTTTGGTCGTTTCGTTCCCGCATGGGCTAGTACTTATCGGCAACGCGGTGATCATTGGTGGGTTGATCGTCGCTTCCTTTCTCGATCAAAGGTACAACATTACTTTCTTGACCTGGCTGTTCACGCGCTTTGACAGGCCGGGTAGATTCACGGCAAAGGGAGCAATCACTTTTTTTGTCGGGACGTTCATCGCTGTCCTGCTCTTCGCACCGCTTTATGCCGCTTTGAGCATACTCGTGCTTTCTATAGGTGACAGCCTAGCGACGATTGCTGGCCACTACGCGGGCAAACACGCGCTGTTCAAAAAAAAGACATTTGAAGGTACCCTCACATTTTTTGTCTGTGCTTTTGCGATACTGGTTTTTTTTGTTGCACCGACAAAAGCAGTGCTAGTTGCATTGATCGCAGCCGCTACTGAACTGATTACGCCGCCCAATCTGGATGATAACATCACCATTCCGTTTATAACCGGGTTGCTTCTCAGTCTGTAGAGCGCTTCCGCGAAGCACGCAAACTAGACAACTGAGCAGGAAGACAGCAACCAGGTTCGCTTTCGAAGCTGTGGCAGGCGAGAATCTTAAAGTGGCTGTTAAATCAGAGGGAAAGGTTCGTTTATTAAAAATCTTGCCCGTTTTCAGCGGTGCGCATCGCAAACTGTTCCGGGAATATTTTCTTAAGCGCTCCTAGTACACGAAACATTTTGGGATCTAGCGTATCCTCTGGATTATCGAGAAAAAGGCCTAGTGTGACTGCATACGCGATATCGCTTATCAAATTCTCAGGGATATTCAAAGCACCTTGCTTCGAAAGCTCCGAGAGGATACAAGAGATGTCAAAAGCACTGTCCATTATATAGTCAGAACCGACCCTGTTGACACGTTTGGCGACGTTATCCATTTGTGCGCCTAGAACAGCCTTTGGATCATCTACCGCGGGGATACCTAGACTCCTATAAACGAGGTCACTCTGGTCCTGGACCAAAAGATACAGATGCTCACAATACGTGCCTGCGTCTGGGTGAATGGTGCAATCCTCACGACATAGCACTTCGCAATGGGGCAGCATGCCGCGCGCGCGATATGCATCCATTTGGTATTTGTCACACATAAACATAACACTTGTAATTTATGCGATAACTCGTATAAATCTCAGTGTGGCAGAGCTAATCGGCTGCTCGGCCTGTCAGTTTCGCTTAGAGCTTAAAGCGCTAAGTAGTATTTAGAAGCTTCCAGCTTGCTTAAACTGTTCCTGCGGTTCCTGCTTCGCCATGGTTTAAGCGATGCTTTCAATCTTGGGAAATGCTTTAGGTTGGCGCGCGTGAGCTGGAACGCGTTAAATACGTGCTTAGTACCTTTAACGAACTCATATAAGATGTGGTCGCGGCAGAAGTCCCTCTAAGAGGCAAAGAATCATAAAAAGAAAAAAAGAAAGATGCAGAGCGTTTTACGCTCCTGCATACACGCCACGGTCCTTGATAGACCTCTACTGGCACGACTTGCGGTCGGAGTCGATTGATCGTCCCTCCGGTTAATAAAGCCGGGGAGCTTCTTGACTTACACCGCCTCCGGTTTAACGACTAGACCGTTGTCCACGTACGAGTCCTGGACCGGGTAGTTGGCCATCGTGACGCTGTAGTACCTCAAGAACTTCTTGTCGATGTCGTGCATCACCACTGGGTCCATTGTCCCGTTAGTTGCGTCGACCCAGATCGTCCGCTTGTTGCCCTTGCTCACAACTTCTCCGTCAATCACAACGATGTCCCCGCCCTTAATCGTATACGCTGTGTTTTGGAACGCCTTTTCAATGCCTGCAGGGTCAGTCGTGGGATCCATGGTCTTTGGGTTGTAATTGAGTATCGCGACGTCAGCGTCAGCGCCGACCCCTAGATTACCTTTCATATCGCCAAGTCCTAACGCTCGCGCAGGACCTGCGCGCGTCATCTTGGCAACATCGTAGAAGTCAAAAACGCGAGAGATCCCGCCGATGGCTACCCGATCAGGTACCAGTTTATGCAACGTCTCAAGTCGGTCCAGCCGAGCTTGATTTGACATAAGCCAGCTGATGATCCGTGGATAGCGCCTGAAAGGTCCAGCATTGGGGTGATCGGTCGTAACGAACGCCTGCATTGGGTCGTCGATCAGAAGCGCCAGCTCCAGCCCAATCGCCCACTGGATACCACACACGTGAATCTTCGGGCTGTAGACGTAGGGCACAACGCCCGCTGCGGTTTCGAGTTCGATGTCGTCGTTACACCATTTGAGGTGGTTCGTGTTGTGGAGGTAGTACTCCATCGGACCATCAGCCGTCATCGTGGTCGTCTCGTCAAGCGTGACGAACCCCACGTCGACCGTCATATTCTTGTTCTTGTTTATGCGGTCAGCGACCGTTTCGGCCTCGGTTTCAAAGTCTTTCCACGTGGTGCCTCCATACGCGTGGAACTGCATGTGGGCGAAGTTGATCACTTGGTCCCGGATTTTTGCGTTCCTCGGGAGGACTCCCTCAAGGAGCTTGATCGTATCAAGCGTAGTTTCGTAGTTACCGGGATGTCCTAGGTTATTACAGTGGAGGTGAATCGAGGTCGGTAGGTTCAAAGCCTCATTCGCTTCGGCAAGCCCGGTGATGATCTCAGACGGCATCACATCGAAATACGGGACAGGATCGGAGACGTCGACACAGTTCATGCCCCATCCCCACGCCTCTGAGCCGCCGGGATTCACAAGCTTGACGCAATATCCCTTCGTCGCTTGGAGCATCCACGCAACGAAGGCATTGAGTTTGTCTTTCTCGCCCCGTTTGATGTACTCCATCACGAGCCAGTTGTTGCCGAGCAGCGTGTAGGCCGACTGATCGATCAGCGGTGTGTCTCCAATTTCGTCGTGCGTGTGCCGAGCCATTAGCGGCGGCATTGCCGCCTCGTTCACCTGTGTGTAGCCCATGCGGGAATACACATAGCCTGTCTCAAACGTGGAGGGAACCGAGAATCCACCACCCGATCGCGTCATTTTGGATAGCTTCTTCGTGTGAAACAGCTTGTCCTCGGGCCTCATTATACGGCCAACGTTTATTTTGGGACCGGCGACGTGGGCGTGTATGTCTATTCCGCCTGCCATCACCACTTTGCCGCTAGCATCGATGACTTTGGCGTTAGGAGAAACTTTGTCCACTATCTTGTCGTCGCGAATGGCAATGTCCATGACATCGCCGTTCACGCCATTTTTAGGATCGTAGACGTATCCGTTTTTGACTAATATTTCACTCAAGTTCTCTCA
>Ga0187880_1002952_pt1 | contig 13101 bp, 10 predicted proteins | sample June2016WEW_19_4_FD_132998 | JGI IMG/M metagenome (GOLD analysis project Ga0187880, IMG submission 132998) | Peatland microbial communities from SPRUCE experiment site at the Marcell Experimental Forest, Minnesota, USA - June2016WEW_19_40 | ecosystem: Environmental > Terrestrial > Soil >...
ATGACGGTGAACTTGTCCACGAACAGGTTCTGCGCCACCTCCAGATGCGCGCCGGCGGTGAGTTCAAACCAGACCATCAGCCCGGCTTGCGCCAGCGTGAGCAACACGATCAGCGGCTTTTTCGCGCGCACACCGACGTAAAGAATGAACAGGCTCATCGCCATCTCGACGAGCAACATGCCCAGGTTGATTCCATGCTGACTCCAGGGAAGGTCACCCAGGTTGAGCGGCGTGGGCAACAGGGCCAGGGCCACGGAACCGCAGCACACCGCCAGCGTCACGAGGGACACCAGGATTTTCCGGGGCAGGTTGGGCCTCAAGCACAGCAGCAACAGGCCGGCGGCCAGGGGGACCAGAATCAATGTTAAAACCAGCATCACAACGGTTTAAGTGTTAAGAGTGTTTCTGTGCAAAAACCTTCATCAAATGCCTCAATGGAATATAATTTACCGGCTTGGTTCAGGTTGGCTTTGCGCTATTTGGCAATAAGCGAACATTCTTTGTCAGTGACTTTGCTTAAGTGAAGAATCAGCCGGACGAAACGAAAAAACGAGATGGGAAGCACGCCTGTCCTGGACGTCACTGGACCCGCCACTTATCCAGCTGTTGACCGGAAAAATCGTTCCCACAGACCAGTCTTTGGCGCGACAATAAAAATCGTACGTACGATATTTATTGACGCGTTGGATCGCTCGACCGGCGAAGCGGTTGCGGGTCACAAAGCTGTGCCGTTCCCAGCGCCATCGGCGCGACATCTTTATAGAAATCTGTCGAAAAGAATTTCAAGCTCCGTCAGGAGCGACATCTTCTGAATATGCCGCCCCTGCCGGGGCTTTGGCATTTGCGGGTGACGTTCTACAAATATACCGCGCCTACGGCGCTAGTTAAAGAAGTAGGAGACGACGTAAGGAGTCTCTAACTTGTTCTTCAGAAACCAAAGAAATTTGAGACTCGTCACCTCGTCTCCTACCAAGAAAGAGATTTCCAACGGGCTAAGCGCTCAGCGGGTCGCGCGTTTTTATGGCCTTGTGCTGCTGGATCAGAAACTCGCACCAGGCGTCCATGCCCTTGCCGGTCTTGGCGGAGAGTTCAAACACCGGCGCATTCGGTGCCAGGCAGCGGAGATTGGCCAGGGCCGCCTCCCGGTTGTAATCGCAGGCCGTTGCGAGGTCCATCTTGCTGACCACCGCCACGCCCGCCGACTGGAACAGGGGCGGATATTTCAACGGCTTGTCCTCGCCTTCGGTGACGGACAACAGAACAACCCGCAAATCTTCGCCCAAATCGTACGAGGCAGGGCAGACGAGGTTGCCGACGTTTTCGATGATGAGCAGTTCGAGGCCGTTCAGGTCCAGTTCCTTCAAGGCGCGCGCCACCATCTCCGCTTCGAGATGGCACACGGTGCCCGTGATGATCTGCACCACCGGCGCGCCTGATTCGCGGAGGCGCTGCGCGTCGTTGTCCGTGGCCAGGTCGCCGACGATGACGCCGGTTTTCAGGCGTTTCCCCAGCGCGTGGACGGTTTCACGGATGAACGTGGTTTTGCCCGAACCGGGCGATGAAAGAACGTTCAGCACCAGCAGGCCGCGCGCATGGAAAAAGCCGCGGTTGCGCTCTGCCAGCCGATCATTCTTTTCCAGAATCGCCTGGCGCACCTCCAGAATCCGATGCTGGCCAACGGCGTCTCCGTGCGAGTGATCGTGGCCGGCTTCCTCGTGTGAATGGGTGTGGGAATGTGGGTGGTCGTGGTCATGACTGTGACCGTGATCGTGGCCATGGTCATGGTCGTGGTGATGGGCACTGATGCCCACCGGATTTTCACCGGGCAATCCGCATCCGCATTCCTGGCACATCAGTCAACCTCCAATGAAGTGAGTTCCATTTCGCGTCCCGCCCGCAATTCCATGCTGGGACGATGGCAATCGGGACATTCGGCGAACATCCGGGTTGCCTCAAATTCACGGGCACACGTGGCGCACCAGAACCGCGCCGGGACATCCTCAATGAGCAATTGGGCGCCTTGCGCCGGCGTGCCGTCGGCAAGGGCCTCAAAGGCGAATTGCAGCGCGTCGGGCACCACCCCGCTCAGTGCGCCGATGCGCAGGCGGATGGCGTGCACCCGGCTGGCCCCGGCCTGCCGGGCCTTTTCGAGTACCTGATCCAAAGCGCTTTGCATGATGGATAATTCGTGCATGGTTCCGCCGAAAACAACAAACCGGTTGGCAAACCTGCCTGAGCCGGGTTTCACACGCTCAAGGTATATCGCCGGTTGCAGACTGACAAATGAATTCCGGCTCGATGCTTGCCAACGGATGAAAAGCGCCAACGGATTTTTTGATGGAAAACTTTGCATCAGTTGGAACCTTTCATCCGTTGGCGAAAAGGGTGTGCGATACCTCTTAATAAACGAGAACAAGCACCGCAGCATCCTGTGCCGACTTCACCACGTCATCAGATTTCCGGTCGTAGCGGCGCGTCGGCAGACCGCCGTTGACTGAATTCAAAATGGCGGCGCTCTGCCGAGTCGCCGCTACGCTCCTTTAGTAAACGAGGACGAGGACCGCCGCATCCTGTGCGGACTTTACCACATCCTCAAACTTCCGGTCGGCCGTGTTTGGCTCTTTTAACTTGGCTGAAACAGCCGGCACGGATTCAAGGAAACTCAACAGAAAACTGCTCTTCACCGCGTAATTCACATTCTCTGGTAACGCCCCGGTGGCTGCCAGCGCTGCCGACGCATCCAGCTTGGCCGACACGATTCCGATGACGTTGCCGTGTTCATCCACCAGCGCGCCGCCCGAATTGCCCGGCTGCACCGGCACGCTGATCTGGAAATAGCGCGCATCATCCGCTGCGCCGGACAGCGACGCGATTTCACCTTTGGCCAGCTTGGGTGAGAACCCTTGCATACCGATATTGGGAAAACCCACCGTGGCCACCGTGCCACCCAGTTTCACACCTCGGCTCGCTGCCACCGGCAACGGTGTGAACTTGCCCACGGCCTTCAGCAACGCCAGATCATTCGCCGCATCAACCTTTACCACCTTGGCGTCAATGAGGCCTGCGCCCGTGAGAAAACGCACCTTTGCCGCATCCTTGACGACGTGATAATTGGAAATCAAATAACCATCGTCCGTGATGAAAAAGCCGGTGCCGGTGGCTGTGGGGTTGTCGGGTGAATTGGAATTGTCAGAACTCGATTCTTGACGCGGCTTGAACTCGCGGGAAAGCCGCTGCGCTTCGGCTATCTGTGAATGCGTCATGTGGCTGGCGATTTCATCTCGATTGTTTATAGCATTAGTGTCTCCGTGCGCAGCAGCGAGGTTATACCACTTGTAGGCTTCGACATAATCCTGCGGCACGCCTTGGCCTCCGGCATACATCATGCCGAGGTTGTTTTGTGAATCCGGGTCACCTTGATAGGCTGCTTTACGATACCATTTCAGTGCTTCGGAGTAATCCTGTGGGATCCCCTGACCACTGGCATACATTACACCGAGGGCGAATTCTGCCCTATTGACTCCCTGTTCGGCGGCCTTCAAATACCATTTTTCTGCTTCCAATGCGTTCGTCTCCACGCCTTCACCATACGCGTAGCTGACACCCAAACAAAATTGAGCTTCTGCAAGACCTTGTTCAGCAGCTTTGCGATACCAGTTTGCCGCCTCAATTTCGTCCTTCGCTACGCCTTTACCATTGTCGTAGCAGCCGCCCAAATTGAATTGAGCCCAAGCGTTATTCTGCTCAGCCGCCTTGCAATACCACTTCACCGCCTCCACTTTATCCTTCGCCACGCCTTCGCCAGAGGCGTAGCTGCGAGCCAGATAGTATTGAGCGTCAGCATCACCTTGTTCAGCAGCTTTGCGATACCACTTCACCGCCTCCGTCTCGTTCTTCGCCACGCGTGAGCCTGTGTGGTAGAAGACGCCCAGAAGCAATTGAGCGTCCGCATCACCTTTTTCTGCCCTCAACTTTATTGCTGCAATGGTATCATTCGGCGCATAATCCACGTTCGTTTCCAAAGGTTTGTGGTCTTGTCCATTGGTGACGGTATCCGTCGGCGTGACATTTTCTGGTACAAAGGTCGGCAGTCGCAGCTTGTTCGTAGTTGTCGCGTTTGTGCCACTCGAAGCCACCGGCTGTTGAGCGGGCAATTGAACGGCGGCTGCAAACAGCAACAGGAACACACACGCCAACCGATTCGCTTTCATGTCGGCAGATTAGTTGGTATTCGCTGGCTTGCAAAGTCTGTAAAAGATGATGTAATTACTAATGATTGATGAGAATTATCAGCCTTGATCAGAATGTCATATCATACCTTGTCAAGAATGACCACGAGTCGTTCTGGCAGGATTTGCGCGAAAAGCTTCTTGCCGGAGTGAAGGCAGGCAAACTCCTCTGCCCAATCCCGAAAGAGACAATCTTCGAAACAATACCTTGTTCGCGGGATGTCCGAATCAAGATTCGTGACCTGCAACACGAACTCTCACTTGGATTCTCTTTCAAACCATTTGGTGTGATTGAGGGTGAAGAGACTCTGGCATTGGTCAGGCCCAGCATTTCAACTTTTCCATACGAGCGTATTGTTTGGCACTCGGTTGAAGATGATGCGTTAGCGCAAGCCAAGGCAAAGGAGATTCGTGACGCCCAAGGCCTCATGCGCCAGCAAATGGATGTATTCGTGGCTTCACCAGGTCAAGACAAACTCACCGTCAAAGAAATTCGCAGCAGAGTTATTGCCTCGCGCGCGGGCTCTTTTTATCGGCAGATTGAGCGTTAGCTGGCCGACCAGCCACTTGATCCAGCCGATGATCTGCAATTTGAGCTTTGCCGATATCTTGTATCGCGCTGCATAACGAAAGCGGAGCTAGAGCAGTTACGCGAGAAAATCCTGATGCATGAATGGGAAGCCATTCCGCTGATATTCTTCGCTGCGGCTTTGGGCGCGCTTCTCGATCACGGTAGAGCTCAGAAAATGCAGCCAAGAAAGTACGACGTGAATGACGAAACCGATATTTGCCGCATTGCCATCGCATTGCATTCGTCTGCGATGATTATTATGGAGAAATCTATGGCCTATTTGGTAAAACAATTGGAAAAGGAGTGGGGCGAAAGCCTTGATGTGCTTGCGATAAATGAACATGAAGCCATCAAAGCCAACTTGGAAATGGCAATGACTGAGTAACGGTGACTGCACGCCACGGCCTGGGAGTTCAAACGCCATTTGCCCCGATCGTCCGTCCAAAATTGATTTTGGCAACGGCGGTTTTCTTCGCCCTGCCGCATTTGGTAGGGCGCGTCACTCCGTGCGCGCCGTTTTTGGTGTGTGAACGAACGGCGCGCAGGGGACTGACGCGCCCTACCACGGATTAGGCTGCCCGCCGCTTCCGCTTTTAATTCGGAGCCGGTTCGGACAAAATCCCCTCGTGAACCAAGCCGGACCAGCCAGCCGAAGCACGCGCCTGAAACTCACCGTTCGTGGCGCGGTGCAGGGCGTCGGCTTCCGTCCGTTCGTCTTCCGCCTTGCCACCGGACTCGGATTGGCCGGCTGGGTCAACAATTCTCCGCAGGGCGTCTTCATTGAAGCCGAAGGCCCGCGCGCGGAACTGGAAAAATTCCTACTCCGGCTCGAAACCGAAAAACCGCCGCGCAGTTTCATCCAAAGTCTCGAAGCTTCGTGGCTCGACCCCGTCGGCTACATGGCATTTGAAATCCGCCCCAGCGAAACCGGCGGCAACAAAACCGCGCTGGTGCTGCCGGACATCGCCACGTGCCCGGATTGTCTGCGCGAAATCTTCGATCCCCAAAACCGCCACCACCTTTATCCGTTCACCAACTGCACCAACTGCGGCCCGCGCTTCAGCATCATTGAATCACTGCCCTACGACCGCGCGAACACTTCGATGAAAGCGTTCACGATGTGTCCGCAATGCCAGGCCGAATACGACGACCCGCGCAACCGCCGCTTTCACGCCCAGCCGAATGCGTGCCCGGTTTGCGGGCCGCATCTCGAATTGTGGGAAGGTAGCCGCGTTTGTGAAAACGCGGAAAGTCCGCGCTCTCACGAGCGCGGCTACGGGACTATGCTCGCCGCCGCAGACGCCATCCGTGAAGGGAAAATCGTCGCGGTCAAGGGACTTGGCGGATTTCATTTGATGGCGGATGCGCGCAACGACAAGGCCGTCCGGCTTTTACGCGAACGAAAACAGCGCGAGGAAAAACCCTTCGCGCTCATGTTTCCATCGCTGGAGAGCGTAAAAGCGGAATGCGAAGTTTCACCGCTGGAAGAACGCCTGCTCCGCTCGCCCGAAGCCCCGATTGTTTTGTTGAGGAAGCTGGCCCGCCCTCACCCCGGCCCTCTCCCCCAGGAGAGGGAGAATCGTTCGCCGATTACTTGCGAAAATACGACTGCCGACAGCTCAACCGAAGTGGAACAAATTGGCCCGCACAAGGGCTGTTCCCTCTCCCCGGGGGAGAGGGTCAGGGTGCGGGCGAGTGTTGAACAGAATCGCCTGCCGCTTGCCCAGTCTGTCGCACCCAATAACCCTTTCCTCGGCGTGATGCTGCCCTACACGCCGTTGCATCATTTGCTGATGGCTGAGCTCGGTTTTCCCGTCGTCGCCAAGAGCGGCAACCTGAGCGATGAACCGATTTGCACGGATGAGCGTGAAGCCTTGGAGCGGCTCGGCGGCATCGCCGATGTTTTCCTCGTTCACAATCGTCCGATTGTGCGGCACGTGGACGATTCCATCGTCAGGGTGATGCTGGACCGCGAACTGGTGCTGCGCCGTGCCCGCGGCTACGCGCCCCTGCCAATCAACGTGCTGCCAGCGTCCCGCTGGCAGGACAAACAGAACTGCCGGCAAGCCGGCAGCACGATCCTCGCGGTCGGTGCCCATTTGAAAAACGCGGTCGCGCTATCGGTCGGCAACCAGGTTTTCATCAGCCAGCACATTGGCGATTTGGAAACCGAACAAGCGCACACCGCCTTCCGCCGCGTCATTGCCGATTTTGAAAAACTTTACGAGGCCAAACCTGACATCATCGCGTCAGACCTGCACCCGGATTATCTCTCGACGAAGTTTGCAAAAGAACTCGTGGCACAGGCCTCCCGGCCTGTGAACCAAACACAGACCGGAGGTCTGTGCCACGTCGGCGTCCAGCACCACATCGCGCACGTTTTGTCGTGCATGGCGGAAAATGAAATCGCGCCACCCGCGCTTGGCGTGTCGTGGGATGGCACCGGCTATGGCCTGGACGGCACGGTTTGGGGCGGTGAATTTTTCCTCGTCACGGACAAAAGCGTCGAACGCATCGCCCATCTGCGTCCGTTCCGTTTGCCAGGCGGCGACAAGGCGGTCAAAGAACCCCGCCGCACCGCGCTCGGATTGCTTTATGAAATTTCCGGCGACAAGGTTTTCGAACAAAAAGTTCGCCGCGAGGGCGCGCCGGACGGCGGCCGGGGCGGTTGCGCTCCCCTAGCCGCTTTTTCATCGGCGGAACTCGGGACATTAAAAACGATGCTGGCGAAAAAATTAAATTCGCCGGTGACCACGAGCATGGGCCGGCTGTTTGACGCCGTGGCGTCGCTCATCAATCTCCGCCAGCAAATCCGGTTTGAAGGCCAGGCCGCGATGGAGCTGGAGTTCGCGCTCGATGGAATTGAAACGGAGGATCATTACAACCTGTCACTCGTCACTCGTCACCCGTCACACGAGTTGGATTGGTCGCCAATGGTTGAAGCGATTTTGGCAGATGTGAAAAAGGGTGTTTCCGTTGGTACCATCTCCGCCAGGTTCCACAACGCACTGGCGGAAGGCATTGTTGCCGTTGCCAAACGTGCCGGCCAAAACCGCGTGGTGCTTTCCGGTGGCTGTTTTCAGAATCGTTACCTCACCGAACGGGCCGTGCGGCGTTTGTCGGCGGAAGGTTTTCGGCCGTATTGGCATCAGCGCGTGCCCCCGAACGACGGCGGGATTGCACTGGGACAAGTCGTTGCTGCCTTGCGGCGGAAGGAGTAAAGTAAAAGACCATGTGTCTGGCCATTCCAGGAAAAATTGAAAGCATCAGTGGTGATGACCCGTTGTCGCGGATGGGCAAAATCAATTTCGGCGGCATCCTCAAGGAAGCCTGCCTCGCCTATGTGCCCGAGGCGAAGGTCGGCGATTATGTCATCGTCCATGTCGGCTTCGCCCTCAGCCGGGTGGACGAAGACGAGGCGCACAAGGTCTTCGAGTATTTGAAAGAGATGGAAGAGCTCGCCGAGTTGGGAGATGGAAAGGCAGACCCATGAGTTTGCCAACGGATGAAATGTGCCAACGGATAAAGCATTTTATCTTTCCAATCCGTTGGCACATTTCATCCGTTGGCGGAATAAAAGCGAAATGAAATACCTCGATGAATACCGTGACGGCGAACGCGCGCAGCAGTTGGCGCGGGAGATTCATCGCCTCACGACCCGGCCGTGGAACATCATGGAAGTCTGCGGCGGCCAGACGCACGCCATCGTCAAGTTCGGCATTGATGAGTTGCTGCCCAAATCCATCACGCTGATTCATGGACCGGGTTGTCCGGTCTGCGTGACCCCGCTTGAAATGATAGACAAGGCGCTGGAAATCGCCGCCCGGCCCAATGTCATCTTCGCCTCGTTCGGCGACATGTTGCGCGTGCCTGGCAGCACGACCGATCTGCTTTCGGTCAAGGCCAGGGGCGGCGACGTGCGCATTGTTTATTCGCCGTTGGATGCCGTGAAACTCGCGGAACAAAATCCGGCGAAGGAGGTTGTTTTCTTCGGCGTCGGTTTTGAAACCACCGCGCCGGCAACAGCGATGGCGGTTTATCAGGCCGCGCAGAAAGGCCTGAAGAATTTTTCCATGCTCATTTCACACGTGCTCGTGCCGCCGGCGATTGAGGCGCTGATGTCGTCGCCGAACTGCAAGGTGCAGGGTTTTCTCGCCGCCGGGCACGTCTGCACGGTGATGGGTTACTGGGAATACCCGCCCCTCGCGGCGAAATATCACGTGCCGATTGTCGTCACCGGTTTTGAGCCGCTGGACATTTTGCAGGGCGTGCTGATGGTAGTCCAGCAACTGGAATCCGGCCGCGCCGAGGTTGAAAACCAATATGCCCGCGCCGTGCGCCGCGAAGGCAACCAGCCTGCGCAGGAGTTGATTCACAAGATTTTCAAGGTCGTGCCGCGCAAGTGGCGCGGCGTCGGCGAAATCCCGCAGAGCGGACTTGGTTTGAACAACGCCTATGCCGCGTTCGATGCCGAAAAGAAATTCGGCCTGACCGATCATCACGTTGCCGAATCCGCCGAATGTCTCAGCGGCCTGGTTTTGCAGGGACAAATCAAACCGCACGAATGCCCGGCCTTTGGCACGCGCTGCACCCCGGAACATCCGCTCGGCGCGACGATGGTGTCGAGTGAAGGCGCTTGTGCGGCATATTACCGATATCGGAGGCATAACTGAATCAGTCATGAAGAAACATCCAACAACCAACATCGAACATCGAACATCCAATCTCATTTGGATGGCCGGGGACAAGACATTCGACGTTGGGAGTTGGATGTTGGATGTTGGATGTTTTCATTTTTGAATTTTATGGAATTCAATTCAACCTGCCCCGTTCCCCTCTCGCAGTACCCGCATGTGCTGATGGCGCATGGCGGCGGCGGCAAGCTGATGCACCAGCTCATCGGTAAAATGTTTCTGTCGGCGTTTGGCAATCCGTTGCTCGACACGCAGCACGATTCAACGGTGGTGGAATGGACCGGCAAAAAACTTGCGTTCACGACTGATTCCTACGTCGTGCGCCCGATTTTTTTCCCCGGCGGCGACATCGGTTCGATGGCCGTCCACGGCACGGTGAACGACCTCGCCATGAGCGGTGCGCGACCGCTTTACCTCAGCAGCGCGTTCATCCTGGAGGAGGGCTTGCCGATGGAAACGCTCTGGCGGGTGGTCTGCTCCATGCGCGACGCGGCACAGCATTGCGGCGTGCAAATCATCACCGGCGATACGAAAGTCGTGGACAAAGGCAAGGGTGACGGCCTGTTCATCAACACCGCGGGCATCGGCGTCATCGAACATGAACAGAAAATCGCGCCACAAAATGTGCGGCCCGGCGACGGCGTTCTGGTCAGCGGCGATTTGGGCCGGCACGGCATGGCGATCATGGCCGTGCGCGAGGGTTTGGCATTTGAAAGCCAGATTGAAAGCGATTCCGCGCCGGTGGCCGGCCTCGTGATGCAGCTTCTGAAAGCCGGAATCGAAATCCACTGTCTGCGCGATTTGACGCGCGGCGGCCTGGCCAGCGCACTCAACGAAATCGCAGAAGCCGCCGGAGTTAAAATCGCCATCGAGGAAAAATCCGTGCCGGTGCGCGAAGACGTCCATGCCGCCTGCGAGATGCTTGGCCTTGATCCGCTGCACGTTGCCTGCGAAGGGCGTTTTGTTGCGTTCATCGTGGCGAAGGATGTGGAACGCGCCTTGCAAATCCTGCGCGGCCACGCCGTCGGGGCGGCGTCGGCAATAATCGGGCAGGTCGCCGAAAGTTCCACGCCCCTGGTCACATTGAAAAGCGCGATCGGCGCCAATCGGATCCTCGACATGCCGAGTGGCGAACAGTTGCCCCGGATTTGTTGAAACCCCTGGGAGCGTCAGCGCTCCCGGCACTGCCAGGATAGGTTTTAAAAAAGGGGTTGGGTGTGGGAAGTTTTGGAGTGCGGCGGCAAGCGGAGCGCGACACCGCTTTGGTTGTCCTTCCAAAAGCGCTGTCGCCGCTGCGCTCTGCCAGCGCAGTCCAAAAGCTGCCGCCCGTTTCACGCGGTTTCTTCTCCGGGTATTTGATTTTGAAAACACACCCAAACACTCTCCTTGTCGTCCAAACGCTTTTTGTTACGCTGCGTGGAATGCGAAAATTTCTTTTTGGGTTTTGGCTGGTCCTGGTTTTGCCGGTCGCCGGCGCGGAAATCAAAATTGATTTCGGCGACGTTGCGACCGGTCTGATGCCGACCAATTTCCACGCTGCGCTGGCAGGTGGCGGCCGGCCCGGTGAATGGAAAATCATCATGGATGAAGTGCCGCCGCTGCTCGCGCCGCTTTCGCCGCAGGCGCCGGTGGTCACGCGCCGCGCCGTGGTCGCGCAAACGAGCACCGACCCGACGGACGAGCGGTTTCCGATGCTGATTTACGACGGCGAGACGTTCAAGGACTTCAACCTCACGACCCGGTTCAAAATCGCCGGCGGCTCCGTCGAGCAAATGGCCGGCGTGGTGTTCCGTTACCAAAATGAATCCAATGGTTACGTCATCCGCGCCAGCGCGCTGGGGAACAACGTGCGTTTTTACAAGGTCGTGGACGGCGTCCGTTCCGACCCCATCGGCCCGAAAACGGACATTCCCACCAACACCTGGCACACACTGGCCGTGCAATGCCAGGGCAATCAAATCACCTGCTGGCTGAACGGCAAACTGGTGATGCCGACGTTGCACGACAATTCATTCGCCACCGGCAAAATCGGTTTTCGCACCAAGTCCGATGCGGTGGGTTATTTTGGCGACACGACCATCATCTACACCCCGCGTGTCCCGGTGATGCAGACGCTCGTGCAAGGCATGCTGAAAAAACAGCCGCGTATTTTGGGGCTGCGCATTTACACACTCGACGACAAAGGCCAGCCGCAGATTGCCGCCAGCAAGTTGGAAAAAGAAATTGGCCAGCCCGGCACCGACGCGGAAAAAGCCGCCCTTACCGACGGCAAGGTTTATTTTGGGCGCGGCAAAGGCACAATTACAGTCACGATGCCGTTGCGCGACCGGAACGGCGATCCCATGGCGGCGGTGTGGGTGCAATTAAAATCATTCCTCGGAGAAACGCAGGACACCGCCCTCACCCGCGCCACGATGATTATCAAAGCTATCCAGGCGCAGGTCACGTCGAAGGAAGAATTGATGCAATGACCGGCGCGCTCAGGGTTTCGCGGGTGCTGCGGGCACTTCGTTGGGCGGCTTCACCTCCAGCATATCGTCTGGTTTCACCCGGCGCGCGCCGCCAAGGACCGTAATGCTGCCATCGTCTTCGGTGTGCAAACGCGGGCGCGTGATGAAATAATCGTAAATTTCCTGCCGCACGATGTCACCGTCGGGACTGACCACCGAGTAAGTGAAGATACGCGCGCCGCTTTGATACATCACGTGCAAATGGCTGAGACGATCCAGTTGCGCCTCCGGCTGGCTGAACGAAACCATCGGACCAATCGCGCGAACCTTGAAAATGCGCCTTTCGGATTCGTCGCTCACCTGCACATACATCCGCAGTTGCGAACGCAGATAATTCGCCTGCTCCAAGGTATATTTGCGGACTTCCGGTGCGCGATTCGTCACCCCGGCGGGCACGGGCAGGCCAAACGATTGCGACCACAATTTCGCGCCGTCAATCACGTTAAAGGATTGAGGCGGGCTCGGGATTTCCGCGTTCCAATCCTTGATGTGCACCTTGGCGGTGACGCGATAACCGCCCTGCCGCGTCAGCGCAAAATACGGCGCCAAATCCACACGCTTGGTGGCCACTTGCGACGAACCCACATCAAATTCACCCTGCACCGGCACGTCGGCATTTTTGACAACCATCGTACCGCCCGTTGATTCCACACTAAACGTCAGCCAGTTCGCGTCTGCGCCCAAATGCAGCGACTGGCCGGAACGGTTCGTGATGCGCACCGCCACAGGCAGCGATTCGCTGGGCAGAAATTGTTCCTGATCCAACACCACGTCCACGGTCACCTGCGCCGACGCGCTAAAAAATGTCAGCCACGCCAGCCCGAGAATGGGCAATGAAAATTTCATTTGAACGCTGAACACTCTAAACTTTGACGGACACATGGCAATCTTAAACGGCAAGGAGGGGGTGGCCCGCTGTCATTCTTCCGGCAACCGCCGATAACCCAGCAGGCCGGCGAATGGTCATCCGCCGGCCTGCGTTTTCCTCAAATTGCCCTTGTCCTTGTGGGGCGCTGCAAGGGCTGTATTATTGCTCTTCCAGCACTTCCACCCGGAAGAAGCATTGCGGTGTGGCGCTCATGCTGTTGGTCACGGCA
>Ga0187880_1002958_pt1 | contig 13088 bp, 8 predicted proteins | sample June2016WEW_19_4_FD_132998 | JGI IMG/M metagenome (GOLD analysis project Ga0187880, IMG submission 132998) | Peatland microbial communities from SPRUCE experiment site at the Marcell Experimental Forest, Minnesota, USA - June2016WEW_19_40 | ecosystem: Environmental > Terrestrial > Soil > Wetlands...
GCACTTCTTCATGGCAATCACTTAGCCATGAATGTCTCATCCAACGTAAGTCACTGACTTGATGCGGAATATGGATCGCCAATACCTCCCCAGACTTATAGCTGAGTTGTGGGTAATTGAAAGTCTCGCGCTTCGGATACGTGTTGGGAAAATTCATCGCGCTGTTCTGGTCTCTCTCCCTCGTCACCTGGATCCCATCCCTCCTGCTCTTCGCTTACCAGGGATACACATCGCCGCAGCCATGGGTTGGCGCCCATCTCCGCGTAGCGATTGGGTTGCTTGCCGGATCTGTCCTCTGGATCGTGCTTCTCTCCATCCTCAGCCTGGCCCTGTCGTCGTGGGTGAAATGGAGAATGGTGGCAACCGGCAGCATCTTTGCCGCGGTGTTTGTTCCCGCCGGCGTTGGCGGCGTGGCCAGCGCAATTCTGCGCACAAAATGGGGCCTGCTGCTCAACCTGCCGGTCATGATGTCGCAACTCTGGCAGCGGCTTATGGGCATGCCGGAGTCGATTCGCATTGGCAGTGAGCTTCCCAATGCAGCCATCGCGGCAATGCTGGTTTTAATCTGCTTCGTCTGCGTAGTCATGCTCAATGCGCGCATCCGCGCTCGCGAGGTGGTCAGAGGATGACTTCGATGAGCGATCGCATCGTTTTCGAAGACGTGTCGAAGTTCTACGGGGAAGTCCTGGGCGTAAATCGAGTGTCGCTCAGCATCCCTCCCGGAGTCACCACGCTGGTGGGCCCCAACGGGTCAGGCAAAACCACGCTGATGAACCTCATGACCGGCTTGGTGCAGCCCTCCAGTGGACACGTCTCGGTGCTCGGCCTGACGCCCGGAGATGCCACGCGCTTCTTTCGCGAGGTGGGCTACTGCGCCCAGTTCGATTCCTTTCCGCGCGGCTTGACCGGCTGGGACTTTCTGATGGACAGCCTGCTGCTCCACGGGATGAGCAAAGGTGACGCGTCGCGGCTGGCTCGCGAAGCCATCCAACGCGTGCGGCTCGGAGACGCGTCAAGCCGGCGCATCGCCGGTTACAGCAAAGGCATGCGCCAAAAGATCCGGCTTGCCCAGGCCATCGCGCACCACCCCCGCGTGCTGGTTCTCGATGAGCCGCTCAACGGGCTCGACCCCATGGCACGCGCTGAATCGCTCGCGCTGTTTGAGGAGCTCAGCCGTCAGGGGATGCACCTGGTCATCTCCAGCCACATCCTCGACGAAGTGGACAGAATCTCAGACCGCGTAGTTCTCATTACCGGCGGTTACCTGGTGGCCGAGGGCAACATTCATCAGGTGCGCCAGGAAGTGCGTGACAAGCCCATGCAGGTGCTTATCCGCTGTGACCATCCTGAGCTGCTGGCCGCCCGGATGTTCTCCCTCAACCATTGCGTCGAAGCAAGACTTCATGCCGATGGAAAGGGCGTCTTCCTTCGCACCGGCAATATCGACGAGTTCTATCGGCTGCTGAACGGAATCGCCGTCGAGGGTTTGGTGAAGATTGATGCGGTCGCGCCCGCAGACGACGATACCCGCGCCATCTACCAGTACCTGATCGGTTCAGACGGGAGTGCCTCGTGATGACGGAAAGAGCCGGCGCCTTTGTACGGTCTGTTCTTGAGCAGCCTTGGGCCTTATGGTGGATGCAAGGCCGGCGATTGGTGCGCATCGAAGTCAGAAGAAACCTGTTCTCCTGGAAGGCAAGCTGGATCTATTTCCTCGCCTTTGTACCAGCCGTCATTATTCTCATCCACTTGCTGGTCGACACGCATCCCGCCTTCCTGCTCGGCGAAGATACCGGCGTGCTGGCCGGCGTCGTGCAGTTCTATTACATCCGCCTCGGCGTGTTCTTCGGTTGCCTCGGTATCTTCTCGCGTCTTATTCGCGGAGAGATGATCGAGCGCAGCTTGCATTTCTATCTTCTGGCGCCGGTGCGCCGCGAGGTCCTTCTGCTGGCCAAGTTTGTCGCCGGATCCATCAGCGCCCTCCTTCTGTTCGGAACCGCGATCCTCGCCGACTTTACCCTGATGTACGCCGGATTCGGCGCCGCGGGACAAGACTATGTCTTCCATGGACCGGGCCTCGGACAGCTCCAGGCCTATCTCGCAATCGTCGTTCTCGCATGCCTTGGATATGGAGCCGTCTTCCTTCTCCTGAGCATGATGTTTCGCAATCCCATGCCGGCCGCCATGCTGTTCCTGGGCTGGGAGGCGATCAACCCGGTCATGCCGTCGCTGCTGCAGAAGATCAGCGTGGCTTCTTATCTACGTCACCTGATGCCGGTCAATGTCCCAGGCGACGGCATCTTTGCGCTGCTGACGGTGCAAACCGAACCCGTCCCCGCCTGGGCAGCTGTCCTCGGCCTGCTCATTCTCATTGCTGCGGTGCTGGCTTACTCCTGCGTCAGAATTCGCCGCCTCGAGATTCGATATACGACGGACTGATCGCCATGAGTGAATCGCGGGTTGCCGAATAGCAACAGGCTGTGTCAGGGTGCTTTGAAAAGTCACCCACCGACTTCGTGCCCCCAATCGGCTGCTCTTCAAAAGCGCGAATATCGACTCGACTATATTCCAAACTGCAGGTGCTCGAGCACCGGCCCCAGTGTCAGCACCGGCAGATAGCTCAAGGCAGTGACAATCAGCAGAAACGCGGTGAGCAGAGCGCCGAAGGTGAACGAGTCCGTGCGCAAAGTGCCTCTCGTGGGTGGTCTGTTTTTCTGCCCCGCGGCCAGGCCGGCGAAGCACAGAGCTGGAACGACCAATGCAAAGCGCCCCAGCATCATGGCCATTGCGGTCGTGATGTTATAGAAGGGCGTATTTGCGCTCAGGCCAGCGAAGGCCTGGCCATTGTTGCCGAACGATGAAGCAAACGCAAAGACGACCTCGGTAAGACCGTGCGGCCCGCCGTTGGTGGTGAGTCCTGCGAGGCCGGCACGCGTGACCATGGCAACCGCAGTGAGAACCAGGATCGTTGCCGGTCCAGTGAGGGCGTAGAGAACGATCATCTTGTTCTCGCTGGGGCCGATCCTCTTGCCGAGATACTCCGGTGTGCGGCCAATCATCAGCCCGGCCAGGAAGACGGCGATCACAGCGGTCATAATCAGGCCCGCCAGGCCCATGCCCAGGCCGCCGAAGATCACTTCGCCAAGGAGAAGATCGACCAGTAGCACGAGCCCGCCCGCAGAGGTGAAGCTATCGTCTGCTGCATTCGCTGAACCTGTGGAGGTGTTGGACGTGACAATGCCGGCGAGCGCAGTTCCGCCCATGCCAAAGCGCACTTCCTTTCCCTCCATGTTGCCCCCTGATTGCATTTGCGATCGCCGGAAATCCGCGCCATGCACGAGCGGGTTGGCCCGCCGCTCCGCGAGATGCAACGTAAGCAGCCCACCGCAGAAAAGAACCAGCATGACCCAATACAACATCCATCCCTGGCGCAGGTGCTGAACCATCCGGCCAAAGGTGTTGGTCAACGCCGCGGGGATCAGAATGATGGAGAGCAACTCCAGGAAATTCGACAACGGCGTGGGATTCTCGTACGGGTGCGCGCCATTGGCGTTGAAGAAGCCTCCGCCGTTGGTGCCGAGGTTCTTGATGATTTCGAGCGCCGCTACGGGACCCTGAGGAATCACTTGCCTCTGGCCTTCAAGCGTGGTGACGATTAAGTAGGGGTGAAAGTTGATGGGAACACCCTGCCAAACCAGCAGCATTGCACCGATCGCGGCGCCGGGAAGAAGAACCCAGAGCAAGCTGCGCGTCAGATCCACCCAGAAATTCCCCAGTGTCTCGGAAGACTCCCGCGCCAGTCCGCGAATAAACGCGATGCCGGCGGCCAATCCCGCCGCCCCGGCAAGAAAATTCTGCACGCAGAGCCCCACCATCTGGCTGAAGTAGCTCATGGTGTTTTCGCCTGCGTAGGCCTGCCAGGTTGTCGTGGTGGAAAAGCTGATTGCTGTATTGAACGAAAGATCGGGCGAAAGCGGAGTGGTTTGATAGGTGGGGTAGAACCAGGGAAGAAAGCTCTGCAACCGCAGAATCATGTACAGGAAAAGCGTGCCGATGCAGCCGAACACGATGAAGGCGATGGTGTACTGCGCAGCCGTCATCTCAAGTGCGGGATCCACTCCGGCAAGGCGGTAGATCCAGCGCTCCACAGGACGGCATAATCGATCGAGCGCGGTGCGCCGCCCGGAATACACGCGGTGCATATAGCCGCCGAGGGGCTTCACACAGACAGTGACGATGACGACAAACAGAAGATACTGAACAGCGCTGTACACATTCACCGCTTGGCAGAGTTGCTGGGTTTCAACACGTGAGTGCGATTCTCAGTCTTTCACGGAGGACATAAAGGAAATCGCACGAAAAGCATAAGGGAATTATGGGGATCGGTTGCGATGGTCAGGGCCTTTCCAACTAGGGATCCGTGAGTTGGCCAGAAATGGCTTAAGTTATCACTCGCGAGATTCGGCGAGCATTCGGCATTGGCGCCCTGGACGCTCGCACTCCGCGCCAGAACTGGCAGCTGAACGGCGCGTCGGTGCGCACCGCGCGAGTATGACCTTCCAGCCGTTCCGAGCCGCCGCGGCCTCCCGGACAATACTGGCGACCTCGCCGGCATCCACACGTTCCTCCGAGACATGCACCTCACGGCCGTACTCTTCGGCCAGCGCCAGTCGCTCGGCAGGGCGCTTCCCGCGCGCGAACAAACGCGAGTAAGCTTCGCATGCGTACGCAAAGGTCTCCCGCTTCCTGTATCCGCGTTTCTGCCCGGAGACTCTGCCTATGGCCTGGCGTTATCGGCGATCAAAGCGACTGCCTCTCGGCTTCTGCGTGAACTTCTCGAAGAGCGGTTTGGGATGGTCGTGGGGATTCCGCGGTTTCCGCGTTGGGCACGACAGCAGGGGACGCATCACTGCACGGTGTCGATTCCGGATATGCTGACCACGCAGTCATCGCGATTAAAGGGACAATCGCGCGAACTCAAATTTCTAAGACCCCGATTAGGCCCCCAGACCGTAAGAGTCAGTTCCGCGTGACGAGCGGAAAGTGCTCCGCCAAAAGTATAAATCTATGAAAATAGGCGGTTTAGATTGGTGCCAGGGGGCGGATTGCCTGCCCGTGTTGATTCTAAATAAGTTGTTGAAAATGCAAGACGCTTAAACCTTCAAAACGCAGGAAACGCGGTTTCCACACACGTATTGCGCACACGGGACTTGAGGCGAATGGGTTCAAGATTCAGTCGCTTTGATCCATCGCCTGATTTTCTGGTTGGCAATTTTGAGCAGGGATCTTCGAAACAGTCTTCTTGGCAACTCGCTCAAATTCTGAATGCCAGACTGGCCGTGCGGTGGTTGAAAAAAGTACCCCAAAACTTCCTCGATAAACGGGTTATCTCCAGTTGAGAACTACCCGCGTCCAGTCGCTTCCGAGACGCCGAATGTAAGTCTTTGTCAAGTGGAGCGCACGAGTTCTCTGAGGCGCGATCAAAAGAGCGCGCATTGGATCAGAATCTGTTACTGCGCAACGCACGAAAGCCTTTCGAGCATATCAAGACGGCGATGGCTTCATCCCGGAGTGCGTGTCAAGTCAGACGCAGAACCGCGCACCTATCCGGTTGATGCGGCAAACGGTAAGCCGGCTCGGCCCATAAGAGCATGGCAAGTGGGTTTCGGTGTATAGTGGTCGGAAATCTGCAGCAGAAAAAGGGAAACCGGCTAACGGTACGCTTGTCATCGCGAACGGATTGTGCGTGGAACGCTTTGAACGATGAACGACGTGGATAGAACGAATCAGCGGAGCCCGGTGGCGGTAGTCGTTGGTGGGTCTTCAGGGATAGGCAAGGCCGCCGCATGCAGGTTTGCGCGGGAAGGCTGGCAGGTTGTAGTGGCCGCCATCGATGCGGAGAAGACGATTGAGATCGCCGCGAATCTTCATGGCAGCAATCATCTGGCAACGGTGATGGATGTGCGGCTGCAAGAGGACTGCGAGAGGCTCAGGGACCAGGTTGCAGCGAAATACGGCGGCGCAAATGTTCTGGTGAACAGCACGGGGATCTCGGAGTCGCATCGAGCAATCGAAAGCAATTTTGACGAATGGAACCGTCAACTGGACGTGATGCTCTACGGCAGTGTGCATCTTTGCCGGGCGATGGTCCCGATTTTGCGCGACAACGGGCGCATCATTCAAATTACATCCATTCATCAAGAGAGAGTTGCCGTCGGGTCTTCAGCGTACGGCATGGCCAAAGCGGCGCTGACGCAGTGGATCCGTTCTTTGGCATTAGAACTGGCGCCGCGCGGCATCCTGGCAAACGCCATCGCGCCGGGATTTGTAAGAACGTCAATGTCAATCAAGCAGGACGGTACGAATGAGCTGGAGACCGAATGGTTCCGGGACAATTACGTGCGTTACGGCCATCTCCCGCTGAAGCGAGCAGCGGAGCCGGAAGAAATTGCCGGAGTGGTGTGGTTTCTCTCCGGACCTGACGCTACTTACATTACAGGCTCCGTGGTGACGGTAGACGGAGGACTATCGATTACTTTTTGAGTCGAGGTGGTTTCGATCAGATCACCCAGAATCCTTGTCCTGGCAGAACACCGAATATTCACGAGCCTTTGCCCAGGTTTGAGCCGTGTTTGCCGCGGTGGAATTGGCAGCAGAGAGTGGGGCGATTGCCGAATTTGAAGCGCGCGCCACGGCTATCGCTCCCGTGGTTTACTTGGTACGTCCTTCGAATGCAGCTTTGATAGCAGGGCGGAAGATGAAGTTTCAGACTTTGAGCCCATTGGGATTCGCGGCGATTGCCATCTACCTGGCTGGCCTCGCGTTCATCAGCATCGTGTCGCGCCGGCGCGCCGTAATCGCAAATGATTATTTTGATTGCTACAAATTCGCTGTCCACATAGTCAGTAGCGCTCTCGTTTCTTGCGTACAATTGCGGTTCCATCGAGATCATCGGGATGGGCGCGATGGCCTCTCAATACGGAGTGCAGGCGCTGCACTTCTACTGGATTGGCGGAATTCCGGGGATGGTCTTCTTCGCCTTGGTTGTGCTGCCCGTGTACATACGGAGCGGCGCACGCGGCCTGCCCGAATACCTCGACCGGCGCTTTGGTCCCCGCGTGCGGCTTCTTAACGCGTGTATCTCCCTGGTGGGTACGGCCAGCCTTGCAGGGGCGGCGCTTTATGCAATCGCTCGCGTGCTACATGTGGTCCTGGGATGCAACCTGCTGTTGGGAGCGATGGTTTCAGCCATGGTGGTGCTGGCCTATGTGCTGCTGGGCGGAATCCACGCCACGATCTACACTTCGATCTTCCAATTCTTTGTTGTGATCGCGGGACTATTTCCCTTGCTGATTGCGAAGTTTCCCTTCAGGCTGGCGGCCTTCGCGCAACGGCCGGAGGCCTGGCATTTGTGGCAGCCTTTGCCGATGTTTGCGCCTCACGCGAGCCTTGATCGGTTGGGCGTGGTAGCAGGCGTGGGCTTTGTCGTCAGCTTTTCGTACTGGTGTACCGATTTCGTGGTCGTGCAGCGGGCGTTGGGCGCACGAGGCGTGGAAGAAGCACGCAAGGTCCCCATTCTGGCCGGGTTTGGCAAACTCGCCATCGCGTTTCTCATCGTGCTGCCCGGCGCTGCCGCGCCCGTGTTTCTGAATGGGGCACACGCCGTTTCGCACGATGAAACAATGCCTGCGCTGCTAGCACTGGTGTACGGGCCCACGCTGCTTGGGCTGGGTGTCGCGGCGCTGCTTTCGGGCTTGATGGCAGGGTTCGCGGGCAATGCCTCCGGCTTTGCAGCGGCGTGGACCCAGGAAATTTACCGCGTCCGCATACGACCCGACCGGCCGGAGCAACATTACATCCGGATGGGCCGCTGGGCCGTGGTGATGTGTTTTCTTCTGGCCGGGCTGGCGGCGTATCTTGCTGCGCAATTCCGTGACCTGATGGAATTTCTTCAACTCGTTCTTTCGCTCTTCTACGCCCCACTGCTGGCTGCGGTTTTGGCCGGCATGTTCCGGAAGCAGGCGAGGGAGCGCGACGCGCCTGCCGGAATTCTGCTGGGAGTAATGACCGGAATTACGCTGGAAGCCAGCGTGCACCTGGGCGCCATTCACTTTGGCAGCCAGATGAACGCCAACTTCTACATCGCCATTCTCAGTTTCTCGGTTTCGATGCTGGTCGCTTTTCGCGTCGGCAGTCGCACGCGTCAGGGAAGCGCCGCCATGGTAGAGCTTCCTCTCGAGCCGATGACGGTCTCCTCCTTGCGCCCAACGCTCACCACGGGAGTCCTGAGTGTCTTACTGCTAGCGGCGTGTTTGGCTCTCAACCTGATTTGGAGGTAATCAGGGCTGAGTGGCCATGGGGCGCGAGCTCTCATGCAATTGACTCCTGAGATGGAGCACGTAGCGGACGGATTGGACTTGACAAGCGACGAGGTCAGGGGTAAGGTTCATCGGAAAAGGTTTTCTCTCACATAATAGAGGCCTATCGTGTACGTCTCGGCCCATCCGTTGAAAGTCTGCTGCGCTGCCATCCTCATTCTGATCCTTCACTCAAATCCAGTTGCGGCTGCGCAAAGCACTGTCGCTGCGCTTGTGCCTCTCGGCTCACAGGAACCCTCGGCCGCCAGCAAAAATCATGACCGCACCGCGCCCGACCTTGATCTGCACCTCGTGCGGGGCGGGCACTTTCGGCTGCGAGATCACCGTGGTAAACCCGTCCTGCTGGCGTTTGTGCAAACACAACCGGATACCGGCGAAGGGAACCCATCCCGCGCGCTTGTTCCGCAGCTTGCAAGCATAGACCGGCAGTATCGCGCGGTTGGACTGGAGGTCGTGCTCATCGATGAGACGCAGCTTGCGCGACCCGCCGTAGCCGCGCCGCGCCGCGAGGATCTCCTGAACACGACCTACGATTGGAGCTTGCAAGTACCTCTGGCCGAAGACCCTGACGCCAACGCGGCGTCGAGCTACGCGGTCAAGGCCGTTCCCACAATGGTGCTGATTGACAGAAGCGGGCAGATTCGTGATCGCTGGATTGGCGGGGTACATCCCGGCGATTTGGCAGCAGCGGTTCAAAAGACGATTGGTGCTCGGGCTGAGCAGGGCGCAAGGATGACGCGCTGAGCAAAAGAACGGAAGACTGCATGACGGACGGCGCGAAAGGAAGGAGCAGATCAATGAAGGGAAGAAAGCAAGTTTGGAGCGAAATCAAAAGAGGTCTTCTCAGTGCTGCGCTGGTATCCTTGCTGACCTGTGCCTTGGCCGGCGCGCAATCACCCTCGGGCGCTGCTCCCGCGGCTGGTCCCAATCTCGACTTTCCGACCGTCCTCTACGGCGCCGCTTACTACAACGAGTACATGCCCGGCGATCAAGCGGCACGGCTCGACAAGGATGTGGCGTTGATGAAGGCAGCGGGGCTGAACGTGGTTCGCATGGGCGAGTCGACGTGGAGTCTCTGGGAGCCCGAAGACGGCCACTTCGATTACGCGTGGATGGATCGCGTGGTCGACGCTATGGGCAAAGCGGGCATCAAGGTGATCCTGGGCACGCCCACCTACTCGATTCCCGCATGGATGGCGCGCAAGCATCCGGAGATTCTCGCCCAGCGGCTGAACGAAAGCATGTATGGCGGTCCGCCGTTGCAGAGCACCTATGGCATGCGCCAGAACATGGACACCGACTCACCGGCCTACCGCTTCTACGCAGAGCGACTCATTCGCCATATCGTTGCGCATTACAAAGACAATCCCAACGTGATCGGTTGGCAGCTCGATAACGAGACCTCCAGCTACGATGCCGATAATGCCGATGTCTTTGCCGGCTTTCGGCAATACCTCGAGAAGAAATTTGTCACTCCCGAGGCGCTCAGCAAGGCATGGTTTCTCAATTACTGGGGCGAAAACATCCACTCCTGGGAGGATCTGCCGCGGCGCGACGGTGCGCAAAGCACCGGCTACAAGCTGGAATGGACACGCTGGAGCCAAATGCGGGTGACGGATTTTCTCAGCTGGCAAGCACGGCTCGTACGCGCCTGCGCTTCGCCGCGGCAATTCGTCACCACCGACTTTGCCGGCGCCATGCGCCAGGATGTGGACGAAAACGCTATCGCCTCATTTCTCGACATCCCCGCCGTGAACAATTACCACGGCACACAGGACCACTTCGACGGCGCATCGCAATCTCTCACAGGCGATTTCACGCGCTCGCTCAAGCACGCGAACTACCTGGTCACCGAGACCAACGCGCAGACTACTGGATGGAACTCGGCCTTCCAGTTCCCGCCCTACGACGGCCAAATTCGCGAGGACGTTTATACCCATCTTTCCAACGGCGCTGACATGGTTGAGTACTGGCACTGGGCCTCGATCGCCGCCAACCAGGAAACCTATTGGAAGGGCGTCTTATCGCACGACCTTGAACCGAACCGGGTGTATGCCGAGGTGAGTTGCACAGCACATGAATTGGAAAAGATCGGTCCGCATCTCGTGGGCCTGCAGATTCACAACCAGGTGGCGATCCTCTACAGCCGCGACTCGCTCAACGCGATTGGTTTTATGCCTTTTACCTCAGCGGGCGAGGAATGGAGCAACGCCGGACCGACGGCTGACTACGCTTCGTTGGTTCGGCAAATCCACCGCTCGCTCTACGAACTGAACGTGGGGACGGATTTCGTCTTTCCCGCCACGACGGATTTCTCCGCATACAAGCTGCTGATCGTGCCGGCGCTCTACATTTCCGACGACGCCCTGCTGCAGAGAATATCGGATTACGTAAAGGCAGGGGGCCACGTCGTGATGACTTTCAAGAGCGGCTTCGCCAATGAGAACTCGGCTGTCCGTTGGGTCCGCGCTCCTGGTCCGCTTCGCGAGGCCGCAGGCTTCAGCTACCAGGAGTTCTCAAATCTGGAACACCCTCTTTCTCTCAAGGGCGACCCATTCCACGCAGGCGCCGACAACGAAGTGATGTATTGGGCTGAATTCATCATGCCTGAACACGCCAAACCCCTCGCGTTCTACGACCACCCCTTCTTCGGAAAGTGGCCGGCGATCACCGAAAACCAATATGGCACAGGCACCCTGATTTACGAAGGGACCTATCTCTCCGACGGTCTGCAGAAGGCCGTGCTGCGCCGCGAAATCGAAAGGGATGGCCTGGCCGGCCCAGATCAGCAGTTGCCCGTTGCGATTCATGTTCAACACGGTATTAACCGTCTTGGAAAGCGCCTTCACTATTACTTCAACTACTCCGGCGCAACGGTGCAGGCGGCCTACGGTTACGGCGCAGGAATCAATCTCATGGACGGCAAGGTAGTAACTCCGGGAGAGGAGCTGACGCTCGGGCCATGGGACCTGGCCATCGTCGAAGAGGACGCCGTGGAAGCCGCGGGCCGGTAAAACCTCTTGTGCCTGAATAAGTTGAAGAGGCCGCAAAAAGCCCTTGACAAGAAAGTGGAGCAGGTCCATAATTTCCGCGAGTTCCAAGAAAAGGATTTCTCCTCACTCCAAGAATGTGCTGATTAGTGTGCGCTTTGGAGAGTAAGTTGGACGAATTGGCGGCAATCGTAGAGAAAACCTTTTCTTGGATGATTCTCAGGCAAGGCAGCGATGAGCGCTCTGAGCAAGCCCGCAAATATGCTCCCCTTGAAGCTTCTGCCGCACCCCTCAGCGGCTCCTGTTTCCTATATCAGCCACCTGCGGCGGCGCGCCTGCTCCGAGGGTTTGTGCGCCGCAGGCAATCGATCCAACTCGGCAAATACGAGCAAACGCAACCCGTGGAACGGCCTGCGATTCGGGGAAATTCCGCCGATGACGACCGTTACAGAACCTTCTTATGGCTTTGGCCAGTCGACAAAAGAGGTGAGACGATGATTTCAAGAATCTTCAAGCATTTTCAGGCGTGCATCTTCCTGCTCTTGTTGGGCGCTTTGCCAGCGCTCCTTAGCGCGCAGGTCGACCGCGGAACCATCAACGGCACCGTCAAGGACCAATCGGGCGCCGTCATCCCGGGCGTAACCGTCACGGTCACAAACGTGGATACGGGTGTGACTTCAACCACCCTCACCACTGCAAGCGGTTTTTACGAGGTGCTCAACGAACCCGTCGGACGCTATTCTCTCCGTTTCTCCAAGACGGGATTTCGTGAGCTGCTTCGGAAAGGCGTTACTCTCACTGTCGCGCAGGTTGCGGAGATCAATGAAACGCTGCAAGTCGGCGCAGCCACTGAGGTGGTCCAGGTGACGGATGATGCCCCGGTCATCGAGACGGAAACGTCTGATGTCGCCGGCGATATCAGGGCCGCGACACTTATTGACCTGCCGTTGGACGTCAACGGGGGCCGTAACGTAGAGGGTTTTGCGTTTGCAGTGATGCCCGGTGTCGAAGGCAATTGGTATACCGCGAATATCGATGGAACGCAAAACTTCACCAAAGATGTGAAGATCGACGGCGTGTCGCTGACCTCCACAATTCAAGGCGACCAGGGCGAAACCGGGCCCACCATGGAAGCCGTGCAGGAACTCAACGCGCAGACCAGCGGACTTTCTGCAGAAAACTCCAGCACCCCTGGCGGCGTGGAGCTATTCACCATCAAATCCGGCACCAATGTCTTCCACGGCAGCGCCTTTGGTTACGGCCACAACGAGATACTCGATGCCAATTCCTGGATGAATGATTATCTGCACGTTCCCAAACCCAAAGCCCGCTTCTGGGATTGGGGTTTCAGCGGCGGCGGCCCCGTCTGGATTCCAAAGATCTACAACGGCAGGAACAAGACTTTCATCTTTGGCGCATTCGAAAAATATCAGCAGAACGATTACACGATGGGCGGCGTTGGGCCCACGGTGCCCACTTCCGCCTTTCTTGGCGGAGACTTCAGCGCACTGATCACCGCGGGCGGAAACTCTGTTCTGGGAACCGACGGCGCCGGTAACACCATCTACAAGGGCTCGATCTTCGATCCCACAACCGGGAATGTTTTCGTCGGGAACAAGATCCCCACCACGCGCTTCAGCAAGGTTTCACAACAAATCATGGCCATTTACCAGAAGGATTACGTGCCGGCAACCACGTCGGCCGTGCAGAACGAGTTAAC
>Ga0187880_1002961_pt1 | contig 13080 bp, 12 predicted proteins | sample June2016WEW_19_4_FD_132998 | JGI IMG/M metagenome (GOLD analysis project Ga0187880, IMG submission 132998) | Peatland microbial communities from SPRUCE experiment site at the Marcell Experimental Forest, Minnesota, USA - June2016WEW_19_40 | ecosystem: Environmental > Terrestrial > Soil >...
GAGGGCTTCCCTACCTATGGAGGCCTAGCCGGTCGCGACCTCGAGGCAATAGCGCAGGGTCTCCACGAGGTGGTGGAGCACGACTATCTGCAGTACCGGATCCGCTCGACGGGCTACCTCGGCGATGCGCTGGTCCGCCTGGGCGTGCCAATTGTCCAGCCAACCGGAGGGCACGCGGTGTACATCGACGCCCGTCGGTTGCTCCCACACATCTCGCCGCTGGAGTATCCGGGCCAAGCGCTGGCTGTCGCACTCTACGAGACAGGAGGGATCCGCAGCTGCGAGCTGGGCACTGTGATGTTCGGTCGCCACCCTGACGGATCTGAGCAGCCTGCCGACATGGATCTAGTCAGGCTCGCGATCCCACGCCGCACCTACACGCAAAGCCACATGGACTACGTCGTCGAAGTGTGCGGCGAGGTAGCCACGCGAGCAGCCGACCTACCTGGGTACCGTATTGTCGAGGAACCGCCGATGTTGCGTCACTTCACAGCGCGCTTCGAGCCGATATCCAGCGCTGAAGAGGGCCCTCCGCTCACGCCGACGTAACTTGCCCCCTCAGCCGTGTAGCTCTTCCCCGGAATGCGAGACGAGACGTAGCCGCATTCGATCTCTCCCAGACCGAACTCGCCCCAATCCATCCTCTGAGCCGTGCAGCCGAGGACTAGCCACCGGCCGCTCTCCCGATGCTAGGGCCGATCTCGGACGTGGTACCGACGTTCCCCGCAATGGTGCCCACCGAGGTCGGCAGTCCTGCACTTTCCCAAGCGGCGTAGCCGCCGAGGACATCGGAGACGTCGCCGAAGCCGGCAGCGACCAGGAGGCTGGCGGCGACCTGGGACCGGTACCCGCTGGCGCAGTAGACGACCACAGGGCTCGCAGGATCGAGGCCCGCGAGCGAATCGGCGAGGACTGCGAGCGGAATTTGCCGGGCACCTGGCAGCGTGCCCGAAGCGGTCTCGCCCGGGCTGCGCACGTCGACGAGCTGGAGCCCAGGGTCGCTTCCGCTCAGCTTGCCGAGCTGCTCGACCGTTAGTCGTGAGCTCTGTTCGACCAGCTCAGGTCGGGTCGCGAAGAGCTCCGCGAGCCCGTCCAGCTGGCCGACGACCCGGTCGTAGCCAACACGTCCGAGCCGAACCTTGGCCTCGACTGCGACGGCGGGGTCCCCCACGAGCACGACGTCGCGCTCGGGCGACAGGACATCGGCGGCCCACTCGGCGAATCGGCCCTGCAGCCCGACGTTTACCGCGCCCCGTAGGTGGCCGGCAGCAAAGTCAGGGGGCTCGCGGCTATCGAGCAGGACCGACCCAGCATCCCGGTGCCCGAGGACCTCCTCGACGTCGAGCAGCGGTGGAATGCCCTCGTCGAGCAGCGGGTGGAGCTCACGGTTCCGCTGCGCGTCGAACTCGAAGTAGTGAGGCCGGGAGGGCTGGCCCTCCGTGACGGCGGCGACGAACTGGTCCTCCCCCATGCACTGCAGCGCATAGTTGGCCAGCCGCTGCTCTCCGAGCGTCGAGGTCGTCTCGCTCGACAGTTGCTTCCCGCACGACGAACCGGCGCCGTGCGCGGGGAAGATGCGTGTGACGTCCGGGAGCAACAGCAGCTTGTCGTGCAGCGAGCGGTACAGGCGCCGTGCGAGCGCGTCCGCCGACAGATCGGCACCGGCCGAGGCTAAGAGATCTGGACGCCCGACGTCGCCGACGAACAGGGTGTCGCCGGTGAGCACCCCGTAGGGCGCCTCGTCGTCAGCATGCTCGTAGACCACGATGCAGATCGACTCCGGCGTATGACCAGGAGTAGCGAGAATCTCGAGCGTGACGTCGCCCAAGGACAGCCGTTGACCGTCTTGCAAGCGCTCGATCGGGAACTCGACGTCGGCTTCGTGCCCATAGGAGATGACAGCACCCGTTCGCGCCGCGAGCTCGAGATGACCGCTGAGGAAGTCGGCGTGAACGTGCGTCTCGATCACCCGCTCGATGGCGAGTCCTCGGGCCGCGGCCTCGTCGAGGTATACGCCCACATCACGCCGAGGATCGACGACGACCGCCCGCCCGGTTGTTGCGTCCCCGATGACGTAGGAAGCGTGAGACAGACAGGCCAGGTAGTGCTGTGTGAGGATCACGCCTGCACCTCGCTTTCGAAGAGCACTGCCGGTATTCTCGCATCGCTCGCTCGACTCCGGCAGTCATAGAATGCACGACTGGTCGCCAGCGAGTTCCGCCTCATGTCCGAAGGACACGGCCGATCCGGCAGATTCACGACCGGTGGATCCACAAGTACACCGAGCGTCAGGTCTCGGCGCTCGTAGATCTCAAACACCAACCGAGGAGATGTCATGACCACCCGCCGCACAGGCTCGTCCAGACGTGGCGGATGGTGATGGACCCGGCGATGGCGGACGAGGGGTTCACGCGCGTCACCTATGAGCTCGACGAGCGTGACGGTGGCGCGACCAAGCTGACCGTGATCCACGACCTCGAGGGCGCACCGGGCCTCGAGACGCTGGTGAGCGGCGGCAGGGAGGATCAAGGTGCGGGCGGTGGCTGGAGCTGGGTACTCAGTGATCTCAAGTCGCTGTTGGAAACTGGGAAGCGCCTCGCCGGTCCGATCGACCGCGAGACGACTGCTCAGGCGTCCGTGCTAGTTACCGAACCGCCGGCAACTTCATAGGACCACAGTTCCGACGACACCGCGACGGGGCCGCCGTGAGGTGACGGCCGGTCGGCACCGGCGTGGCCGTGCGCGAAGGCAGGCGAGGCGACCCAATTCTGAAAAGCCTCCTCATCCCGCCACCTCGTCAGGACCAGCCACTGGTTGCGTTCGTCCGTCGGTCTGAACAGCTCGAAACCCTCGAAGCCATCCTGGCCGTCGACAGCGCCGGCGCGGGCCGCGAACCGCCGCGCCAGTTCGTCCCCGGCGTCCTCTGGAACGGTGATGGCATTGATCTTGATGATCGTCATGGGCACGATCTGATCAGATCGCTCCGTGCGGGGCACGTCGGGCGTCCAGTTGTGCACCCGCGGCGGCATACGACAGAAGGCGCTCAGCCGTTATGTCGATGGGCTGACTCCGCACGGTCTCGACCGTCATCGGCTTGTCAGGACCGACGGCGAGCCTCCAAGATGCCTGTGGCCCCAGCGAGAAGCGGGAGCGGTGAAAGGAAAGGGCGAGGCATGCGGATCGAGGAATTCACCGACATCACCTACGTAGTGGAAGAGGACACGTACGCGCTCATCACGATCGACCGGCCGGCGCGCCTGAACGCGTTCCGCGGTCGGACGGTCGATGAGCTGATCTCGGCGTTCAAGCACGCCTGGGTCGACCGGCGGGTGGCGGCTGCGATCCTCACCGGTGCTGGAGAGCGAGCATTCTGCAGCGGCGGTGACGTGAAGGAAAAGGCGGAGACGGGTGGGTACGGTGAGACGGAATGGGGGACGTTCGAGATCGAGCGACTGCATCGCATCATGCGCGACATCCCAAAACCCGTCATCGCGGCAGTCAACGGCGTCGCCATCGGCGGGGGCCATGTGCTGCACGTGCTCGCTGACCTCACAGTGGCCGCCGAGCACGCGACGTTCGGCCAGGGGGACCGAGGGTCGGGTCGTTCGATGCGGGCTATGGGTCGGCCTACCTCGCCCGAGTGGTGGGGGAGAAGCGCGCACGCCAGATCTGGTTCCTCCTCGATCGCTACGATGCCGCGACCGCCGAGCGCTGGGGACTCGTCAACGAGGTCGTACCGGCAGCTGATCTGCTCGAGACGGCCAGAGCCTGGGCCCGCAAGATCGGCTCGTACTCTCCGACAGCTCTCAAGTTCCTGAAGCACTCGTTCAACGCCGACACTGATCACATCGCCGGGATCTCCAACCTGGCCTTCGACGGCCTCGAACTGTACGGCCACAGCGACGAAGGCATCGAGGGTGTGGAGGCGTTTGCCGAGCGCCGTGCGCCGGACTTCCGCAATCACCGTTGACACGGCTCGATCGGGTGTCTGCGACCTACTTTGGTGAGCATGACGACCGGACAGCATCTGAGCCGGCCCGTCTCGGTGCGACTCTCGTTGCGCCGCCGCGTCGCCGGCGCCGTGCTCGCGGCGGCCGCGGCCGGCTGCTCCTCCTCGGCGGCCTCGAACCCCACAACCTCGTCGACCAAGGCGCCGACCTCGAGCCCAGCCTCGACGGCCGCCACCACGGCCACGACCAGGCCGGCGCCGGTGCCGGCGCCGTCGCCGGCGAACACGATCTGGCTCTGTGAGCCCGGCACGGCTGACGACCCGTGCGCGCCGAACCTCGACACGACGGTCGTCCAGGCGAACGGCTCGAAGAGCCGCGTCCAGGTGAGCGAGGCGTCGTCGACCGCAGTCGACTGCTTCTACGTGTACCCGACCGTCAGTCCCGAGGTCACGATCAACTCCAATCTGGCGATACAGCCGGCCGAGGTGGCAGCGGCGATGGAACAAGCGGCGCAGTTCTCGCAGGTGTGCCGCGTGTGGGCGCCCATGTACCGCCAAGAGACCACCAAAGGCCTGGCCGAAGAAGGGCTCACCGACAACCCGTACGAGCAGATCGCCTATGGGAGCGTGCTGTCCGCGTGGCGTGATTACCTCGCGCATCACAACGACGGGCGTCCGGTGGTGTTCATCGGTCACTCGCAGGGGGCCGCCATGCTGATCGATCTCCTGCGAAGCCAGGTCGACCCCAACCCCAACGTCCGCAAGCTGCTCGTCTCGGCCCTCATCATCGGCGGCAACGTCGAGGTGCCGATCGGCAAGGTCGTCGGGTCCACGTTCAAACACATCCCTGCGTGCCAGTTGGCGAGCCAGACCGGATGCGTGATCGCCTACTCATCCTTCTCGAGCGAGCCGCCGCCGTCGAGCTATTTCGGGCGGCCCGGCCAGGGTGTGTCGCTGCAATCCGGACAGACCGAGAAGGCTGGCGTTCAGGTGCTGTGTGTCAACCCTGCGGCGATGGGCGGCGGCACCGGAGCGCTGGAGCCGATCTTCGCGGCACCGAAGCGGGTCACCGCCCCCTGGGTCGAGTACCCGGGCCTGTATTCGGCCACCTGCGAGTCCTCCGGTGGTGCCACCTGGCTCAACATCGAAGTGAACACCGCAGCGGTCGGAGCTCGGCCATTGGTCAGCGACCCGCTCGGTCCCAATTGGGGGTTGCATCTATCGGACGTCAACCTGGCGCTCGGCAACCTGGTCCAGATCGTCAAGACCGAGGCGAGCTCCTTCCAGTCCGGCTGAGCCACTGAGGACGAGGCTTCCCCCCGAGGGGTCGAGCGCCGGGCTCGTCCCGAACGTGGCGGCCGGCGTGGTCAGCCACCCACGCCCTCCGGTCGTCGCCAGGTACGACGCCACCCTTCCGTTGCTGGCGGCGTAGACCGTCGTTCCGTCGTAGATCGGGGAGAAGAGATCCCCCCGAGGTTTGCCGACCACTTCAGCTTCCCAGCGGTCGAAACGGCATAGCGGTCGCCGTCGCCGGCCCCCACGAACACGCATCCGGTCCGGCTGCCACATCCACGGTAGGAGCGCCCGGCGGAGTAACCATCGGCTGGGTGGCGTCCGGGACCCGCACCGGATGCCGCCGGCTTGTCTGCTACATATGGCTTGTGACATGCCATCTAGGCCGCCACCACGTTGCGACCGCCACCCTGGTCGCTGCATTGACGCTGGCGGCGTGCGGAACGCACCGGGTCGGTGCTGCACCGAGCTCGACGACCTCGCCCGTCGTGAGCAGCAGCTCAGCCGTGCCCACCAGCTCGAGCAGCACGACGACGACCACCACGTCGCCGATGCAGGGCCCCATGACCCAGCCGACGGCCCAGCAGCCGCTCACCTTCGTCGAAATAGGGGATTCCCTGGGAGAGGATCTCGGTTTCGGTCTCGGGGACTCCGTATTCGCCTCGGATCCCCTCGTACGGGTCATCCAGGCTGCTGTGGGCGACTCGGGTCTGGCCCGCCCCGACTACTACAACTGGCCGGCGCAGCTCGAGTCGTTGATCCAGAAGTACCACCCCGGGGCAGTGATCGTCTTCATCGGGGGAAACGACGCGCAGAGCTTCGTCCAGAACGGCCAGTACGTCGGCTTCGGGACGGCGATCTGGCACCGCGTGTACTCAGCCCGGGTGGCACAGATGATGTCCGAGGCGCTCGATGCCGGGGCACGCGTGCTCTGGGTGGGGATGCCGATCATGCAGGACTCCGGTTTCTCGGCTGAGATGCAGGCGCTGAACTCGATCTACCAGGCCGAGGCTGCCGAGCACCCCGGTGCGACGTACTTCTCCTCCTGGCCGGTCTTCTCCGGCTCCAACGGCCAGTACGTCGCTTCGAGCCTGATCGGGGGGCAGGAGGTGTTGCTGCGCGACCCCGACGGTGTCCACATCGCCTCTGGCGGTGGCGACTTGCTCGCCCAAGACCTCGTCTCTCCGATGGAGAAGGCGTGGGGGATCCAGCTGTTCCCGCAGTCGTCGAGCTCGACCTCGACTTCGACCTCTCTCTCGGGCTGAAGCCCCGCGCACGCCGCGGGCGGCTGGCGACTCGCGTCAGGTTCGGAGTCCGGGCGAGAGAGCGCCCAAGTCGCCGAAGAGAGTCTCACCGGTCGCCAACTCGGCGCCTTCCCTCTCGGACTGGCGGACCCAGGTCGCGTACATGTCGGCGTACAGGCCTCCAGCAGCCACCAGCGAGTCGTGCGGGCCGGACTCGACGACCTTCCCGTCGGCGATCACGACGATCCGGTCGGCCTTCATCGCTGTCGAGAGTCGGTGGGCGATCAGGACCGCCGTGCGCGCCTCGAGCAGCACGTCGAGTGCTGCCTCGATCTTCGTCTCCGACTGGAGGTCGAGATTCGAGGTCGCCTCGTCGAGCACCAGCACACGAGGATGGGCGAGGAACGCGCGGGCCAGCGCCAGCAATTGGCGCTCGCCTGAGGACAGTGACTGGCCGCGCTCGTGGACGACGGAGTCCAGCCCAGCGGGCATGCGATCGATGACGTCGGTGAGCCCGACAGCGTGAACAGCTTCGACGACCTCCTCGTTGGTCGCGCCCGGGCGCGCGAACGAGATGTTGTCCCGGATCGTCCCCGCAAAGAGGAACGGTTCCTGAGGGACGACCCCGAGCTGGCTCCGCAAGGACCGGAACGTCACGCCGGCGAGGTCGTGCCCGTCGATGAGCACCCGCCCCGCCGTGGGGTCATAGAACCGAGTGATCAGCTTCGCCAACGTCGACTTCCCCGCACCGGTGGGGCCGACGAACGCCACCGTCTCGCCCGGAGCGATCCGGAGGTCGACGTCGTGGATCACCGGCACCGCCGGGTCGTATCCGAAGGACACATGCTCGAAGACGATCTCGCCCTCGATCGGCGGGAGCTCGGACGCGTCGGGTGACTCCAAGACCGCCGGAGGCGTCTCGAGGAGACCCCGTAGCTTCTGCACGGAGGCCTGACCCTGCTGGTAGGTGTTGTACTGCTGGACGAGCAGCTGAATCGGTGCCAGGAAACGGTTCAGGTACAAGAAGAACGCCACAAGCGCACCCAGGCTGAGCGAGTGCCGGAGGACCATGTCGCCACCGATCCCGAGGAGCGCAGCCTGACCGAGCACCCCCAGCATCTGCGTCCCGGGCCCGTAGACGGCGTTGATCCGGCCCGTGTAGTCGTTGGAGTCCCGGTAGGAGCCCACGACGTTGCGGTGGTGGATGACATTGTGGCGTTGCCGGTTGTGGGCCGTCACGATCCTGACGCCGTGAAGGCTCTCTGAGAGGTCTGACAGGACGCTGGCGATCCCGTCTCGGACCTTCTCATAGCCACGCTCGGACGCCGCCCGGAACCACAGTGACATGGCGGTCAACACCGGAACGATCAATACGATGGTGATGAGGCCGAGCCGCACGTTGGTTGTGAGCATCCATACGGTGATCACCACCATCGTGAGACCCTGCAGTGCGAACTGGGCAAGGCCGTCCTGCAGCAGCTGCTGCAGGTTCTCGATGTCGGCGGTCATCCTGCTCATGATCACGCCGGCTTTCTCGGCCGTGAAGAAACCCAGCGACAGCCTCTGCAGATGCGCGAACACCTTGATCCGGAGGTCGTTCATGACCCACGCCGCCAGGCGGCCCGTCACCTTCACCTGACCGCGCTGGGAGATGGCGGAGATCACGACCGAGATCAGGTAGGCGCCGGCGGCTGCAGCGACGATGCCAAAGTGCTGATGACCCGGGACCATCCCGTTGTTGATGGCATACTCCGTGACGTACGGGCCTGCCTGTGTCGAGACCGCCACGACGACGATGAGCAGCGCCGCCAGCCAGAGCATGCCCGGGTACTCCATGAGCAGGCGCCACAGCGTGAGGCGCCGGCACTCGGCAGCCGTCGGAACCTGGGAGAACGTGACGGTGGGCTCGCCGCGGTCGGTCTCATTGGCGAGGAGCTTGTCGACCCCGCCTTGGAGTTCCGACGGGATGCCGCCAAAGGGAAGTCCCGCCGCGGCCGGGCGTCCGGCGGGCGCGCCGCCGCCGAACACCGCTCCGCCCCCGCCTGCGCCCCAGGCCATCAGAGGAGACCTCCCGGCGCCAACGGGGGAGTCACGTCGGGCACCCGTCTAGCCATCGCGCCCGCCAGCGCGTCCGAGCGATGTGCCTCGAGGTCGGCCTCGACCTCCTCCTCGGCGTGCGCGAGCACTTCGGCGTACAGCGGCGATGACTGGAGCAGCTCGGCGTGACGGCCGTCGGCGACGATCTGGCCGTCGTCGAGCAGCACGACCCGGTCGGCGAGGCTGATTGTGGACAGCCGATGAGCGATCACGAGCGTGGTGCGGCCTTCCATGAGGTGCCGCAGGGCCTCGTGAATCTGCTGTTCGACCTGGACGTCGATCGCGCTCGTGGCGTCGTCGAGGACGAGGATCGGCGGGTTGACGAGCAAGGTGCGGGCGATGGCGATCCGTTGGCGCTGCCCGCCTGACAGCGTGTAGCCACGCTCGCCGACAACGGTGTCGTAGCCGGCTGCCAGCTCACGTATGAACTCGTCCGCTTCGGCCGCGGTCGCGGCGGCCTCGATCTCCGCGATAGCGGCGTCCGGGCGCCCGTAGGCGATGTTGTCGCGGATCGAGACGGAGAAGAGGAATGGCTCGTCCAGCACCATCCCGACATTGGCCCGCAAGCTGTCGATCGTGAGGTCGCGCACATCGTGCCCGTCGACCTTCACCGAACCGGAAGTCGCGTCGTACGAGCGAGTGAGCAGCCTGGCGACGGTGGACTTCCCCGAGCCGGTCCGGCCGACCAGCGCGACCGTCTCGCCGGCGTCCAGGTGGAGGTTGAGGTCCTGGAGCACCCTCGGCCGGTCGCCTCCGGGGTAGCTGAAGTCCACGTGCTCGAAGCTCACCTCGCCCTGGCAGTTGATGAGGTCCACCGCTCCGGGCCGATCCGTGATGTTCGGGCGCTCGTCGAGGATCTCGTAGATGCGGCCGGCCGAAGCAGCCGCCCGCTGCCCCATCATGATGAGCATGCCGAGCATCATGAACGGCGCCTGCATCATCAGCAGGTAGGCGTTGAACGCCAGGATCGCTCCGACGCCGAGGTGGTGCTGGATCACCATCCAGCCGCCGAAGAGCAGTACCAGTACGAGGCCGACTTGCGACAGGTTCTGAATGGCCGGGGTCCATTGCGCGCGAATGTCGGCGTCTTTCACGTACGCCCATTGGACGTTCGTGGCTGCCTTGGCGAGCGCCTTCAGCTGCTGGTCCTCCGCCGCGAAGGACTTCACAACGCGTACCCCGTTCACGTTCTCATCGACGATCGTCGCCACGTCGGCGAGCCGGGCTTGGATCAGCCAGGACACCGGGAACATCGACTTCCGCATCTGGACACCGACGAAGTAGACGGCCGGCGTGGTGAGCATCGCGATGAAAGCGAGCGGCGCGTTGATCGACAGCATGAAGCCGAATGCGACCAGTGCGATCGAGCACTGGACCAAGATGAGGGGTGCGAACGTCATGTACATCTGGACTGAGCGGATGTCCGAGTTGGCACGGGAGATGAGCTGGCCCGACTGCACGCGGTCGTAGAAGGAGAAGGACATCCTCGTCAGGTGCTCGTAGATGACGTTGCGTAGGTCGAACTCGATCCGGTATGCGGTGCGATACAGGAACCAGCGGGAGATGAATCCGGTCACGCCGGCCGCGAGCCCGAGAGCGATGATCCAGGTCACGTAATACGACAGCCGGACCGTGTGCGGAGGCACGATTGAGTTGGTGATCGCTTTGTTCAAAAGGTTCGGGATCTGCACCTGCAGGACAAGGCCGACGAACGACAGGATGCAAGCGGTGAGAAACCCAGCCCTGTGTGTCCTTGCGATCGGCCATGCCCGGCGCAGCCACGTCTTGGACTGATCCGGGTCGATCGTCGCTCTCGGAGCGCTGTAGCGCGGCACCTCTGCGAGGGGCACGAAAGGTGACGCCGCCGTCTCGCCGGGCTGACGCTTGCCGTTCCCCGCCGGCGAGACTGGTTGGACTCGCTCGCTTCCCCGTTGCGGCGCTGGTGGTTCGGGTGACTCTCCGGGTCGGCCCCGGCGGCCCTTGTTGGTCTGCGTCATCTCTTCGCAGTTTTCTGAGCTCGCCACCGGGACAGCGCCTTTCCCCAGAGCGCAAGGTTGCTCAGTGCGGCGTCAGTCTCGCCGCTGTCCTCGAGGCAGTCGGCGATCGTCCCGAGCCGGTCGCTGACCGCCCGGTCGGCGGTGGCAAGCACGCGCTTGCCCTCGGCAGTGATGGCATGGGTGACTTGTCTTCGGTCGTCCTCGTCGTGCGTACGGACCACGTAGCCACGGGTGACGAGCCCGTCCACGACGGCAGTGATGCTGGGACGCCTGACATCGAGGCGGTCCGCCATCGACGACGGCAACGTCATTCCCTCGGCTAGAAGGCCTAGTACGCGGTATTGCGGGAGCGAGAGGTCGCTCTCCGACAGCCCGACTTCGACCTGGCGAGCGATCCAGGCGGCGATGCGCCCGGCGGCGAGCGCCTGAGGCCGCTCGACAACTTGTTCCGTATTCACATAGTTAGGGTATCGAATGATTAGACCTGCGCGAGCATCCGGAGGCGACCCCCTCGGCCGTCCGGCGCCGAGAGCGTGCCGAAAGCCCCGATTTCCCCGTCCGGCACCGCAATCGCTACAGCCAGGTCCGGCGGCGGTCGATATGAAAGGCATGTTCCGCCGCAACCCAGTCCCGAGATCAGCTGGGGCCCTGGCGTTGGCCGCGGCTGCGGTCATGGCCGTGTTCGGCAACGCCACCGTGGCATCGGCCCAGATCGGCCACGTGAAGATGACCTTGCCGAAGTCGATCTCGCCGAGCCCGGTGTTCCTCGTGCCCGGCATCTGCGGCCACGACGTGCCGAACGGCACCGCCACCTGCAACGCCACGATCATCAAGGCCATCGACTTCGCCCGCAAGACCGAGCCGCTGTACGCCATCCCGCCGAGCTTCTCGCTGGCGGCCTTCGACAAGCTGACCGGGCCCGAGCAGATCTTCGCCATCGCGAACATCGAGCGCACCGCACGCGGCCTGCCGCCGATTCTCGCCACGACGGTCCAGCTCGACGCCATGGCGGAGTCGGGCGCCACCCGCCAGGGCGACCCGACGACCCGGCTGCCGCTGCGCCTCACCCACGGCGGCCTGGCCACGGCTTACGGATCCAACTTCGCCGAGGGCACGGCGAACGCCATGGGGGCGGACTACTACTGGATGTACGACGACGGCCTCAACTCACCGAACAGGTCATGTACTGCGATCAACACGAGTCCATGCTGGGCCCACCGGAAGAACGTGCTGTTCAACTACGCCAACACCGTTTACTGCCCGTCGGGCTCCAAGCCCACGATGTACATGGGCACCGCCGAGGTCACGAGCCACGTCAAGTGGTCACCGTCGATCACCGAGATCTTCGTCAACGACTGCGGCGCCATGCCGAGCGACCGGAACTTCACCTGGCCGGACGTGCAGAAGCTGGTCTTCGGCCACTGAGGCCGGCACAGCCGGCCCGGTTCTGTCCGTGCCGGTCCGAAGGCCGCAGCGGAGGCCGATGAGCCTCTTGGCAGGCGCGCACACTGCCAGCAGAGTCGCCAGCGGAGTCGCCGGCACACCTTGCTGCGTGAGCCCACCGATGAGTAGGGTGAGCCCGTGCGAGCTGTCCTGGTCGGAATCCTGCTCATCGTCGGAGCTGCCGCCATCGCGGCTGGCGTGTTGTACCTCACGCAGCCGGCGCACTCGCTGCCGACGTTCTTCCCCGGGTACGCGGCTCACGTCGTCGGCAAGCACACGCACCGTGGCTACGCGGGCATCGCCCTCGGCGCCGTGCTCGTCGTCATTGCCTTCGTGGTGGGATTGACCGGCAGTCCGCGCCGTCGGCACGCCCGGCGCTGAGATCCTGACACGCCGCGGCCTTCGGGTCGGGCGCGGCGGCCCTGGTGCCGACGCGGTTCTGGGGGCTCCTGCTCGGGCGCGGTGAAGCGCCATCGTCGTTCCGCCTGACCTGGCGGGTGCTGCTGGGCGCCATCCGTTTTGACCGCCGATCAGCCAGAAACGATGTTCCGACAGGATCGATGCGAGTGGCTCACGCGCAAGTTCTCTGCCAAGATTTCGCCCGATGCCCGACAACGGCCCGGTCGAGGATGGCGAGTCGCAATTCCGGTCGGTCGTTGCCAACATCCCGGGCATCGTCTACCGCAGCGAGTGCAACGACCCGTGGAGGATGTACTTCATAAGCGCCCATGTCGAGACGATGCTGGGTTACTCCGCCACCGACTTCCTCGGCGCGGCCTTAAGGACGTTCGGCTCGCTGGTATATCCCGACGACGTGGAGCGCGTGGGCGTTCTCAAGGACGAGGTCATCGAACACCGCACCTCCTACTCTCTCGAATACCGCCTGGTGCATGCGGACGGCAGTACCGTCTGGGTCTCCGAGCACGGTCGCGTCGTGCGTAGCCCGGAAGGTGAGCCGCTCTGGCTGGACGGCGTGATCCTTGACATCTCGGGCCGAAAGACCGCCGAGCGGGCCCGCGACGAAGCTGAACGCTTGCTACGCCATCAGGTGCTGCAC
>Ga0187880_1002967_pt1 | contig 13066 bp, 10 predicted proteins | sample June2016WEW_19_4_FD_132998 | JGI IMG/M metagenome (GOLD analysis project Ga0187880, IMG submission 132998) | Peatland microbial communities from SPRUCE experiment site at the Marcell Experimental Forest, Minnesota, USA - June2016WEW_19_40 | ecosystem: Environmental > Terrestrial > Soil >...
ATCGGCTCGAAGCCAGACGCCCCGGTTGCCCACGAAGGCGGCTTCCAACGCCAGGTTACCGGTGAGCTGGCGCTGCAAAGAAATGTTCCACTGGTCTATTCTGGGAGGCCGGCCGCCGCTGCGGTCGATGTAGTAGGGAGGCGAGTTGATCTGGCCGGCCGAGGGAAAAATGCCGGGTGAGCGCGTGGCGACCGTCAAGGAGGCCGGGTTGTAAGTCAAGCCATTCTGCAACTGGACCGCCGGTGTGCCATAGTTTCCGGTGGTGAAGCTGAGTATGTTCCATCCCACCCCGCTGATGGCCGTGCCGGTGAGGTAATTGGTGGTTGGCGTGGTGCCGTAAATGAAGCCCCATCCGCCCCGCAGAACCGTCTTGGAATCCAACTGGTAGGCCACCCCGAGCCGCGGGCCGACGGCGTAGGGATAGGTGTCGGTGAAGGTGCAGCCGCAGCCTCCCGGCCCGGAGCCTTCGTAAATCATGCCCCCCAGCAACCCTCCCGCCGACGGGTTCGGAACCGAGGGCCCGAACATGCCTAAACGGTTGTCCATCTCGTGGGCAGCGCTCTGCAAGTCCCAGCGCAGGCCGTAATCGACCGTGAGCTTGTGGGTGACCTTCCAGGTATCCTGCACGAACAGCCCCCAGGCGGTTTTCCGAAGCTGCGGATCCTGGGTATTCCTGACGGTGGCATTATCGATGGCGCCAAGCAGGAAGCTGGCGTAGGGGAACCCGACATTTCCGCCGCCGAGGGTCGTCGATTGCAGGTAGGGCAGGCCCGTCTCGGCGGCACTGACGTTGTAGACACCCCCGATACCTACGTTCTCAACATCGGTCCAGATGTCCTTGCGCCATTCCATGCCGGTCTTGTAGGTGTGATTGCCGCGCACCCAGGTGGCGCTGGCCACCCCGGTCGGCTTATCGTTGTAATAATGGCCGGCGTTGGTCGTCCCGATGGTAGATGAGATGTTCGACAAGAAGCCACCCTGGGTGGAGGTGAGACCCGTGATCTCCGGAAAGCCCACAGTAGCGTCGCCGCCAATTCCAAGCAGGCTGGCGGAGTTGTAGGTCAGGTTGCTTTGGGGCGTCGAGTCGGAATGGTTGTAGCGCATTTCTCCCAGTCCCAGGTGAACCAGGAAAGTGGGCGTGACCGTCTGATCCAACGTCAATCGAGCGGTTTGGTTCCGGTCCCTGTAGATCCGGCCGTTGGAGATCGGCCACGTCAGCCCATCGCCGGCGTTCTTGTTCATATTCTGAATCCAATCCCCCCAGTAGAAGGACAGTTTGGACTTTGGGCTGATGTACTCGTCTATCTTCACGCTAGGCATCGTTTTCCCCCGGTCAGTCGTATCTTGGGGCGCGAAGTTGTTTACCAGGCCAGAGCTGGTGGGAAGCGGTATCATGGCTTGGATCTTCGCCGCGACCGGGTCGATCCGGCTTGCGGGAATGATGTTGCCCGGGAACGGGGTGCGAACGATGCTGCCGTTGGATGCGGCAAAATTTGTGGTCGGGTCGTAAATCACGTTTTCCATGATGGCCGCCCCCGTCGGGTCGGTGCCGAGTGTGCGGCCAGTCTTCGCCGCGGCGAAATTACCCTGGCGGAAAGCCGTCGTAGGCATGGTCTCGAGCGGCGACCCGTTCAGAAAGCCAAAGGTTTTGTACTGTTCGAAATTGAAAAAGAAGAAAGTCTTGTTCTTTCCGTTGTAGACCTTGGGAATCAAGACCGGGCCACCGATCGTGCCGCCCCAGTCGTTATTCCTGATGAACGGGTTGACATGCCCCCCGCTGCCGTTGTTGGTGAACGCCTGCCCTGCATTGAGCACCCTATTGATGAAGTACTCGTACCCGCTGCCGTGGAATTGGTCCGTTCCGGAACGCGAGGTGAGGTTGACCAACCCCCCGCTGACCTGCCCGAACTCGGCGTCGAAATTGCTGCTTTGCAGCGACACCTGCTGGAGCGACTCCATGGAGGGCTGGGTTTCGGAAAGATGGGTAGGATCGATGCTGCTGGTGATATCCTGGCCGTCGACCAAAGTCTTAAAGGTGTTGTCGGGGAGGCCGTTGACGTGCATCTGGAGGTTGCTGCCGACGATGTTCGTGGCTCCCGGTGTAATTCCGGCGAAGCCGATGGGGCTGCGCGGATTGTTCCCGAAGCCCATGGGAAGGTCGTTGACCGTGTCCCCGTTAACGGTGGCGCTCTGCTCCGCGGTTTCCGTCCTCAGCAACGTCGCATCCGCCGTCACGGTCATCGATTGAGAAGTCGAACCGACTTGCAGGACGACGTCGATGCGGGCCGTCTGAACGACCTGGAGGTGAATACCCTCTTGAATGTACTTGGTGAAGCCGGCCGCCTCGACAGTCAGGTCGTATGCGCCCCCGGGAATCGAGGGCAACGTGTAATTGCCGGTTGCCGTGGTTACGGTTTCAAAAACGGAGCCGTTTTCGGGGCTTTTCGCGGTCACTTTAGCACCCGGAACCACGGCGCCGGCCGGATCGGAGACGGTGCCGGTGATGGCTCCACGGTCGCTCTGGCCGAAAAGCAGGCCCGAGACCAATAGAAGCAAGGCCACCAAAGACACTGTGGCCCAGAGACTTGAGAGCTTGTTTGCTTGCATACAACCCCCTTTTTCCATAGGAGTCCCCCCCCTTTGAACGGACCCCAGACATGGGTATCGTTCGGCAGCGAGACCCTGGAGGGAGTATGCATGAACCGAATGCCAGTGTCAAGTCATTTTGGAGAGATCATTTTGGAGAGATCAGGACCTAATGGTGTAGGACCTATCGTTGTTCTGGATTCTCGCGATTGGGGTAGAAAAATGAGACAAGCAGTTCCAATATGGGCGGCGGGGAGTATAATCGCTGGTGTAGCGACATGGGAATCCCGGGAAGGATGTTTCGGATGCACATGGCGAGAAGGGGCCTGCTCCTCGCAGGTTTTATATTGCTGGGCGCCGGTTTTGGTCCGGCTTACGCACAGGCGCCGCCACGAATTCGAGTTTCCGGCAACCACCGGTTTTTTGTTGCCCAGGACGGGACGCCGTTCTTCTACCTAGCCGATACCGAGTGGGCCATGTTTCATATGACCCGCGAAGATGTCGATCTTTATTTGAAAGACCGGGCGGCAAAGAAGTTCAACGTCATCCAAGCCGTGGCCACGTTCTGGGGCGGCCCTAAGCTGGACACGCCGAATGCTTACGGCCAGACGGTGTTCGTGAATGGCGATTTCACCCGCCCCAATGACGAGTACTTTAAGACTGTCGACTATGCCGTGAACAAAGCCAACTCGCTCGGACTTTACATCGCCATTGTGCCTATATGGGGGAAAGGATACGTCAACGAGAAGCTCTCCGTCTTCGACAAGACCAGTGCGTTCAATTACGGCAAGTTTCTGGGCGGCCGGTACCGCGACAAGCGCGTGATGTTTATTCTGGGCGGCGACTGGTACCCGGACAAAACGGAGGATATCTGGAGGGCGATGGCGGCCGGCATTGCCGCGGGCGACGGCGGAGTGCACTTGATAACATACCATCCGACCGGGATACAAAGTTCGGGCAACTGGTTTCAGAACGACGCCTGGCTGAGCTTCAACATGGTTCAATCCCGCCACATGGTCCTGAACCGGACCTACGATATGATCGCCAGGGATTGGGAACGGACGCCTACGAAACCGGTGGTGGATGGCGAATCGGTTTACGAAGGCATTGTCGATAACCTGGTTGCCTATGAACCGGGAGTGCCGATCATCCAGGCCCAGGACGTGCGTAGGGCCGCTTACTGTTCGGTGTTTGCCGGGGGTGCCGGGTACACCTACGGGAGCCAGGGCGTGTGGAGTTACTCTAGTCCGAGACCCGGCGCCCCAGCCCCAACCAAGGCGGGCAGAAAGGGTTCGGAATACGGCCTTCCCGCCATTTCCTTCCAGGAAGCCATGCAGCGGCCGGCGGGTACTCAGATGCAGTACTTGCGGGCGCTGATTGAGTCGAGGCCGATGCTGACAAGGGTTCCGGACCAATGGCTGATCGTCAACGACCCTCTGAGCACCACGGACCGCATTCAAGCCTGCCGGTCGTCGGACGGAAGCTACATTTTCATCTATACCTCTTCCGGCAAACCGGTGCGTGTCCAGGTTCGAGACAAGATACGCGACAAGCTGAGCGGCACGGCATACAAGGCCTATTGGTACGATCCGCGGACAGGGACATCCACTCTGATCGGAGAGTTTCCGAGGACGGAGGCGGGTGACCGGCCGGCGGATGTGCGGCGTGCGGACATCAGCAAGGAATTCACGCCGCCGTCCAGCGGCCCGGGAAACGACTGGGTACTGGTGCTCGATGACGCGGCCAAGAACTTCCCGCCGCCGGGCACGAAGGTTTGGCGATAGGCGCACTAACGAAGGGCAGTAGTTGGTTAGGAGGATGGATCAGATGCAAATAACGAGAAGGGGCCTGCTGCTCGCAGGTCTTATATTGCTGGGTGTTAGCTTTGGTCCGGCTTACGCACAGGCGCCGCCACCGATTCGAGTTTCCGACAACCACCGGTTCTTTGTCACCCAGGACGGAACGCCGTTCTTCTACCTGGCCGATACCGAGTGGGCAATGTTCCATATGACTCGCGAGGATATCGATCTCTATTTAAAAGATCGGGCGGGAAAGAAGTTCAACGTCATCCAAGCCGTGGCCGGCAACATGGGCGGTCTGGACAGGCCCAATCCGTACGGAGCGACGACATTCGTCAAAGACACTAAGGCGGAACCCAATGAGGAGTACTTCAAGAACGTCGACTATGCGGTCAACAAAGCCAATTCGCTGGGGCTGTACGTCGCTATAGTGGCCATATGGGGGAAGGAGTACGTCAACGAGAAGCAGTCCGTGCTGGACAAGACAACCGGGTATAACTACGGTAAGTTCCTGGGCAGCCGGTACCGCGACAAACGCGTGATGTTTATTCTGGGCGGCGACTGGTACCCGGACAAAACGGAAGACATCTGGAGGGCGCTGGCGGCCGGTATTGCCGCGGGCGACGGTGGGACGCACCTGATAACCTACCATCCGACGGGGATACAAAGCTCGGGCAACTGGTTTCAGAGCGATGCCTGGCTGAGCTTCAACATGATTCAGTCCCGCCATATGGTCCTGAACCGGGGGTACGATGTGATCGCGAGGGATTGGGAACGGACACCTACGAAACCGGTGGTCGACGGCGAATCGGTTTACGAAGGCATTGTCGATAACCTGATTGCCTATCAACCTGGAGTGCCGATCATCCAGGCCCAGGACGTGCGGAGGGCCGCTTACTGTTCGGTGTTCGCCGGGGGTGCAGGATACACATACGGAAGCCAGGGCGTGTGGAGTTACTCCAGTCCGACTCCCGGCGCCCCAGCCCCGGCGGGCAGGAAAGGTTCGGGATATGGCCTGCCGCCAATTTCTTTCCAGGAAGCCATGCAGCGGCCGGCCGGTACTCAGATGCAGTACCTGCGCGCGCTGATCGAATCGAGGCCAATGCTCACGCGGGTTCCGGACCAATGGCTGATCGTCAACGACCCTCTGAGCACCACGGATCGAATCCAGGCCTGCCGGTCGTCGGACGGAAGTTACATTTTCATCTATACCTCTACCGGCAAGCCGGTGCGTGTCCAACTTAGAGACAAGATACACGACAAGCTATCAGGCAAGGCTTACAGGGCCTATTGGTACGATCCCCGGCAAGGGACGTCCACTCTGATCGGCCAGTTTCCGAGGACGGAGGCCGGCGACAGGCCGGCCGATGTGCGGCGCAACGATATCAGCCGGGAATTCACGCCGCCGTCAAGCGGCCCCGGAAACGACTGGGTTCTGGTGCTTGACGACGTGGACAACAACTTCCCGCCACCGGGCCGGAAAGCTCAGCAATAGAAGCTTCTTAGAAGCTTCCAGATGCCGGGAACACTTCGGCCGCATTCGTGCAGGCGCAAACGGAAAATGGTCGCCATCGCGTGTGCGGCAGTAAAATTTTGATAGCCGTCTAGCTCGATGGGGCGAACGGCCGGCAGCCGAGGCCAGACCGGAAAGGAAGAACGATGAAGTCTGTTGAACGACACATCCAGGCGCTCGAGGCCATGTGGCCGAGCAAGAGGACCTCCAGTCGCCGACTGGAATTGCTGGTTGTGTAATCTGCGCGATCTCGACTAGCCTCTTGACCGCTCCGGGCCTACTTCCGCGGCTTATAAATCTTGCTGAAGTTGTTGCGCGCATTCGTAATGGTAGACGTGCCATTTCGCTCGACGGAGACTTTGATCCACTTCCCATCCGGGCTGCCCTCTATGTTGGCGATGTAGTCCGGTGCGACATTGCCTTTCTCTCCGCCCGCGATCAAATAGTGCGCCTGCCAGTAATCCTCCAGCCCTGGCGACGATTCGACGGCCTGGAACACCTACGCCGAGGCGCCCTTTCTCGGTCCATTGTCCGCGATCGCCACCCGCGGGCGCAGCGCATGCTCCATTATCGGCGAGTTGGCGTTGTCGGTGCCGTGATTGGCGGTCATGTACAGGTCCACCGCGCCTACGCGATTGATCGGGCAAAACAGCTCGCGGGCCTGTCCGGCGAAACTCGCGCCTGACCGCCAGTTAGCCAAGTGCACGCCCACATCGGAGACTCTGAGACGCGCACCCGAAAAGGCCCGGAAGAGGGGCCTTGGGCAAGATGGCGGGCACTCCGGCCAGTCTCTGAGAGAACGGCTTTCCCCGCAGTATTGGCCATTTCCCGCAAGTCCACGCCGTCAAGCCGTTAACCAGAAGGACAGAGAGTTCGTCGTGGTTTGTTGCAATGCGTCCACCGTATTTGCAAAAAAATACCTTCTTTGGACAACGGATGTGTTACATGCAACAGTTTTTTGGAACGGCTGAGCCTTAGCTCCTAATCGGATCGCATCACTCGCCATATTTCAGTCATCTTACCTTTTTCGATGACTGCTCTCCAGGAACTTCTACGCCCCCGCGGTTTACGCCTCGACGATTTGAAGTCCAAGTTTGGCAGCCGTTTTCTTGAGGTGTTCGACTTGTTGGTGGCGGTGCCGTTCCTCGTAATATTGCATTCCTTTACCCGACACCAGTCGCTATCATGCCAGTGATCGCCAACACCGGAGTGCTGTGAATCGGGCATGAAGCGCCAAGCAACGTCTCGGCCTTTAGCTGCCGAACCTCGTCCTGCACCAGGATCTCAAATGGCCCACCCTGTAGCCAAGTTTCTGGTGCCAGTGACGGCCTACACGGCGTCAGACGCTGTTAACCGAAGGGTTGTGATCTCGAGTCCCATTTGGGGAGCCAAATATCCCAACGACGAACTCTCTGTCCTTCCGGTCAACGGCCGGACGGCGTGGACTTGCGGGAAATGGCCAATACTGCGGGGAAAGCCGTTCTCTCAGAGACTGCCCGGAGTGCCCACCACCTTGCCCAAGGCCCCTCTCCCGGGCCTTTTCGGGTGCGCGTCTCAGAGTCTCCGATGAGGGCGCGCGTTTGGTTAACTGGCGGTGAGGTCCCCCACCCTGAACTGGCGGTTCCGACGCTTGATATACTTAACAGTCATAGGGGACAGGGCACTCTCACACCATGCGAGTCACAGTAATTGGAACCGGCTATGTCGGCACCGTCACGGGCGTGTGCCTTGCCTACGTGGGCCACCGGGTCACGTGTGGGTGATCGCGGAGGCCTCGGCGGCAGGCGCGACCGTCATCCCGTCATTGAAGCCCTAATCTGTCCAATAGGGCCGACGCATTGCCGCCCATCGAGTCGAAATCCGCGATTAACTGGCTCCAGTCGAAACCGTGGGGGCCTTCTGGACAGCCTTGTTGATCCCGTCCATACTCAGGACGGTGTACAGTTCTCCGCCAGCCGACTGCGTAGGATATTGGGCCATGGCCGCATCCGTCACCGTTCCTGCCGCGCGGCCGCCATCCGCGCTGCCATGCTTTCGGCCAAACGCCCCGGGAGAAGGGGGAGCGGCCTGCGTCAGCGGTCAATGCGAATCATGATCTTGTCGAGAGCGGCACGGTCGAGCGGATATCCCATGCCCGGCTCGGTGGGCGCCAGAACGTAGCCATCGGCGTCGGTCCGGAACTTGTGCTGCACGTACGGCCGGTCGGGGTACTCCCACGGCCATGGCATCTCGAACCAGTAACAGTTGGGCAGCGCCAGCTCCAACTGGAAAGCCGCCGCCATGTCGAAGAAGCTGCCCCAGTTGTGCGGTGTGCACGGCATGGAGAAGGTGTCGGCCAACTGACCCACCCGGAACGACCCGGTGATGCCGCCGAGGTTGTCCGCGATCAGCCGTGCGATGCCCATCGCGTCCCGGCGAATGTACTCGCCGTAGTCGTAAATGTTTAGGATGAACTCCCCCACCTCGGTAGGCACGTCCAGGTGCTTCCGCAGCTCCACCAGTCCATCGAGGTCGGTTGTTGGCATGGGGTCCTCGAAGGATACGTACCCATTCTCGTCGAGCGCCCGGCCGACCCTCAGGGCCTCGTAGTAGTTGTAGCGCTGCACGGCGTCGAACAGCAGGGTGTAATCGTCTCCTACGGCCTTGCGGACCTCTTTGATCTCCTCGATGTGGCCCAGGTAGGCAGGGATCGGCGAGCCGCTCCTGCGCTGGCCTTCACCAGGGTGGATCTTATAGGCTTTGAGTCCCGCCGCCTTGGCCTTCAGGGCGTCCGGACCGAAGTCCTCCACAGCGGCCAGGTGTTGTGAGCTGGCGTAGGCCAGTACCCTGTCCTTGGTCCCTCCCAAAATCCTGTAGATGGGACGGTTCACCGCCTTGCCCAGAATGTCCCACAGGCAGAAGTCGCAGGCCGCGGCGTGCACATTCGGCCCCGGGGTTCCGGTTCCACGCGGCCGGCTGGCAAAGCCCGGGTTGAAGCCGCCGATAAAGGCTCGCCCTCTGCCGCCGCCACCTCCTCCTCTGGCTCCGGCCGCTGCTCCGGCTCCGCCTCGGGCTCCGGCAGCCGCACCGGGCATGGGTGCTCCCGCGCCTCCACCTGGCCGCGTCTGGTTGGGTATGTAGGCGACGGTGGGAAGGATATCGTACAGGTTCTTGCCAACGCAGGCGGACTTGGCGAAGTCTACCCACCCCGGAGGGTTTCCCCGGTTGCCGAGGGTGAAGTTGCCCTCAATCCCGCTAGCCGTCACCAGAGAGGCGATTTCCGCTCCGCCGCTCAGACCTGCCCCGGAGTTCCGCCAACTGCTAGCATCGGTGACGTAGATTTTTGCCTCCTTGATGGTGAGGTCCGGCAAGTCGCCGGCCTTAACTCCAGCTGCCTGCGCGGCCAAGTTGACCGGGTGGGCAATGACCGCAGCTCCGGCCGCGGCCGAAGCGCTAAAGAAGCCGCGTCGCGATAGTTGGAATCTTGACACAAAACTCCTTTCTGGCCACAATCCTTTCCTCGCTTTGCGGCCGGCACCAGCATATCACATCACTGCGTCTTGGAGCGTTCGGTACCCAAGGTCGGAAGGTCAGCATGTCGCGGAATTTCTTCGAGAGAGACCGGTTCGCACAGGAGTGTTCGGGCCGGAAAGAAAATCCCAATGCGACTTCCCGCCGAATTTTGAATCTGGACGTATAATCGCTATTGTCCAGGATGCCAAGACGGATATTCTGGATTGCCTTCGCGGCCTCGAATTAGTCCCGGCCCGCTTGGCGATAGAATCTCAATGGACGTATCCATGATGAGAAGATATGGCGCTATTGCTGTAATCCTGTCGTTCGGCCTGTTGGCGGGTGCGCTTCGCAGCCAGCAGTCCCCCGCCTCTGGAGACCTCTTCGCCACCGTAAACACGCAGGCCGAAGCGCGGTCGTTTCCGCATTTTTGGGAGCAGATGTTCGGCAGTGGCCGGGCGGTCCTGTCGTTGCGCGACGAGTACCGGCGCGACCTCCGCATGGTGCGTGAGATTACCAGCTTTCGTTACATCCGCTTCCACGGAATCTTCGATGAGGATGTGGGTGTTTACCAAAAAGATCCCCAGGGCCGGCCGGTCTACAACTTTTCGTACGTGGATCAGATCTACGATGGCCTCCTGGAAAACGGTGCGCGTCCGTTCGTTGAGTTGAGCTTCATGCCGAAGGCGCTGGCCAATTCGCAGACGCCTCACGGGTTCTGGTACAAGCCCTTGCCGAACCCGCCGGTCTCTTACGACGCATGGGGCGATCTGGTATACAACTTCGCTCGGCACTTGGTGGAGCGGTATGGAATCGAAGAGGTCTCGCAATGGTATTTCGAGGTGTGGAACGAGCCCAATATCGATTTCTGGACCGGACAGCCGAGCCAGGCCACCTACTTTGAGCTGTACGATGCGGCAGCAAAGGCGGTGAAACGGGCCAGTCCCCGATTGCGGGTAGGCGGACCGGCCACGGCGCAGGCGGCCTGGGTGGGCGCCATGATTGCCCGTGCCGCGCAGAAGCAGATTCCGCTGGATTTTGTTTCCACCCACGTCTATGGCAACGACGACCCGAAAAACGTTTTTGGAACGCCATGCCCCATCGATCGGTTCGACATGGTGGCGCGCTCGGTGAAGACAGTCTACGAGCAGGTGAAGCATTCGGCGCGTCCGGACGTGCCCATCGTCTGGTCGGAATTCAATGCGAGCTACTCGAGCGAGTTTGCGGTCACGGATTCGGCATTTATGGGTCCGTGGCTTGCTAATAACATCCGGCTCTGCGACGGCATGCAGACCCTCATGTCCTACTGGACGTTCTCCGACGTTTTCGAGGAGCAGGGAGTGGTGAAGACGCCGTTCTACGGTGGCTTCGGCCTGATAGCGGAGCGCGGCATTCCTAAGCCCGCATTCCATGCCTTCGAACTGCTGCACCAACTCGGTACCGAGCGCCTGCTTGTGGATGCCCCCTGGATCCTGGCGACAAAGCGCGGCGATGGCGCCCTGGTGATCGCGGCCTGGAACTATGCGGCTCCGGAGGACGCAGGCCGGGCGGTGAATGGACGGATCGCGCTGGTGGGCGTACACGGACGCCACGCGCGCGTTCAGATCGTGGATGGCGAGCACGGTTCGCCATTGCCGGCGTGGGAAGCGATGGGACGGCCGGCATTTCCCACGCGCGATCAGATCCGGCAGTTGCAGGATGCCGCCAAAATGCCTCCTCCGGAAGCCCGACCAATCGACGGAGACGCAATTGAGATCCACCTAGCTCCGCACGCCCTGGCGTTGATCGAGGTGGCTCCGTGACGCTGTCACAGACCCTGATACGCGCGCGGGTTGCGGAGCGTCTCAAAGCGCTTCTCCGAAACCCAGAAGAAGGTTTTCCGGTTCAGTAGGGTATACCGATCACGCGGAGTCATTCCGTTCTGCCGGACGTCCCGCAGCCGCGACTCGATCAGGGGCTTCTGGTCCCGGATGATCCGAGTTGACTTACCCCGGCTACCCCCTGGCCGCACACTCAAACCCCGCTGGCTCGGCAATGGACGGCACCTGCTGTTTGGAGTGAACCAAGAGCCCTGGGTGATGGATCTGCGGGCCGGTCAGACAAGGATGATCGACATGGGGACTACCGCATGGAGTTCTTTGTTCCATCTCCCGATGGGCAGGCGTTATACTTCACCACGCCCGAGGAGTTCGCGCCGCGGGCTGTGGCGAACGCAAATCGATGGGAACTGGCGCGCACAGAGAATAGAACTGCTGATGCCGGTTGCCGGACCGCTGACCACCGGCGTTGCCATTTCGGCATCTGGTTCACGCCTGGCCTTCAGTCAGCAGATCCGGCAGGATGGGATCTGGAGCGTGCCCATCGACCTTTCCGGCGCGCCGCGCGGGGAGCCGAAAGCGCTGGTGCAGGATTTCAGCGTACGGAACATGGAGCCGGATTTCTCCCAGGATGGATCGATGATTGCGTATGCCTCGCTTCGCCAGGGAGAGAAGGCGGCTGTGTTGGTGGCCAACGCAGATGGTTCCGGCGCCCAGAGCATCTCGCCCACGGGCGTGAACTGTGCGTTCCCCACCTGGCTGGGTACGGAAAGGTGCACGTACCGCTGCGCCCCCGATGGGAACATCTGGATGGCACCTTTGCGCGGGCCACCACGACGTCTGAGTTTCAAGTTGGACACAGAGGCGTGGCCCCGGATCGCGCGCCTGATGCGCATGATCCTGGTGGATTACGCCCGCGCGCATCATGCCGCCAAGCGGGGTGGCACCGGGGCCCCGGTCACCCTGGATGATTGCATGGCGGTCTCTCCCCAGCCGCCCTCCGGATGTGCTGGAAATCGACGAAGCTCTCGACCGGCTGGCGGCAGTCGATGAACGCAAGGCCAAGGTGATCGAACTCCGCGATTTCGGGGGCATGGACCGGGAAGAGGTGGCCGCCGCCCTCGGCCTGAGCGTTCCCACGGTGAAGCGCGACCTGCGGCTCGGGGCGGCCCGGTTGCGGAGGTTTCTGGGCGGCGGAGCCGACTGAGCGGTCCGGGTTGTGGCACAATACGCTTGAGCACTGAAGCCGAGGTCCCTGGGACTGGCGGGCGGTATGAGCGACAGCCGCTGGCAGCGCGTTGAGGAGATCTTCCACCAGGCCGTCGAGCTTGCGCCCGAGGCGTGCTCGGCCTTCCTGGACCAGGTCTGCGCCGGAGACGAGCCGCTTCGCAGGGAAGTGGAGTCGCTGCTGGCGAACGCGTGCGGGCCATCTTTGCGCTGTTCGAGGAGTATGGTTCGGCCCGGTGTCGATCATGCGCGGCGCGGCGAATACAATGCCACGATGGAAAAGGAGAACCAATGAGTGAGAGTAACTATGGTCACCCCGGAAACGAAGGGCCGGAGCGCGACCGAGTGCATCATGACCATCGTCCTTACTGGAAACGTGCGCATCATGATTGGCGCGTTTGGGTCGGTTTGTTTTTTATGCTCGGGGCTATCACGATCTATGTCATGAGCAATGACTTGTCGTTCTTCGGCCAAATGCACCGTCCGCCGCCTGCCGCCGTCGGGAATTAGCGGAGACCCATAGACCATGAGTCAAATGCTTCTGTATCCCCTGCGATTCGAACCGATCTATCAGTATCGGCTCTGGGGCGGCCGGCGTCTGGCCGGCGTGCTCACCGCACCGCTGCCGGGCG
>Ga0187880_1002973_pt1 | contig 13053 bp, 7 predicted proteins | sample June2016WEW_19_4_FD_132998 | JGI IMG/M metagenome (GOLD analysis project Ga0187880, IMG submission 132998) | Peatland microbial communities from SPRUCE experiment site at the Marcell Experimental Forest, Minnesota, USA - June2016WEW_19_40 | ecosystem: Environmental > Terrestrial > Soil > Wetlands...
AAGACCTCCTCTAACTGCGCCAGTGCCTCCTGGTCCAGGTGCTGATTCGCCAGGGCCATTCCCAGGTTTAACCGAGCTTCGATGAGTTCCGGCTTGAGGCGGATCGTCTCGGCAAACTGAGTCGCTGCCCCGGCGGCGTCTCCGCTCTTGCCCAGTTCCAAGCCCAGGCAAAAATGGGCCTCGGCGAAATTGGGCTGCAAACGGACGGCCTCGACATAATGCCCCTGGGCTTCAGCGCGTCTCCCCAACTTAACCAAAGCCAGGCCAAGCGCGACATGGACTTCGGGATCGGAGGGATAGAGCTGGAGAGAATCGGCGAAATTGGTGACGGCAGCGGCCCACCAGCCCCGGGACACTGCAAATCTTGCTAGCGCGCTGTAGGAATCCGGCGTGCGGATCCGGTTCTTGAGCGCGGCATCGAAGTGCGCGGCTGCCTCCTCGGTCTTGCTCATCGCCTCGAGCGTTTTGCCCAAGCCCAGGTGGGCCGGGCCCCAATACGGCTTTACCCGCAACACTAGCTGAAACTCGCGCGCCGCTTCGCGGTGACGGCCTTGGCGGAGGTACAGTTCAGCCAGGCTGTTCCTGGCCGCCACCGATCCCGGGGACAACCGGGCGGACTGTAACAGCGCGGGGATCGCCTCCGCATCCCGCTTCGCCATCTCAAGGGCCACGCCCAAGTCCTGCCAGGCGTCCGCGCGTTGGGGCAGCAAGCGCACCACCCGCTGGCAGGACTCGACCGCGCCCGCGAGGTCTCCCGTCTGCCGCTGTAGGCGCGCCAGATTCCGCTGGAGCATCCAATCATCGGGAGCAGCGGCAGCCGCGGTTTGCGTCCGGGCCTGTTCCTGGCGGAGGACCTCCGGCCGGGTGGCGGGTTGTAGTTGTTGGATGTCCTGGAGCAACCGCTGATATTGTTGCCGGTGGGTGACCTGATCCCGGAACGGGGGATCGTTGAGGCGGGCCAGCATGGTCTTCTCCGCCTCGCACCGGGTCGAGTCGTTCCAGCCCAGGCGACGGGCGCAATCGTCCGCGGCAGGCCAGGAATCTTTGGCGCTGGCCCCCAAACCGCTGGCAACCGTCTCGGCCAAGGCGCGCGCGAGGAGATAATTGCCCTCGAAATCCAGGTGGACGTGATCGTAGAAGAATTCCGCACCGGGCAGGCCATGCGGGCTTTGCCTCGCCAGGGCCGACTCGGAGTCAGCCAATTGCACGCCCTGCGATTTCAGGCGCGACGCGACCTGGCGGATGATTTCGTTGATGCGGCCGTCGGCGCGGAACCGTAGCACGTCCTGGTCGCACGCCAGCGTAAACTGGCGCGAAGCCTCCGCGTCCTGGCCGAGCGCCAGTGAAGATTGGCCCCAGCGGAAATGGAGCTCGGCAACCGTGTCGTCCACTCGCGCCGCGGCTTGAAAGGCGTCGATTGCCTCCGTGCCGCGCCCCGCCTCCTGCGCCCGGATGCCAGACCGCATGAAATTGTCCCAGCGCGACAACTCCTCGGCGGCCAGTCCTGATCGATGCTCCGACGCAAACGGCCCGCAATCCTTGAGGTTCCGGGCGACAGTGCTGACCACCACCTTGGCTCCACTGCGCACGCCCGCCTCGATGATGTCCTTGAGGTTCTGCTCAAAGCTGTGATAAACCGCAGCCATCCGCGGATCGTCCTGGCGGACCTGGTGGCGCAGGAACATAGCCATTCCGCCCCATTCGCTCTGGTTCAAGGGGTGCTTTTGCGCGGAGCGAATCAGGCTTTCCAGCACCTGCCCCAACCGCGTCGCCTTGAGGGCGACGCTCGCCCGCACCAAGGACAGGTTGGCTGCTTGCGGGCCGAATACCGTGCCCGATCCAAAGGGGCCCACCACCTCGTTGTTGCCCATATAGATCACCCAGAAGTCGCCGTGCCGCGGAGCGCAATCCCGGGCAATGGGCAGGATGACATGTGAATTGATGGCCGTCATGGCGCCGTTCACCACTTCAAAGTGTTTTCCGGGATAGCGGCCCTCGAGCAAGGCCGCCAAGATGCGGGACAATCCGAATTCCGGCTGGGGATCGCCATAAGCGGCTGATTCACCGAACACAAAGACCCGAATGGTATTGGGCGGTTTGGCCTGGGGAATCACAAACGGAAAGGGTGCCCGCGCCATTTCCGGGCCAAAGAAGCGCCACCCAAAGCGGTCGTTTTCGATGAGGCAGGCCTTGCCGTCCACCCGCATGGGGAGGAAAAAGGACATGGAATGGCCGATCCCGGCCAAACGCAATCCGAGCTCAAGGATCAGGAGAAAGACCAGCGGTCCGAGCATCATGGCTGACAGGCGAAAGAGCCATAGCCGCATGGGCGGCGTGGCCGGGGGCGGAGGCCCCGCCGCTGAGGCGGGTCTCGAGCGCCTGGAGCTGGAACGCGTCATCGCGCCAGGCGGTAATATACCTGCGGGACGCAGATGGGAACGCTCACTTGCCAGCAGCCGCCGACAATTTGCGGTGTTGGCAGCCCGTTTGACCAGGCTGCCGGAAGGAGATTCGTCGCCCATTGGACGTTGAATCCGGATGACGCCAGCGGCCACGTCAGGATCAGGTTGCCGCCGGATAGTCCGGTGCTGAGAATCGGCCTCGTCGTGCTCAAGAGCTGGTTTGGCCCCAGGGCGTGGGTGGCGGCGATATCCACCGGCTGCAACGCGCCGTTGTAAATGCGAAACTCCTCGATCGTGCCCTGCATGCCCGCGTCCGGCCAGTTATCGGCGCCCACGATGTTACGAACATCCTGCACCCCCGTCATGGGGATGGTGACGTTGGAATCGGCGCCCGCCAGCACGCCATTCAGGTAAAGGGCCATGTAACCACCCGGGGGATCAAACACGGCGGCGATATGAATATTGGTGCTGCCATCCAGGCTGCTCCCCGAGCCCAGGTCCATGTATTGATAGTCTACATTCGCATTGTCGGAATCAGAGATGCCGGCAATGGTCGCGTTGTCGCTCGAATGAACACATACATGGATGTCATATTCGGAAGCTCCACCCGCATCCTGGTTGCCGAAATCGAACAGGTTCGCCCACGTATATTGATTGGGATAGATAGTCGCCCAGGCCTCGACGGTCACGACCGGGTCGATATGATTCGGGCCGATGCCACTGGCGGAATTGGTGAGGATGCCAGAAGGCAACTGCAAGTAGTCGGTGGCGGGCGCCGCCGAAGTGGTGTTGGGGATCACCAATTGGCCGTTCCGAATAGCCGCGTGGCCCACGAGTGTGCCGTTGGCGTTGCCCACGGTATCGTTGGCGTTGCCATTGGCAAAATGATAGCGATGCGCGAGCCTCGTCGGGACATAGGTTACCTGTACCGCTTGCGTCGCGGACAATCCCAAGCTCGCATAGGTGGCGACGATGCTGGCCGTGCCCGAGCCCACGCCCAGGACATTGCCATAGGCGTCAACCGTGGCGACATTCGTATCGGCGGAAAACCAAGTGATGGCGTGATTGGTATTGGCCGTCAGGTCGATCCAGTTGCCGGACAATTCGCCCAGGACCCTGGAAGGGACTGACTCACCGCTCGTGATGGGCGAAGCAAATTGTAACATCAGGTTCGTGTAGGTCGTGATGCCGCCGGTGCGGAGCCCGAGGATGGAGAGGGAATTGGCGAGCAGGGTCAGGGTGAAATTCGTTCCGGCGTTGGAGATGATGTTGGTTACCGGAAACACATACGTCGGCAACGGGAAGGTGTTTTCGTCCGCCGGACTGCTTGAAGTCAACAGGATGGCGGTCGCCGCGGGCGAGATGGAATTGACACCCCGCACGTTGAACGTCGTGGTCAGTGGCGCGCTATACGGATTGACTGCCTTAACGATGACCTCGCCGCTGGAATGCGCGTAAGTGGATGAGACCAAAAGCCCGGCGTTTTGCGTCGCGGGCAGCGTGACATCCTGCACGAGATTGGTGGCCGCCTGCGTCGCATTAGTGCCGAGATAGCACTGTGCCCGGGCGCCCGTCACCACAATGCGGATATAGTACCAGGTGTTCTCCGCGATATACTGCGGCACCTGGGCATAGGTGGTTTTGCTGCCGTTGACCATTTGCTCGATCCCGTCCAGCGTGTCGCCCCAGCCGCCAATGTTCCACCAGGTCCAATTGCTATCGTCGAGCACATTGAAGAGGATGAGAAAACCCTCGTCGCCGGCCACTTTGCGCGCCTGCAGGCTGAAGGTATAATTCGCCCAGTTCGTGCTCCCGGCCGTCGAGTAGCAGTCCGTGGTGATGGCGGTTTGCGCATACAACCCGTTGGTAACGCTCCAGGCGCCGTTATACACGCTCCAACCGTTGGAGCCATCGGCCGCGAAATGGCTCTGATAAAGCGTGACGCCGTTGCTGGTGACGACGAGGTTGGTGTACTGGACCGAAGTGTTCCAGGAGCCCAGGCCGATGGCGCCCCGCGTGAGGGAGGTATTGACGTTGGACGCGATCATCACTGTGGCGGGCAGGATGGTGTCGCCGCGATTCCGGCTGAACATTTGCTGGACGTAATAGGAGGGGGTGCCCAATACCGCCCGCGCGCTGTCGTAGTAGATCAGGTCGGGTTGCCACTGCCTTCCGTTCACGTTGGCGAACAGCGGCGCGTAGGAGGCCATGAGGACCAGGTCGGAGTTGCGCTCCAGGCCGGTCATGAAGGCCGCTTCGCCCAGCGCGGAGCTCAGGTTGTCGTAGGCCCCGGGATTGGCCGTGACGGCGTACTCGCCCACGAAGATCTTCGGACCGCTGCGGCTGTAATTGTCATATTGTGTCGCGAGGGCAATGAAGGCGGCGGCGCTGGAATAGTAATGCTGGTCCTGAATTTCCACCGGCGCGCTGTTGCCCGCGTCGGTGCAGATGAGGCGCATCGCGGGATAGTTCGACTTGATCGCGCTGTAAAACAACGCGTAACGCTCGTCGTAGTAAGGGCCGCTGTTCTCGTTGCCGATCTCGAGGTACTGAAGGTTGAAGGGCGCGGGATGGCCGTTGGCGGCACGCTGCGCGCCCCACGTTGTGTTCGTGGCGCCGTTGGCGTACTCGATCGCGTCGAGGGCGTCCTGCACCCAGGGCCCCATTTGCGCCAGCGGAACGGTGTTGTTGGTCGCCCCATCCCAGCCCAGCGACAACCCGCAATTGATGGCAAAAAGCGGCGTCATGCCGAGGTCCTCGCAGAGCTGCAGATACTCGTGGTATCCCAAGCCATCCGTGGACCAGTAGCCCCAGGGGTTCGCATGGCCCGGACGCTGGGCGACATCCCCAATGGTCTTCTTCCACCGGAAGGCGCCGGTAAGATCCGCGCCCTCAATATAATTGCCCCCGGGAAAGCGCAGGAACGAAGGCTGCAACCCCGCCAGCATTTCGGCGAGGTCGGCGCGCAGGCCGTTAGTGTGGTTCCGAAATGTCGCCTGCGGAAAGAGCGAGACCAGGTTCAGCCAAACGGTGCCGGGCTGCGAAATGCTCAACACCAGTTGCGCGTTCGTGTCCGTGCCGCTCGGTTCCAGTGCCGCGCTGAAAAGCTGCCAATTGGCGGTCAGGCCGGTGAAGGAAGCCGCCGCATAGACAGTGAGGCCATTGGCGCTCTCCAACTGAGCGGTGATCGGCCCGGTGAAGCCGTTGGCAGCCGCGGCATAGAAGCTCAGGCTATGGATGGCCCCCGCTTGGAGCGACATTCCCCAGAAGCCGGCATTGGCCGCGCCAACGCTGCCGACGCCGGATTGCATGGTAAGCTTCAACGAGTTGGTGCGATTGGGATTCAGCGGCTTGCCGGAATCCATACTGAGGACTCCCCCTGCGGTGCCTTGGGTGACCAGCGTCCAATAGTCCGGATTGGCAGGATCGTAAAACGAACGGTTGCGGACCATCTCCGCGTAAAGCCCTCCCTCGCCCGCAAAGTTGATTTCCTCGAAGAAGATGCCGAACAGGTTGAAGCTGACAACGGCGCCGGGCTGATCGGCCGCAATGGACACGGTGGCGGCGGTTTGGGCGCAGAGCACGCTCGCCGCCAGCAAGCCCAACCCGCACAAAAGAACCGCAGCGCGCGCTCGCCTTCGATTCATCCCTCGCTCCTGTTGGAAGGGTATGCCGGACAAAAGCCACCCGCCGCGTGGCTCGGCCTCGCCCAGGCCACGCGGGGGTGTGATTAGACTGTTCGGTTGATCCAACTATTTAACCAACCGGAAGAACTGGGTCAAGCCGGACGCCGGCAAGGGGGTGACCTGCCACTTGCCGTTAACCAGTTGCGCGGTTGGAGACGTGACCGTCGTCCACGATCCGGACGAGAGGCTGCTCCGAGACTGGAGCGTGAGCCCGGTCGCGTTGCCAGGCCACGACAGCGTCAAGGCGCCCTGCGAGACGGAGGCGGACAGCGTCACCTTGGGGGCAGGCAGTTGATTGGGCCCGGCTGCGTAGTCCATCTGCACGTTGTCGGGTTCGAGCACGCCGTTGTAGATGCGGAGTTCGTCCACCGATCCTTGCATCCCGGGGTCGGGCCAGTTGTCAGCGCCGACCTTGTTCAGGACGGCGACCACACCCGCCATCGAGATCGTGATCGAACTCGATCCCATGAGCACGCCGTTGGTGTAAATGGCGACGTATCCGCCGGGCGGATTGAAGACGGCAACGATGTGCATATTCGTGCTTCCATCCAGTTTGCTGCCAGAGCCGACATCGCAGAATTGATAGTCAACGTTCGCGTTGTCCGAATCCGAGATGCCGACGATGGTGCCCGAATCGCTGGCGTGGACGCAGACATGGATGTCGTAGGCCGCAGCGCCGCTCGCATCCTGCGAGCCGAAGTCGAAGAGATTGGCCCACGTGTATTGGCTGGGATAAACCGTGGCCCAAGCCTCGACGGTGACGGCCGGATCGTTCGCGTTCGTGCCGACGCCGTTGACGGAGTTGGTGATGATGCCAGCCGGCAATTCGAGGTAGTCGGTCGCGGGGGCCGCGGAGGTGCTGTTGGGGAGCACTAACTGGCCGTCGCTGCTGATCGAAGCGCCTCCAACGAGCGTTCCGGCAAAGTCGGGCCCGCCGACGGAATCGCTGGTGTCGTTCGTGAAGCTGTACCGATGCATGAGGGTCGGCGTGAGCGGAGAGCGGTTGACGGTAATCGTCCCCTTGTTAGTGACGCCCTGGTAAATGCCGACAATGGTCGCCGTGCCCGGGTTCATGGCGTGGAGTTGGCCATCCGCGCCAAGGGCAACGACGTTCGTGTCGCTCGAAGTAACCGACAAGCCGGCGAGCGGGAGCACGCTGTTGGCCGCGAGGTCGAAGTTGGTCAGGGTCGCGTAGTTGGCGAGGATTTTGATGGGCGCGGCCTGAATCCATTCGAGGGTCGCGGGGAACTGCATCGAGAGCGACTGCAATGAGCCCGGGCCGTTGGTCACGGTGCTGGGAACGGCGTTGGGGCCGGCGAGGTCGCTAATCGCCACCCCTTGCGACGTCAGCGCGCCGTTGTAAATGCGGAACTCGTCCAACTGGAGGTCCGGATAAGGATCGCCATTGTAGAGGGAACGACCGATGTAGCTGTATACGTCGTTGACCGCCGACATCGGATCAGTCACATTGAGGTTCTTGCCGACGAGCCAGCCCCCCTGGTAAAGCGCGATATACCCGCCCCCGGGATTATAGACGGCCGTGAAATGACAATTGGTGACGCCGGCGAACGCGCCGCCAGAAGCGCCCTGCTCGGCATTATAACCGGGGTCAGTACCCGTAATGCAGGCATAATTGCGCGTGAGCGAGCCAAAAATATAGGTCTCACCCGTTCCGCCCGAGTCGGTATTGCCGAACGCGTAGTACATGCTGTAATAGGCGGTCGTGGGCAGCGTGCTTGGACTGCTGACCCAGCCTTCGATGGTCAGGGCCGGGTAATTGCTCAGAACGCCCGCGGGCAGGTTAACGAACTGCCGGCTGGCGGAGGCGATGGCCAACTGCGAGCCAGCAAACGTCCCACCGTTGGGGAGCGTGCCATCGGCGCCGCTGACCGAGTCGTGGACTGTCGCGCCCACATTCCCCATGCCGTCATCGGTCTCGCCGAAGCTGTAGCGGTTGACCAGGACGGACGTCGGTGGGACCACGCTGATGGTCAGACTCGAACTCACGCCGTTGTAGGTGGCCGTGATCTTGGCGCCGCCTTGCCCGACACCGTAGATGACGCCGTTGGTGTTCACCGTGACGATGTTCGTATTGGCGGAGGTGTACGTCACCGTCCCCAGGGAGGTGATATCGACCGCGCCTGCAAAGAGCGCGGTCTGGATCAACACCTGCGCCTGCTCGTGGGTCCCTTGCGCCAGTTGATAGAACGGCACGTTCAACTGGACATTCGTGACCGTCCCGGGGTCCAAGCCGATCGTGCCCGGTCCCGCGACATCACTGCCCGCGATTTGCAGGGCGTTGAGCGCCCCGTTCCAGATGCGGAATTCGTCAATGTTCAAGTCGCTGTAGGGGTCCGAACTGTAAAGCGACCGGTTGATATAACTCTCAGTGTCCTGCACCGCGCTCAAAGGCGTCGTCACGTTTCTATTTATCGACTGGAGAACGCCGTTGGTGTACAGGGCGACGTAACCATCCGGCGGGTCGAAAACGGCGGTGAAATGGACCGGGCCATTATTCAGGGCCGCTCCCTGGGAAGTTCCCTGCTCGCCGTTATAGCCCGGGTCCGCCCCCGAGATGCAAGCGTACTGCCGCGCCAAGGAACCGAAGATGTAGTCATCTCCCGCGCCGCTCCCGTCCGTGCCGCCGAAGCCGAAAAGGAAGGAGGCCCACGCGAGACCGCTGTCTGCCGCGGCCCAAACATCAACGGTCACGGCCGTGTAGTTGCTGAGGATGCCGGCTGTAAGATTCACATACTGCAGCAGACCGCCTTGCATCTGCAATTGCGTGCCGGTGAAGGTGCCGCCATAGGGCAGCGTGCCGTTGGCCCCGCCCACCGAATCGTGTACGGTGGCGTTCAGGTTGCCCGCGCCGTCATCCGTCTCGCTGAAGGAGTAGCGGTTGACCAGCGTTTGGGCTGAGACCGTGAGTTGGAGGGCCGCCAACGCGGCGCAAACCCCCGGAGCCGCGCGGCGGGCCCGGTGAAGAATAGGATGCTTTTGGATCATAATCAGGATTTGGTTTGAGGGGTTAATGAGTTAGTCTGGCAACCGTGGATTCGGGATTTCTTTCTAGTTATCGGAACTTATTAGCGTAAACCGGCAGATTGGGTTAACCAAAGAATGCCTCTTCCGAAGCGAGGGATCCCTTTGGTTCTGGGGTGTGCCGTTCACCACCAGAAAACGGGGGCGCCGCTGCCGGCCTGATCACGGGGGAACATGTACTGGAACTTGCGCCACTCGCTGTGACCATCGAGCATTCCCAGGTTGCCACCCAATGGAACGTTCCCGTTCATGTGGGGCGTCAAGTGGTGTTTGGTGTACCCGCCCACAATATCGGTCCAGTTGTACCGCGCTGCCGCCACCATCATGTTCTCGCCGGGCGCGGAGATCGTCGCCTCGGCGACCAGGACCCGCGTCGCCGTTGACGGCGCCGGGCCGACGGTTACGCCGGCCGAGCTGGTGGGCGCCTGCGGCACCAGCGAGAGATTATAGTTGGTCGGGTCCAGGCTGGCCTCGCCCGCAAAAGTCATTGCGTAGCCCAGGACATGAAACTGGTTGGTGGCAAACACATAATAGAGGTTGTAATTGTCCTGGTCGGTGAACCGGGGCGCGGTGCCGGGACAATACCACGATTTATATTTGATCCCGTTGCCCTCCAGCATGCTACCCACGCCCCACGGAAAATCCCAAGCCCAGTTGCCAAGGTTCTGCCAGACCGGCAGTTTGTCCTGGTTGTCGACTCCATAGAGATGGACCGCCAACGTTACTTGCTTGGTGTTATTGAGGCACTGTATGCGCAACGCCTTCATTTTGGCCCGGCTCAGGGCCGGCAACAACAGCGCCGCCAGGATGGCGATGATGGCAATGACCACCAGCAACTCGATGAGGGTGAAGGCAACGCGCGCCCGGCCGGAACCGGAGGCTGGCTTGGGCGTTGGGAGACGATGGGGCTCGGATTGAACTCGCATGCGTGTTGGCGAACGCTTCATGATCAGTTTATTTCTGCGGCCATAGTGTCTCTAATCGGTGATACTAGCCGAGGAACCGGCTAGCGCACAACGCCAACTTGCGGCAAACAATCGCCAATTTGCGACAGAGGTGATTCGACCGATCGGGTGCCAAATCTCTTGCGGTAGGCGAGCGGGCTTAAACGTTTTTCGGCCCTGAAATACCGGGCAAAATGTTGCATATCCGGGAAGCCCAGGGAATCGGCGATCTGCCCAATGGGCAGGTGGGTTTCGACCAATAGGCGGGCAATTCGGTCGGTGCGCAGGCGCCGGGTTTCCTGGAGAATGGAATGACCGATTTCGCGGCGGAAGCGGCGCTCCAACGCGCGGCGCGACAACCCGGCAGCACTCGCAACATCGGTGACCGAAACCGATTCACGGACGTGGTCGCGCATGAACCGCAAGGCTCGGCCGACGTGAGGGTCCTCGGCAGCGACCGTGTCCGTGGAACGGCGGCCCACGACGTGAGTTGGGCAAACGTTGATTTTGCCAGGGAGATCGTGCCGGTGGCGGATCAACTTCGAAAGGGCCTGCGCCGCCTCATAACCAGCCCTCTCGAAATTGATGGCGACGCTGGACATGGCTGGATCGGCGAGGCCGCACAGCAGCTCATCGTTGTCGGCCCCGATAACCCCGACCGCGTCGGGGACGGGCAGCCGTGCGACCTTGCAGGCTTCCATGACTTGAACGCCGCAATCGTCGTTGCAGGCCATCAAGCCGACGGGCCTGGGCAAGGAAAGCAGCCAACGAGCCATCGCCTGGCGTTGCTGCTCCATCGAACCTTTGCGGACCGGTTTTGTCGTATAACAAGCGCACTCATACCCTGCCTCCTGGATGCGCCGGGCGAACCCTTCTTCGCGCAGGCGCGACCAGCCCGCGCGCTCCAACGGAGTTTCTTCCACCCCACAGAAGGAGAAATGTTTAAAACCGCAGGCCAGGAGGTGTTCCGCGCCCATGCGGCCGATGGCAATCGAATCGGTCACCACGTTTACCAGGCCCGCCACCTCGCCTCGGCGATGCCCTACCACCACCGTTGGAATGTTGAAAGCGAGGGCTTCGTCCAGCCTGCCGACGTCGCGGACAATCATCCCTTGCAGGGCGAGCGACTCGAGCTTGGGCCAACCCTTTTCCAAACCGGCGGGTTCCCAATAAAATGACCACGGCCCATGGTCGTGGGCGAACCTGGCGATGCCATGCAGCAGGGCGCGACCGGAGGCGCGCGAGGACTCGATCAGGAGGATGATCTTTGGGATTCGTGCCATATTTCGCTGTTAATTGCAGAGGAAAGTGCCTTCCGGCTTCCAGCTAAAGATGTGGGGTGGGGTTGGCTGCCGGGCTGGGGTTCTTGTGCCGGCGGCGGGGGAGCGTAGCGCCTGGGTATAACGAAGAGCGACGGCATTGGTAGGGCTTTGGCGCAGAACTTCCTGGAACTTGGCAAGATCACGATATAGTGTCACCGGACCGACGACCCAATTGCAGGCGGCGCGTTGTAGCAAATGGGATTGAAGGATTTCCCCGACGCGCCGGGACCCGTTTGCCGGCGTGAAGCGTGCGAAAGCGACGCTGTTGCGCGGGTAGGTATCGCCGGCGAACACGCGTAGAGTCTCACCATCGTCGTGAGACTCGACCGAGGGCAAGCGGCCCTGGAGGCGAAGCCACTCGGCAGCGTTAAGGTCGGCAGCCGCGGCGAGCTGTTCGTCGCACGTTCGAGGTTTTCTGCTGGTGTGTTTCACTGCGGGGGCCTGAGGAGTGGAACGCGGTGGAGGGACTGTCCCACAACCACAAGCCGGGGAGGGCGAGCGTCCTCGCGAGCCCTGATTCCCGAGGATCCTAGCAGATGTTTGGGCTCGCGAGGACGCTCGCCCTCCCGGGTGTAGGTTTTGAGACAGTCTCTGGAACGCGTCGTTGCCGGCAATTGCGCTGCCGTTCATCCGGTTCTTATCGAAGGCTCGCACGGCGAAGCATAGCCTGCGGGCTGGAGAATTTCCAGTCGCCGACAGGCTGAACGGGGCGGGCTCGATGTGGATACCGGCAGCGATATCTCCAGCCTCGGGGTCCTGTTATATGAACTGCTGACGGGCAAAACCCCGTTCGACACTCGCAAGCTGATGAAGTCGGGGTTGGACGAGATGCGCTTGACGCTGCGGGAGAAGGAGCCGCCCCGGCCCTCGACGATGGTCACCACGTTGGCTGGCACGGAGCTGAGCGCCCTGGCCGAACACCGGCACGTCGAGCCGCCCGGCTCATCTCCCTGCTCCGGGGTGACCTGGACTGGATCGTGATGAAGGCCCTGGAAAAGGTCCGTCAGCGGCGGTATGAAACCGCCAACGGCCTGGCGATGGACCTCCAGCGGTATTTGGACAACGAGCCGGTGGTTGCGCGACCGCCGAGCCGGTGGTATCGGCTCCGCAAGCTCATCCGCCGCAACAAGGCCGTGTTTGCCGGCGGGGCGGCGGTGGCCGCGGCGCTGATCATCGGCCTGGGCACCTCGACCTGGCTGTTCGTCCGCGAGCGGGAGGCACGCCAGGAGCAAGCGCGCCTGCGCGAGGAAGCTGAGCGCCGGGAGAAAATGACGCAGGCCGCCAGGCTCGTAAACCAGGACCGGCTGGCGGAAGCCGATGAGTTGGCGCGGCGAGTTTCGGCCGCGCCCCTTTCCTTGGAAGCGGTGTCCGCCTTTCGCTCGCTGGGTGCCTGGCATGCTCTCAATGGCCGCTGGCGGCAAGCGGCAGAGCGGTTCACGACACTCCTGAAGGTCAACCGCGTTGTCCCTTGGGACGCAATCTCCGCCGATTTCCTCTCGGCTGCTCCGGTGCTGATTGCAAGCGGCGACCTGGAAGCTTCAGAACACCGCATCCGCCGGATTTCAGCCTGATACCAATCTGAATACCATTCGCAGTTTGGTGCCTGGAAAGACGGTTTCTGTGGCATTGAGTTCTTCCGCCATTTTCGCCGCCAACT
>Ga0187880_1002984_pt1 | contig 13024 bp, 10 predicted proteins | sample June2016WEW_19_4_FD_132998 | JGI IMG/M metagenome (GOLD analysis project Ga0187880, IMG submission 132998) | Peatland microbial communities from SPRUCE experiment site at the Marcell Experimental Forest, Minnesota, USA - June2016WEW_19_40 | ecosystem: Environmental > Terrestrial > Soil >...
CAGTACACCTCGCGCTTCACCAACTCCGCCGGCGGCACCAAGGAACTCTACTACTCCAACGGCGGCATGATCGACATGGACCGCCAGACCGTCACCCCCACCGGCGGACTCACCGCCAAGTCTGCCGCCGAGATGAAGATGCAGGCCAATCTGCTGCCCAGCTTCAACCTGATGGACAAGGTGGAGAAGATGTCCAACGACGCCGACACCTCCAGCGGCGGCCGCGGCGACCCGCAGACCAACGCCAACATGCGCAACTGGATGGAGTGCGTCCGCTCGCGCAAGACTCCCAACGCCAGCATCCGCGCCGGATACGCCCACTCCATCGCCCTCTGCATGAACGTCGCCGCCATCCAGACCGGCCAGAAGGTCACCTTCGACGACAAGACCCAGCAGGTAATGGTCGGAGGCAAACCCTATGTCCACGCATAAGCCCTCCATACGCCGTCATCCTGAGCGAGCGCAGCGAGTCGAAGGACCCCTGTATTTGTCTTTGCTCCTGCTTGTTCTCCTCGCCCTCACCCCCATGCTCCACGCCGCACCACCAGCAAAAGGCGTCGCCGTCACCGTCAACGCCGCAGCCCACCGCGTCGACATCACCATCGACGGCGCGCCCTTCACCTCCTACCTCTGGCAGACCAACCAGCGCAAGCCCATCCTCTACCCGCTCCTTGCTCCGGACGGCACCACGCTCACCCGCGGCAATCCGCCCCTGCCCGGCGAGCGCACAGACCATCCCCACCACGCCGGCCTCTGGTTCAACTACTCCAACGTCAACGGCTTCGACTTCTGGAATAACTCCGACGCCATCAAGCCCGAGGCCCGCGCCCGCTACGGCTCCATCACCCACGACCGCATCGTCTCCGCCAGCAGCGGCCCCGACTCCGGCGAACTCGTCACCGAATCCACCTGGTACCCCGCCTCCGACGTCCCCTCAGTCGGAAGCAACCGGCAGCCGCCCGTCCTCCACCAGACCACGCGCTACGTCTTCTCCAAGCTCACCATCGACGGCAAGCCCGCCCGCGCCATCGACATGACCGTCACGCTCAACGCTCTGCAAACCTCCGTCTTCCACGACGACAAGGACGGCATGCTCGGCATCCGCGTCGCCCACTTCCTCGAATCGCCCACCGCAAAGCCCGAGACCCTCCGCGACGCCAACGGCATCGCAACTCCCGTCTCAGCTCCCGCCGCCGGTGCTACTGGCGTCTACCGCACCAGCGAAGGCAAGGTCGGCGACGCCGCCTGGGGCACGCGCGGCCGCTGGTGCGAACTCTCCGGCACAACGCCCGACGGCAAGGCCGAGACCATCGCCGTCCTCGACCACTCCGCAAACCCCAACTACCCAACCTACTGGCACGCCCGCGACTACGGTCTCTTTGCTGTCAACCCGCTCGGCGCGCACGGGTTCGATCCCAAGACCCCAGCCCTCAACTTCACCCTGGACCCGGGCAACTCCGCCACCTTCCGCTACCGCATCCTCCTCATCAGCGGAACCGTCTCCCCCGAAGCCCTCAACCAACAGTCCGACGCCTTCAACAGCAAGTAGCGCGCACACTACACACCATGCAGGCTTCCCTCTGCGCCGTGGTGCGCTCATAATTGCATTGTTTGGTCGTTGTTCCCAACGGTGAGAAGGAGAATGGAATCCGGATGAACGCGAGCAATTCCATCCTCGGACTCATTGCCGGTAACGGCCGCTTCCCGTTCGTGCTGCTCGACGCCGCGCGCGCCGAGGGCCTCTCGGTCGTCGTCGCTGCCATCCGCGAAGAGACCGATCCCGAGATCGATGCCCGCGCCGCCGCCGACCCCGCCATCCGCGTCCACTGGCTCTCACTCGGCGAACTCTCCCGCCTCATCGACACCTTCCGCGCCGAGGGCGTCACCCGCGCCGTCATGGCCGGCCAGGTCAAGCACACCCAGATCTTCTCCAGCATCCGTCCCGACTGGCGGCTCGCCAAGCTCCTCCTCAACCTGCGCACGCGCAACACAGACATGCTGCTCGGCGCGGTCGCCAAGGTCCTCGCCGACGAGGGCATCGAGCTCGTCTCCTCCACCCAGTACCTCGAACCGCTGCTCGCCACGCACGGCGTCCTCACCCAGCGCGCCCCCTCCGACGACGAGCGCAAGGACATCGCCTACGGACGCACCGTCGCCCGCGGCCTGGCCGCCTTCGACCTCGGCCAGACCGTCGTCATCGCCGCCCAGGCCTGCGTCGCCGTCGAAGCCATGGAGGGCACCGACGCCACAATCGAGCGCGCAGGCTCCCTGATGCGTCGTCTCGACGACGCGGCCTCCACCCTCAGCCGCTCCCTCACTGTCGTCAAGGTCGCCAAGCCCGCCCAGGACATGCGCTTCGACGTCCCCGTCATCGGCCTCGCCACCATCGAAGCCATGGCCCGCGCCGGCGCCACCTGCCTCGCCGTCGAGGCTGGTCGTACCCTGCTCTTCGACGCCGCCGCCATCCTCGCCGCCGCCGACCGCGCAGGCATCGCGCTCATCGCAGAGTAAGCGCGCTCGCCGTGGAGCAAGAAAGACAATCCGCCGCCGCCGCCGCAGCATCCAATCTCCGTAAGCGATGCGGCTGCACGGGCCCACCTCCGCTTCGCCATCCATCGAAATCGACCGGCCGCAATCATCCGCCAAGGAGAAGACAATGCTTCGCAACAGTGTTTGGATCACCGCCCTCATCGTAATCGTCGCGGCGTGCGGCTTCACCCTGAAGGCACGCGCCGCCGACCCGCTCCCGCCCGGAGCCGCCGCGCCCAACTTTAGCCTGCCCTCGCAGGAGGACGCGCAGGTTTCGCTCTCGCAGTTCAAGGGCAAGTGGGTCGTCCTCTACTTCTACCCCAAGGACATGACCACCGGCTGCACCATCGAGGCCCACAACTTCCAGCGCGACCTGCCCAAGTACGACGCACTCAACGCAGTCGTCCTCGGCGTCTCGCTCGATACCGTCGAGAGCCACAAGACCTTCTGCTCCAAAGACTCGCTCACCTTCAAGCTGCTCGCCGATCCCGAGCACAAGGTCATCGACACCTACGGAGTGCCCATTACCGCGCGCGGCGACAACAAGTTCGCCCAGCGCGACACCTTCCTCATCTCGCCCGCAGGCCTGATCGTTAAGGTCTGGACCGGTGTCAACCCAAACACCCACAGCGATGATGTCCTCGCCGAGATCGCCGCCCAAAAGAAGTGAGCCCGCAAGCAGACGCAAAAAGGCCCGGACCTCTCGAGAGGAGTCCGGGCCCTTTTGCTTGCCTGGTTAGTCCTGCTTGTTGACTACTTCTTCTTTGCAACCTTCTTTGCGGCCTTCTTCGCTGGCTTCTTTGCGGCCTTCTTTACAACCTTCTTCGCTGCTTTCTTAGTTGCCAAGGTATTACCTCTCGTTGTTGGTTTTTTGTTTCTTGAAGTGCCCTTGTTGCCGGCCGCTTTTTTCAAAGCGGCCTTACCGCCGCGCGGAGCACTCACTTTTTTCGCGGCAGATCTCAATGTCGTCTTCTTTGCGCCCTTCTTGGTGGCCTTCTTCTTCGCCACCTTCTTCTTCTTCGCAACGGCCTTCTTCGCAGCGGCCTTCTTCGCGGCGGCCTTCTTCGCAGCAGCCTTCTTCGCAGCAGCCTTCTTCGCCACCTTCTTCTTCGCAACGGCCTTCTTGGCCACCTTCTTCTTCTTCGCAACGGCCTTCTTGGCGGCGACCTTCTTCGCCACCTTCTTCTTCTTCGCAACGGCCTTCTTGGCAGCCGCCTTCTTCGCGGCAGCCTTCTTGGCGGCGGCCTTCTTGGCGGCGGCCTTCTTGGCAGCAGCCTCCTTGGCAATGGCCTTCTTGGCGGCAGCCTGCTTAGCAATCTCTGCCTTCTTGGCCGCCTTCGCGACGACGCTGGCCGCAGCAGTTGCCTCGCTCTTCACGGCAGGCTTCGCTGTCGCAATCGCAGCAGCAGGGACCGCAACCGGCGCTGGTGGCGCCGCGGGGGCTGCTTCTTCAGCAGGCGGCCCAGCTTCCGACAGTTCGCCGGCGATGTCCTCCAGCAGTTCGAGGGCTTCAACGTCCTCCAGGGGCAGGGTCACCACGACCTCCTCCTCTTCCTCGTCATCGTCGAAGAGATCGTTGCCTTCGTATCCATCCCCGCCGGCTTCGTCGTCCCTATACTCCGCAGCCGCATAGGTCCTGATCTTCTCATCCGGTCCGTCGAATCCACCATGCTCTTTGAGCTTCATCGTCGCATCCTCGCGCTGTTTACCCAATCCGTTTATCGAACTCGCACCGCAACGCCGCACCGCATCCTGGACCGCAATGGCACTGCAACAAAAAATGCAATTGCGCCATGCCTCGGATTCTAGCAACAGAATGCGTCTGTGCGCCAGCAATTGCAAGCACTCTTTTTATCCAGGTAGCCAATGCAGCAGCCTTCCGTTTTCATTTCGGAGCGGCATGCTTCTTCGCCGCAACGGGTTTTTTCTTTGTTGCGCTCTGCAAAGGTCTCTTCGCGGAAGACTTTGAAGCGCCCGCTGCACTCTGCGTTGTTGCGCTTGCTCCAGCTTTCACGCTAGCTCCCGCATGTGTCTTCGTCCTGCTGTTCGCTCTCCTCGCGCGCACATGGGTTGCCGGGGCCAGATGCACCGGCTCACTGACGGCCAGTGTGCGGTGCGGCCCGATCCTGCTCGACGAGAGATGGTTCCAGCGCCGCAGGTCTTCCACCGACACGTTGAACCGGTCCGCCACTGTCACCAGCGTGTCGCCCGCGCGCGTGATGTAGTGCAGCGTACGCAGCGCCACGGCGACAGCCGCCACCGGAACCGCCAGTTCATCGCCCGCCTCGATCGGCGCGTTTGCATCCAGGCCATTGGCCGAGGCAATCTCCGAGGGCCGCCCATGAAGGCTGTTCGCAATGCTGTCCAGCGACTCGCCGGCGAGCACAACGTGAAAGCGCCAACTGCCGCGCTTCTCCTCGGGAATCTTCGCAATGCGTTTCAGATAGACATCCTGCGTCCCCGCGGGAAGATGCAGGTCGAAGTCCATCTCGCCCGGCGTGCTCATGCGCAGAAGGCTGGGGTTTAAATCGACGATCTCCGGCAGCGAGGCGCCGGTCACGTCCGCCACCAGCCGCAGATCGACCGCGTAGTCCACCGTCACCGTGTCCGAGACCACCGGCGTATCCGGTATCATGCCTTCCAACCCATACTGCTGCGGGTTCTTCGCCATGATGATCGCCGCGATGATTCCGGGCACATAGTTCTTGGTGTCCTTGGGCAGCACATTGCGCCGGTACAGCTCCCAGAAGTCCGCATAGCCCGTCCGCATCACCGACCGCTGCACGTTGCCCGGGCCCCAGTTGTACGCCGCCATCGCCAGGTACCAGTCCCCGAACTGGTCGTACAGATACTTCATATAGCGCGCATATGCCTTCGACGACTTCTCCGGATCGAATCGCTCATCGAAATACGCATTGCGCGTAAGCCCGTACACCCCCTGGAACGGCATGAACTGCCACATGCCTCCCGCGCCCGAGTGCGCATTCAGCGCCTGCGGCTGGAAGCCCGACTCCGCCACCGCGAGGTAGATCAGGTCCTGCGGAACCCCCTCGTCCCGCAGGTCCTGCGAGATCATCTCCTTGTATTTGCCCGCGCGTTCCAGCGAGCGCAGCAGATGCGCGTGGCCCGCCGGCGAGTTCGAGAAGTAGTTGATGAACCCCGCCACATAGTCGTTCACCACCAGCGGAAAGTCCGACTGCGTCGTCTTAAGCTCCTCCTCCACCTTCGCCGTCAGCTCCGCGTTGGCCGGAAAGGTCACCTCGTCGGCGGCATCCAGCGGCGCCGCCTCGATTGGCGCGCTGAACCCCGTGCCCTCTTTCAGCGCCGACATCTCCAGCGAGTTGATCGCATCCAGCAGGTGCTCGAACTCGTCCGAGAGCTGCGGATCGTTCTTCACATCCATCTCGCTGGTCAGCATCAGATCGACCGCCATGTCGAAGTCGGCACGCGCGGCCTCCAGCTTCCCGCCGCGATAGTTCGCCACGCCGCTGCGATAGTCCCCCTCGGCCTGCTGGATCAGTTGCTGCACCCGCTGCGCTCTCGTAGCAAGCTCGTTGGCCTGCGCCTGCGTCACCGCCGGAGCAGAAGCGGCCACCGGCGCCGGCGCGGCGATCGCTGGCGCGGTTGCATTCGCCGCAACCCCGCCCGGCTTGCCCGCCTGCCGCTGCGGACAGCCCGCCAGCAGCATCAGCGGCACGCACGCAGTCGCCACCGCCCACCGCCGCACCCCGCTCACCATCCGCACCCGCTCGTCGTATCGATCAAGAATCTGGTCCCGTCCCTGCGCCCGCAGATGCTCTGCCCGATGCAAACGCATTGCTCATTGTAAGACGTTTGCGGAACACTTCGGTACGCACTCCGCATCATATCGATTTGCAGCCACGCACCTCGGCAATGCGCAGCCCCGTTCCGCTTCGCGATGGGCTGCGCGGATGCCCTGCGCGTCCGCTGCGCACTGCCATGTGTGCCCGCTGCGCGATGATAGCATCGAAGATTGAGGCCGTTCGCACCCCGCATGGACCCGAACCACATCCGCAACTTCGCCATCATCGCGCACATCGACCACGGAAAGTCCACGCTCTCCGACCGTCTGCTGGAGCTTACCGGCTCGCTCACCGCGCGCGAGATGCAGGCCCAGGTGCTCGACGCCATGGACCTCGAACGCGAGCGCGGCATCACCATCAAGGCCCACACCGTGCGCATGATGTATCAGGCGCAGGACGGCGAGACCTATCAGCTCAACCTCATCGACACACCCGGCCACGTCGACTTCAGCTACGAGGTCTCGCGCTCGCTGGCCTCCTGCGAGGGCGCACTCCTCGTCGTCGACGCCTCCCAGGGCGTCGAGGCGCAGACCCTGGCCAACGCCTATCTCGCCATCAACCACGGCCTCGAAGTCATCCCCGTCATCAACAAGATCGACTTGCCCAGCGCCGACATTGAACGCACCCGCGAGATGATCGAAAAAGCCGTCGGCCTTCCCGCCGACGATGCGCTCGCCGTCTCCGCCAAGACCGGCGAGGGTGTCCCCGGCATCCTCGAAGCCGTCGTGCATCGCCTCCCTCCGCCGCACGGAGACGCCGACGCGCCGCTCCAGGCCCTCATCTTCGACTCCTGGTTCGATTCCTACCGTGGAGTCGTCGTTCTCGCCCGCATCATCAACGGCCGCCTGCGTCAGGGCATGAAGATCAAGATCGTCTCCAACGGCAAACAGTTCGACGTGGAGAGCATGGGCGTCATGACGCCCAAGCCCGTCGCGCTCGCCGAGCTCTCCGCCGGCGAGGTCGGCTTCTTCGTCGCCACCATCAAAAACGTCGCAGACACCAAAGTCGGCGACACCATCACCGAAGTCGCGCGCCCCTGCGCCCAGGCCCTCCCCGGATTCGAAGACATCAAGAGCATGGTCTTCGCCGGCCTCTACACCGTCGACTCGCACGCCCACGGATTGCTGCGCGACGCCCTCGAGAAGCTCCGCCTCAACGACGCCAGCTTCACCTTCGAGCCCGAGTCCTCGGTCGCCCTCGGCTTCGGATTCCGCTGCGGCTTCCTCGGCCTGCTCCACCTCGAAATCATCCAGGAGCGCCTGGAGCGCGAATACGACCTCGACCTCATCATCACCGCGCCGGGCGTGCGCTACCAGATCACCCTCACCGACGGCAGGGTCGTCGAGGTGGACAACCCATCGCGCTGGCCGGAACCCTCCGAGATCGTCTCCATCGCCGAGCCCGTCATCACCGCACGCATCCTCACTAACGAGGAGTACGTCGGCGGAATCCTCAAGCTGGTCGAGGAGAAGCGCGGCCGCCAGAAGAACCTCGAGTACGTCACCTCCACCCGCGTCATGATCACCTACGAGCTTCCGCTCAACGAGATCGTCCTCGACTTTTACGACCGCCTCAAGACCGTCTCCCGCGGATATGCCTCGCTCGACTACACGCTCTCCGGCAGTTGGATCTCGCCCATGGTCAAGCTCGACATCCTCATCGGCGGCGATCCGGTCGACGCGCTCTCTATCATCGTTCACCGCGACTTCGCCTACGACCGCGGCCGCGCCCTGGTTCACAAGATGCGCCAGCTCATCCCCCGCCAGATGTTCGAGGTCGCCATCCAGGCCGCCATCGGCGTAAAAGTCATCGCGCGCGAGACCGTCTCCGCCCTGCGCAAGAACGTCATCGCCAAGTGCTACGGCGGAGACATCAGCCGCAAGCGCAAGCTCCTGGAAAAGCAGAAGGAAGGCAAGAAGCGCATGAAACGCATCGGCAAGGTGGACATTCCCCAGGAGGCCTTCCTCGCCGTTCTCAAGGTTGGCGAAGAGTAGCAGCCTTCCCCTTCGCCGCAGCCGCCGGCTTTGAGCCTCCCCCGGCCCTTCTTGTCTCTGTGGATCGCCGTTTCTCTGCGGAGTGTGCAGCGCACTTGCAGCAACTTCCCTCAACTGCCGCAATCTGACCTCAAGCGCATGAAACCATGCAACTTGAAACCCTGAGACAGTAGATGCATCGGCGCTCGCCGCAGTCATGTTGGACGGATTGTGAATTTCCCGCGCTCGTGAATCCACAATTTATCCACAAGGCATCCGAGGTCCGAGGAGTTGCGGAATTCCTCGTGCAGCAATACAAAAGGGAGGCCCGAAGGCCTCCCCTTTGACTGAGTTCGCGTGAGTGAGTTATTTCGCTGCGGGCTTTGCGGCAGGGCTGGTCCGCGGCGTTGTTGTGGATGCAGGCTTCGGGCGGGCCGCTGCGGCTGGAGCTGCGGGCGGCAGCGGCGCAACCTTGGACGCGGCGTTGTACGCCTCGATGATAGCCATGGTTATATCTGCATTTGGCTCTGTCGCGGCCCACATCACCGGGCTCGACTGGTCGCCCGCATTCAGCAGCAGCGTGTAGCCGTTATCGCTCACATACTTTCGCATCACCACATCGACCTTCTGCGCCACCTTCCCCAGTGCCTCCTGAAGGTCGGCCTGCGAAGTGTTCTGGAAGTCCTCGAAGTCGCGTTGATACTGCTTGTCCTTGGTGTCGATGTTCCTGGCGCGAGTGGCTTTCTCATCGTCCGACAGCGTGGTCGGTGCGGCCTGCAACTGTTTCTTCAACGAATCGATCTCGGCTGCCAGGGTCTGTAGCTGGGTCTGCTGCGGCTGGTACTTCTTCCTCAGGTCCTCCATCGCCCGCTGGCCTTCGTTGGTGTTGGCGACGGCGTACTCGAACGTGATGATGGCGATCCGGGCGGGAAACGCCGACGGAGGAACAAAAACGGGGGCCTGCGGCGCCGGCGCTGCGGCCGGTGCGGCAGCTGGGGCGGGTGCGGCCGGGGCGGAGGTCGCGGCTGGTGCAGCGGGTTGAGCTGCGGCAGGCGCCGCCTGTGCTACCGCGGCCACTGGGAGAAGTCCCGCGACCAGCGCGGCGAGGAGAGCAAACTTGGGTTTCATGCGGTCTAGAGCTCCTTGGAAGTTTTCCTGGTCCATCTGCCGCCGGAGATGCGCTCACGCGCCTTCCCGGTCAGTTGCCCTGCATCCGCCCGCCGGATCGCCGGGTGTGCCCAATCGAGAAGGGCACTCACCGCGCTTTACCGCCTTGATCTCCATTAACCACTTTCAGTCCATGAGGATTGGCGGAAGCGAGAGGGCTGCCAGAACAGCCCTCATTATATGGCTCGATTCTCGCAGGGGTCAAACCTCTATCTTCTGAATTGTGGAGCTTGCCATGCGATCTCTCTTATTTTTGGGGAACAATCCCACGCCAGTGGGCGCAGGATGGCTGGATTTCGGGATAAGCCGCATGATGCCCTTTGGCATTCCAATTGCTCGTTCTTCATTCGCAACAAGCCGGGAAGAGATGCACCCACTGTAGATGCAATCCCCGGGTTTCAGTTCCTACTTCCGCAAGGAAGCCACTTTAGGAGGCCTTTGACAGGCCATTGTGCTTCGGGCCGCTCCCTCCCCAGGGTGCGGCCCGAAGCATGTTAAGCACGGTTCCCTGCACTTTAAGGCGCCGCAAGGCACCGCCGGAATGAGAGTGCGGAGCATGCTGCCCGTTCACCCCCAACCTCCCTTGAAATCTTTCTCTTGCTACGCTTTGCCTTTGAGCGTATGATCGTAAATGACTTGTGGACCGGCTGTGGGTGCCGGACGTTGTATGACCGCTGGTTTTTCCGAAGGCGGCAAGATACACAGAAATCCGCGGATTCCGGCGGACCTCATGGGGCCGGCGGATTCCACTGGGTTCGATGCATGGGTCGTTTGAGCCAGGAGATTGAATCGCGACAGATGGGCCCGATCGTCGCGACAGTTGTACACGATCTTCGCGACAATTGAGCCCGATCGAAGTTGAGTTGCAATTCACGGCAAGGGTGTGGGATCTGCCATCGTTGGCAATCGCACTTTGGCAATTTCAGGTGGCTTTTGGCAATTCCCGGATGCTCTTTGCTCTCCCGGGCTTTTGAAAATTCCCGGGTGCTCTTTTGCACTCCCGGGCCTTTGATGGTTCCCGGTGGCTTTGGCAGTGCAGGCGGCTTTGGCAATCCCGGTGGCGCGCAGCGGCTGTTTGCATCCGCGCTCGGAATGCTGCTTGCGGCTGATTGATGCAGTTCCATGTAGTTCGAGTACAACTTGATACCGTTTCCACAAACGCTGCAATCCCGGTTTGCTTCTGCCTCCGCGCTCTCCGCGGGGGTTGAACAGCCATGCAGTCGTGGGGAAGAAACGCGAATCGCCAACCCGCAATAGGAAGTGGAAACATGAGTTCAGAGCAGAACGCACCTGAGGTGCAGATGCAGCAGGGGCCGCCCTCGCCAACCGCCCAGATGGATGACCAGCCGGACCAGTACGGCCAGCCGGACCAGTACAGCCAGCCGCGCATGGACCAGAACGGCCAACCGCAGGACTCCGCGCACAACGTCCAGCACGGCATGGGCCAGTCCAAGAGCAGCCGCCGCCGCCGCCGCAAGCGCAAGAACAAGTCGCCCGACGCCCTCCAGCAGGGACGCCAGAACGGCCCCGGCCAGTTTGTCGGAGACATCCAGGCGGGCGAGCAGGTCCTGGCCTCCGGCGGACAGCCGCAGCAGAACTTCCAGGCCGGCGCCGCGCAGCAGCAGGCCGGCGCGGGCCCATCCACCAAGCGATGGAAGAAAAAGTTTCGCGACCGCGACCGTCAGCGCTCCCAGGACAACCTCGGCAACCAGGCCAGCCCCGGCAACGGCAATGGCGCGGGCTACCGCGACGGCAACACTCATCAGCCCGGCAACGGAGGCAGCTTTAAGCGCAAGGGCAAGCAGCAGCGCGGCCCGCGCAGCTTCGTCGGCCCCATGGACCACAGCTATCGCGCCGTCAACGGCAACTTCGCCGACGCGCCCGCCTCCACCATCGACACCCAGGGCAACTACATGCCCAGGGGGGGCGGCAGCCGCTATGTCAGCGACTCCCAGCCCATCGACTACTCCATCGGACGCCCCATTCCCATCCCCGAGGACGCCCCCACCCGGATCTTCTTCTTCATCGAAGACCTCTTCTTCAACGCCAAGATCACCGAGACCGCGCGCAAGCTCGGCGTCAAGGTCGCCTTCATCAAGAACGATCCGGACGTCCTCGCCGGAATCACCGACGGAGAGGAGGCCGACCGCCCGGGCCTCATCGTCTTCGACCTCAACAACGCCAACGCCAAGCCCCTCACCCTCATCCCCAAGCTCAAGGCAAAGCTCTAGAAGAGCACCTCCATCGTCGGCTTCCTCTCCCACCTGCAGAACGAGCTGCGCCTCAAGGCCATCGAGGCCGGATGCGACACCGTCATGCCCCGCTCCGCCTTCTCCCAGAACCTCCCCAACCTCCTCCGCCGGTACGGCCTCCAGGAAGACGAAGAAGACAACTTCAACCAGTAACGGTCCGTTGTCATCCGCCGTTTTTTCACAATGAAAATGCCGGACGGAGGTATCATCGGAAGTATGGCAACCATCCACATCTCGGAGTTCGAAGCCGCCCGCGACTTCGCCGGGCTACTGGCACGCGTCCGTCTCGGCGAAGAGATCGTCATCGAGAGCGGAAGCTATCCGGCTGCTGTGCTGCGTCCGGCAGCTCCGCCGCGCCGCTCCATCTCCGAGTCCATCGCGTTGGCCGAGGCCCGCTCGAAGGAGCTTGGCTATAAGCCGGTGATGGATGCCGATTACGCCGCCGACATGGAAGAGATCGTCCGCAACCGTAAGCCGCGCAACACATCGGCATGGGACTGATCCCTTGGGCCTGATCGCATGGGAATAATCCTCGATACCTGCATCCTGATCGCAAGCGAACGCCGTGGCGAGGCCATCGAAGACATCCTGCGCACCGCGCGTGCCTCGCATGGTGAGACAGACATTGCACTCTCGACCATCAGCGTCGTTGAACTGACGCATGGCATCTACCGCGCCAGGACCGAGACCGACCGCATACGGCGGCGCATCTTCGCCGAAGGAGTCTTCCAAGACCTGATTGTGCATCCGGTCACGCTGGAGATCGCGCAGATTGCCGGACGCATCGAGGGCGAACAGGCAGCCAAGGGCATCGTCATCGCCTTCGAGGACCTCGTCATCGGAGCCACGGCCCTGCACCTGGGCTTCGATGTGGCCACCTTCAACGTGCAGCACTTCCAGCACATTCCCGGCCTCAATATCGTCACCCTCTGAAGGGGAAGCAGCTACAGCAGAATCGGAATTGGCAGCTTCGCGCCAACAACCGTCTTCCCGCCTGCGCCCGCGCAGGCCGTTTTACTTCGCCGCCACCGCCGCATGGACCGCCAGCAGCTCTTCCAGCAGCCCCTTCAGCTTGTCCAGCCGCAGCGCATTCGCCCCGTCCGACTTGGCCTGCGCCGGGTCCTCATGCACTTCCAGGAAGACCCCATCCACTCCCGCCGCCACCGCCGCGCGCGCCAGCACGGGAATGAACTCCGGCTGTCCGCCGCTCACTCCATTGGCCGCCGAGGGAGTCTGCACCGAGTGCGTCGCGTCGAAGACCACCGGCGCAAACCGCCGC
>Ga0187880_1002989_pt1 | contig 13017 bp, 5 predicted proteins | sample June2016WEW_19_4_FD_132998 | JGI IMG/M metagenome (GOLD analysis project Ga0187880, IMG submission 132998) | Peatland microbial communities from SPRUCE experiment site at the Marcell Experimental Forest, Minnesota, USA - June2016WEW_19_40 | ecosystem: Environmental > Terrestrial > Soil > Wetlands...
CCGCCCCACTGGCCGGTTTAACCCCCAGTGTCACTTATCACTTCCGAATTGCGGCAACGAACGACAACGGACTGGCTTACGGCAGCGACCAGAGCTTCACCACGTTGGGGCCGCCACCGCAGGTTTCGACGTTGCCCGCCACAGGCGTCTCCACCAACAGCGCCACGCTCAACGGCACCGTCAACCCGAACGGTTGGCCCACCACCGCCTGGTTCCAGTGGGGGACCACCGCCAATTACGGCAACCTCACTTCGGTGGCGAACGTGGGCAGCGGGGCCACCGCCTTGCCTCTCTCCGCCCCACTGGCCGGGTTAATCCCCAGTGTCACCTATCACTTCCGCATTGCGGCAGCGAACGACAACGGACTGGCTTACGGCAGCGACCAGAGCTTCACCACGCAAGCCCAATCGGGCGACGCGGGTTGGACCCTGAATGGCGGGGCGACCATGAGCGGCAACACCATCGTGCTCACTGTTGGCGCAGGGGACACCAGCCGTTCCGCGTTCCTCAACAACAAGCAAGACGTAACCGCGTTCCACATCGTCTTCTTCTATCAGGACGTGAGCGGCGCCGGCAGCGCTGACGGAGTCACGTTCTGCATCCAGAACCAGGCGGCAACTGCCCTCGGCGGCGCCGGCGGCGGCTTGGGTTATGACGGCATCGCTCCCAGCGTGGCTCTGGCCATGAACATCTACATCTGGGCCCCCAACGGGAGGGGCATCGCATTTGCCCAGAATGGAATGCGCGGCACACCCTACCAGAGCCTGCTGCCCAATGTTGATATTGGCGGCAATACCAACATCATTCAGGTCAACGTTGACTACAACGGCACGGTTATGACGATGACCTTCAAGGACACCGTCACTGGGGGCATCGCCAGCACCAACTGGACCTTGAACATCCCGTCCGTTGTCGGGGGCAGCACCGCGTACGTTGGGTTCACCGGCGCGGACGGCGGCGTCGCCTCCATCCAGACCATCTCGTGGGGCGATTCGACGCCCACCATACTGATCCCGCCCCGAACTCAGACGGCGGAGGCGGGGTCAGCAGTTGGCCTGTCGGTGCATGCGAGCAGCGCATTGCCGCTATCCTTCCTGTGGTATCTCAACGACACGAACCTCATCAGTTGGAGCACAAATTCTGACCTTGAACTGACCAACGTGCAAATCTCCAACTCGGGGGCCTACACCGTAGTGGTTACTAATGTGGCCGGCGCTGTCACCAGTGCTCCGGCCATGCTCCAAGTGATCGCGGCAGTCGAGCGAAGGGCGGTTCCAGGCGTCAAGGTGACGGGCGGAACCGGAGTTTTGTGGTACGTGGATTACGCCGACTTCCTCAGCCCCGCGCCGAATTGGACCACGCTCGGTTCTGTCAGCCTGACCAGCACGCCGCAATACTGCTTCGATGTCACCCTGCCGCTCCCGCCACAGCGGTACTACCGGGCATGGCAGACGGGCACGCCGGGCGTGAGGCCATCCCTGGACCTGCACCCGGTTCCGGCGATCACGTTGACGGGCACCATTGCCCACTCTGTGCGTCTGGATTACATCAACCAGTTTGGCCCGACCGACGCTTGGGTCACCCTGGCGACGGTGCCATTGACCAACACGTCGCAGCTCTACTTCGACATCTCCGCCCCCGGCCAGCCCCAACGCCTCTACCGCATTGTCCCGTCACCTTAACGGGGGTTTCCCCAATTTGAAAAGACCGGCGGTATGCTCACCCATCCATCACAGCACGGAATGAAAGAAAGCAGTCCTCTATGAATACAAACACAACGTTAAGCAAAGGGTCGTGGATACAACTAAACCAACGGCGGGCCGCACGAAAGGGCATATTGTTGCTCCTGCTGTTGCTCTTGACGCTGCCCGCCGTGGTGGAAGCCCAGTTCACTTACACGATCAACAACGGCACGGTCACCATCACGGGATACACCGGTCCGGGCGGTGCGGTGGTCATCCCCAGCACGATCAATGGCCTGCCGGTCACCACCATCGGGAACTTTGCGTTTTATGGCGCCAGCCTGACCAGCGTCACGTTCGGCACCAACGTCACCAGCATCGGAATCGCTGCGTTCTATGACGGTTACAACCTGACCAACGTCACGATCAGCCACAGCGTCACCGCCATCGGCAGCCAGGCGTTCCAGGATTGCAATCGTCTGACCAACGTCACGATCCCCAGCAGCGTCTACAGCATAGGAGACGCTGCGTTCGCTGGCTGCACTAGTCTGACTGCAATCACGGTGGATGCGCTCAATTACATGTATAGCAGTGTAGCTGGGGTCTTGTTCAACAAGAGCCAGACTACGCTCATCCAATGTCCGGCGGGCATAGCTGGAGCCTACACGATCCCCAACAGCGTCAGCAGCATCGGGAACTTTGCGTTCGAGTATTGCACCAGCCTGACCTGCGTCACGATCCACAACAGCGTCCGCAGCATCGGGTACAATGCGTTCCAGAGTTGCACCAGCCTGACCAGCGTCACGATCCCCAACGGCGTCACCAACATCAGGGACGATGCGTTCCAGGGTTGCACTAGCCTGACCAGCGTCACGATCCCCAGCAGCGTCACCAGCATCGGGTACGGGGCGTTCTTTGAGTGCTGGAGCCTGACCAGTGTTACGCTCCCCAACAGCGTCACCGCCATCGGCAGCCAGGCGTTCTTCTCCTGCACCAGTCTGGGTAGCGTCACGATAGGCAACAGCGTCACCAACATCGGGGACTATGCGTTCGCTGGCACTAGCCTGACCAGTGTGACGATTCCCAACAGCGTCACCTACATCGGGGACTATGCGTTCAATGTTGGCACCAGCCTGACCACTGTGACGCTCCCCGACAGCGTCACCAGCATCGGCGACTCGGCGTTCGCATACTGCACCAGCCTGACAGGGATCTATTTCAAGGGTAACGCCCCCAGCCTTGGTGGGACGAATGTGTTCTCCTATGCCACCAATGTGACCGTCTATTATTTGCCGGGGACCACAGGCTGGGGCGCAACCTATGGCGGTCTTCCGACCGCGCTGTGGATTCAAGTGCCAACCATCCAAACGCCTCCCCAAACCCAGACGGCTGAGGCGAACTCGACCGTAGGCTTGCGGGTGGGGGCGAGCAGCCCATTACCCCTGTTCTACCTGTGGTATTTCATCTCCACCAATCTCCTCAGTTCCAGCACAAACCGAGAGTTGGACCTGACCAACCTGCAAATGTCTCAATCCGGCGCCTACACTGTGGTGATCAGCAATGTGCTCGGCGCCGTCACCAGCGCTCCCGCGATGCTCCAGGTGATTGCAGCAGTCGAGCGCAGGCCGGTTCCTGGCGTCAAGCTGACAGGCGGGGCCGCCAGTTTGTTGAACGTGGATTACGCGGACTCCCTCAGCCCCGCGCCGTATTGGACCCTGCTCGGTTCCATCAGCCTGACCGGCACGTCGGGATACTGCTGCGATCCAACCCTGCCGCTCCCGCCGCAGCGTTTCTACCGGGCGTGGCAGGCGGGCACGCCGGGCGTGATGCCGTCTTTGGACCTGCTCCCCGTTCCGGCGATCACGCTGACGGGCACCATTGGCCACTCTGTGCGTCTGGATTACATCAACCAGTTTGGCCCGATAGACGCTTGGATCACGCTGGCCACCGTGCCGTTGACCAACACGTCGCAGCTCTACTTCGATGTCTCCGCCCCCGGCCAGCCCCAACGCCTCTACCGCCTTGTCCCGTCACCCTGAACGAGTTTCCCCAATTTGAAAAGAGCACCGGTATGCCCACCCAGCAACCACAGCACGAAATGACAGAAAGGAGTCTTCTATGAATACAAACATAACGTTTAGCAAAGGGTCGTGGATACAGCTAAACCAGCATCGGGCCGTGCGAGCGGGCATGTTGTTGCTGCTGTTGCTGACGCTGCCTGGCGTGGTGCAAGCCCAATTCACTTACACGAACAATAACAGCACCATCACCATCACGGGGTACACCGGTCCCGGCGGTGCGGTGACCATCCCCAGCGTCATCAATGGTTTGCCGGTCACCACCATTGGAGTCTCCGCGTTCTACAACCTGTACAACATCACTAGCGTCACGATCCCCACCAGCGTCACCAGCATCAAGCAGAGGGCGTTCGACCACTGCATCGGCCTGACCAGCGTTACGATAGGCAACAGCGTCACTAACATCGGTGATTATGCGTTCCAAAACTGCAGCTTGACCAGCGTCACCATCCCCGCCAGCGTCACCAGCATCGGGAAGGGGCCGTTGAATTTCTGCACCAACCTGATGGCAATCACGGTAGAGGCGCTCAACTCCGCGTATAGCAGTGTAGACGGAGTATTGTTCAACAAGAGCCAGGTCACACTCATCCAATGTCCCGGAGGCAAAGTCGGAAGCTACGCAGTACCCAACAGCGTCACCAGCATCGCGGACTGGGCGTTCCATGGCTGCCCCAGCCTCAGCAACATCATGATCCCCAACAGTGTCACCAATTTCGGGCAAGGGGCATTCGAATACTGCGGCCTGACCAGCCTGATGATCCCGAACAGCATCACCAGCATCGGGATTGAGACGTTCTGTGCCTGCTGGAGCCTCACCAATGTTATGATCCCCAACAGTGTTACGGACATTGGGCAGGAGGCGTTCTATGAATGCACCCGCCTGACCAGCGTCACCATCCCAGCCAGCGTCACTAACATCGGGGCTGGGGCGTTCACCAGCTGCGACAATCTGACGGAACTCTATTTCGAGGGCAACGCCCCCTCCACGAGTTCGCTTTATCTCAACAATGCGACCGTCTATTACTCGCCGGGGACCACGGGCTGGGGCCCAACTTTTGGCGGTTGCCCGACGGCGTTGTGGACTCAAGTGCCCACCATCCAGACGCCTCCACAAACCCAGACGGCTGAGGCGACGTCGGCCGTTGGCTTGCGGGTGAAGGCGAGCAGCCCATTACCGCTGTTCTACTTCTGGTATCTCAACCACACCAATCTCCTCAGTTCCGGCACCAACTGGCAGTTGGACCTCCCCAACGTGCAATTCGCTCAATCGGGCGCTTACACCGTGGAGATCAGGAATGAGCTCGGCACAGTCACTAGTGTCCCGGCCATACTCAACGTGATTGCGCCAGTCGAGCGCAGGCCGGTCCCGGGCGTCAAGGTGACGGGCGCAACCGCCAGCCTGTGGAACGTGGATTACGCCGACTCCCTCACCCCCGCGCCGACTTGGACCCCGCTCGGTTCCGTCAACCTGACCGGCACGCCGCAATACTGCTTCGATCTTACCCTGCCGCTCCCGCCGCAGCGCTTCTACCGGGGGTGGCAGACGGGCACGCCCGGGGTGGTTCCGTCTCTGGACCTCCACCTGGTTCCGGCCATCACGTTGACGGGCAGCATCGGCCATTCTGTGCGTCTGGATTACATCAACCAGTATGGCCCGATAGACGCCTGGGCCACGCTGGCCACGGTGCCATTGACCAACACGTCGCAGCTCTACTTCGACATCTCCGCCCCCGGCCAGCCGCCGCGCCTCTACCGCCTTGTCCCCTCACCCTGAACGCGTTTCCCCAATATGAAAAGAGCGCCGGTATGCTCACCCATCAATCACAGCACGAAATGAGAGAAAGCAGTCTTCTATGAATACAAACATAACGTTTAGCAAAGGGTCGTGGATACAACTAAACCAATCTCTGGCCGTACGAGCGGGCAATTTGTTGCTCCTTTTGCTCTTGATCTTACCCCCTATGGCCCGAGCCCAGTTCAATTACACGGACAACGGCGACGGCACGGCTACTATCACGGGCGGTCCCGGCGGTGATGTGAACATCCCGAGCACGATCAATGGACTGTTGGTCACCAGCATCGGCTACGAGGCGTTCTACAACGGAGCTTCTCCCGGGCCCGGCATCGTGAGCAGCGTCACGATCCCCGACAGCGTCACCAACATCGGGGCCGGCGCGTTTGCTTGGAATTATACCCTGAGGAGCGCCACGCTAGGCAACGGCCTCAGAAGCATCGGCGCCGGGGCGTTCGCAGACTGCGGTCTAACCACAATCACTATTCCTCGCAGCGTCAGTAGCATTGGGGACCTTGCGTTCGCATACTGCGCCCTGACCGGAGTCTATTTCCTGGGCAACGCTCCCAGCCTCGGTGGTCCGTCGGTGTTCCAAGGATTCGGAGCGTACCCCACGGTCTATTATGTGTCCGGAACGACCGGTTGGGGGCCGACTTTTGGCGGCTGTCCGACTGCATTGTGGTTCCCCCCACCGTCGGATTACACGTACACGACCGCTAACGGCACGATCACCATCACGGGATACACCGGGCCCGGGGGCGACGTGACTATCCCGGACACGATCATCGGCCTGCCGGTCACCGGCATCGGGAACAATGCGTTCGCCATGTGCAGTAGCATGACCAACGTCACGATCCCCGACAGCGTCACTACCATCGGGGACTCGGCGTTCGAGGACTGCACAAGCCTTCTCAGCGTCTCGATCCCAAGCAGCGTCACTAGCATCGGGGACTGGGCGTTCACCGGCTGCGCCGGCCTGACCAGTGTTACGATTCCCAACAGCCTCACCAGCATCGCAGCATGGGCGTTCGGCGAATGCTCCAGCCTAACCAACATCATCATCCCCAACAGCGTCAACAGCATCGTGGAAGGGGCGTTCGCATCCTGCACCAGCCTGGCCAACATCATTATCCCCAACAGCGTCAACAGCCTCGGGGACTACGCATTCAATGGCTGCAGTAGCCTGACCAGCGTCACGATTCCCGACAGCGTCCCCAGTATCGGGAACTCGGCGTTCAACCATTGCACCAGCCTGGCTAGCGTAACAATCGGTAAGAGCGTAACCAGCATCGGAGAGTGGGGGTTCGGGTTCTGCAGCAGCCTGGCAGGAGTCTACTTCCAGGGTAACGCCCCGAGCCTTGGTGGGACGAATGTGTTCTCCTATGACAACGATGCGACCATCTATTACCTGCCGGGGACCACCGGCTGGGGGCCGACTTTTGGAGGTCGTCTTACCGCCGTGTGGATTCAAGCGCCCACCATCCAAATGACTCCCCTAACTCAGACGGCTGAGGCGGCATCGGACATAGCCTTGCGGGTGAAGGCGAGCAGTCCATTGCCGCTGTTTTACCTCTGGTATCTCAACGCCACCAACCTTCTCAGTTCCGGCACCAACTGGCAGTTGGCCCTCCCCAACCTGCAACTGTCTCAATCGGGCGCCTACACCGTGGTGATCAGTAATGCGTCCGGCACAGTCACCAGTGCCCCCGCCATGCTCAATGTGATTGCGCCAGTCGAGCGCAGGCCGGTTCCGGGCGTCGAGGTGACGGGCCAAACCGGCAGTTTCGTGAACGTGGATTACGCGGACTCCCTCAGCCCCGCGCCGAATTGGACCCCGCTCGGTTCCGTCATCCTGACCAGCACGCCGCAGTATTGCGTTGATCTTACCCTGCGGCTCCCGCCGCAGCGGTTTTACCGGGCATGGCAGACGGGTACGACAGGCGTGAGGCCCTCCCTGGACCTGCTCCCCGTTCCGGCGATCACGCTGACGGGCACCATTGGCGGCTCCGTGCGTGTGGACTACATCAACCAGTTTGGCCCGACAGACGCCTGGGTCACGCTGGCCACCGTGCCCTTGACCAACACGTCCCAGCTCTACTTCGACACGTCCAGCATAGGACAGCCAGCGCGGCTGTACCGCCTGGTTCAAGTTCCTTAACCCATTAGTCGCATGCCCCTCACGCTCTGTCGCCCGTAGTGAACACAATAAACCCGAATGAATAGGCTTATGAAGAAGGCATTCACGCTCCTCGTTCTGCTCGTTACCCCCACGATGGCTTGTGCGCAGGGGACGGTTGTTTTTGCCAACAACGACTCTGAGCCGGTGAAGCAGTGGACGAGTTTAATGGATAACACGTTGATTCCCGCCCCGGTGGGCGGTGGTCAGGTCATGCTATTTACGGCTACGAACGGCACGCCGTTGAACCCGCTCTTCACGGTATGCCCTGGTGACGGTTACACTTACGCCAGCAATAACACCCTGGCGAGCTTCCTGGCTGCGAACCCAGGTTGGTGGATCGTCGCCCAGGTGGGTTTCACCTTGCCGGCAGCGGGGAGCTTTGACGGTGGCACTGTTGTCCTCCAGAGCTCAATCGCTGGTGGTGCGACCGCGGAGTACTTCATCATAGGCTGGACAGGCCCGTACACTACGTTTGACGCGGCATGGGCGGCGGGTACGATGGGGGCCAATGTCATGTTCGGCTCGAGTCCCATGTTAACAACTCGCACGGGCGATCTGACGAGGACTCCCCCGGTACCAGCGGTTCCGCTTTCGGACTCGTTCACGGGGATGACGCTCAGCCCATTAACCTTGGATCCAATGTTCGGTCTTACGGCGGGGCCGACTAACCAGGAGGTGGTTGTGGGTGGCACAGCGACATTTTCCGTGGGAATTGCTGCCTGTCCCGCGCCTTCGTACTACCAGTGGTACTTCAACGGGGTGAGTGTTCCAGGGGCCAACACCAGCAGCTTCCAAATCTCGAATGCGCAGTTGACGAATGCGGGAACCTATTGTGTGGTGTTGAGCAATGCCGCCTGGGCTTTTGCCTGGGGGGGGCATGTTCAAGTTAGCGCGAGCGCCACACTCACGGTCCTGGTGGAGCCGCCAATCATCACTCATCCGCCGCAAACCCAGACTGCCTTCGTGGGCTCCACCGTTGACTGCCGGGCGAGCGCGGCCGGCTCTCCGCCATTGGCGTACCAGTGGTTCTTCAACACCACCACTGCGCTCTCAGGTGGCACCGACCTCGTCCTGCGATTAACAAACGTGCAGCCGGCTCAAGCAGGCGTTTACACGCTGGTTGTCACTAACATCACAGGCGCGGTAACCAGCCCCCCTGCCATGCTCAGCGTGATTCCGCCCGTCGAACAACGGATGGTCCCGGGTCTCTCGCTGCTGGGCGAACCGGGGAGCCTTTTGAACCTGGAGAATGCCAACACCCTGGGTCCTGCGCCAGCCTGGGTGACACTCGACAGCGTGATCTTCACCAATACCCCCGAATGGTATTTCGACGTTTCTGAGCCGCTACCGCCGCAGCGTTTCTACCGCTCGTGGCAGTCGGGAACGCCAAGCGTGAGGCCGTCTCTGGACCTGCACCTGGTTCCAGCGATCACGCTGACGGGCACCATTGGCGGCTCCGTGCGTGTGGACTACATCAACCAGTTTGGCCCGACAGACGCCTGGGTCACGCTGGCCACCGTGCCGTTGACCAACACGTCGCAGCTTTACTTCGACATCTCGGCCCCCGGCCAGCCGCCCCGCCTCTACCGCCTTGTCCCGTCACCCTGAACGAGTTTCCCCAATTTGAAACGAGCGCCCGCATGCTCACCCAACAGCCACTGCATGAAATGAGAAAAAGGAGTCTTTAATGAAAAGGAAGCTGAACGTAGAAACCGCTCGCCGGCACAGTTCAACAAGTTTACCTCCGTTGAGCACCACCAGCACAGTAGCCACCAACTCCATGCCCAGGCGTTTCCGCCGCCGGCTCGGGCGGGCGCCCTCACCGTTGCTGGCCTTGCTGGCCTTGGCCCTCGCGGTGCCCGTGCACGAGGCCAGCGCGCAGTCGCCGGCACCATATCCCTCTACTTTGCCTGCCACCGAGGTCTCCTACACTAACGCCACGCTCAACGCCACCGTTTGGCCGGGCCCGGGGGGCTACGTCTTCTTCGAGTGGGGCACAAGCACTGCTTATGGTAACCAGACCTCCCCTATTCAAATCGGGCCCGGAACCAACGCCGTGCCTTTCTCGGCCCCACTTGTTGGGTTAACCCCCAGCACCACCTACCATTTCCGTGCTGTTGGGGAAGGATCGATTTTCTTGTACGGCGATGACCGGAGATTTACCACGCTGCCCGGCCTTCCACCGCAATTCACTTTCACGACCAATAACGGCACCATCACCATCACGGGATACGCCGGCCCGGTCGCGGTGACCATCCCCAGCACGATCACCGGCTTGCCCGTCACCAGCATCGGAGAGGGAGCATTCTACCAGCATAACGACCTGACCAGCGTGGTGATCCCCGACAGCGTCATCAGCATCGGGAACGATGCGTTCGAGGACTGCACTAGCCTGACCAACGTCACAATTGGCAACAGCGTCACCAACATCGGGGACCTTGCCTTTTATTCCTGCACCAGCCTGACCAGCCTCACCATCCCCGGCAGCGTCATCAGCATCGGGAACTATGCGTACTGTGGCTGCGGCAGCCTGACGGGAGTCTATTTCGCAGGAAACGCCCCCAGCCTTGGCGGGGCCAATGTGTTCCTGGGCGACAGCCGTGCGACCGTCTATTACTTGCCGGGGACCACGGGCTGGGAGCCGTCGTTTGGCGGCCTTCCGACCGCGTGGTGGCTTCCGACTACCACATCGACGTTGCCCGCCACAGGCGTCTCCAACAACAGCGCCACGCTCAACGGCGTCGTCAACCCAAGCGGCTGCCCCACCACCGCCTGGTTCCAATGGGGCGCCACCACCAACTACGGCAACCTCACCTCGGCGACCAACCTGGGCAGCGGGACCACCGCCTTGCCTCTCTCCGCCCTACTTGCCGGGTTAACCCCCGCTGTCACTTATCACTTCCGCATTGCGGCAACGAACCACTACGGACTGACTTACGGCAGCGACCAGAGCTTCACCACTGCCGCTGCGCCTCCCTTCAGCGATGACGACTGGGTCAGCCTGGGCTCGGGGATGGGCGACGGGGTCTGCGCACTGGCAGTAAGCGGGACTAATCTCTACGCTGGTGGACACTGGTCCGTTTCCAAATGGAACGGCAGTTCCTGGTCGGACCTGCATGCGGGGATTGAGGGGCTCGCGCTGGCGGTGAGCGGAACCAATCTCTACGCTGGAGGATTCCAATACGTTTTGAAGTGGAACGGCAACGCCTGGTCGGCCTTGGCCACGAACATGTACGGCTATGTCGAGGCGCTGGCTGCGGTGGGAACCACTGTCTACGCTGGGGGAAGTTTCATCTTTACTGATCAGGGGCCGGCGAACAAAATTGCCAAATGGAACGGTAGGTCCTGGTCGGCCTTGGAGGGTGGGGTGAGTGGCCAATACGGCGGGGGTGTTCTTGCGCTGGCAATGAGCGGGACCGATCTTTACGTAGGAGGTTCGTTCCAAACGCCGGGTCCTAACATCGCCAAATGGGACGGCAATGCGTGGTCAGCATTCTCGGGGATGAACGGAGGGGTCTGTGCGCTGGCGGTGAGCGGGACCAATCTCTACGCCGGGGGAGACTTTACGACGGCGGGCGGGGTACCGGCCAACAACATCGCGAAATGGGACGGCAGCAACTGGTCCGCCTTGGGCTCGGGGATGAACGATCAGGTCCTTGCGCTGGCCGTGGACGGGACCAACCTCTACGCTGGGGGGTACTTTACTAGGGCGGGTGGCGTGGCAGCCAACTATATCGCGAAATGGGACGGGAGCACCTGGTCGGCCCTAGGCTCGGGGGTGCCCACCCATGTCTTTGCGCTGGCGGCTGACGGCGTGGGACATCTATTCGTCGGAGGATTCGTCAACGTGGGCGGGGTCTACGCCGGTTCCTACGTCGCCGAGGCGATCCTGGTGCCCAGCGCGCCAAGCTTCGCAATGCCACCCCCAAGTCAAACGGCGGAGGCAGGCACCACAGTGCACTTGGCAATGACCGCCGTCGGCGAGCCGGCGCCGACGTATCAATGGTACTTCAACGGGACTAATGGCCTCAGTTGCACAAGCTCCAACCTGATATTAACCAATATCCTGTTTTCACAGTGCGGCCCTTACACTGTGGTCGCCAGCAACGAAGCCGGTGCCGTGACCAGTGCGCCGGCCATGCTCAATGTGATTGCGCCAGTCGAGCGCAGGCCGGTTTGGGGCGTCAAGGTGACGGGCCAAACCGCCAGCTTGCTGAGCGTGGACTACGCGGACTCCCTCAGCCCCGCGCCGGTTTGGACCCCGCTCGGTTCCGTCAGCCTGGCCAGCACGACGGGGTATTGCTGCGATCCTGCGCTGCCGCTCCCGCCGCAGCGGTTCTACCGCGCGTGGCAGTCGGGAACGCCAAGCATGATGCCGTCCCTGGACCTGCACCTGGTTCCGGCGATCACGTTGACGGGCACCATTGGCCAATCTGTGCGCCTGGATTACATCAACCAGTTTGGCCCGATAGACGCCTGGGTCACGCTGGCCACCGTCCCATTGACCAACACGTCGCAGCTCTACTTCGATGTCTCGGCCCCCGGCTAGCCGCAGCGGCTTTACCGGGTGGTGCAAATGCCTTAGCACCCCAAATCCCCGCGCTTTGGAGGGACGAGTTACACGAGTCCCTGTCTTCCACTTCGAATCGGCCCAAATTGGGGACTCGCGGAGCTCGTCCCTCCGAACTGTCGGTTTGGGCAACACGTCCGGCACACGGCGCATTCTTTTCGCAGCGAAGACGGCTCGGGCTGCCGGGCGTATTGCCCAACCCGGTCGTGGGTGGGGAGTTTTGTCGCGCCTCGTTACTCTTACGAACTGCAAGGGCGGATTAGGCTGTGGGCAGCTTGGGGACATGCCGGAGCTTCCCCGCCGCCCGGGCCAGTTCACACGTTGGCATAAACCATCGCCGCTTGCCCTCCTTAAGCACTTCCGCAAACGTGAACGGCAAAGGGGCCAGAATGTGATTGTGCAGGTTCAGGCGGCCCGTTAAACTAATCCCCGGCAACACTCAAACACATCTCATAAAACACATCTCATAAACCAAAACCGGTTACTGATATGACTCAACAAACACCCTCCCGAATTCGCGGCTGGACCGTCGTGCTCACAGCGGTCAGCATCAACCTGATCCTGGGCGTCCTGTATGCTTGGAGCGTCATGGGCAAAGCCCTCGTCCTCCAATGGCATTGGAAGGCCACCCAAGCCTCTTTGCCGTTCACCATCTCAGCCGCCTCCTTCGCGCTGATGATGGTCTTTGCCGGCCGTTGGCAAGACAAGATCGGCCC
>Ga0187880_1002994_pt1 | contig 12998 bp, 12 predicted proteins | sample June2016WEW_19_4_FD_132998 | JGI IMG/M metagenome (GOLD analysis project Ga0187880, IMG submission 132998) | Peatland microbial communities from SPRUCE experiment site at the Marcell Experimental Forest, Minnesota, USA - June2016WEW_19_40 | ecosystem: Environmental > Terrestrial > Soil >...
CGGCCGGCCCGTGGGGGCCGGATGACGGGAGACTGTCACGTCCGGTCCTGAGAGCGGCGGGGGGTGCGATTCCCCCCGTCGACTCGCCCACCTTCAGCTCCCTGGGAACGCCCTAATCGACGGCGGCGAGGAGGTCGGCGTTTGAGGGATGCAGGTACCTCGTGGTCGTCGCGATGTTGGAGTGGCCCATCAGGCGCTGGACGACGTGGATGTCCTCGCGCCGGCGAACGAGGCAAGTTGCATAGGTATGACGCCAGCAGTGGGGGTTGGTGCCTACGCGCCACGCCCGCCGAGGTCCCGGCCTCCACGACCAGGTTGTGCAGTGCCCGAGGTCCGTAGCGACCGCGGAGGTTCCCGTTGCCCCTGGGGTTGGCGAACAGGTACGAGGACACCGGGAGCTTGGGCCGCATCTCGTCTAAGTTCTCGCGGAGCATGGTCTCAAGAACGTGGGGCACGGGGACAACCCGCGGCTTGCGCACCTTGCCGACGAGCGAGATCCGCCGAGTGTCAAGGTCGATCTCGTCTGTGCGACGGTCGACCACATGGTCATACTCGCGCCCTTGATGGTGGCATTGCGTCGTCCTCCTCGCCATGCTTGACCGCCCGGATCAGTGCCGTTGCCATCCGATGCTTGCCTATTCCGTGTTCGACGGGCGGACGAAGATGTTGTTCAACAAGCGCGGCTTCCTCGGCGGTCAGAGTCTGCGAGATGGCCTCGCCAATCGTGGGCACCCGTGGATTCGCGGAACTGGCCAGAAAGCGTTCCCAGGGCTGGGGGTCCATCCTTGGCTCTATGTCAGCGCGCAGCTCCAGGTGAACTTCGTCGAAGCCCGCCACGGTCACGAACACCAGAAGGTCTCGCTCATCGAAGTCGGCCGTGGGGTCGTCCACGGGATCCTGGATGCTGTCGTAGAGCGCCTCGAGCTTGGCAACGATGTCGTCGACAGATGAAATGTCGTAGCCGCAGAAGGTGCGGCCGTAGCCCGCCGCGATGAAACGGTTGATCGGCTCCAAAAGGGCAAGCCGCCCGCCAGGTCGAAGGACTCGGTAGCACTCCCGCAGGCTCTCCAGCTTGTCCTTCACGTAGATGAGCACGGAACGGATCGTGACGACATCGACGGATGCGTCGTCGATCTCGCCAAGATCATCGACAGAGCCGAGGACGAACCGGCATCGGTCCCGCACACCTGTTTCAGCCGCGTAGTCCCGGCACAAACCGAGCAGATCTCCGGAAAGGTCGTTGAAGATCGCCCGGCCAGATGGGTCCGCACGTTCGAGAGCGCCGAAGCCGATCAGCCCATCACCTGTCCCGAGGTCAAGGACAACATCTCCTTCTTGGATGTGCGCAGCATTGAGCAGGCGATCCCTCACTGGGACCAGGAATGCCGTAAATAGCGCACGACGAAACTCATTGTCTCCGCCGTGGCGATGTTGGACGATCCACTGGAACCAGGCGTCACGGTCCGCGTCATCCACCACCTAAAGCATGGTACGCACGATGCCCCCTGCCCGTTGCCTACCTAATGGTCGCCAGGGCTGTTGCCGCAGGTCAAGATGCCGAACGACCGGAGCTGTCTCGCCAGGGCTCCGACAGGCACTTTGTCACGCGCCTCTCTGCCCTGCGCTGTCGATTCCTAGGCTCGACAGACGACGCATCACTGGACTGCAATGTGGGAACGGTTTCAAAATCGTCCCCACTGAGCGCCTCGGCTGAACGACGTAGCTGGCATGGCCAACATCGCCTGTACGCCACCACGTCGGATTTTCCCGTGCGATCATGACGTGAAGGAGGTGTGAGATCACGGCTCGTCGGTCAGCTCCGAAAAGGTCGCGACAACAAGTCGTCGGGTTCGAAGACCTCCTCGATGTGGCGACGAACCTGCGATGGACTTGGCAAGCGCAAATGCGTACCTTGTTTGCGCGGCTCGATCCCAGCGCAGGGCCGTCTGCTCTCGAATGGCCTCTCCGCCTGTTGACTGGTCTCGGACAAGCCACGGTGGAAGAGCGCCTCGCCTCCGACCCCGATCTCGCATCGCTCGCAGCCGCCGTCGTCAAAGACGCAACCAGCTACAACACAAATCTCACGAAGACCTGGTTCCCGCAAACGCACCGGAAAGACCGTGGGTTCGAGGTCGCGTTCTTTGCCGCGGAGTTCGCCCTCACAGACTCACTACCGGTGTACGCGGGCGGCCTTGGTACCGTCGCCGGCGAGTTCCTCAAGTCGGCGAGCGCACTCGGAGTTCCGCTGGTCGGCATCGGTCTGCTTTACCGCGAGACGTTGCATCAGTGGCTCAACGATGCCGGGCTGCAGCAAGAGTCGTGGGAAGCTCTCGACTTCGAGCAGCTGCCCATCGAGTTGGCACGCGACGGCTTGGGTCGTCCGGTGTTGGTCAAGGTTCCGTTGCCCAGGCGCAATGTAGTTGCCCAGGTATGGACCGTTCCTGTCGGACGAAACCGGCTGTACCTGCTCGACACCGATATCAGGCAGAATCGACGAGCTGACCGCCAAATAACGGGAAGGCTCTACGGCGGTGACCAGGAGACACGCATCCAGCAAGAGCTCGTGCTCGGCATCGGCGGCGTCCGTGGGCTCGCGGCGCTCGGCCACGAGCCCGAGATGGCACACCTCAATGAGGGTCACACCGCCTTCGCCGCGCTCGAGCGTATCCGTATGGTGATGCAACGCGACGGGCTCTCGTTCGCCGAGGCGCGCGTGGCCGCGGCACCGGGACTGCTGTTCACAACACATACCCCGGTCGCTGCTGGACATGATTACTTCCCGACCGAACTGGTCAATCGGTACCTCGCGCCCTACGCCCGACTGCTCGGGACCGACCTCGAGACGCTCTGCTCACTGGGCCGTTACAGGCCCGATGACCCGCTTGACTCGTTCTGCCCCACCGTGCTCGCACTGCGGCTCGCGGGTGCCGCCAACGGAGTGAGCCGGTTGCATGGCAGGGTCACTCGGGATCAGTGGGGCGGCCTCTGGCCAAGGCTGCCGTTGAACGAGGTGCCGATCGGCCACGTCACCGACGGTGTTCATTTCAGATCGTGGATATCCTCGGAAATCGAGGAAGTTCTCGACCGTCAGCTCGGGCCGCTTTGGCGGACGACGCCGGGCTCATCGTCCTCATGGCAGCCACTGATCGGGGCCGACGACGAGGCGCTCTGGAATGTAAAGTGCCGGGCGCGCGCCCGGCTCATCGAATTCACACGGGTTCGCCGCCACGAACAGCTTGCCCGCCGCGGCGCCGCCGCAGCGCGTCTTGCCGCCGCGGATGTGCTCCTTGATGCCGACGCGCTAACCATTGGCTTCGTCGGGCGATTCGTCACCTACAAGCGCCCCACGCTGTTCCTGCGTGACCCTGAACGCCTCGCGCACATCCTCGGCGATCCGGAGCGCCCCGTTCAGATCATCTTCGGCGGCAAGGCCCATCCCCGCGACGAGTTGGGAAAGAAACTGCTAAGCGAAGTCCTCGAGTTCGCGCGACGACACCGCCTAGAGCATCGAGTCGTGTTCATCGAGGACTTCGACCTCACGATGGACCGGGCCCTTTCACAGGGTGTCGACCTGTGGCTGAACACTCCGCGGCGACCGCTCGAGGCATGCGGCATCGGAGGCATGAAAGCCGGCGCGAACGGTTCCCTGAACCTCAGCACGCTCGATGGCTGGTGGGACGAGGTCTGGAACGACGCCGATCCGGCCGCGCCGCCAATCGGCTGGTGCATCGGAACTGCCAAGCACTACGAGGACCTCGACGTGCAGGACGCGAGCGACGCCAAGTCGCTGTACGACACCCTTGAGCACAAGATCGTGCCGAGGTTCTACGACCGCGATGCGAAGGGCTTGCCCCGTGCCTGGTTGGCCTCGATTCGCCAGTCGATGGCGAGCCTGGCCCCGACTTGGAGCGTGCACCGCATGGTGCACGACTACGTCGAGTCCTTCTATCTGCCAGGGGCGCGCCGCGCGCGTTGGCTCGCAGCAGATGGTGGCGTGCGCGCCCGCGACCTTGCGTCGACTCTCGAGCGGCTACGCGCCGCGTGGCCCTCCATTCGTGTCTCCGTCGAGGATGTCACCGTCGCTCCAGGTGGCGCGATGCAGGCCGAGATCGTTGCAGACCTCGGTTCCCTCGGGCCTTCTGATGTGACCGTGCAACTCTGGGTCGTGCCGAGTCTTGGCGAGGCCCACCCGCTGGTGGCTGGCTTTGACGAACGACGCGACGGCATCACTCGCTATAGCGTGCAGGTACCGCGAGAGACCGGTGCCGACGCCGATCTCGTTGCCCGCGTCCTGCCGTGCCACCCCGCGCTCGCCGACGTGTGCGTTCCTAACCTCATCACCTGGTCGGACTAACGCCAACCCTGGCAACGACTCCCGAGATCCTGTCGGGATGCGTGGCTCGGCATGTACTCCGAGATGCGGACCACCGACGAGTAGCCGAACCCGGCTCCCTCCTCTGTAGGACGTGGATGGCATCTGGCACTTCGCTGACTCTGCCTGTGACCGCTGTTCCGTGTTCCCTAGCGCGTCACGATCCCTTCTTCCTCCTCGTTTCCGACTGCCGGTGGAACGGCGTTATCGACCGGGACCAGAGAACTCGGCCGGACTACTTGACATTCCCTTACGATCGGCTGAGCGTGGCAACTTCGGGTGTTTTGTCAATGACGAGGGCTGAAGCTCTTCCCGCGGCTGTGGAGCGGTTTCACGGTTCGTCCATTCGAAAGACGCCCGGTCCCTTCGGGTTTTGAAGAAGGTAGATTGCGATCATGGCCTTTCGCCGCGGACACAAAGCCACGCCGGGCGCCTCACCGGGCTTCTGAAGACCCGCCGTGCCGGACGGAGATGCTGCCGAGAAACTAGGCCCTGTCAGCCATGAGCTCGGGTGGGCGAAAGGCAATCCTCCCCGGAGGATATGGGGTCTGAGCCATACGCATTTGGCAAATGCCATAGACCAGTTCGCAAGGGGTTCCGGGGAAGGAGTGGCCCACGAGTCGCTTATGAGAGAGGCGACCGCAGCATGGACGGGCTTCGCGTGGCTAGTGGAGCTTGGAGAGCGACTCGAGGTGACTAAGCCGCTGGCGACGGCGTGCGACGACTTCGCGAGAGGAGTCACGGAGGGGGACACAGAGCTTGCGATGCGTGGGTATTCGGCCGTTGAGACGATCGTGAGTCGACTTCGTGAGCGATTCGGTGAGGATCTGGGCCGCTCGTGGAATGTGCAGGAGATCGATGAAGAGTTCGATCGGCTGATCGAGGCCTCTGCGATACTCGTCGACCGACTCAAGCACGAGAATCTGACGGATGCGGATACCACGAATACCTATGAGTTGGCCGTCAAGATCGCCCACGGCTGGACACGGCTCGTGCACGGAAGCTACTTCCTCGGGTACTCCGAACCGTACTCAAAGGCGGCAACGAAGATCGTCTCCGGAATGAAGGACCGCAACCCGGATCACCTTCAGGAAGGTATCGAGCAGATGGTCGCACTCGCGCTGCGACTGTCTCAGGTGTCAGCAACGATCGTTGAGGGTGAACAGCCCCGAAAAGGCGATCCCGTCGAGTTTCCCGATGGTGTGCCCGGCGGCCGGTACGTCGCCACCACTGACGGACGTCCCCTTGAAGGGGATCCGAAGCGGTGGTCGGTGGACGTAGTCCTCTCCGACCCTCGAGATGGGTGACTCGACGGTCCTGAACCGAACGCGTCGGCGCCGAGCACGACCTCTCTCTGCCCAGTTTCGCGTGCTCGCGATCCTTCGGGACCGGCGCCTCTAGATGTGCCAGCTGGCCGACTGCCTCGGGCTGGACAAGTCGACGATGTCCGGCCTGTCGATCGTCCCGAGAAGCAAGGCCTCCTCCAGCGGACACCCAAGCCGATCGACGACCGTGCCGTAGTTCTCAGCACGGTCGGGATGGAACTTGCCCAGCGCCCCGGTACGGAAGTCGCGCAATCCCTATCACCCATGACCGGCACGCTCACCCGAGCCGACGCACGCCGCCTGACAACACTGCTGCAGCACCTGCTCGGACAAGGCTGATGATCACGCCTACCGAGGCGACGCTCTCCACAACGCCGCAGCTTCCATCCCCACATCGTTCTGTGGCGGAGCTCTGCGACTTCACGGCGCCCTGCTCCAGGAGGGCGCGGGCGCCCTCGAGAGAAAGTGGGAGACCGGAGATGACGTCACTGAGCGCGACCTCGGGGCGTGCCCCAGCCTCCTCGGTCGCGGATCTCGGAGTGTTGTCAGCGCCGTTTCTCGATCACTGCCTTGAGGCGGGCCACGTTGCCGCGCCAGAGGCGCTCCAGGATGGGACGCGCCAACCGCTCCCCCAGTGGTCCGCCGAGCCACCAGGGGAAGGTCAACTGCTCGTCCCAGGAGAACTGCGTCTCACCTCCGTCCAGGGAGCGCAAGGTGAAGCGCCCGCTTCCTTTGACGACACCCCGGTGGTGGACGCCCATTGCTTCGCAGGGCTTCCACTCTGTGACTGACATCGCGTCGGTCAGGCGGATGGGGCCCACCTTCGTGACGCAGATGAACTCGGTCCCAATTCCTGTTCGCTCTGGCGTTGTGAACCGGATCGACTCGGCATCTTTCATCCACAGGACATGTGACTCGATGTTCTCCAGTGCCGCCCACGCCTCGCTGGCCGACGCGTTGATCGGTGCCGAGACCGAGATCCGGACGCTCATGGCGTCACCGCGCCCGGTCGGTGGTATGTCTCGAGCCGTTTTCGAAGGTCAGTGGGCTGCACTCGAGGCGAGGGTCGAAGCGAAGATCTGCCAGGCCAGCAGGCTCTTGGCAATCAGTGACAACGTGACGTAGGCCCTCTCGCCGACCAGGTAGTTACTCCATTTGCCGATCTTCTTGTACTGCAGCCACTGGTTGACGGCGAAACAGTTGAAGAAGACGAAGAGCGAGAAGAAGATCCCGTAGACGAACCCCGGGGCGTGCTGGTTCGCGCCGGGTCCCGCCAGATAGACCGCGATGGCAATCCACGGGACGATCCCGGCGACACAGCCGATCCAGAACGGGCCCAGCCCGGCTCCAGGGGTCTCGTAACGCTCCTGCATCCAGCCAAACCCGATCATGGAGGCGTTGACCCCAACGAGAGCCAGCAGGGCGGCGATGTCGTTGATGCCGACCAGCATGGCGATCAGCACGATCATGATCGACGCGCTCAGCGAGTACTCAAGCCAGCGGTAGGGGTTGCGACACTTCAGGAGCTGGGCTTTGTAGGAATCCCAGCGTGGACCGGCCACCGTGAAGTGGGCCAGAGCCGACAGGGCGAAAAAGGCCGCTATCGCCCAGGCGAAGGGGAGGTGGAACAAGGTGACGCCTTGGCGGCCGACGTTCGGTCCGGGAGGACCGGTCATGTAGGTGGCCCGGACCGCAAGCGAGAAACTGTTGGCCAATACGACGATGGCGACCGCCTGGGCCAGGTGGAGGCACCCGGCTACGAGGTTGTAGGGACGGAGCCTTGCGAGTGCAGAGCCGTCAGTCACGCTGTCATTGTAAAGACGGAGTTTCTGTCGGGCGAGCCGTTTTGACCCACGCTCCGAGCTGTCGGCCGAGAGGTTGTGGTCTGTCATTCCTGCTCCGGGGTCGCGGGGGCCGGCAGCCAGGTTTCGGCTGCCGGCCCGGTTGAGGACTGTGCTGAATCAGTGTCCGACTAGCTGTAGGTCTGCACCGCGACTGTGAGGGTCTTTCCTGCGGCACTGCCGATGGCGTAGATGACCGTGGTTGTGCCGGCCTTGAAGTCGAAGGTGGCGGGCCCGATCACCGTGGTGCTGGTGTTCGCCACGTCCACCTTGACGGTTACCTTCCCAGCGGGGATGACCAATGTGGCCTTGAGCGGGTTTGTCAGGTCGGAGGCGACCTTGGTGTTCCCGGCGTACACGTCGACGCCTGGCGCATCGGCCACGTGGCGGATGATCACCCGCGCGTCGCCCATCGGCAACGACGAGGTCGGGTCGCCGAATACGTTCAGGGTCGGGGAGCCCGTGGCCGTGAGGTTGGCGACGATGGCGGCGTTCTCGCTTGCACCGCAGGTGGTGCACGCGCAGAGCACCTCGTGCGCGATGACGTTCGGCAGCAGCGCCTGGCGGGTTCCCCGGAACAGCTCCTCGCGCAGGTCCATGACGAGGAGCTTGGGCGACAGCGCCTTCCCGGTGTTCCAGGCCGGGCACGAGGCCTGGCAGCGCCCGCACTCCGTGCACGTCACGAGGTCCAGGAGCTGCTTGCAGGTGAACTGGTCGATTCTGCCCGCCCCGAAGTCGGTGTCCTCGTCCATCGTCTCGAGGTCGATCTCGGGGGTTTTGTCCAAAGCGCCGAGGCGGGAGGGCTGGCGCGTGTAGGCGATGTTCAACGGTGCCATGACGATGTGAAGGTGCTTGGTGTAGACGACCAGTACCAGGAACGCCATGACGACGACGACGTTCAGGTCGATGAAGACGGTCTCGATGGTCCTGTTGGCCGGTACACCGAGTGGCGCCAGCGCCCGTCCGAGTTCGTGGGAGGCGAAGGCCCGCCAGCCGTAGGGGAAGTCGCCCGTGTTGGTCTGAGCCGCGCGGTAGACGAGGAGCGTCAGGACCACCAGAGCGATCATCCCGAGGGTTATCCAGGCGACGGCGGTGCGCGAGCCGTAAAAGCGCGAGGCGCGACCCTCCCGTTTCGGGGAGGAGCGGAGGCGGATGACGCCGAACACGAACACGGCGACGAGAACGGCGCAAGCGGAGAAGTCCTCGCCGAAGCCGACTACGGCCGCGTGGCCAATTCCGGGGATGGAGAAGTTGTGCCGGAAGAGCCCTCCATAGGCTTCGACGATCGTGAGGATCAGCACGCAGAAGCCCCAGAAGGTGAAGGCATGCGCGACGCCGGGCACCCTCCAGCGGAGCAGCCGGCGCTGTTCGACCACTTCCTCGAGCTCGAGCCTGGCTCGCACCGACTTCTTGCCGAGCCGACCGGGGGTCGGCCTGCCCGAGGAGACGAGACCGAAGACGAACGCGAGCCGCCGGCCCGCTACCGCCAGCGCAACCGCTGTGGCGGCGAGGCCGATCGGGTACCTCGTGAGCACACGGCCTCCCGCCGCTCAGGCCTGGCGGTCTCGGAAGTTCTCGAAATAGCGGCTCGGGGTAGGCCCGCGTTGATGCTGGTACTTGGAACCGAGACCTGCGGACCCGTAGGGGATGGCGGCCGGAGTTGTCATCTTCAGGAAGCTGATCTGGCCGATCTTCATATCTGGGTACAAGGTGATCGGGAGGTTCGCCACGTTGGAGAGCTCGAGCGTCAGGTGACCGTCCCACCCCGCGTCCACGAAACCGGCCGTCGAGTGGATCAGGAGCCCGAGCCGGCCGAGGCTCGACTTGCCCTCGAGGCGACCCACGAGGTCGTTGGGGAGGCGGACCCGTTCGACCGTCGAGCCGAGGACGAACTCGCCGGGGTGCAGCATCAAGACGTCGTCCTCTGAGATCACGACCAGCTCGGTGAGCTCCTCCTGATCCTCCTTGACGTCGATCGCACGCAGGTTGTGGTTGCGGAAAACGCGGAAGTAGCGGTCGACGTGCAGGTCGACGGACGAAGGCTGGATGCAGCCCTCCCCGAGAGGCTCGATGACGATCCGGCCGTTGGCGAGCTCTTCACGGATCGTCTGGTCGGAGAGGATCATCGCCCTGAGCAGGTTAGTCGGCCGCAACGGAGAAGTCTCCGAGCAACCTTGCCACAATCATGGTAGGGTTGTGCATATGGCTCCGGACGGGCTGACGATCCACGAGGCGGCGGCCACGACCGGCTGGTCCGCTCGGATGCTGCGCTACATCGAGGAGGCGGGGCTCGTGGCTCCGCGCCGTTCGCCTTCCGGTTACCGCCTCTACGGCCCGGCCGAGCTACAGCGCCTCCGGACGCTGCGCGAGCTTCTCGGAGCCTTCGGCATCGAGCTGAGCGACGTGGGCTTCGCCCTTCGCCTGCGCGACGACGCCAGGCTTCGCGAAGGGCTCGAAGCCTGGTTCAGCTCCGAGGCCGTCCGGCCCGCCGAGGTGGACCCGGGTGAATGGCTCGCCTTCGAGCAGCAAAAGCACACACAGTTGCTGGCCGCCAACGCGACCGGCTGGGGCAAGGAGCCGGTCGCGTGGGCAGCCGGCCGGAGCAAGGAGATCGCATGAGCTTCGAATTCAAAGTGGCCGACCTCTCCCTGGCCGAGTTCGGCCGCAAGGAGATCGAGCTCGCCGAGCACGAGATGCCCGGCCTGATGGCGATCCGGCGCGAGCTGGCAACGGGCCAGCCGCTCAGGGGTGCCCGGATCTCGGGCTCTTTGCACATGACGGTGCAGACGGCGGTTCTGATCGAGTCGCTCGCCGCTCTCGGCGCCGAAGTCCGCTGGGCGTCCTGCAACATCTTCTCCACCCAGGACCATGCCGCCGCGGCGGTTGTGGTGGGTCCCGACGGTTCGCCGGCCGAACCGCGCGGCGTGCCCGTGTTCGCCTGGAAGGGCGAGACGCTGGAGGAGTACTGGCACTGCACCGAGCAGATGCTGTGCTGGCCCGACGGCGGCGGCCCGAACATGATCCTCGACGACGGCGGGGATGCCACTCTGCTCGTGCACAAGGGAGTCGAGTTCGAGGAGGCGGGTTCGGTGCCGGACCCGGCCGGCGCCGAGAGCGAGGAGCTTGCCGTCATCCTCCGTCTGCTCGAGCGCTCGCTTGTCGAGGACCCGAGGCGCTGGACGGAGATCGCCAACCACGTAAAGGGCGTGACCGAGGAGACCACGACGGGCGTCCACCGGCTCTACCAGATGCAGGAGGACGGCGAGCTGTTGTTCCCGGCCATCAATGTGAACGACTCGGTGACCAAGTCGAAGTTCGACAACAAGTACGGCTGTCGCCACTCGCTCATCGACGGCATCAATCGCGGCACCGACGTGCTCATCGGCGGCAAGGTCGCGCTCGTCTGCGGGTACGGCGACGTCGGCAAGGGTTGTGCCGAGTCGCTGAGCGGCCAGGGCGCCCGAGTGGTCGTCTCCGAGATCGACCCGATCTGCGCCCTGCAGGCGGCGATGGACGGTTACCAGGTCGCGACGGTCGAGGACGTCGTCGAGACGGCGGACATCTTCGTGAGCGCCACCGGCAACAAGGCGGTCATCACAGCCGAGCACATGGGCCGGATGAAGCACCAGGCGATCGTCGGCAACATCGGCCATTTCGACAACGAGATCGACATGGCGGGCTTGGCGAAGGTGCCCGGCATCGAGCGTGTGAACATCAAGCCGCAGGTCGACAAGTGGGTCTTCCCCGACGGCCACGCCGTGATCATCCTGGCGGAGGGCAGGCTCTTGAACCTCGGATGTGCCACGGGACACCCCAGCTTTGTGATGTCCAATTCCTTCACCAACCAGGTCATGGCCCAGATCGAGCTCTTCACCAAGCCTGAGGACTACGAGGCCAAGGTCTACGTGCTGCCCAAGCATCTCGACGAGAAGGTCGCGCGCCTGCACCTCGACGCTCTGGGCGTGCACCTAACGACGTTGACCGCAGAGCAGGCGGAGTACATCGGGGTGCCGGTCGAGGGCCCGTACAAGTCGGACGCGTACAGGTACTGAGCGACTCACGGCCGCGGGAGCACTTTTTGGCCGGCAGTTCAGTTGTCCTGAAGAATCTTGGCGAAACGATCTGCCGCGATGTTGCGACCTGTGACCACGACCACGAGCCGCCCGGCGATGTCGATCTTGCCGCTCAGCACAGCCGCGATCCCAGCGGCACCTGAGCCCTCGCTGACAAGGCCGTGATTGGCGAAAAGCCAGCGCATTGCTACACACAGCTCGTCGTCGTCGACGGCGACGAGCTGTGTTCCGGCGACGAGGCCAACAGTCACCGAGCCGGGTTCCAAGTTGCCCGCCAGCCCGTCCGCGATCGTGTCGCCGACCGGCACGCGGACGATGTGACCGGCGGCCACTGCGGCGGAGATCCCGCGGGACTTACTCGATTCGACGCCGGCGAGACGGACGCCCGGGCGTGACCGCGCCCAGAGGGCGAGCCCTGCGAGTAGGCCGCCCCCTCCTACGGGGACGACTACGGTCAGCTCGCCGAGCGCCTGAGTGTCGAGCTCGCGCCCGATCGTCGCCTGTCCGGCGATGACAGTCGGGTCGTTGTACGCAGAGATGAACGAGGCGCCCTCCGCGGCGGCGAGCTCCAGCGCGTACTTCTCGGCTGCCTCGTAGTCCGCACCGTGCTCGACGAGCTCGATCGGGTAGGTGCGAAGCGCGGCCACCTTCGCGGCTGAGGAGCGCTCCGGCACGACGACGGTCGCCTGACGGCCGAGACGCGCCGCCGCCCAGGCGACGCCGAGGCCGTGGTTTCCTGCGCTCGAGGTCAGAGCCCGCTGATCTTCTTGCAAGGCGGAAACGCCGGCGAGCCCGCCGCGCACCTTGAACGCGCCTGTGGGCTGGAAGGTCTCGAGCTTGAGCGAGCCACTGGCAGCGATCGGGCTCGACACGAGAGGCGTGGGCTCCAAGACCGAGTGCACGGTTTGCCAGGCCAGCTCCAAGTCGTCGAACGTCGGAGTCCGTACGGGCCTAGTCGTGTCTGGGGCGCTTCCATCGGGCGCAGTCATGGTGTGACGATACCGATCCGCGTTGCGTGGACACGGAGACAGTGCCGCGCCAACAAGCATCGGAGCTGGTCGCAGGAGACGGGTACCGCTTGCGGCCTTGGCGCTTTCGGAATAGGGCGTGGCGGAGCACCTCGGATCGCGGCCAAGTGCTCGGCTAATCTTGTGAAGGTTTCGCGGGCGTAGTTCAGCGGCAGAACATCAGCTTCCCAAGCTGAGAACGCGAGTTCGATTCTCGTCGCCCGCTCCAGAAGAAAGTCCTGATCAGCCGCGGTTTATGGGCTCTACGCGAATCGAGGTTGGAGAAACCGGGCTCCTTCACCTCGCGGCACCGAGCGTAGCGGGACGATCTCGCCCGTTGCGGGGTCGACCGCCTCGCCGAAGCACCACAGGATCTGGCC